>Ga0222709_1000046_pt1 | contig 56174 bp, 45 predicted proteins | sample AntAcemetage1692_FD_179822 | JGI IMG/M metagenome (GOLD analysis project Ga0222709, IMG submission 179822) | Saline water microbial communities from Ace Lake, Antarctica - #1692 | ecosystem: Environmental > Aquatic > Non-marine Saline and Alkaline > Saline | place: Antarctica: Ace Lake...
CGCTGGGTTCAAAACAAGGATACTTACGAAGATCACTTCACTGACAATAATTCAACTCATAAACTTAAGGCAAGGTAAGAAAATCAATAACTTAAAAACCTGCATTGTCTAAATGCACTACGGGTAAGTAACCTTGTTTTTGTAGCCAACGTACAAGGTTTGATAACTCCATCTGCTACCGGAGCCGCAAGATTTGACGAGAACGTTCTTGTAGAAATCAACATTGACAATACAGGAGACGCGGTAGAAGATTTAGTAATCCAAGCCGTTCCGCGTGATGGTAAGATGTACTTTTTCGGCCCAGCAAAACCAGCCGCTCCCGGTACAATGAGCACGATATTAACATCAGCTCCAATGGGGTCGGTTGATATTACAACTTACGGAAGTAACGAAATGGTTAGTAGTGCAAACGGCATGAAATACTTCGCTGGTCCACGTGATGATCCTTTCTTCTTTGACTTCGGACAATACACAGAAGTTATCAACGGTCGGGCAACTGGCTTTAATAAACCAGGTAATGACACATTTGCGGGTTCAAACGTGATGTCTATCGTGGTTGAGGTGCCAAAATCTATGTTAGGCTCTGCTGATGTTTTAAACACTTGGGTAGAATCGAAGAAGAAATAATTAAATAATAGATTCGAGACGCTGAAAACAACTTTTCAAGTCTCGCGTTTCCAAATCATCCAAACATTAAAAATAACAATAATGAAGACGATAAATTTCAAAATAGCCGCTATGGTTATTGCCCTTGGAGCAACTACAGTAAGCTGCGACAAAGACAACGACATGGTGATAGACAACACACCAGATTTCTCAGGAACATTCCAACAAGCTGACCAAATGGGTCGCCCAGCAGTTAATACTGTATTTGTTTCTTCTGATAAGAAAGACAACTTCAACATTACGCCGCCTTCGCAGCAAGGTGCTGCTTACAAAGCAGCTTTTGAAGCAGGTTTAAAAGGACTTAGTCCTGCGTACGCAAAAGCCGGAGATAAAAATGCTCTTGGTTTAGATGCTGCCGGATTTGCGGGAGTACTCGCAACTGATGTTCTGTCTGTAAGTACTACGGGTAAGACTACCTTCTTTGACGGTACAAACGTATTGACAGGACGTGCCTTAGCAGATGATGTAATTACAGTTGAGCTTTTATTGATATTCGGTGGTGAGGATTTCAAAGAAAACCCAACACTTTCTGATGACAACGTAAGCAAGAACGATAAAGAGTTTTTGACCTCGTTTCCGTACTTGGCAAAGCCTTGGTAAGAACATGACTGAGTGATTACCTGATTGGGGGCATTATTACAAAGTGGTGTCCCCTTTTCTATAAAAATATACCTACTGAAAGCCATGAAAACTATAAAAATTTTACTCCCCTTATTACTCCTTTTTACTGCTGGCTGTAAGCAGAAAAAATCTTTCAAAACCAATGCCGAGGACTACAATACTTACCTTGATTTTCCTAAAAATGAAAATTACGATTTGGCGAAAGAAGAACTGAAGTTTTGGGGCGATAAATACAAAGCCGCCCCTAATCAGGTAACATATCTCTCTAAAATGGCAGCCGCACATAATTCGCTTTTTGAAGTTACTGGAGACATTGAACACCTTTACAAAACCGAAGAGTATTTGAAAGAAGTAAATAACCGCTTCGAGTACGGCAGTGCTTCTTCCATCCGGACTTTAGCACGTAACTACATCTCACAGCACCGTTTTCGTGAATCGCTGGAATTATTAGAAAAAGCCGCTGCATTGGGCGAAGGAAAATCCGCCACCGATAAAATGTTTTTTGATGTTCAGATGGAACTAGGGAACTACAAAGCAGCCGAAAAAAAATTAACCGAAATTCGAGACGAAAAAGAATTTGACTACCTCATTCGTTTAGCAAAATGGTACGACCACAAAGGCGATCTTGACGGAGCTATTTTGAACATGGAACGGGCTACTCAGCTAGCCGAAAAAAGTAAGAACGAGGCGTTAAAACTTTGGGCTTATTCCAATATCGCTGACTTTTACGGTCACGCTGGACGTTTGCAAGATTCGTACAATAACTATTTGAAAGTTTTGGAAATTGACCCGAACTACTCTTACGCACTAAAAGGAATTGCTTGGATAACGTTCTCGCACGAACGTAATTCAAAAGAAGCATTACGCATAATAAATACCGTCAGTATAAGACACAACACGCCTGACTATTTATTATTTAAAGCTGAGATTGCCGAATTTAACGGAAAAGACAAACTTAAAAATGATTACTTAGCTCAATATTTTGGACAGATGGAAAAGAAAGAATTTGGGGAAATGTACAATAGCTACAACGCCAAGTTATTCGCCGATCAACCAAGTAGTGTCAACAAAGCAACTGCTTTGGCAGAACGCGAAATCAGCAACCGCCCCACCCCACAATCTTATGATTTATTGGCTTGGGCGTACCTGAAAAGTGGTCAAAAAGAGAAGGCACTGAAAGTTGCCCAGCAACACATAGAAGGCAAAACCTACGAGCCGGAAGCCGCTTATCATTTAGCCGAAATATACGCCGCCAACGGTCAAAAAGAAAAGTCTAAATCTTTCAAAAGTGAACTACTCGCAAACGTTTACGAGTTGGGCCCCAATACCGAAAAGGCCATCCAGAAATTGTAACCTTATACCTCTTCCCCCTCTTTGAGTAAGAGAAAGTCAGGAAGAGGCAAAACACTCAGTCATGAAATTCATATTTACACTTGTGATTACTTTTGTAGTCGCCATGAGTTCTTTTGCCCAAAATATATCAGGGATTGTCCTTTCAGAAACAAGCCGCCCCATCGAAGGAACATACGTTTTTAACGAAACTTCTGGCAGCTACAGTTTTACTTCAGAAGTAGGAAGATTTGTCATCCCTAAAACGAACACAGGAGATATTTTACGAATCGGGAGTATCGGATACGAAACCCAATATGTAAATATTGAAGAGCAGAGCGATAAAAAAAAATTGACCGTAAAGCTCAAAGAAAAATCGGTCGAATTGAGCGAAGTAGTCGTTCAACCTAAATTAAACGCACTCAGTATTTTCTCCAAAATTGACGTAAATAACAATCCCGTAAATAACGCCCAAGAAGTTCTCCGTTACGTTCCTGGCCTTTTCATAGGGCAACACGCTGGTGGCGGGAAAGCGGAGCAGATTTTCCTCCGTGGGTTTGATATTGACCACGGAACGGATTTAAGCATTGCCGTTGACGGAATGCCCGTGAATATGGTTTCGCACGCTCACGGACAAGGGTATTCTGACTTGCACTTCTTAATCCCCGAAACGATTGAAAAAATTGATTTCAACAAAGGAAGTTACGATGCTTCCAAAGGAAATTTCGCAACCGCCGGAAGCGTAAACTTACGCATCAAAAATCAGCTCGACGGCAATATTGCAAAAGTAGAATACGGACAATTCAACCGCTTTCGCACCGTGGCTTTGGTAGATTTATTGGGAAATAAAAAAATAAATCAAAAAGCCTATATTGGAGCAGAATGGACGAGTACCGACGGTTTCTTCGAAGCTTCGCAGGATTTTAAACGCCTGAATCTTATCGGAAAGTTCACAAATTACTTCCCGAATAATGATAAAATCACGTTCACGGCTTCGCATTTTACAAGTAATTGGTTGGCTTCGGGACAAGTACCGCAACGAGCCATTGACTCAGGGCGAATCTCCCGCTTCGGAGCCATTGATGCTACCGAAGGCGGAAATACTTCCCGCAGTAATTTTCAGGCAACTTACTTTAAAACCATCGGCGAAAGTGCTTCGATAAATACCAGTATCTACTACACACTTTACGATTTCGAACTGTATTCAAACTTTACGTTCTTTTTGGAAGACCCCGTAAACGGCGATCAAATCAAGCAGCGGGAAAACCGTGGAATGCTCGGATTTACCGGTGAATTTAATCAAGTTTTTAATATAGGTGATAATAAATCCATTGATTTCAAATCAGGAATCGGCTTACGAAACGACCGAGTTGGAAGTAATGAATTGTCAAGAACGTTAAACCGCACCGAAACCCTCGAACGTATTCAATTCGGGAACGTCAACGAAGCAAACGCCTTCGCCTACACTTCCGCTAAAGTAACCTTGGGAAATTGGCTCATTGCTTCCGCCCTACGTTTTGACAATTTTACGTTTGATTACGTTGATTTTTTGGAGGGAAGTACCATCGGCTCAAAAAACACGAACCAAAGCATTATTAGCCCAAAACTTAATTTCATTTACAATCCTTCAGCAAGAGTTCAGTACTTTTTAAAATCAGGAATTGGGTTTCACGCAAACGATACTCGTGTTGCCGTAGTGGAAGGAAATGCCACATTGCCTAAGTCTTACGGAGCTGACTTAGGTACAATCTGGAAACCGACCAACAAGTTTTTGGTAAATAGTTCGTTGTGGTATTTATTTTTGGAACAAGAATTTGTGTACGTAGGTGATGCGGGAATTGTGGAACCAAGCGGCAGAACGCAACGCATGGGAACAGATGTGGGAATCCGTTATCAATTGACCCAAAAGCTATTTTTCGACACTGATTTCACCTATACTTACGCCCGAAGCATTGACGAACCGAAGGGTGAGAACTACATTCCACTATCCCCAGCAATTACTTGGACAACTGGATTTAGTTTTTTAGATATAAAAGGTTTTTCGGGGGGAATAAAAAGTAGAATGTTGGGAAATCGTCCCGCAAATGAAGATTATTCTATCACCGCCGAAGGCTATTTCGTAACAGATTTGAACCTGAATTATTCCATAAAGTGCTTCACATTTGGCGTAGCAATTGACAACGTTTTCAACACCAAATGGAAGGAAACACAATTCGCCACCGAATCAAGGTTACGCAATGAATTAAGTCCGGTGGAAGAAATTCACTTCACTCCCGGAACACCATTTGCGTTAAGAGGAACTGTTTCGATTAAGTTTTGAGAAATAACAAGAACTTTAAGTAAACCCCGTAGATTTTGCAATCTATGGGGTTTTAAACTGTAAGTCAAAGCCTTCGCCCTGCTCAGGAACACTAATATTTTGAAATCCTGCTTCTTGCAAGCGTTCGGCGAATGCCGTTTGCGTTTCTATTTCTCCGTGTACGAGGAATAACTACTTGGCTTTATTAATATCCTGACATTTCAGGTGGTCAATCATTTCTGCATAATCAGCGTGAGCGGAGAACAATTCCATCACCTCCACCAAAACTTTCACGTCGTATTCCTTTCCGAATATTTTCACTTTATCCCGTCCAGCTTTTAAAACGTAACCCAATGAATTGGGAAAGCAATAACCTATAATCGAAATCGTGTTTCAGGAATCCTCAATATTATCTCTGATGTGGTGCTTTACCCGTCCGACTTCTGCCATTTCCGACGAGGAAATAATGATGCACGGTTTGTTAGTTACATTAAGTGCTCACTACTGGTACACGTTGAGCAGCTCCTTAAAGTTATACTTTCATCTTTTTAGGATTTAGGAATTGGTTTTTACGAGATAAAACAACTGCCCCCCCACCCCCCTCTCCCCTTTTAAGGAGAGAGGATTGGGTTTTAATGCAGAAAGTGCCTTACACCCGTCATAACCATCGCCACGTTATTCTCATTGCAATAATCGATTGATAATTGGTCACGAATCGAACCTCCAGGCTGTACCACGGCGATTATACCAACATTTTTCGCAATCTCAACGCAATCTGGGAATGGAAAAAAGGCTTCAGATGCCATCACGGCTCCGTTTAAATCAAAACCAAACTCCTTCGCTTTATCAATAGCTTGTTTTAAAGCGTCCACACGCGATGTTTGTCCAACACCACAAGCAAGCATTTGCCCGTCTTTAGCCAAAACCACATTGTTCGATTTCAGGTGTTTACAAATTTTCAGAGCAAACTCCATTGCTTTAACCTCTTCTTCGGTCGGAGTACGCTCCGTTGCGGTTTTAAAATCGGCCGCTTTTTCAATAGATAAATCTTTTTCCTGCTCCAAAACACCGTTTAACAAACTTCGATATTGATTAGCAGGAAGTGAAATCTCTTTACGAATTAATAATCGACGGTCACGCTTTTTGGTCAGTATTTCCAATGCGTCTTCATCAAAAGCGGGTGCGATTAAAATTTCAAAAAATAGTTTATGTAGTTCTTCAGCAGTTGCTTTATCCACTTTTTCATTCGTGATAATCACACTTCCAAAAGCCGAAACCGGGTCGCAAGCTAATGCGTTTACATAAGTTTCTTTAGGTGTTACAGCCGAAGCTACACCGCAAGCGTTATTATGCTTTACGATTACGTAGGTAAGCTCGTCAAACTCATCAATCATTCGTACGCAGGCGTCTACGTCCATGAGGTTATTGTACGATAATTCTTTACCGTGAATCTGCTCAAACATTTGCTCCAAGTCTCCGTAAAACGCAGCTTTTTGGTGCGGGTTCTCTCCGTAACGAAGTACCTTAGATGGTTTTGAACGGAAATTCTCAGCGTTTTCTATTCCAGAAAAATATCCGTGAATGGCGGTATCGTAATGAGAACTCGTGGCAAAGCCAAGCTTCGCAAAATGCTTTCTGTCTTCAAGGTCAGTACTGCATTTTTTATTTTCGAGAATTTCGTAAACGTCGTTGTATTGTGAACGGGAGGATACCAGTAAAACATCCTGATAATTCTTTGCAGCCCCCCGGATCAAAGCAATTCCCCCAATATCAATTTTCTCTACAATATCTTCGTCCGATGCTCCGGAAGCGACCGTTTCTTCAAAAGGATATAAATCAACAATTACGAGATCAATGGCTGGGATTTCAAACTTCTTAGCCATTTCAACATCTTCTTCATTATCCCGACGGTGCAATATTCCGCCAAATACTTTTGGATGGAGCGTTTTTACTCGTCCGCCAAAAATAGAAGGATAAGAAGTTAAATCTTCGACTGCCGTAACCGGAATATCAATATTTTCAATAAACTTTTGCGTCCCGCCAGTGGAGTATATTGTTACATTATTATCATGCAGGAGCTTCACAATTTTGTCGAGTCCGTCTTTGTAATAAACCGAAATGAGAGCAGATTGTATTCTTTTGTTCATTACTATTTGGTATAATTTTTGCTAGATTTTGCTAGATTTTGCTCAAAAGTAATAGTTTTTGATGGTGTAGCCATGAAAAACTATTTGTAAACACTCTTTCTTTGCTTAAATGAATAAATCTTTATTTCTGGCATTCTTTTTGATAATCGCTTTACCTGTATTATCGCAACAAGGTATTCGTATTAAGGTAGGTGACGTGTTCAAAGATGTTTCAGAAATATCGGGCTATAGTAGCAAATCGAGTACGGCAGTAAATCTACATTATGGTGTTAATCACATTAAATCTCCCAATGACGAACACTATCTAATCTCTTCTAAATTTGAAGATGGCCGTATGGGCACTAATGATTACCAAATGCGAGTAATAGATATTATTGAAATTCCACCTTTTAAAGAAGAGTATTTCATGGTAAAACTCAAAAACTGTTCGTTAAACGGACGTGGCGATTCATCTCTATTTGCCATGGTAGTAACCGAAGAGAAAAAGCAATTAAAACACGTCTTGAGAGTCTGGACATTAAATAGAAGAACAGGCACACTTACCAGTATTAAACCAAAAGGGGTAAGTTGCTTTAACGAAAACTGGGTGGCATATTAAGAAAATTGACCACTTGAGTAGTTAGGAACATCGTACCTAACTACCCAGTGCATCTATGTAAGGTGTAAGTTCCCGAAAGGAACTTACTTTTTTTTGTTAAATTAATCTGAATAATGTGAGAAGTACGGCCGATACAGACACAAGGCCGGTACTTATTGAAATACGCTCTGCACCTGTCCATTTGTCACGATTTTTAGTTGGTACTATAATCGTCATGCCCCGTTCAACCTTTGGGTATGTTTTCAGCCCCAAGAAAGAACGGGTCCTATCGGTCAAACCATTTGCATAAATAACGTAAGTCTTCTTTACAAATGCACTGTCGGTAAACCCACCTGCCTGAGCAATGTAGTCTTGAAAAGAATAATCTAACTGATAAGCAACATCAACTGGGTTTAGAAATTGTCCCTGAAAAGAAACTGTTTCTGCCGCTTTCGGGATTATAAGTTTGTCTCCCTCTTGCAGAAGTAGGTTATTAACAGATGATTTACTACTAAAAGCATCCTGCAAACTGACCGCTACTTGCTTACCATTTCTAAAGAACCTGGCTCCATTGAGGTAGCTTTCAGGTTTCATACCACCCGCCCGTTCTATTAAATCGGTTATACGCTCGCTTCTATTTCCTATTGCGTAAGCACCAGGATAGTTTACTTCACCCTCTATCTCTACTATTTCTTGACTGTCATAGTTAGCTAATGATCTTACGAATATTTTATCAAATGGCTTGAGGTCTAGACTGACACTGTTCAATGGTAGTACTTTATCAATATTCATATCAATAATCTCCACCGATTTTTGGGTCGGGTCATCACTTTTAATTCTTCGGGCTATTTCGAGTCGTTTATTTGTTGCACCTTCAGTAAAGCCTCCAGAGAGCAAAATGATGTCTTTAACGGTCATACCGTCGGCATAATCAAAAGACCCTGGTGAGTTTACCGCACCTTCGATAGATACGGTTCTAAGCTGACGAACCTCCACGATTGACTTAATCACTAACTGATCCTGACGCTTCAGTTCTACGTCTTTTATATCCCCACGAATAATAGCCCCAATATCCAAAGATATGAATAACGGGTCTAGGTTTTCTTGTTCCCTCACTAATATCGCTCGGTTAAGAAAAGCATCTTCTCGCAGTCCGTCTGCCCTTTGGACCAACTGCTTGACTGTTTTAAGATTTTGGCCGAGTGCAAATTCGCCAGGACGGAACACAGCACCTAAGACTTCAACTCTATTTTCAAACCTGTTTAGAATTGTAGGAACAAAGTAATTATCACCGTTTAACGCAAGAAACGAACTAGCGATATCTGCTGAAAAGTTCAGTAGTTTACGTTCCTTATCGGTATTTCTTGTAACGGTCAAGGATGCTTTATAAGCTTGCTCAGTGAATCCTCCAGCGTACGAAAGTGCATCAGCGAAAGTTTCGCCTTGTTTTAACTCAAATATCATCGGTCGTCTAACTTCCCCCGTAATCTCCACCCTTTTTTCCGCCGTAGGGATCAGGATTACATCTTGGTCACGGAGTGATATATCTTTCCCAAAAGACCCAGTCGTCAACAATTCATATACATCGATTATACCTATTTCTTTATTATTCCTTAAAACTTTTATGTTGCGGAGGGTTCCAATCGGTGATGGTCCACCACTTAGGTAAAGGGCATTGAAAGCTGTAGCCAATGACGAGACGGTGTAACTTCCTGGCTTTACAACTTCGCCCAAAACGAATACTTTAATACTTTTAACGTTCCCTAAGGTCATATCTAGATTCAAGCTGCCGTTTCTTAATCCAGCAAAAAGCACTTTTAACCGATCAGTTATTTTCTCTTTAGCGTCCTTAACAGTCAACCCATTAACATTTATTGGCGATAAACTTTCAAGCTTTACCGTTCCTTCTGGCGAAACCTCCAAGTCGTAATGTTGATAAGCATAACCCGTTATATCAACTTTCAATTGGTCACCTGCTCCTAAAATATAATTGAGGGGAGTTGGAATACGTAAATTTGGCTCAAAAGATAAGTTCTTATTATTGAAGATAGAAGATCCGTAAACATTCTTTTTAGTTGAAACCTGCTCCTCGTTGGTTACCTGCACCTCCGTTCGTTCGGCAATTTCACCAATTTGCTCCCGCTCTACTTTTGTGTCCACACTTACCGTAGAATTAGTTTTGGTCTTAACGCGGTTTATCCTTTCCCGTACTTTAGCAATATCCATCACGGAATAACCATTTGCCATAGCAGCGGCCTCAATCTGAGATTCTGACATGCCACGAGCTTCGCCTTCTTTTAAGAACTGCTCTATCTGAGCATCCGAAAGTTTATCAACATCAGGGACTTGAGCATCTACTTGTTGAATTACCAACAAAAAAATAGTTATAAATAGTAAAAAGAATTGTTTTAACATCTTTAGTTTTCGTTTTGGAAAGGAATTTTCTGCAAAGATAAACTTTTCATTTGTGATTTTTAAAATTCTTTACCGTTCGGTAGGTTAAATGCATTATGAGTATTGTAAGTAGTTCAAGAAATAATTATCATCCAACCTGCCATTTTTCTTCGGTTCTTGATACTTTCTTTGTTATCCATTGGTGGATTCAAGTAGTAAGTGCAACTTTTACTGAATTGTCAAGTTTTCGGCGAACAATTAAGTCGGCATTTTTGAATTCACATCTTTATAGATGTGAGAAAGTTATAATGCGTCTAACCTGAATATTAGGCAATAAAAAAAGCCTCCGATTTACACCAGAGGCTTTCAAGTAAAAATTCTCAAATTAATTGAGTAGTTCATAAATTCCAGCAACGCCTTGTCCACCACCCACACAGGCAGTTACCATGCCGTATTTTTGTTTACGGCGACGCATTTCGTTGAATAGTTGAACGGATAACCTTGCTCCAGTTGAACCAAGTGCATGACCTAAAGCAATTGCTCCACCGTTCGGGTTTAGTTTATCTTTATCAATGCCTAATTCCTTGATGACGGCTAATGATTGAGCAGCAAAAGCTTCGTTTAGTTCAATTTGCTCAATATCGTTAAGTTTAAGACCCGCTTGTTCTAATGCTTTCGGAATAGCATAAACTGGTCCGATTCCCATGATACGGGGCTCACAACCAGCAACGGCGTAAGCCATCATTCGGGCGATGGGTTCCAGGTTTAATTCTTTCATCATCCGCTCCGACATTACGATAACAAAAGCCGCACCGTCTGAAGTTTGAGATGAGTTTCCGGCTGTGACACTTCCACCCGCCGAAAATACGGGGCGAAGGCGGGCCAATGCTTCCATACTTGTAGCCGCACGTGGCCCCTCGTCTTTCCTTACAATATATTCCTTCGTTTTTTTCTTTCCTGAATCAGCGTCGAAGTAGGTTTCTTTTACTGTAATCGGAACGATTTCATCGTCGAACTTACCCTCTTTTTGAGCCGCCAATGCTTTCATGTGAGAGTTAAAGGAAAATTCGTCTTGTTCTTCCCGACCGATTCCGTATTTCTGAGCAACTTGCTCAGCAGTAATTCCCATTCCAACGTAATAATCAGGATTATTTTGAGCGATATCATAGTTCAATGCCGTTTTCCAACCCATTGTTGGCACCATGGACATTGATTCGGTTCCTCCAGCAATAATACAATCAGCCATTCCCGCCTGAATTTTAGCAGATGCCATCGCAATAGCTTCGACACCCGAACCGCAATAACGGTTAATAGTAACACCTGGTACGACCTTACCTAAAGCCAGAAGCGAGATATAGCGAGCCATTTGCATGCCTTGCTCAGCTTCTGGCACGGCGTTTCCGCAAATTACATCGTCCACGCGAGAAGGGTCAAGGTTAGGCACCTGAGCCATCATATGTTTGATTACATCCGAAGCCAAATCATCTGGTCGGGTAAAACGGAATATACCTTTCGGGGCTTTCCCCACGGCACTTCTAAAGCCTGATATTATATATGAGTTCATTTATTCTTAAATTTGAGATTCGAGACGAAAGACATAGAGGCAAGTATTTTTTGTTATTCAGCTTTTAACAATTACTAAAAACCATGAATCAGTACTCTGCAATTTATTTAGTTCGTCCATTATTAATTTCAAGTTATTAACGGAGAATATTCAACTCTCTCGCAATTATTGAGTGAGTCTATTATAATCTGGAAAGAGATTAAAGAAAATCAGCAGGAAGGGAAAAGCACATTGCCTTTCACTCTTGTTATCTTTAATTTTAATTCCTTGGTGGTTTTCCTCCGCTAAGTAACCCCTGCATTCTTTCCAACGTCTTTTGTTCACCGCAGAGGGCTAAGAAAGCTTCACGTTCGAGCTCAAGAAGGTACTTCTCCGTTACATGTTGCGGATAGCTCAGGTCACCACCACTAATTACATAAGCTAACTTATTGGCTATAAGTGCATCGTGATCGGTAACGTAATTAGACATCCGCATACTTGTGATTCCAGCTTTGAAAAGGGCGATTCCTGCCTTTCCTTGCACTTTAATATCCGAACGGCGAATTGGTGGCGTGTAGCCATTTTCTGACAATTCAACAGCGGCCTGCTTTGCCTCGGCAATCAAACGGCTGCGGTTCAATACGATTTGGTCACGACCCGCCTTGAGGTAACCCATATCCATTGCTTCTTGTGCTGACGCTGAAACTTTTGCCTGAGCAATATTCATAAATGCCGTTTGCAGAATATTCAATTCGGGATCTCCTGCATGATACATGTCAGAACAGCGAACGGCCATTTCTTTCGTTCCGCCACCAGCTGGAATTAAACCAACGCCTAGTTCAACAAGTCCCATGTAAGTTTCGGCAGTTGCCACAACTTTATCAGCGTGCAAATTCAACTCACAACCACCGCCTAGAGCCAATGTGTGTGCAGCCGTCACCACCGGAATGGAAGAATAACGTGCCTTCATCATCGTTTCTTGAAAATGGGCAATCATCATATCGATTTCGTCCCACTCCTGCTCAATGGCGTACATGAACAACATGGCTAGGTTTGCTCCAGCAGAAAATGCTTCGTGGCTGTCGTTTCCAATTACTAATCCACGGTAATCTTTTTCGGCTAAAGCGTAAGCTTTGTTCAAGCCTTCCATTACTTCCTGGCCGAACGTATTCATCTTTGAGCGAAATTCAATACCTAAAATACCGTCTCCCAAATCAAAAATGGTCGATCCCGCATTTTTCCAAACTTCGCTGGTTTTACGGATATTATCTAAAATAATGAACGCCTCCGTTCCCGGAATAACTTTATACGATTTGGTTGGAATATCGTAATACATACGCTTCCCGCCTTCAATTTTATAGAATGACTCGTGTCCGGCTACAAGCATATCATACACCCATTGAGCAGGTTTTTGATTTTCGCCTTCCATCATTTCTACAAATGTTTGTACGCCAACAGCATCGGCGGTTTCAAACAAGCCCATTTGCCAGCCGAAGCCCGCTTTGATGGCATCATCGATACGAAAAAGTTCGTCGGCAATCTCAGGAATACGCATGGTAGCGTAACGAAAACCGTCGGCAAATGTCTTACGGTAAAATTCTCCCGCTTTATCTTTTCCTTTTAATAGTACGGCAAACCTATCTTTTAGCGTATCAATACCTTTGGTGGCTTCTAACGTTGCGAATTTTGGACGGGTAGTTTCTCGGTAATCCATCGAATCGAAATCCAACGCCAAAATTACTGTTCTGCCTTTCTCTTTTGTCTTCTTGTAGAAACCTTGTCCAGTCTTGTCCCCAAGCCACTTATTATCCATCAATTTTTGCATCAAATCCGGAAGCTCGAACTGCATCACGGATTCGTCGTCCATTAAGGTCGATTTCAGGTTTGTACAAACGTTAACGGTGGTGTCTAAACCGACAACATCCGACAAACGGAACGTCCCTGACTTTGGGCGACCGATTACTGGACCCGTCAATTTGTCAACTTCTTCAACAGTTAAACCCATTTCGGAAGCCGTACGAATGGTTTGTACCATGGCATAAATACCCAAACGGTTTGCAATAAATGCCGGAGTATCTTTACACAAAACGGTTTGCTTTCCCAAGAACAAGTCACCGTAACTCATCAGAAAGTCAATGATTTCGGGCTTCGTTTTTGGTCCAGGAATAACTTCTAACAAGCGTAAATAACGCGGTGGATTAAAAAAGTGTGTTCCTGAAAAATGTTCCTGAAAATCTTCGCTTCTGCCTTCCGACATTAAGTGAATCGGAATTCCGGAAGTATTTGACGAGACGAGTGTGCCGGGCGTGCGGTATTCCTCTACTTTTTCGTAAATTATTTTCTTGACGTCCAATCGCTCAACCACGACTTCGATTACCCAATCAACGTCTTTTATCTTCACCATATCGTCATCGAAGTTTCCTAAGGAAACCCTTTCGAGAGATTTTGGGGAATAAATAGGCGATGGGCTAGCTTGTACGGCAGCTTTGAACATATCGTTCACGATACGGTTACGCACAAACGGACTCGACGTATCCAAGTCATTGGCTTTTTCTGCGTCGTTTGGTTCGCGAGGCACCATGTCCAATAGCAAAACGTCGCAGCCGATATTGGCAAAATGCAACGCAATTCTACTTCCCATGATTCCGGCTCCAAGGACCGCTACTTTTTTGATGGTTCTTTTCATATGGTTTAAATATAGTTTTCAGTAGATAAAAGCTAGTTCGATTTTGACTAACTCTAAAGTTATTATGATTTTCAATTGTAAATTACTTCGTTACCCACGCCCTATTCGTTTCAACGATGATGATTCCCTCATCCTTTTCATCAGTAACTTCAACATGAACGAGTAAATCGCCTTTGGGCGTATCGTTAATTAGTTTAATTTTTTTTGATAAAATAACGGCGGCTCATTACCTGCCTCAACTCCGCTCAGTAAATTTCACGCTGAGTTTTTCATCAGCGGTCATTTACTATTCGGAATGTTCATCCCAACCACCATGCCCGTTGCTGTTTCAGCAAAGAACATGGTGATGGCAGCGTGAACCTGCCCGATGTGGTTCTGAACTTTTTGTTTTTCTGAAAGTGTAATTACGACCTCATTACAAGTCATTTTTTTCAAAATGAATGCCCGCTGTTTCAACAAACTTTACCACTTTACCTATGCTGCAATCAAGCATCCACGAACCCATAAATGCGGCAAAACGCTTTAGTTGAGCAATATTCTGGTTAAAGCGGTTATTGTACTCCATTCTTAATTAAACGAAACTTTCAATTGAATAAAACAGTATGCAAGCATAACATTAGGCAAAACTAAGGAGTTTAAAAGTATTATGCAAGCATACTATTATACTATTTAAAGATTAGTCGAACTATTTGCAACATTATTGCATTTAGAACTATATTTGCAACATTGTTTCAAAAACGATTTATCCGTGAGTACAAAAAGTTTACATAAAACAGGCGTTTGGCTTTCTTTCCTTTGCACAATTCATTGCTTAGCAATGCCTTTTATTGTTACTGCCTTGCCATTTTTAGGAGAATCTGTAATCGACGAAACCGCCGAACATTACCTAATATTAGGGAGCGTAGTTTTAGCCCTATTCCTTCTTTTTAAAGACTTCCGCTTACATAAAAACAAGCAACCCCTATTATTACTTGTTGCTTCTACCCTCTTTAGCTTCATCGGAATCTTCATTGTGGACCATCATTTTGAAACCCCTTTCGTCATTATTGGAGCCATTCTAATGGCAACCGCCTATTTCGTTAACTGGCGGAAACAACAAGCCGCTTGCGTTCACTGATTTTCTCCGAATTACTTTTCTTTACGCTCATAATGAAAGTTCAACGGATTGGCGTACCTAAAAACATAACCCGTAACATCTAATAACTTCTGCGGACTCACGATTTTAAAATCATGCGGTTCTTTTGAAATCACAAATTCGGGCATTTCATAGTTGTATTCACGGCAGGCTTTTTCGTAAACTTCTTGGCGAATCGGGTGTTCAGGAGCGACAACATTGAACGTTTCACCCCAAATATCTTTTTCAAAAATCATTTCTACGATACCAATTACATCATCTCGATGAACGTAGTTTACCCGAATATCACCCGTGGTCAAGCCTTTCTTTCCCGCAAAATACTTCGCAGGAATACGGTCATATCCCATCAAACCACCGCAACGAAGAATTGCAACTTGACTACCTTTAAAGCTTTGTAAAATAAATTGCTCGGCTTTAAATAATGGATGTTCTTTATCTGCATCGGCTTCTGTCACATCCCGGTTTAGCTCAGAATAGACAGATGTTGTACTAATAAAAATAATTTTCTGAATCGTAGATTCGTTCACTACTTTCATCAAAGAAGCAAGTTGACTCAAATAATAATCGGGTGAGTTTACCCGTAAACCCGGCGGAATATTGATGAACAGCAAATCGGTATTGAAGAAATCATCGCTACTTTCACCTTCTAATTCTGATTCAAGTTTTAGCAAATAGGGTTGAATCCCGACAGTTTTTAAATCGTTTACCTTCTCCGCCGAGGTTGTGCTTCCTTTTACAGTAAACCCTTTCGCCGCCAAGCTTTGTGCCAATGGCAAACCTAACCACCCGCAACCTAAAATAGAAATCGTCATATTTTACAGAATAAAGATGAAGGATATAAGATCGAGATGACTAACTTAGTTTTGTTACAAATTTACTGGTTTCGTTTTATAAAGCAGTACTTCCAAACATCGAAAATCCAATATCTCTAAATGCTTTCACCCGAAATACTCGTCCTTATCCAAGCCATAAAAAGCGAGCTAATGAACAAGAAAAACTCCAAATTTTATCCGGTAGACTTTAAAGTGTTGCAGAACAAGCTTTGGTTTCACAGCATCCGCCCGGTTTTATATCAATTTTTCAACGAAAGCGACAACTATAATCCACCCGGTTCAATAAAGGAAGAATTAGCAATTTACACCCGCACCCAAACTTTTATCAGCCTGAAATACACTTACGAAGTTAACCGATTATTACAGATTTTTCGAGAAAAAGGGTTAAAGGCTATTCCGTATAAAGGCGTTCTTTTTTTGCAAGAACTTTACAAAAACACGCAACTCCGTGAACTTGGCGACATGGATTTCCTATTTCACCCCGATTCCGCCGCCGAAGGAATACGAATACTTTTAGCAGAAAGTTATAAGTTTAATACTGTTGACAAAAGCTTTGAAAAGTTACCAGACAACGAACTCATTAAAATTGCCATAAATGCTTCGGGACAGTACGAAATATCATTAGTGAATAACGATTTACACATTGACTTTCATTGGGGTTTACATTACAGTTTCTTGCCTTTCAACATCGATTTCAATTCTTTTTTTAACGAGGAAAAACCAAATCCAGAAACGCTATTCTGGATGTTGCTACTCCACCACGGCGGAAAAGAAAATTGGGTCAGGATGAAGCATTTCGCCGATTTAATAGCTTTTCTGAACCATTTTCAAGACCAGTTAAACTGGAACGAAATTATTCAAACGGCAAAGATTTACAAACTGCACAAACAGCTCGTCGTTGGTTTTAGATTACTAAAAAAACATTTTAATTATTCGATTCCAAAGAGCATTGAAATAGAGTTAATCGACTATTACGAAACGCAGAAAGTAGAGCATTTAATTGAAAACTGTTGGAATAAATCGGCACATTGGTCAACCCTTATACCCCGCTTACAAATGGAACGAATTTTCATAAACATACAAGACGAAGGTTTTTCAAAAAGAAAGTACTTCGGCGATTTTTATCAATCCTACACAAAACCAAACCCGCTCGAACAGCCCCGGATTCTGAATTTTCCCGCTAATTACCCAAACCTCAACTTTATTAGTAAAATATTGACGTATTTAATCAAGAAGTTTAGGTAAATACTTAAATTTGGATACAAAACTCAATTCCTTTGTCGCAATTTAAAATCTATAGCTCGTCTGCTGGTTCTGGGAAAACTTATACACTTACCCGAGCGTATTTGAAACTGGTTTTATCCCAGCCAAAACCATCGTACGTACGAAATATCCTCGCCATTACATTTACTAACGATGCCGCCAACGAAATGAAAAGTCGCATTTTAGCGGCACTCAAAGACTTTGGCAGCGATGGCTTCGGTGAATCCTCGAAATTTTGGGGAATGTTTCGGGAAGTTGCGGACGAAATTCAAATCGATGAACCTATCGGCGACACGGTAATTCAACAACGAGCAGCAGCGGTTTTCCATCAGATTATTCACGAATATTCGGATTTTTCCGTTAAGACAATCGATAGTTTTGTAAACCAACTCGTTAGTGCATTCACCGATGATTTGGATTTACCATTCAACTACGAAATTGTACTGGATAAAGATACGGTGATGCTCGAAGCCGTAGAAAGGCTATTTACGAAAGCAGGTGATACCGAGCACAAAGACATCACCCGAATGCTCGAAAACTTCGCTCTCGACAAGGCGGAAGACGGTAAAAGCTGGAATTCTATGCCAGCTGACCTCGCTGCTTTCAGTGACGATATGCTGAAAGATCAATATTACCCGTTGGTTTCAAAACTAAACGATTTAAAGATTGAAGACTTTCGAGAAATTCACAAAAAAATTAGAGTTTTCACCAAATGGTTTGAGCAAACTATCAAAGAAAAAGCCGCCGAAACGCAACGGCTAATTGAAGAACAGGGAATTTCTATTTTAGACTTTTCTTACGGCAAAGCGAGTGGCGTTGCTTCCTACATTGGTGGTTTGCAAAACGACATCACGAAAGAATACGGCAGCCGGATTAGGGCGGCAGTGGAGCAAGACAAATGGTTCACAAAAACTGCCCCAAAACCAATAATTGAGCGTTTTGACAGCATAAAATCGCAGGTTATTTCAGCTATTAGTGAGCTGGAAGAATTGCGGGAAAAGCATTCTGCAAAATATACTTTGCTGGAAATTCTCTCAGGCGATATGTATAAACTCGCTTTACTCAAAAAAGTAAAGGAAGAGTTTGACGCCGTACTCGCCGAAAATAATCAGGTTTATCTAGCGGAGTTCAACCGTTTGATTTTGCAAATTGTCTTGTCCGAGCCCGTTCCTTTTATTTACGAACGCTTGGGCGAGAAATTCAACCACATCCTGATTGATGAATTTCAGGATACATCGGATATGCAATTTTACAACTTACTACCGTTGATTGAAAACGCCTTGGCGGGAAATCACTTTAACCTCGTAGTGGGCGACGCTAAACAGTCAATTTACAGATGGCGAGGGGGGAAAATGGAATTGATTGTCCACCTTTTCAACAGAAATTTAGGCAAGCTACTAGACAACCCATTATTATCCGTTTTTCAGGTGGATCAGTTAATGACCGCCAATCAGTTTTTAGATCCGGTTTCTTTGACGACCAACTACCGTAGTGCGTTTGAAATAGTTGAATTTAATAATAACTTTTTCCGACAAACGACGGATGAAAACAAGGATGGGTTCCCATTATTAGCGGAAGCCTATCAAACTTTTGAACAAACTGCGAGAGAAAACGCACCAACGGGCGGCCACGTTGAAGTCGGTATTTTTCCTTACGAGGACAACGAAGAATTAGTGTTGCAAGAAATCATAGAAACGGTTCGTAAATCATTGGATGACGGTTATGACCTGCGTGATATTGCCATTTTGACTCGGCGGGTTTATCATTCGTCGTTAATTGCTCAGTATTTGAATGACCATAATATTCAGGTAATTTCGCAGGATTCGCTGTTACTAAATCATTCGGGGGCAATTCGGCTGACAGTTGCTTTCTTGAGAGTTATTGACCAGCCAGATAATCAATTAGCGAAGTACGAAGCAGCTTACTTATTTTACCAATTTCGTTTACGCAAAATCCCTGATGTAGCCGTTAACTCGCTCATTTCAGCGGCGGTTGAATCAACAGATGCAAACGATTTTTATAACTTCTTTTCTGAGCGAGGCTTTCATTTTGATGCCTTTAAATTACAAAAGTCTGGTCTGTACGCTATCACCGAACAAATTATCCGAACGCTGAATTTATTTGAACAGACTGCCGAACTTCCTTACCTTTTTGCTTTTCTGGACTTAACGCTTGATTTTGGCACGAAACAAAGCAACCATTTACACGATTTCCTTATTTATTGGGAAGAGAAGAAAGGTAAAAAATCTATTGCAACCGCGAGCGATGCCGACGCCATTACAATAACTACCATTCACCGTTCCAAAGGCTTAGAATACCCAATCGTAATTGTGCCGTTTGCGAACTGGCCGACTGGATTCAGAACGGGAAGCCGCTTATGGATAGATTTGGAGAAGGTGGATTATGAAGAACTTATCTCAAGTAAGAATAAAGAGCCATTGCGTTTACGTGCCGCGTCAGTTACCACAAAAAGTAGTTTATTAAAAACCGAGATAGCCGAGCAATATCAGTTAGAAGAAGAAGCTTTATTCATCGAAAATTTGAATATGCTCTACGTGGCGTTTACTCGGCCAACCGATAAGCTGTACATTTACACAAGTAGAAATCACTTCAAAAAGACAGCGGGCGTTGCTAAACTGATAGAAAATCATTTAGATGCCGTAGGCAAACCATTGAATACACCCGAAGAAGTTGAACGGGCGGTATTATACAAAGGAAAAACTCTTAAAAAGGCAACTAAAAAGATAGCGAAACCAACCATTATTCTACCAAAAGTAATCAGCGAAGACCGGGGCGACCGGCTACGCTTACGTCGTACTTCCGAAAAAATATTTGATCCAGAGACACTCGAAAAGAATAAAGATCGTGGGAATAAAGTGCACGCTGCCTTTGCGTTGATAAAAAGCCGCAACGATATAAATGAGGCGATTCGTCAGCTTAGTTTTGAAGGTGTTATCAATGGCGTGGAAGGAGAAGAGATAAAAGAGAGTATTGAGCGGGTGATTGATTTGCCCGAAATGAGTCCTTTATTCACCGAAGGTGTAAAAGTTATCAATGAAAAAGATATTCTGATGCGTGGGCAAGACGTACTTCGTCCCGACCGAGTGGTCTTTACTGACGAAGCAGTTCATGTGCTTGATTTTAAAACCGGCACTCCGAAAGAATCTCACAAGCAACAAATCAAACGCTACGGAAAACTTTATCGCCAGATGGGTTATGATAGAGTCAGAACACAATTAGTATATCTTGAAAACACGGAGGTAGTTGAAGTGCCGGAATAATCTAATAAACCAGTTCTGAGTTTTTAGCAGACTTCGCTAATTCCTTTGCAAAGCTTTCCAGTTCGTGAGCTTGTTTTACTACACTTTTTGCCTTTTCTAAAATAAGGTTTCCCTTCTGGGTAGGTACAATAGGTAAACTACTACGATCAAAAACCTCAATGCCCAAGTAACTCTCAAGGGTGCGAATCTGCTGACTTAGTGTAGGTTGAGTAACGCAGCAATAATCTGCCGCTTTCGTAAAACTTTGGAAATGCTCAACTGCTAAAATGTATTCTAATTGTCTAAGTAACATAATTCTAAAATTTTATGGTTAGTTAAAAGACTCTACACACTATAATGTACTTAACATTATAGATAAAATCTCTAACAAAACCACATATTAGATAAATTTGTTCTAGTTGACTACTTAAAATTGCATTAGAATTGAGAACAGATTAGTTTCTTTTTCAAGTCTATTGAAAACTTTTTCGTTTATAGAGTCCTCTTTTATTGATTTCTACAACCGAAAATAACATCGATTACTAATTAGTAATCAGGCTCCGGCTAAAATCACTATTTTTGTGTAAACCAAGCCGCTTACATTCTTGAATTTTAAAGATAAACTTACCTCCCCCATATTTTCAGAAATATCCAAAGCTGCCGATAAGCTTGGTGTAAAATGCTACGTTATTGGCGGGTATGTCCGGGACTTAATCATCGGACGGGAAAGCAAAGACATTGACATAGTATGCGTTGGCAGTGGAATTGCGTTGGCTCAGGCATTAGCAGAAAACCTTGGAGAAAACGTCCATGTAAATGTTTTTAAAAATTTCGGAACCGCTCAGGTACGTTACGAAGATATTGAAATTGAATTCGTAGGTGCCCGTAAAGAGTCATATCGTAGCGATTCTCGCAAACCAATCGTGGAAGACGGCACGCTCGAAGATGACCAAAACCGCCGAGATTTCACAATAAACGCTCTCGGAATATCGCTAAATAGTAAAACATTTGGCGAGTTAATAGACCCGTTTGACGGCGTCAAAAGTATTAGCCGTAAAGTTATCCGCACACCGTTGGAGCCAGGAATCACTTTTTCTGACGATCCACTTCGTATGATGCGTGCCATTCGGTTTGCTTCGCAGCTTAACTTTGACATTGCCCCTGATACCTTCGATGCCATTTCTGAGATGGCAAAGCGTATCGAAATCGTTTCGCAGGAACGCATTACCGATGAGTTAAATAAAATAATTCTCTCCCCCGTTCCTTCTTACGGCTTCAATTTACTGTTCCAATCGGGTTTATTAAAAATCATTTTCCCCGAAATGGTAAAGCTTTACGGCGTGGAAGTGATACAAGGCAAGAAACACAAAGATAATTTTTATCATACGCTTCAAGTACTTGATAACACAGCAAGTGTTTCAAACGATTTGTGGTTACGCTGGGCGGCAATTTTACACGATATTGCCAAACCCGCCACGAAGCGATTTTTCCCGAAAGTAGGCTGGACATTCCACGGCCACGAAGACCTCGGGGCACGTTGGGTAAAAGGGATTTTCAAGCGGATGAAACTGCCACTTGATGCCAAAATGCGTTCGGTCACGAACCTCGTCAAATTGCACCTCCGTCCCATTGCACTGGCAAAAGACGAAATTACAGATTCCGCCCTACGGCGTTTGTTGGTAGACGCCGGAGACGATTTGGAGCATTTGATGATGCTCTGCCGAGCCGATATTACGTCAAAAGATCCAAACCGAGTAAGGCGTTATTTAGGAAATTTTGATAAAGTAGAGCGGATGCTCATCGAGTTAGAAGAACGCGATAAACTCCGTAACTTCCAACCCGTGATTACGGGAGAAATTATTATGGAAACCTTCGGAATTCATCCCTCCAAAGAAGTAGGAGAACTAAAATTAATCATTCGCGAAGCTATTCTCGACGGCATCATTCCAAATAAATACGAAGCTGCTTTTGAATTTATGGTAAAAGCGGGAGAAGAAATGGGTCTTTCTTCGGTGGGAAAATGATAATGACGCAATAATAATGAACGCCGAACTAAAATATAATCCACAGAAAGTCAATTCAGCTGCAAGGCTACAATTATTCATTGGCGGGTTTGCATTTTATTACAATATATTGTCAGGATAAGGCGTGTTTGTTTGGAGAAATCACGGAGGTGAATAATGGTTTACCCGCCCGAGTGGCATTGAACGAAGCCAGAAAGATTGCCGAGGAATGTTAGTTAAATATCCCGAACCATTTCCCGAATGCCACATTACATAAATACGTCATTATGCCAAACCACATCCACGGCATCATCGAATTATCCGAAACCATTGGTATCGTAGGGGCGAATAAAAATTCGCCCGATAGTGAGCCATCGTCCCAACCAACAAGAAAGGCGAAAGGTTTTTCGCCCATACATTCGCCCCAATCCAATTAGTATATATACCCCGAAGAATTACCCACACCGCGTTAGCAGTAAAAGATTGCGGCGAAGCCATTGACTTTTACTTAAACAAGCTAGGTTTCGTTTTATTGGAAGACACCAAGTTGAGCGATGAAAAATATTAGGTGGTTATTGCCCTAAATGGTGCCAAAAAACACTCCTTATCATCAGCAAAACCACCAACGAAAAGTAAATCCAAGGTATTGAAAACCAAGCAGGCAGATGAATTTTCCTATTTCTTTTTACCGATGATTTTCAGCAAGACTGTAACAAATTAACCAAACGAAACATTTACTTTGTGTGACCACTACAAGAGTTTGATTGCGGAATAGTTACCTTTTTTAAAGATTTATACGGAAATTTATGAAACCCGTTAAAACCAAATGGGAAAAATAAAGGATTAATAAAGTAAATAAGGGCGAGTCATTATTCGCCCGATAGCATAGTATTCGCCCCAACCAATAATATATATGAACAGAAGAAAAGCATTAAGAAACGTAGCGTTAACTGTCGGAAGCGTGGTGAGCATTCCAACTTGGGCAAATGCCTGGACACCAGAATCACTACCTGAAGTTAAAAATATTTCGACTGAGAATGCCAAGTTATTGAACATGCTCGTAGAAGCACTTATTCCCCAAACCGATACGCCCGGAGCAGCGGCTCCCGGAGCAGGAGAAATGGGAGTTGATAAGTTCGTGATGGCAATGGTGAATGACTGCACGCCAGATAATCAACGGAACACTTTCATGACGCAACTCAGCTTAGTCGATAAGTTTTCAGAAGAAAAGTATAGCGAGCCTTTCGCTGAACTTTCAGCAGAGAAAAAGACAGAATGCATTAGTATGATTAGCACAACCGAAACCCCCGAATGGGAATCATTCTTCGGAACGCTGAAACGCTACACCGTGCAAGGTTATCAATCTTCCGAATACGTGATGTATAAAAATGGCTTCCAATTCGCCCCCGGTTTTTATAACGGTTGCGTAGATTTAGTTGAGAGCTAAAATAGGTTTCCCATTCATAATTCAAAACTTGTCTTCTACCAACCTGATTCATAAGAGAAAATGACCTATCTAAACATAAATTCAGTAAAAAAACGCAAGTTCGATGCTATCGTCGTTGGCTCAGGAATGAGCGGCGGCTGGGCGGCGAAAGAATTTGCCGATAAAGGCTTCAAAACGCTCATTTTAGAACGTGGCAAAAAAGCCGAACACATCATAGATTACCCCACCACAAACCTCCAACCGTGGGAACTTGAACACCGCGGACGCATGCCTGATAAAGTTCGGGAGGAGAACCCAATCGCGGCGAGTTGTTATAACTTTCACGAAGGAGCCGCCCACTTTTTTATGAAAGATACCGAACAGCCTTACGTACAGGAAAGCCCGTTCCAATGGATCCGACCCAATCAAGTTGGTGGGAAATCATTACTCTGGGCACGTCAAACGCAACGTTGGAGCAAATACGACTTTGAAGGCCCAGCCCGAGACGGGTTCGCCGTGGAATGGCCAATCGGGTACGACGACATCGCTCCGTGGTACGATTACGTAGAAAACTTTGTCGGAATTTCAGGAAATAAAGACGGACTCGATAGTTTACCAGACGGCGATTTCCTGCCGCCACACGAACAAAATTGCGTCGAAAAACACTTTACAGATTCGGTCAATAAAAACTTCGACGACCGCCATATCATTATCGGGCGTTGTGCCCACATCACCGAGCCTCGTCAGATTCACTACGACCAAGGTCGTGCCAAGTGTCAGCACCGCACTATTTGCGAGCGAGGCTGTCCGTTTGGCGGATATTTTGCCGCAAATTCATCCACTATACCGTGGGCATTGAAAACAGGTAATGCCACATTAATGCCAAATTCGGTGGTGCACTCGCTCATCTACGATGATAAAAAACAAAGAGCAGTCGGGGTCCGCGTAATTGATTCCGAATCCATGGAAATGACGGAATACTTCGCCGATGTAATTTTCATGAATGCTTCTGCATTGGCTACAAATCACATTTTATTAAACTCGAAATCCAATCGTTTTCCCGAAGGTTTGGGCAATGATAATGGCTTGATGGGGAAATACGTTGCCTTTCATAATTACCGAGCGGTAATCAATGCTGAATACGAAGGCTTCATGGATAAAAAGACCGCTGGAAAGCGTCCGAATAGTAGTTATGTTCCGCGTTTTCGCAACGTTTACAAACAAGAAACCGATTTCCTTCGTGGTTACGCGGCAGGTTTTCAAGCATCACGAAATTCACAAAGTAATTACGACGGCGTAGGAGAAGATTTAAAAAATAACCTCGCTCAGGAGAATTGGGGACCGTGGCGGGTTGGCTCACACATGATGGGCGAAACAATTCCGAAGGAAGAGAGCTACGTTCGTCTTGATCAAGGTTTGGTTGATAAGTACGGAATTCCGCAACTGAGCATCAATGTCAAATACGACGATAACGACGAAAAGATGATTCAGGATTTCAAGGAGCAGTTTACCGAAATGTACGAAAAAGCAGGATTCACGAATATTAAGGCAAGCGAAAACGGACGTGTTCCCGGCAATGATATTCACGAAATGGGCGGCGTACGCATGGGGAAAGACCCAAAAACATCGCTGCTTAACGAGTGGAATCAATTGCACTCCTGCAAAAACGTTTTCGTAACCGACGGAGCCTGCATGACTTCTACTTCCACCCAAAACCCATCATTGACTTATATGGCTCTCACGGCTCGTGCCGCAGATTACGCCATGAAAGAAATGAAGAAAGGGAATTTATAATTTAGGAATTAGGTAGCCTTAAAAAAGTAGGGCTGCCTAATTCTCTTATCTCATATCTAAAAAGTGAAACGCTATTGCCTCGCCCTTGATTTAGTACCTGACGAAAAACTTATTACTGAGTATGAGACGTATCATCAAGACGTTTGGCCCGAGATAAAAATGAGTATTTTGGATTCGGGAATTTTGAACATGGAAATTTACCGTATTCAAAACCGCTTGTTTATGATTATGGAAACAGCCGACGGTTTTTCGTTTAAGCAAAAGTCTAAAACTGACAGCGAAAATCCGAAAGTGCAGAAATGGGAAGAACTCATGTGGAAATACCAACAAGCGTTACCAAACTCACCCAAAGGCGAGAAATGGCAATTAATGGATAAAATATTTGAATTGAATCAATGAAAAACTTCCTACTTCTACTTTATTTATTGCCAATACTTTCCAACGCCCAAACCACCGTTTTTAAAGCCGGTGAAGATGGTTATCAGTGTTATCGCATTCCCGCAATTATCGAAGCAAAAAAAGGATTACTGATTGCCTTCGCGGAGGGTCGCAGAAGCTCTTGCTCAGATTTCGGAGATGTGGATATTGTTTACAAAAGAAGCACCGACGATGGTAAAACGTGGTCAAAAATGAAATCCGTTGTTGATTACGGAAATCTACAAGCTGGAAACCCCGCCCCCGTGTTAGATCTACAAGATACCCGTTTTCCAAACGGACGTTTATTCATGTTTTACAATACTGGAACGGCTTCCGAGCACGACGTCGTAAACGGAACGGGCGTTCGGGAAGTGCATTTTATTACGTCTACCGATTTAGGCGAAACATGGTCATCACCGCAAAATATCACGACCCAAGTTCACCGACCAAACGAACCGAGTGTTAACCCCAAATACAATTTTAAAGAGGACTGGCGACACTACGCCAATACGCCTGGACACGCCATCCAACTCCAAAACGGGCGACTTTTTATACCGACAAATCACAGCCAAGGCGATGTACACAACGGCAAAATAAATTACCACGCCAACGCTTTTTACTCTGATGACCACGGCGAAACATTCCAAATTTCCGAATCATTAAATTTACGAGGCAGCAACGAAGCAACCGCCGCCCAACTCTCTAACGGCGAAGTACTTTTCAACGCCCGTGATCAAACTGAAAAAACGGGGAAACGCTATTACGCCCGCAGCAAAAACAACGGCAGCACGTGGTACCAACAAGGAATTGACAGTGAACTCACCGATCCTGTTTGCGAAGGAAGTTTGAATATCATCCGACAAAGCAAAAACGACATTGTACTACTGAGTCATTTGAACAGCGAGAAAGAACGCAAAAACCTCGAACTCAAAATGAGCTATGATAACGGTGAAACTTGGAAAAAAAACATCACGATTGACAAAGGTTCAACAGCTTACTCCGACCTCGTGGTGCTATCAGAGGAGCAAGTCGGAGTGCTGTATGAGAAGGATAGTTATCAACGAATTGTCTTTAAAGTGTTAACGGTAAAGTAGATATTCACGCTTCTTCCCACGTTTGGCATAATTTGCTTTCTGCTTCTTTTCTTCTTCGCCGCTACGCTTTATTCCGGTGGTTCTCAGGCAGACATCAACTCCATTGGTTACGATTACGCAAATAATTATTGGGGCAATTTGCTCAATAACAACGCAATAAAAGAAATTAATCCTGTCCGACCGATAGCAATCGGGGCACTGCTTATACTCTGCGGAAGCATCGCGTTTTTCTTTTTCCTAATCAGTGCATTCTTCTCTGAGTTAAAAGCCACCGCCCGAACTATTCAGGTTTCGGGAATAACCTCGATGGTTTTTGCCAGTTTTATTTTACCAAATACCACGACAAACTGACTATAATTACCTATCTATTAGGCTTTGTAACTCTACTAAGTTTATTTGTTATTTTAATCAAAAAGAAGTGGTACACCCATATCAGGACTGGGGTTACAGGACTCTTTTTTATAGCGGCTAATAACTACATATATTATACGCATCAGGGCATTTTGTATTTACCCGTTCTCCAAAAGTCACGTTTGTGATTATCTTATTCTGGGTTGTAGAAATGAATCATAAAATACTACCTGAGTAGATTAATTCCCAAGGGTAAAATGGCAAGTATTGAACAGTATAACTAAATTGAACGGGGGAGAAGTTTTTATAAAAAAACTATTCGTTACCAACCACCGTATTAGCTTTCTCATTACTTTAGCTAAGTTTTAATTACAACCCCAAAAAATATGAAAGAATACAAAGTTGAGAGCTTGATTTATTATTCAAAACTGACGCTCGATTTAGAGCATATTGCGAAGAAGTCGAAGGTTGAGATTCAGGAAAAGCTTGACGAATACGCAAAAAACGGTTACGCGTTGACCTCCACTACATCAACCAGCCTTGGGTCAGCGGTCTATATCTATTTGTTTTTTGAAAAGGCTATTTGAAGTTATTTCTACTTCATCCGCCAGCTCTGTATTAACCTTTCAAATAGCCCCGCCGCATACCTTGCCGAAATCAGGATATTGGTACCGTTATCTAACATAACCTAGTGACATTCTATTTTCCTTATTATAAGTAGATTAACAATATTTTACTTGTAAACCTGAACGGAATTATCGGGTAATAATTCAGTCGTTTCCTTCATCGCCATGCGTGTCATTATGTTACTTTTTATTTCATAAAACGTAACATAACTCCCCTCCGACCGGACGTACATCAAATCTGGCAGTGATATCTTTACCCAATCGAACCATCTTTCACGAAGATGAACTCGTCCTCTAGTGTTCCTTTTTAAATGGCTTCCTGAGCTTTTTACACGCTTGCATAAGTCGCCCAAAGTCGATGGGTTTTAGGTACGGCTTGTTCTGCTTTGTTTCTAAATGACTCTTTGATAAATCCGTAGGCAATGATGAAACTCAAAAGCATAAAAGAAATGCCCATTCCCAAAACCTACGTGTTCCGCTGTAGTAAACCTTTCTTTCAACAGGATAATCAGTATAAACACGAGCAAAAGCAATAATTCAAACTTTATCAGCTGCTTGACGTAAGAAAGCTTTTGGTGGACGGTCATTACCGTATCTTCCGCTATCAACGTCGGCTTTCTAGCGAAGGCAATAAACTCAACTACATTTTTTTTTAAACTCAATTTTCTTCAATTCTATTTCTGCAATATGAGGCGTGAATATTAGTCATATTTTACAATAGTTTGGATTAGTGAATTAAAACTACCGCGATAACCGTTTGAATGAAAATGAAAGTGACCATTGTAACCGAATATGTGACGAAAGTAAGCAACGGTGGAATTTAGCGTTTCATTATCGTTCAAAGACAAACCTAATTCCAACCATAGTTGTTGAATTGGAACCTAAAACACCACCACCATCGAAAAGTACTATTCAGAAAAAATACAGGAAGTAGAAAAAGCCGTCAAAACTTCCGCTGCGTTAGAAAACAAATACAGCAATTACCGCTTACTTGGTATCGTGCTATTTTTCGGGAGTATTTACCTCGGGTCGGCGTTTAGTCCACTTTGGCTGATGCTCACCGCAGGCATTTTTGCAGGTTTTTACTTTTTAGTCAAAATCCACGACGAGGTCAAAACAAAAACGGTTCAACTGATTTATAAAAAGGGTTTTTTTGAGAATGAGTTATATATAATTCAGGGAAAGCCAAGTGATTATTATAACGGAGGAGAATTTATCGAAAACGTGCATCCTTACTCTGAAGATTTAGATGTATTTGGTAGTTTTTCCTTGTTCAGTTTGTTGAACCGAGCGGCAACCTCATTCGGGATTAACAGGCTGCGAGATTCCTTTTTATTAAAAACTAACGAACCCATTAATCGAATTCAGGAAGCTACGCAAGAAATTGTGGCGAAGAAAAAGTGGCACGAAGCATTTCTGAGCGTACTCTTCCCACTCATCGAATCTGACAAATCTAAAACCCAAGCGGTTTACGATTTTACATTTGAGGATGAAATCAAAAACGAAAAACTGATTTCGCTTTACAGTAAAATTCTTCCCTTTTTATGGATTGGAATTATCGCCGCTGGCTTTTTAGTTAGCTGGACAATAACGAGCGTTATCGGGTTTATCATTTACCTCGTAAATCTCAGTATTGTGGGACGTTACCGCAAACTGAGCGAAGCGTACTTTGTGAGAGTCGAAGGCGTTTACCGGACATTACAACCCATCGAACGAGCAGTTGAAATCATTTTATCGGAAGACTGGAAAGCCGCAAAAAACAGCAAATTAAAATCACAAATTCCGCAGTCTGCCGAGGTTCAGAATCCAATAAAGGCTTTCAGTTATTTAGTGAAAAAGTTGGAAATTCGTCGGAATCAAATGGCGGCGTTGTTTTACTACATTTATTCGCCGTTTGACGTTATCCAACTTGTAAAGTTGAAACGGTGGAACGAGCAAAATCCCGGATTTTTCAAAGAAATTCTAACCGTAATTGGTGAGTTTGAAATACTAGCGAGCTTTGCAACCTGTGCGGTCAATCACCCCGACTGGACATTCCCTATACTGAGCGAAGAACAGCCGTTTGAGCTACGTGGCAAGCAAATTGGGCATCCACTACTGAGTAGTAGCTCGAACGTCCGGAATGATTTCGACATTCAAAATCAAAACCGAATCAGCTTGATTACAGGTTCAAATATGTCAGGCAAAAGTACGTTTCTGCGTTCGGCAGGAACCAATATTTTACTCGCCTACATGGGTGCTCCAGTTTGTGCGGAAAGCCTTCGATTGAGTAAAAATATTGAGATGATTACCTATATGCGGATTAAAGATGATCTAAACCTAAATGTTTCTACATTCAAAGCTGAGATAAATCGGGTAAAAATGATTGTGAACGGAATCGACGCAAATAAAAACCACCTCTTCCTCATCGACGAAATGTTGCGAGGAACAAACTCCGAAGATAAATTGAAAGGAGCGATTGCGTTACTCCGCAAGATTGCAAAATCCGATACGTATTCCCTCGTTGCTACGCACGACTTACGAGCCACTGAAGTTGCGTCAGAATATCCCGAAATTATTCAGAATTTCTTCTTCGAGTTTAAAAACGTCAACAATGATTTAGAATTTGATTACAAAATCAAAGCGGGCGTCTGTACAAGTTTCAACGCTTCACAGTTGCTCAAGCAAGTGGGTTTACCGATTGACTGAGAGATTAATTGTGTGTTAATCTACTCGCTCTACCGCTGTCAAGGTCTTTGACCCTTGACAAGGAATCCCTGACAGCCGTTACAAAGGCTGTCAGCAGTTTCACTTATGCGACCGTCAAGGTTTATTGACCACCGACAGAATGAACGGAAATGAGTGAATTGTCAAACGTTCCACCAATACGTAAACTTCAGAACAATAGCCCGATTACGGACATTGAAAGTATCAGCGTAGTAATTATCTGTATAAACAATAAATAGGTCTGACGCAGGGCTATACCGCCATTGAAAACGAGTATTTAGGTTAACATTGTTCGTTTGATTATTGTATTGCAGAAAATTAGTCAGGAACAATTTATTCGTGAGTGTTACGTCTATACGTGGACCGACTAACCATAAGTCATAGCTATTATTATGAAAAGCTTTAGGTAAAACTTCCGCTTCACCAAACTGCAAATGGTTATAGGTGGCATTTACCTGCATCGAAACGTACGGCTGAAAGCGGTACCCGACTGATATATCTGATCGAAGACGCTTACCATCTGCGTAGTATCCGCCGTTTCGTAAGGCAAGTTTGTATGTAAGTCGTTTTTGGTTGGTAGATCTATATTCAATTCCGTACGAATTCCAGCGGTGTTCTGTCCCCGCCGCAATGCGTTCACCAACTAAGTTTGTCGGGTCAAAATCACGATTCAAGCGAATAAAGTCTGTGGCCACCCAGAGGTTTAATTCGCTACGATCTAAGAAGTTAACTCCGTAAGTAAGGTAATTTGTGCTCTCAAATATATTGAAAAATTGTTTATCGAAATATGCACTCGAAAGAAACTCCGGACCGTGGCTGACTATCTTCTCGGATTTCGGAAAGAAAAGGTAACCGATTTGAGGCTTTACATAAACGTAATCTTGCCGACGGATAAACCCAACTTCGTTCCCGTTTACGCCCTCTCCTACTCTTTCTAATTGTAATTCGGCACTGAACTTACGTCCTTTTCGCTCAATATTCATCGCATACGTATTGTTATCACGACTATCAGTAAACGGTGAAAACGTTTTTAAATAAAAAGCTTTACCATTCCACTGTTGATCTTTTGAAAGTAAGTTATATTCAAACCCGAGGCTACGATTATAGTTCGCCAAGCTCGAAGGATCATCGGGGGCGTCTTCGCCAACGGTTTGGCGGTTCACAAAAATGACGGCAAAGTTTGAACGGGCAAATACTTGCTGTTGAAACGATACTACAGAATAGTTTGACCCGAGACCACCTTTGCTATTTTCACCCGTTTGGGTATTCAATACGCCGATTCTCAATTTCTTGTTTACTTTTCCGCTAACCCGTGCCCCAAAACGAATGGGAGCATCTAAGCCAATTCTTCTGGAGAAAAACGGACGAATGGCACTGAAACCAAAATTATTAAAAAGGTCTCCGTTTTCGAGAAAGAATTGCCGCCGCTCAGGGAAGAAAAGTTCGAAACGGTCAAGGTTAGTTTGCTGAACATCCACTTCGACCTGCGAGAAGTCAGGATTTACGGTCAAGTCTAAATTCAGTGAAGATGTTAAACCGATTTTAGCATCCATGCCAACGGCACCGTCGTAACTTGCCGCCGTCCCTGCCTGATGGTTTTTTACAACTCCACCCGTTATGAAAGGAATTATCGAAATATTAGATTTTGGTTTTGGAGGGGCCTCATCCCAGATAAGGTTTCCAGCGTAGGCGAGTGAAATTGAGGGGAACTGACGAGTCACTGGTGCCCAAGCAGACTTTTCGGAAATACCGAGATCAAGACGGCTAAAGTTTAACCCCCACTTTATAATTCCTTCTTTGTATCGAATCGTTTTGAACGGAATAGCAGCTTCCCACACCCACTTTTCATCGTCGTAAGTCGTTTCTGATTCCCAACGGTTTTCCCAACTTAAATCCAAACGTGCACCTTGTGAAATAAGACCATCCCATTGCCCACCAGCTACCGATGAGCCAAAGGAAAAACCGTTTGTCTGATCATCAAAAGTATCAAATACCATCAAGTCATTATCATTTCCATAAAACGAAAAATCACGCCGCATTGATTCAGTGATATAAGGCTTACCAGGCGTAACATTATAGTTGATGACCATCAGGTAAATGTTCTTATCATCGTAACACATTTTGAACTCCGTCCGAGCAGTTGCCATACTGGTATCCATGGGTAGTATTTGCGAAAACGAAGCCCCTACTTGCGGACTTTCCCAAGCAATTTCATCCACGATTCCGTCTACCTTTATATTAGAAGTGGCACGTTTAATAAAGTAGTTATAATTATCATTTTGCTTTTGACCAAAAGAAACTATTGTCAAAAAAATAAGGAGAACAGGTAACAGTCTTTTCATCGACTTTGTGTAGGGTTTTATTGTTGTACTTCGTTGAATAATCGACAAAGGAAACGATTTAATATGCGTTACACAAAGTAAGTTAGACCACTCCGACGAATGAATCGACCTACCTGTTAATCCACATTACCTAAGAGAAAACCGAGTGGCTCCAAAGACTCAAAAGAATCTGCAATAACCTTGATAATTGCTGTGAGTGGCAATGCTAATACTAAGCCGCCAATTCCCCACAGATTACCAAATAGTATCAAGGCAACAATTGCGGCGAACGGATTAATACTTACCTGCGAGCCTACCACGTATGGGGTGATAAAGTTTCCTTCTAAAAACTGAATAGCTCCAAAGGAAGCCGCAACTCCAAATGCGTACCAAGTAGAATCTTTGGTAATAAGTGCCATCATTATTGGCAGGAAAGAACCAATTGCAATTCCGATATAAGGCAATAGTACCAATACTGCGGCAAAAAATCCGAAGAAAACTGCGTGATCTATTCCGAGCATCCAGAGTGAGAGCGTATTTAATACGCCAACTATCCCGATGACCAGTAACAGACCAGTCATATAACTAAGAATAACTTTTTTTATCCTTCCCAGAATATCGTCGGTACGACCGTCTTGTATATTGACGGCACGGTGGAGAAATTCACGAAAGAAATCACGATAATACAAGAGCAAGAAAATATACAAGGGCACCAATGCCAAGTTTGAGAGAAAACCAGTGGTGGTAGAAAGCGTACCCGAGACCACACTGGAGGTATTCTCAAAAATACCGCTCATATTATCCTTGATATTGAACGTCTCTTCGTCTAATTCGACGTTAAAACGACTTTGTAAAAACTGATTGGCTGAATCATATAGCATAAGGCTTCGCTCTTTCAAAGCGGGAACCACCTCGTCAAATGTCCTGACTTGCATAATGATTAAGTAGAAAAATAACGCCATAAAACTTACGACTAATAATAAGCACAGTGTTATGGCTATCGGGCGTGGTATTTTGAACCTTTCTAACCTATTACACAGCGGTAATAACAGAATAGATAGCAAAACAGCGAACACCATGGGTACTAAAAAGTCTTGTAATACGCTCAATGTGTAAACAACGATTACGACTGAAATCAAGACGCAACAAACCCTTATATAGAGTGGATACTTGGCAGCTTTCATGATATAGTTAGGGAGGTGTTCGTGAATTTGTAATCCAACTTATGGTGAAAGGTCTCTCATAAAAAAGCATTCTTTCACCTTTAAATACGCCACAATGTTACGTATTAATTTTTGATGCAAAATAATTCTAACACATAAATTGATTAAAACACTTACTACTGTAAGCTGGTGGGGTTTTCGTTCCGCTACTTTACCAATCAACTTACTTCTTCGCCGCACATAATATTTTAAGAACATTTTTTAGCCAAGTATCTTGCATTACATAGTACCTTTTTATAGGTTTGTATTATCAAATTATGAAAAGTACACATTAGAGCATGAGTGTAAGTCCCGATAATTATTGGGAGAGATATGAAAGCATCCAATCAAATTTTCTCATATCTCTTATCTCACTTCTCCAATCTTTAAGAATCTAACAATATGTTCGTATGAAAATTGAAAACACGCAAGTCCAAATGCGAAAGGGTATTCTCGAATACTGCATTCTGCACATCATCTCAAAAGGTGAAGTTTATGCTTCAGAGATTCTTGACAAACTAAAAGATACTCAACTAATGGTAGTGGAAGGCACTTTGTATCCGCTACTAACGCGGTTGAAAAACGCCAAGTTATTAGAATATAAGTGGGTAGAATCTTCTTCAGGGCCGCCCCGTAAATATTACGTACTCACCGAAGAAGGGCATGAGTTTCTAAAAACGTTGGCCGCCACCTGGACCGAACTTTCTGATTCCGTAAACGCCGTCGTTAGCTCTAACACGCCTAATTGATTCACTGAAAATACTAACGAATTATCACAATGAAAAAGACCATACAAATAAATGTAGCGGGCGTAGTTTTTTACATCGAAGAAGATGCGTACGCTAAGCTCAACAATTACTTAAAATCTGTCCAGGCTTATTTTTCAAACTACGAAGGAAGTCAAGAAATAATTTCCGATATCGAAGCTCGTATTGCCGAAAAATTCTTGGAGAAAGGAGCCGTCGACGGACAAATAATCATTTCAAGCAGCGACGTTGACACCCTCATTTTATCAATGGGAACTGTGGCAGATTTTGAAGCTCTTGAAGAAGAAGGTGACTTGGAAGCCGCTAAGAAAGTTGAAAACTTCGGAACCTATACTACTAACCCTGATACCGCACCACCAACAGAAGACCGGAAACGTATCTACCGAGACACAAAGAGAAAAGCCCTCGGAGGCGTTTTATCCGGCTTAGCCCACTATTTCAATATAGACGCAACGTGGGTTCGTATTATATTCCTGCTGCTTTTTTTCGGTTTATCTCCGATTACTGAGTCAGCCGCTTCCGGATTTTTTATCATAGCCTACATAATTTGCTGGGTAGCGTTCCCGCCCAATAATAAATTGGAAGAAGATCCGAAAATTAAGAAGTTTTACCGGAACCCCGAAGGCAAAGTTGTTGGCGGTGTAGCAAGTGGTTTATCTGCTTATTTCGGAATTGATATTGCTATTATCAGATTAATATTTGTCTTATCTGGTTTCTTCGGGGCGGGAATAATTGCCTACATTATCCTGTGGGTCTCAGCTCCAGAAGCCGCTACCCTAACTCAAAGAATGGAGATGAAAGGCGAACCCGTTACGTTAGAAAATATCGAATCAAACGTCAAACGGAGTTTAAATGTCCCAGAAAACGCACCCGAAAATATAGTCACTCGTGTCTTACTTTTTCCGTTTCGCATCATAGCGACCGTCTTACGTGCCATCGGTAATTTACTTAGCAATTTAGGCCCGATTATACGTATTCTAATCGGCGTATTTCTGTTGATTCTTGGCGGAGCGTTAGCAATCGGTATCATTACCGCGACCGCCTTTTTCTTTGGTGTAACTACCAATGAAACGTGGATAAATGGTTCATACGAACTAGGAATGCTTGCCCGCGATATTAGTCCTTGGGCGGGTTTCTTTGGCTTTTTGACAACATTCTTACCAGCTGTCACGGTTGCTCTGTTGGGAGTTTCATTAATTGCGAACCGCCAAGTAATATCGCGTAACTTGTGGCTTTCAGGTTTAGGAGTTTGGTTTATAGGACTAATGGGAACCGCGACTATCGGCACAAATTATTCATTAAACTTCGCTCGTGATGCAACGCACGAAGAAGTACAGGCATTCACGATGCCGGATAATATACTATTTCTAGATTCGGACGAGTTATCCGAAGGAGCTTGGCAAGATGATGTCAGGGTACGTTTGGAGTCGAGCAACAGTTCAGATTTACGACTCGAAAAATCATTTGAAGCATCCGGTGCGACCCGTGGTCAGGCGTTAGAAAATGCCCAAGAAATTAAGTACCAGACGATTCAACGGGATTCAACAATCGTGTTTGATCGACACAGTAATTTACCAGATGGGGCATCCTTCAGAAATCAAAAGCTACGTATGCGATTATACATTCCACAAAATAGGCCTTTCAAGATGTCTCCAAGTTTTGCACACAACGTATTATCTGACAGCTGGCGATTGAGAAATAAGAACAGCATTGATTTGGACGAAGTTAATAAATTCACTTTTGAAATGAGGGGAGACAACGAGATAACTTGCTTGGATTGTCCCGTACTTTCTGACGAAGAAAGAGAGGAATACGAACGCAACAGCGACGGCGATAATATTATTGACGGATACGCTTTTGAAGGCAAACGCGACGGCTTCTCAAAGACGTATGAACTCGAAGACTTCTCCAGCCTTGACGTGAGCAATGAGTTTTACGTAATGATACGCCAAGGCAGTAAATACAGCGTAGAAGTAATAGCGGAGCGGGAATCAGACTTGAACGACGTGGAAATAGAACTAAGCGGAAACACGCTCAACGTGGAGTTTGAAGACGTTTTCATTTCTAATCGTTCCAAGGTTTACATCTACATCACCATGCCAACACTCAAAAGGTTTGATATGAGCGGTGCTGTACAAGCTAAAGTAATTGACTTTGAGAATTTAAATCAACTTGATATTTCAATGAGTGGTGCTTCAAAAGCTGCCATTGATGTGGAAACTGACGATTTAACAGTTGACTTAAATGGGGCTTGCCGGTTAGACATTCGGGGCCGGGCCACCGAAGCCGATTTTGATGTCAGCGGAGCCAGTCGGGTAAACGCCAAAAAAATTCGAATAAAACAAGCTAAAGCTGAAGCCAGCGGGGCAAGTAGCATTAATTTCGGACGAGTAGATAACCTTGACTCAGATACTTCCGGGGCGAGTAAAATTACACGACAGTAAAAATCGGCTCAATCCATTCGGATTAAAAATCCCTCTTAGCATATAGCTACGAGGGATTTTTAATTGCAAAAAAAGCTTCTTCACATGATCACTGACAGGACAGCGGCAGGTAAGTGAACGTAATGGGAATCGTGGTACTGTCACCAAAACCTATCATAATATTGTATCGCTTGTTTACTTGCAACAAGTTGCTGGGTACGGCAGCGATATTTGGGTTAAAAATAACGATATAGTAGTCACCAAGGCATTCGTAGGTGTATTCAATAATCTTAAAGTATGTGGTAAGTTTGACAAATAGTTCGCCGATGCCGCACCTATCTTGAAATGAGGAATATCTTTTCACGTATGAAAGGAATTTAGTTATTGTGGGAAAAGTTTTTGATCAGAACCTCAACTTCTTCAAAACGCCGCCTAGAGATTATGAACAAATATCCGTCTTTGAGCCACATTTTGTTTTTACCGCGTTTCTTGAAAAATTTGAGGTTCACCACACACCCACGGTGTATTCGCACAAAACCCGCCGGTAATTTGGCGTGAACTTTACCAAGCGTGTAACTCAGAATTTGCCGCTTCCCATTACTTTGATGAACAAGCGTATAATTAATTTCGCTCTCAAGGTGCGTGACTACAGACGGTTCTACAAATGTCCGGGCACCAATTTGAATAGTTTTCATGGGTATTAAGTTTGATTTCACTTACCTATCCGAGACCTTGATTTTTTTGTAACCATCCACCAGCAAAGAATCCCCGACTTTGTGCAAATCGGGGATTCTACGTTTTACCTAAACCTCTACCCTATCTAATCACTTTAAATTCTGTACGACGATTGGCTTGGTGGTCAAGTACGGTCACTTTTACTGCTTTTTGAATCATTTTATCCGCCGTTTTCTTATCTTTTTTCATTACAACTTCCGAGCCTTTGTAACGCCCTGATGTGTAGGTCAGACCGAGCGTTGCCGAGATGACATTGATTTCGTAGTCCGACCGCTCTTTTTTTAATGTCTGACGATTCAGGAAAACGACGGTCTGCATCGACTCAAAATGCTTCATGTATTGCCCCTGAGCAAATATTCCAAAATTTGGCTTGATGAAATAGTTCAACCGAACCGTTCCTTTTGCAATCGGGAGATAGGTTTTTGGTGCGTAGCCCAAATCATTATATACATTATAATTTCCAAAAACAGGTGGGTTAATATCCGCTACCAATGCCCCGCCATTTACCCGAGCGTAGCCACCGTGGGCGGCAATTTCAAGCAATATTTTCTTTTTAAACATATCCTGCCGAAACGTTGGCCCAAGCGTAAGGATCATCCGTTGCATGATGGTTCCGGAAGAGGTATAGTTTAACACATTCCCGAATGAAGTTAAATCAGCTATCAGACCCGTTTCGTCATAACGTTGAGCTTGGTTTTCGGCGTAGGCAAAATCCAATCCGACGCCAATTTTATTCCAATATTTATCAGTACTTGCTCCGACAGTAAAGCCGTTCGAGATTTTATTGTTGTACGGCGATGTTTTGGTACGCATCAGCCAATCTGCCCCACCATAAACATTGAGTTTTAAGTAATACTTACGATAGTCTTCTTGTTGTTGAGCGGTTGTTTCGATATTCACCATAAAAAAGGTAATAATCGCCAAAAGGCTCATTTTGAAATACTCTGTGAAAGTTTTAAACTGTAACATGATATTATTGATATGAAGTTTTTTACTAGTTTATTTCGTCGGTTACATCAACCGATTTGACAGTATATCCGAGCAATACCTTTTTTTGTAACCTCCTATTTCAAAAAAACGAACAAGTAATTACTACCTACTATAAATCAGCCGATTACAGGGATATAAATCCGTGTAATTTTTCCACTTTCTTGTATTCGCTTGCTTATTTAGGTCTATTTTGCGAATCGTTGAAAACACTACACCCCAACGTTACAAAACCGCTGGCGAGTCGTATGACTAAGAAATTACACGTTTACCTTACTGACGCTGAGGTAATTTCAGGCATTCGGACTGATGGCGGTCCGGAAAACAAAGCCATCGAAGCCATTTATGAGCAAAATAGGGTTACCATCTTGGGGTTTCTCACTCAACGGACAAACGCAACCTACGCCAAAGATTCGGAATGATATCCTTTGGGAGGCAATGGAAGCATTAATCACCAATATACCTAGCGGGAAGTACGTTGTAAAAGACAGCATCAGCCTAACTGGTTATTTTAAATCTATTTGTAAAAACCTACTATTCAAATCCCTCAATTCCGAAACGGCAAGGGCAAACAGGCAGAGCATTTACGCGGATTTTGAAAATGAAAACACGCCCGACGTTTCTGAAACAATGATAGAGCAAGAAACATGGAACGGCTATATTGAGTTATTCACACAGGCGGGAAAAAATTGCCGCCGTATTTTAGAAATGAGCTTCGCCGACGGCATGAAAGTAAACGAAGTCGCCGAAGAATTAATCAAGGAAGGGCTTTACGATAACGAGCAGGTAGTACGAAATGCCAAAAGTAAATGCCTGAAAAGAATGAAGGAAATGATAGGTCAGTAGCCAATATCAAGTGGTGAAGGGTTAATAAATTGACCTGCCGACCAAATGACACTAACCAAATGAAAGAGTTTAACGACATAACGCTACAAAAAATCGAAGACTACGTCATGGATAGACTCGACCCTACCGAACGTACCCTTTTTGAAACTGAATTAGCAACCAATGCCGAACTGAGGGAAGAGGTAGATAAGACGGTTATGGTGAAAGAAACCGCCGAACGTTCAAAATTCCGTACTAAAATCAAGGCAATCCAAACCGAGAAGCTGACCGAATGGAACACCGAAGTATTAGAGCACGTAGATCATCAGGAAGTGGAAAAAACGGGCAACGCCCGTAAAGTAAATTGGTTAGGTAGAAGCACCACGTTCGCTGCCGCCGCATCGGTTTTATTCGTTGCTTATTTGGCATTATCCCCCGTTTCGCTACCCGATGCTTATACCGTAACCGTACGGGGCGAGTCCGTAACAGATAGCTTACAGACCGCCGTTTATAGTCGATACTCCGAAGCCATTGCCGCTCTCGAAAACGAAGACTTCGATACCGCCGCCGTACTGTTTGACAGCGTTGCCACTAAAGACAATATCCGACCGTATTACAAAGAAGCCGCCATTTGGTACGGCGGCGTTGCTCGCATCAAATCTGAGCCCGAAACCGCCAAACAACTGACGCAATACGTCATCAATAAGGAAAATAAAGAGTTTAAAATCAGTAGATTAAATCAAGTTAAAGTGTGGATTAAAATCAAAGTGAGTGAGTTGTTTTGAGCAATAAGTAATCAGTCAGAAAGAACTCTTTCTGAATTAATTCAAAAATAATTTTTTCTATCCTTCTTAGTCGCTAAGCAACAAGGGCTCAAACGCCAATTATCACGCTCCTTCGGTCATGGATTTTAAATAATTACTATCAAGCTGCTCGAAAACCCACCCGAGCGGGAGAATTTACGTCCAACGAAGCAAGAATTTTAAAACTCCATCGGAACGACCATTTGGTAAAAGGCTACGGCATTTTCGTTCTTATTTACCCAATTTTTCTTTCTAACAAGCGTACCCACCTACGGCATTTGACAACCTTATTTACGCGGTCTCCAGATAAAAGTAACCAAGCCCTAAACAACCGCAATAATCCCGATCCATAACCACCAGTTTATCGGTGAGTTAACGGGGGAAGCGTCACCAATCAAAATGAAATTTGCCCAATAATACAGGTGGTTCAGTTGGCGACCGATGTCGGCGTTCATAAAATCAAGTTTAGCTTGTCGCAGGGCTTCGTCTTTCATCAAACCTTTGTGTAAATGATGATGCAAACGTTCGGAGAGATAAGCCGAGCTTTCGTCATGGGCGTTCCAGAGCGTAGCTATTACCGCCGGGCAACCAGCGTACGCAAAACCACGAGCCAACGAAAGCATTCCCTCGCCACCTTGTATCTTACCACTTCCCGCTTCGCAGGCACTAAGTACCACGAGTTGCGTACTTTCGAGTGATAAGTTATACAATTCACTGATATATAGCTTATAATCAACGCTATCTGGGTAAAAAGCAATGAACGATTTTGACGGATCCAAATCGTCTACCTGAGCGTGGGTGGCAAAATAGATGATGTCATTATCTCGGTAATTTTCCATAAATTTCTTCTTCGTGGCGGCTTTATCCCGATAAATACTACCGCCAATTTCACTCACTTCTTTGTTAGAGAATGGCAACGGCACGAGGCTTTGGTCACGCAATTGATTCCTTAAAATCGACTGCTCGGCGTACGGGAGCGAACGACAAGATTTTGAGGTTACTATTCCGGTTTTCTGCTTCGGTGAATAGCAACGAGGCGGCGTAGTTATACGAAATCGTAAAGCGACTCAACATGTGTTTTTTCGGTTGATATTCCAGCACTTCAAACGACAATAAATTCAGCTCGGCATCCCGGATTACGAGCAACCTTTTTTGCCAACCAATTCGTTTTCAATGGGTTTTATCAAATAACCGTACATGCATTGAGCAGCTTTGCTTCCAGTGTAATTTCCGAGACCAGGATTTGTGTAAAGCACTTCCAGAAAATAATCCATGCATTGCTGATAATCAGCCGCTATTTTCACTTTTCTACCAATGACTTTATCTTTTATCAAGACCGAAATATGCAGCACAGAGTCGGTTTTGAAATAACTAAGCAACGCCGTATTTTCATCCAGACTTTGTTGAGTTTCTTTCGCTGAGTACGACGTATCTTGGTATTTCAATTTAAAGTAATTCGGGCTTTCTTTCTCGATTTTTTCGGTCAAAAATCCTTGCTTGATCCGTAACTCCCGCAGTTTTTCTTCCGCCCCGCTTTTCTCTTTATCAAACGGCATTACTTTCGCTTTTAGCTTCGCTATTTCTTGTTGGAGTTGCTTTTCTTCTTTCAATAACTTGGTGGCTACGTTGCCAAATTTTATGCGGCGGTCCTGCAAGACTTCGTTCAGTACGGCGACTTTGCTTTGCTCCATAATATTGAACATTTCGTTGGGCGATTGTGCCGCCGCTAACGCATTCCCAAAGAACAGACGGAGTTCGTCTTCATAAAGGTATTTGGAGTTTTCATCCGTAAACGATTTCCTAATCTGAGCAGAAAATATAATGGCTTGCTGATACGTTTCCAATGACTTTTCGGGTGTTTCAATTGCCGCACGTTTCCGCATGGCTTCCAAGTATTCACGAGGATAAAGCACTTTCCCCGATTTTGAAATCGCCGTAATAGCGGCATTGTACGCCGCTATTTTTGCAGGGTATTTATCTAATAAATCTCCCAATTGGTTGTACGCCTCGCCCAAAAAACGACTTTAAGAACCGTACGAGAAAGCAAGGGCAACGGCTTTATTGGTTTTACTAATTGCCTGACTTCTATTATTCTGAGCGAGTGAATAATCACTTTCCAGCAACTTTAACCGCACGCCGTATTGAATATTTTCATCCGACACATTTTTGATTTGAGCGTAGTCCCGTTTTACCGCCGAAAGCGTTTTGTTGAATTCCTCCCAGCGGTTTTGCTGAGAATAAAGACTTACTAATTTGATTAAGCGAGATATTCTATCGAAAGGCTTATTAGTGTGAGAAATAGCCGCTTTTGAATAAAACTCCGCCTGCACGAAGTCTTCCTTGCCGTAATAATATTCTGATAGTTTAGCTTCGATGAGACTTTGATAGTCAGGTATTTCTTTTGCGGCCATCGCCAAAGCTTTTTCAAGTATTACCTTCCCGAGTTCAATATCCCCGGTTTGGTGAAGTAGCAACGAATAATTATTGTAGAACGAAATCACTTCATTAGGCACAGATTTTTCAATAAAACCATTCAGTTGTTTGTACGCCTTTTGAAAATATTCTCCAGAGTCATTAAAAGCCTGTTTTTCTCTATGTATTTCGGAAATAAGGCATGTATATTTAAAAAGTAACGTATCGTTTTTGGGCTTGATATTAGCAACACCACTTTCTAACGTCTGGATTGATTTTTCATAATCTCCCGAAAAAAGAGTAGAAAACCGTTATACATGCCTTCCTCTTGAGCCAACGCTTTATGTTTATTTTCTCTGAAGTAAGCGTGAATTATCCGGCTACGCTCAGAAGCTTTTTGTAGCGATAATTGACCTGACAAATAATTACTCAACAACTCGCCCCGCTCTTGCAGATAAACGGGTAATAAAGATTGGGCAGCCGCAAAAAAGCTACTCAGCCACATTATCCAAATCAGTGTGCTTACTAATAATTTGTTCATGGCTTTGACATTTAATTAGAATCCATTACCACCTAAAGGCAGAGGTGGAGAATCAAGAGATGCCGCATTAATCTTACGCACTTTCGATGTGCCGCAAGCTGTACATTCATAACCTTTGATGACTCGCTCGATGTATTTTCCTTCTGCAATACACTCATTAAGATATACGAACCACTTATTACTTTGGGTTTTAACGGCTTCGGATACTCGCCTGAACTCTCTCCTTACTTGGTTTCCCTCGAAAAAGTCCTCTTTGGTTTGGGCTGTATGCTTCATATGCACGTGGCGTAAACGATAACCGACGTTCCCCCCCGTTCTGCTCGTGAAGTAAATTTTGTCAGTCCGACCCGTTGGAGTAAGAGGAAGCGAACGATAATCTAAAATGCCTGTAAACGGAGCCCCGTTAAAGGTTACGGTGAATTATTCAGGTAATAATTGAAGCAATCCGAAGATATTTTTGCTTGCTTCGTCTGGTCTGATGAACTCGTGGTAGTCTAGAAAGTTCTTATAATTTTCAATGATATAGCGGTTTTTGAAACGATAAACGTTTGTATTATAAATTACTGCCGTTTGGCGTTGGTAGTCTCCATCCTCTCGGAGGTAAATTTTATACTCGGCGGGTAAAACGCAAATTTCAGCATCAAGTTTCAAATTGTAGACCTCGTCGTTTTGCCAGTTGGCTTCGGTGAGGTATTTGAAGCGGTCAAAGTCAGAATCTTTCAGAGCTTTTTGGGGAGGTCTTCCACCTTCAAAGACATAAACCCAACCTGTTTTGTCCACGTAGCCGTTGGTAGTTTTAGCACAATCAGTGGAACCTATTAAACCAATAGCGTGCTGATTGGCGTCAAATGGACCATTAGTCACAAAAAGTGTATCGGCCTGAATTGCACCACTTTCTACGTAAACTGGGGTGAGTGCCATTTCGGGCGTAGTGAGTTTATCTTTTTCGTAACCTGAAAAAACCGCTACAAAAATTGCTGTTAATCCTATTTTATTTCACTGTTGATTTATGGTTTATTTCTTACTTATACGAAGCACTTTATTTTTTGTAACCACGGGACACAAAAAAAGATGAACCCTCGTCCACCTTTTTTGATTTTCAGTAAATATTAGCGTTTTTACTTCGCTTTGGCTTTAGACTTCGCTTTCTTTTCTTTTACTTCAGTTTTCGCCTCAGCTACTTCTTCCGTTTTTTCCTCGACTTTTACTTCTTCTTTTACTTCTTCCTCTTCTGTCACATCCCATAGTTCGGGCATTTTAACAGACAATAAGTTATACCAGTTAATCAATTTCTTAACATCAGAAGCGTGTACACGCTCGCGGTCAAAATCAGGCATTACTTCACCCAATGTTGAGTAAAACTCTTCGGTGTTGGCAACTTTAGTATCCAGCTCAATTTTTTCGCCGAATTTTTCCCGCATTGCCAAGAAAATATCTCCCAATGGCATAGAGTCATTTACTCCCTGCTGATAAATTGAAATATCTTTCAAAACAGATACGCGTGCGGTAGCAGGCACCATTTCACGCTTCTTTTTCGCATCCATTGACTCTACAATAACGCCCGAACGACCCGGCTTCAAAATGCGATAAAGCCCACCTTTACCTGATATATTAGCTACTTCTTTTAATAATTCCATTCGTTTTCTTTAAAATTGAGACACAAAATAAAGCAATCGAATCCCGATTCGGAAATCATTGCATAAATTTTAAGGGGCATTATGGTCAATTAGGTTTGGATTATGTATTTTTTCAAACTTCAGGATAATCTTTTTCGAGAAATCATCCATTCTTTCAAAACTGATTTCATCTCTTCAATCGGCTCCATTGTCGAATATTTCAACAGAAATAAAAAATAATCTGCATTTTTGTATTTGGCCTTTTTCGTGTATTATCACACAACCTTAACGTAAATGAAAAACTTATTTTTCAGTGGAACGGCTTTATGTTTGATTTTAGCTACCACCATAAATTCTATGGCACAATTTGACTACCCTAAGACTAAAAAAATCGATCACGTTGATAATTACCACGGCACTATCATAGCTGATCCCTACCGTTGGTTGGAAGACGACCGCTCAGAAGAAACAGCAGCTTGGGTAAAAGCCCAAAACGAACTAACCGATGCGTATTTAGAAAAAATACCTTATCAAGACGGCTTCATGAAACGACTGGAAGAGGTTTATAATTACCCAAAGTATTCGGCTCCATCTCGCAACGGCGAATGGTTTTATTTTTACAAAAATGACGGCCTGCAAAACCAATCGGTGCTTTATCGTCAAAAGGGGCTAAACGGAACTCCCGAATTGGTATTAAACCCCAACGAATTAGAGGCGGAAGGTACTACACGTTTAACACAATTCAGCTTATCGAAAAACGGTGACTACGCCGGCTACGCTCTTTCAGAAGGCGGCTCCGATTGGCAGACGATAAAATTAATGAATATGAAAACCCTCAAAACATTAGACGACAATGTAGAGTGGGTGAAAATATCGGGTATTTCGTGGCAGGATAACGGATTTTACTACAGCCGCTACCCAAAACCAGACGGAAGTGCGTTAGCCGCCAAAAACGAAGATCATCAGGTATTTTATCATAAAATAGGTACGCCCCAGAGTAAAGATACACAGGTATTCCGTGATGCTGATAATCCGCAGCGTTTTCATACCGTTGGCACCACAGAAGACGAAAAATACGTCATTCTTACGGTGAGCGATCGTGGCAAAGGATTGGATGGAAACGGCTTATATTTCAAGACAAAAGACGACAAGACTTTCACACCGATTATTTCGGAAATAACCAACAACTCGTACAATATCGTGGATAATGTGGGGGATAAGTTCATTATTCGTACCACAAAAGATGCCCCCAATGAGCAGCTAATGCTCTACACTCCCGCTACCAAAAAATGGGAATCATATATTGAAGAAAAACCAGAACCACTGAATGGAGCGGGAACCGCCGGAGGCAAGCTATTTATCTCTTACCTGAAAGATGTTACCACGAAAGCATACGTTTACGATTTGCAGGGTAACCTTGAAGAGGAAATTGAATTACCAAGCGTAGGTACTGCCGGGGGTTTTGGAGGAAACGCCGATGATAAATTCGTTTTCTACACGTTTACATCATTTACTTTCCCGCCCACCATTTACCGTTACGATATTGCCACAGGTAAAAGTTCAGTTTTCAGAGAACCAGAAGTTGCATTTGATGCCATGGATTTTGAGACTAAACAAGTTTTCTACGAAAGTAAAGATGGCACCAAAATCCCGATGTTTATTACTTACAAAAAAGGGATTGAAATGAACGCCAAAAACCCGACGCTTCTTTACGGATACGGCGGTTTTAATATCACGTTGAATCCTGCGTTTAATCCGTTATTGATTCCATTTTTGGAGCAAGGTGGCGTTTACGCTCAGGCTAACTTACGTGGCGGCGGTGAATACGGCGAGGCATGGCACGAACAGGGTATGAAACTAAATAAGCAAAATGTGTTTGACGATTTCATTGCCGCTGGAGAATACTTGATTGACAACAAATACTGCACAAGTGATTACCTCGCTTTGCGTGGTGGCTCAAACGGAGGCTTATTAGTTGGGGCAGTTATAAACCAGCGTCCAGGTTTAGCCAAAGTGGCTATTCCGCAAGTTGGCGTAATGGATATGCTACGTTTCCAGAAATTCACGATTGGCTGGAACTGGATTGCCGACTACGGTTCGTCTGATAATTACGATGAGTTTCATTCACAATATACTTACTCGCCGCTGCACAATATTCGGTATAACACAGCTTATCCTGCAACGCTCGTCACAACCGCTGATCATGACGACCGCGTAGTTCCGGCTCATTCATTTAAATACGCCGCTACGCTACAAGAAGTGGCAGGACAAAGTAGTAAGAATCCACTATTGATTCGGATCGGTACTAATTCTGGTCACGGAGCAAGTAATACCAAGAAAAACCTCGAACTCTACGCCGATATTTACGGCTTCATATTCTACAACATGGGAATTACACCCAAGTTCTAAATAATAGTTAACGTCCTAAATATTTAATAAGTCCCGTTTCGATAGTCGAAGCGGGACTTATTTTTTTGTCATTAGTTTAAATCAACCAAATATCACTACTCAATAGGACTTTAACTTATACAATAGTTTTCTAAATAGAACTTTTCTAATACAAAATAAGAGATTTATACTATATAAAAATATATAATACTTTAATATTATATTATTACCCAATAATATTTTGATTTAAGCCCTTTTTAACTTTGTTTTGATATCAAATTACTCTCGAAGCGGGTAGTTGTATAGTTTATTAACCTTTCAAAATCACTCAAATTATTTATGAAAAAAGTTGAAGCAATCGTAAGAAAATCGAAGTTCGATGCGGTGCGTGAAGCACTTTACGACATCGGCATAGAGTTCCTCACCTATTGGGATGTTCGTGGCGTCGGAAAAGACGTACAGCACCGCTCCTACCGTGGTCTTGTATATGATACAAGTATCATTGAACGCACATTAATCACGTTCTTCTGTCAGGACAAAAACGTTGACCCAGCAATTAAAGCTATAATTGCTTCAGGACAGACTGGAGAAATTGGTGACGGAAAAGTTTTCATCTCTGATGTAGAAAGGGCGGTTAAAATCCGTACGTCGGAAGATGGCATTGATGCTCTCAACTAACCCACCCCCTATCCACCTAAACCAAAAGAAATTTAAAATCTCAAAGAAAATAGAATATTATGGAAGAAATGTCGACTCAATTAAATGATTTAGCGATGTCAATGGACAGCCTTTGGGTGTTGATTGCTGCTGCTTTAGTAATGTTTATGCAGGCGGGTTTTGCCCTCGTGGAAGTAGGCTTTACTCGTTCAAAAAACGGAGCCAATATTTTAATGAAAAACCTCATGGACTTCGCCATCGGTTCACTTGCCTTCTGGGCAATTGGTTACACTATTATGTTTGGCGAAGATATTGGCGGCCTCATCGGTACACCAGAGCTATTTTATGGTCCAGAGACCATTGATGGTTTACCAGAATACACAAAAATCATGTTTCAAACGGTATTTGCCGCCACAGCAGCTACCATTGTATCAGGTGCCATGGCAGAACGTACCAAGTTCTCCGCTTATCTGGTGTATAGTATCATCATCACATTGATAGTTTATCCAATTTCAGGCCACTGGGTTTGGGGCGGAGGTTGGTTATCAGAAATGGGCTTCATCGACTTTGCTGGCTCAACAGTTGTCCACTCAGTGGGTGGTTGGGCAGCCTTAGTAGGTGCCGCGGTTCTTGGGCCACGAATTGGGAAATACGTAAAAGGGAAACCAGTTGCTATTCCAGGTCACAACTTATTACTGGGTGCTTTAGGTGTGTTTATCCTTTGGCTGGGCTGGTTCGGCTTCAACCCTGGTTCGCAATTAGCGGCATCAGGAAGTGAAAATGCCGTTACTATTTCCAAGATATTTATGACTACTAACTTGTCCGCAGCTGCTGGCTGTGTAACATCAATGCTTATTTCATGGGTACGCTACAAGCGTCCTTCGTTAAGTGTTTCATTAAACGGAGCTTTGGCTGGTCTTGTTGGAATAACGGCAGGGTGTGCCGCTGTATCACTTGGCGGTGCCGCTTTAATCGGAATTATTTCTGGAGCAGTATTGGTGTTCTCGATGGAATTTTTCGAGAACGTTGCCAAAATTGACGATCCAGTTGGTGCTATTTCTGTACACGGCGTTTGCGGTGCAGTTGGTACACTTTGCGTAGGTCTTTTTGCTACTGATGGTGGTTTATTCTACGGCGGTGGGATTGCTCAATTAGGAATACAAGCTATCGGAGTTGTCTCTGTTATGGGTTGGGTAGTAGGTACGTCGTTTATCCTATTTAAGGTACTTAAAGCTACTAACGGTCTTCGTGAGTCAGCTCGGGTAGAAGAAGAAGGATTAGACATCTACGAGCACGGCGAAACAATATATAACTAATCAACTTCGAGCTATCAGTTCTCAGCTTTGGGCAAACTTATTGACCAACTGACTTACCGACCAGCAAAATAGTTGAACAAGGTATTTTATTCACTATAGGTTAACAGAAAGGCTCTCTGCAATTGCGGAGAGCCTTTTTTTACTTAATAACAATGAGCCTATTCCTTTAAAACTCTATCAGTTGATTTATCTGCTTCTCCACAAATTCCTCATAAACGGGCAATGTAAAATCTCCGTCTTTAAAATGTTTACTTGTCAACCCAAGCTTAATCCGCAGACCGAGTACGTTAGCTCCCATATAACTCAAGATATCGTTTAAATGCCCAAGTCCAACGGCATTTCCTAAAACTCCAGAGGAGATTCCGACCAATGCTACTTTTTTACTATTGAATGTATCAGGGTAGCGAAGACCGTCAAAAAATGCTTTCAAAACGCCTGGAAATGAGCCGTTATATTCAGGAACAACAACCACAAATTTTCGAATTTTATCAATCGTTATTTGAAATTCGTTGAAGTCGATATTATGTCCGGAATTTTGATAAAGTGCCGAAAAAGTAAAGTCTTCGGGTAGTTTGGATAAATCAACTACTTCCGTAGCTATCCCTTTAGATTCAAGTTGTTTTTTGTAATAATGAGCAATTCTTCCAGAGAGTGAATTTTGGCGGTTAGTACCTATAATTATACCTATTTTTTCAGAAGTCATTTTATGTGGATAGTTCGTGGTGTTTTATACAATTCCTTAACAAAAAACTCTACGCAAGGTTTAATTTCCTGAAAATAAATCGTAAGCTTGCTTAGCAATTTCTAATTCTTCGTTTGTTGGGATGACCAGAATCTTCACTGACGAGTTAGAAGTCGAAATTTCCGAAATATAGTCAATTCGCTGTTTGTTCTTTACGTTATCTAATTTAATACCGAAGTAATCCATTTCGCTACAAACCATTTGCCGTAGCAAGCTTGAATTCTCTCCAATTCCAGCGGTAAAAATTATTGCGTCTACGCCATTCATCGCTGCGGTATAAGCTCCAATATACTTTTTCACCCGGTAAGCATTCATTTCCAACGCCAGTTTGCAATCAGCATTTCCGCTTTCTGCTTCTCGTTGAATGTCCCGTAAATCGCTAAAGCCAGTCAAGCCAAGCATCCCGCTTTGTTTATTGAGCAACGCTTTTACTTCGTTTAACTCATAACCCAGCGTTTCAACCAGATAGAAAATGACTGAATGATCAACATCTCCGCTTCGGGTGCCCATTATCAGACCATTCGACGGAGCAAAACCGAGACTGTGGTCAACACTTTTCCCGTTATGAATTGCCGTAGCACTGCACCCGTTCCCTAAATGAATAGAGATAATTTTTGACCCCGCTTTACCTAAATAAGTAATCGCCCGTTCAGAAACGTATTTATGGCTTGTTCCGTGAAAACCGTAAAGCCGAATATTTTCATCGCCAAAAAACCTATTCGGAATGGCGTACTTCGCAGCTATATCAGGAATTGTCTGGTGAAATGCCGTATCAAAAACAGCAACTTGTGTTGCCTCTGGAAAAACTTCTTCCGCCATCAAAATTCCTTCTAAATTGGCGGGGTTGTGCAGAGGAGCCAAAGGAATAAGCTCTTTAATTTCGTCCTTTACTTCGTCAGTAATTAACGTGATACTCGTAAAATTACTACCTCCGTGTACCACACGGTGCCCTATCATTTTAATTTCTTCGGGCGAAGAAATTACCCCAAATTCATTATTCGTAAGCATACTTACCATTAACTCCAAACCAGCTTTATGATTCAGGATTTCAGTTACTTCACTAGTTTTTTTGCTATCGTTTTCGTGCGTAATTTTTGCATCCTCCGCCCCAATCCGCTCAATTAAACCCCGACAGATGATTACCTGAGCAGGCATTTCAATTACTTGATACTTTATGGACGAACTCCCGGCGTTTAAAATTAGAATGTTCATTTTTTAAAAAAAAAGAATTTAGAAAAAGTGTAAACTCCATTAGCGGTCGTGACCCCTAACGGCGGTTCTAAGCAAAACTACAACCGTATTAGTCGAAGAACCTGACGGCGGTTGACGCAACTCCTCGAACTTAACAGCTGCCGAGGTCTGCGACCGTCAGCAGGGATTTTAAAACCCCGTTAGCAGTCAAGGACCCTGACGGCGGTTGACGCAACTCCTCGAACTTAACAGCTGCCGAGGTCTGCGACCGTCAGCAGGGATTTTAAAACCCCGTTAGCAGTCAAGGACTCTGACGGCGGTTGACGCAATTCCTCGAACTTAACAGCTGCCGAGGTCTGCGACCATCAGCAAGGATTTTAAAACCCCGTTAGCGGTCAAAGAACCTGACGGCGGTTGACGCAATTCCTCAGACTTAACCCTGTTAGCGGTCAAAGACCCTGACGGCGGTTGACACAACTCCTCAGATTCAACCGCTGCCGAGGTCTGCGACCATCAGCAGGGATATAGAAACCCCATTAGCGGTCAAAGAACCTGACGATGGTTAACGCAACTCCTCGAACTTAACAGCTGCCGAGGTCTGCGACCATCAGCAAGGATTTTAAAACCCCGTTAGCGGTCAAAGAACCTGACGGCGGTTGACACAACTCCTCAGACTTAACCGCTACCGAGGTCTGCGACCATCAGCAGGGATATAGAAACCCCGTTAGCGGTCAAAGAACCTGACGGCGGTTAACGCAACTCCTCGAACTTAACCACTCGACCACTGCCGAGGTCTGCGACCGTCAGCAGGGTCAATCAATATGTGCCTGAATAGCAGTAATAATTACGGTGTTAAATATATCATCAACGGTGCATCCACGACTCAAGTCATTCACAGGTTTATTTAAGCCTTGTAAAACAGGTCCAATTGCCAGTGCACCCGTTTCTCGCTGAACGGCTTTGTACGTATTATTTCCCGTATTTAAATCGGGAAAAATGAAAATACTAGCCTGCCCCGCTACTTCTGAGTCAGGCATCTTACTTTTACCTACTTTCATATCCACAGCGGCATCGTACTGAATCGGACCTTCAACTTTTAAATCAGGTCGTTTTTTCTTCACAATTGCCGTTGCCTCGCGGACGGTATCAACATCCGCCCCCGCTCCCGATGTTCCAGACGAGTACGAGAGCATCGCAACTTTAGGTTCGATGCCAAACGACCTACTCGTCTCAGCGGACGAAATGGCGATTTCTGCCAGCTCGGTAGCGGTTGGATTCGGGTTAATGGCACAGTCGCCGTAAACAGTTACCCGATCTGGCAAACACATAAAAAATACAGACGAAACCACCGAAACTCCCGGTTTGGTCTTGACAAATTGTAATGCCGGGCGAATGGTGTGCTGAGTAGTGTGAATTGCTCCCGAAACCATACCATCGGCGTGTCCTTTGTACACCATCATCGTTCCAAAATACGAGACATCGGTCATCAAATCGCGGGCCATTGTTAAATCGATATTCTTGTGTTTTCTCAGTTCGTAAAGCGTTTGAGCATAATCCTCAAAGTATTCCGAATTTACAGGATCTAGCACATTCACCCGATTCAAGTCCAACGGAATATCAAGATTAACTAAACGGGTAGCTATTTTACTTTTTTCGCCGATTAACGTAAGATTCACAACGCCTGCATCAATCAACAACATAGCTGCCGCCAGAATACGCTCATCGTAGGCTTCGGGTAACACAATATGCTTTTTGTGCAGTCTTGCCCGCTGCAATAAGTTGTATTGAAACATCCGAGGCGTAATACCTTCCGCCTTAAAAGTTATTAAACGTTCGGCAAGTAGTTCTGCCGAAATATTGGTCGCAAAGACCTGTTTTGAGACTTTTATTTTTTCTGTACTTTCTGCATAGATTTTCGGTTTTATGTCCCCAATACGATTGGTAATTGAAAACGTTCCTTCCTTCACCGAGATTACGGGTATTATATCAGATAAGCCTTCAATCAGTTTTAAAATAGACTCTTCGGGTACAAGTCCACCTGTTAACACGATACCGGAAATTGAAGGATAATTTGCCGAAATATTAGCTTGTAATGCTCCCAAAATAATATCGGCACGATCGCCAGGTGTAATGACCAAACTGCTCTCTTTGAGGTGCGTGAGGTAGTTTCGCAGTTGCATAGCTCCCACACTGTACGCTCCCGCCTGATTATTAAGGTAATTCTCTCCGAAAAGCACCGTCCCTTCCAATTCCTGAGCGATTTCCCGTAGCGAAGGATTTGCCAAAACATCATTCATGGGGATGACTTCAACTTGCACTTCGGGAGGTAGGTTTTTAACCAAAGCCGCCTTTATAGATTCCGCGTGCTCGGGTCGAACTTTGTTTGCTACCGCCATCAGCACCTGCACACCATTATCTTGGAAAGAGTCTAAAGCAATTTGAAGATTACTAGTAATGCCATTGGTTGATTGATCCGTATTAGATGCAATTAAAACAACAGGAATTCCCAGATTTTTGGCAATCAGAATATTAATATCCCATTCAATGATTGTTCCTTCTCCCGAGAAATCGGTTCCTTCAACAAGTATAAAGTCAAAATCAGCTTCCAAAGCTTTGTATTTATGAATTACCTTGGAGATAATTTCGTCATCTTTCCCTTTATTTTTTAGGCGAATGACCTCACTTCGCGTAAGTGCGTAGGCACTCTCACAATTTAGGGTCAAACCAAAGTGAGTTATTATCGTGCGAATATGATTATCCATTTCGCCCGCTTTGAAATCGTCTATGATTGGTCGGAAATAGCCAACTTTAGCAGCTTTCCCCAATAGCATTTCCATCATTCCAATCGAAATAACAGATTTCCCACTGTTAGGTCCCGTTGTGGCAATATATAAGCCCTGACTCATTTATCTTAGAAGTTAATTTTTGAATAGTTAAGTAACGTTACCCCTGTGTTTATGTATTACTAACCACAAAAGTGACGTTTGAGTTTTTTGGAACAGAAAGGTGAGGATTTGCCTCTTAATAACCCAACTCCTGCCGGGCAGTAGTGTTAGTTTTATCCGAAAATTAAACCATGCAGGTACCTACCGGGTACGAAGGTAAAACCTCCAGCAATAATCAATGCCCCAAAGTACAGTAAGAACATTTTCCTTTTATGCTTCACTATCTGGTGCTTTTTAGCCGCGATCAACGCCGTCGGAATCGTCCAGAAGATCAGAAAACTAAATAAGCAAATTCAACCGAAGTGCCCGAGAAAAGGCAGGCCAACCAAAGCGGGCATAAGCAAGGTAATGGTAGTAGCTACCATCATCAAGACCATATACACTTTACCTATAGTTACGGTGAAGCGTGTCTCCTTTTCTAAAAATGAGTAAATACGCTCCCAGCGGTACGCAAGGCAAAACAGTAAACAAGTGGAAAGATGTAAATACATCGTACACTTCTCGGGTCATTAAATATTACTTGAAGTGAATCTTTACTACTCAAAGTTAACAGATAAGATACCGCAGTAAGGGGTTTACAAAAAATGTAATTCCGTTGATGATTTGTAAGAACTAAAACACCGCGACGAATAATTAACCAACGTTTGCTTCGAATCCAAAATCTATAGTTGACCACAAAGAAAAGCCGCAACTGTTGTTGCGGCTTCGTAGGCTGTCAGGTGCTACAATCGAACACTTGATACCTATTTTGACTTTTTTTGAGGATTTAAAATAGTTTTTTTTAAGCTTAAATCCCATCTAGGTCACTATAAAAACTAAAAAACTTGAGCACTTAGATTCTTAGGCTTTTTTTTATGGTTCGAAAATTCAGTGGAAGTTTTTTTATTTTTTACCAAGTCTATGTTTACTGGTGAATTTAGTTCAAATCCCTTCCTGTATTTTAACTAATTAATAAAATAATTATGATTCGAAAGCTGGCTTTAAAAGATGATAACTTATATAATATCACTCGTGGTGCATTTGTAGAATATTGAAAAGAGCTGTTCATTTTGGCTACTAAAAGCCGTATATTTATTTGACTACCAATCATCTAAATACAAATGAACAACTTTATCGAAAGTTACGGACAAATT
>Ga0222709_1000047_pt1 | contig 55463 bp, 47 predicted proteins | sample AntAcemetage1692_FD_179822 | JGI IMG/M metagenome (GOLD analysis project Ga0222709, IMG submission 179822) | Saline water microbial communities from Ace Lake, Antarctica - #1692 | ecosystem: Environmental > Aquatic > Non-marine Saline and Alkaline > Saline | place: Antarctica: Ace Lake...
ACAAACCTAAAATTTCCATTATGAAAAAGTTATACATTCTAGCTGTCATTTTCCTTTTTTCGGTAAATACCTTTGCCCAATCCGATTCTAAAATTTGGATTGGGATAGATGGGTCTTACTGGCAAAAATCAATTAAAGCAACCAGTTTCGTTAGTTTGGGGAATGAGCGATTTGGAAGTCTAAGACCGATGGTTGGTTTTCGGCTAAATCAAAATTGGGATTTAGGCTTTATGGTAAGTTTCAATTCTTACATAGAGTCACTTTCTCCACTTTCTTTGACAAATGAGTACAATACTCGCGATCAGGAAGGCAATATAATTTCTCAAAATTCCAGAACTACAGTATATTAAACTACCGTAGATAATCAGCTATTTGGTATTGGAATATTTGCAAGACGAAACTTCCAATTAAGTGAAAAAACATCTTTCAACCTTACTTCTTACCTCTCGAGAGAATCTGGAGCTGATGGAGTAATGAATTTTTACTTCCCTGCCGGAGGCTTTATCTGGCCTTGTTTGAACTGCCTATCAATAATTCCGGGACCGATTGAGATTCCTTTGACTGAAGAAAATTGGCGCTTTGAAATCGATGCTGCTTTTGCCTATCAAGCCAACAACTGGATGAGGCTCGAGCTCAGAGCAAATCTAGTGGAGCTTCGAAGACAAAAACTAACAGATAATCGAGAAGACCTTTCTGATGATTCTGGTTTTTTTAATCCATTCAGGTATGCGACACGTGGCTACTTTGGAAACTATTCAGATTTCGGCTCAGCGGTATCCCGAGACGGAATTCGATTTGGATTGATATTCACTCCCTTTTAATTCTAGAAATCCGAACAACCGAAAGAAATTCTACCTTTGTAGAGAATATTATTTCCATGAAGCTACATAACAATACCATCCGCGGAGTTCATACCGCTTTACAATCAATTTTTGAAGAAGGACAATACGCCGACAAAGTCATCGAGCGCACCCTGAAATCCAATCCAAAATGGGGCGCAAGAGATCGCTCATTTATTGCAGAGACGACTTATGAGATGGTTCGCTGGTGGAGGTTGATCAACTATCTGAGTCCTTCCAAAGATTACTATGACCTGTTTGGTACCTATTGGTTGATGCAGGGACAGTCGCTTCCACCTTGGGAGGAGTTTAATCGAATCAATCCTGATAAACTCAAAGAAAAATATGAGAAGCTCGAGGATCCTGCAAAACTAGAATCTGTACCGGATTGGCTGTTTGAATTAGGTAAAAAAGAACTTGGAGGAGCATGGGAAAATGAAATCCATGCACTCAATCAACAAGCTCAAGTGGTACTTCGAGTGAATACCCTAAAGACAACCAGAGAACGATTGAAAAATCGTCTTACTGAAGATAATATTGCAACTCACGTAATCAAAGGCTATCCCGATGCATTAATCCTGGATGAGCGAACCAATGTATTTCGCCATCCCGCTTTCAAAGAGGGCCTATTCGAGGTTCAAGATGCATCATCTCAGTTGGTTGCTTTGGCACTGGCAGTGGAGCCTGGAATGCGGGTAATCGACGCCTGTGCAGGTGCAGGTGGCAAATCCCTTCATATCGCAGCACTAATGCAAAATAAAGGAAAAGTGCTTTCCATGGACACTGAGGAGTGGAAACTTCAGCAAACCAAGCTTCGAGCTAGAAGAGATGGAGTATCGATCATCGAGCGGAAAGTAATCGAAGGATCTAAAACCATTAAGCGACTCAAAGAAACAGCTGATCGCCTGTTATTGGACGTGCCTTGCTCTGGTCTGGGAGTTCTTAGGAGAAATCCTGACACGAAATGGAAATTGAGCGAAGAATCAATTGAGAAAGTTCGTAAAACTCAACAAGAAATTCTCCAAGCCTATCCATCGATGGTGAAGCCGGGTGGACAGTTGGTGTATGCCACTTGTAGTATTCTTCCTTCGGAAAATCAAGATCAAGTAGCAACGTTCTTGGGTTCAGAAGCTGGAAAGGATTTTGAACTTATTGAAGACCAAAAAGTAATGGCACAAGAGAGTGGATTCGATGGGTTTTATATTGCTAGACTCCAGAAAAAAAAGTAACGTTCTAAGTTTCTGGTTTTGGTAGGACATTGGTAAATTAAATTTCAAATCTTCATGAAATGAACTTAGAAATTATTTTTTCCGTAGCGAGTTCCACGGCACTTCTAAGCTGGATTCTATTATTCGTTTTATATCAGAAACGCTGGGTGTATACTTTCCTGTTTTCGGTCATCCTTGTCTTCATGGCTTGCTTGTATCTTTTTTTTATTCTTCAAGGAATTGGCGGAGATGGACAAGGCGGATTTGACACCTTGGCAAACGTCAAACTGCTATTTGAAAAAGATGAAGCTGTCTTAGCAGGTTGGATACACTACCTGGTTTTTGATTTATTCACCGGTATGTGGATTTGTAATGACGGAGATAAACTGGGAATCAACCGTTGGGTCCTACTGCCTTGCTTGGTTTTCACTTTTTTGTTAGGACCGGCAGGCCTCTTGATCTACATCCTAATTCGAGTTATTCATCTGAGAAAATATCCTCAGCACCCTTATCACTCATACTTGGCTTCCTAAGCCATGTCAAATGAACCATCTTCTATAAGATTAAGGACTGTTTTACTTCTTTATTTTTCTCGCTCTGGCGGATCTCCCACTTTCCAGGTCACGTGAACTACTAAGTCTGAGTATTTAAAACAAACTCTTGAAACGTTACACCTGTGCAAGTAATTTAGTCTGAATAATTGCTTGGTCAGTAGCTTATGGTGCCAATCCAAAAGCGGTATAATTTATTTTTGGAATGATATTTATTTTATTGAAACTCGAATTGCTACTGATCAACTATCAGGAATAGTTAAGTAAAACATTCCCTTTTAAAATTTCAGACTCATTCAATAACCTGATTTTCGAAACTATGGGAATACTGGTTTTTCTCAACTCGCTCCACCTCGTTGTTTTTCAGTTGTTGATTTCTAAGCTAATAAGAATTTCAAAAGGGCATAAACTTGGCATTCATCTTCTTGATCTGAGGATATGATTACTAGTTAATGGCTGGCAGACTGAGTCACACCGTAAATGCGGCAGATGGACTAAAAGATTATTTATTTGTAGGAGGTGAAAAAGTGACAAGAAATCTCAAGATTTTTATTTCTCAGGACTGCACACTCGACAAGTCTTATAAGTTGAAGGTTGTTGCTTTTTTAAAATGAGTATTAAAAAATGTTTGTTTCTGGTTCAATGAATTTCTCGATAAATTCACAAATCCTACAGCTAGATGTGCAAGAGAAAAGTTTATTTTAGATGGAGATTCAGAATTTTTAAGTCTTTTTAGTCAATTAAATTGATTAATTCGAAATATATTTTGGCGGGTCTGTGTCTGCTTCAGATTTTGTGTTTAACTTTGACGTGCAAATAGGGTTACGTATACCCAATATTTGCCATGAATAGAAACTCAGATAAATTCCTATACGAGGCACTCACCTATGATGATGTGCTTTTAGTCCCAGGTTATTCAGAAGTCCTTCCCAGAGAGACTATCACCTCGACCCAACTCACTAAGAAAATAAGATTAAATATTCCTTTGGTCTCCGCTGCAATGGACACGGTAACTGAATCTGAATTAGCAATCGCAATTGCTTTGGAAGGCGGTCTTGGATTTATTCACAAGAACATGTCAATCGAGCAGCAAGCCGCCCAAGTGAGAAAAGTAAAGCGATCACAGGCGGGGATGATTTTAGATCCTATCACGCTTCATATCGACTCCTTTGTGCGAGATGCCGAGGCTATCATGCGCGAATTCTCGATCGGAGGAATACCGGTAGTAGATCATAACAAAATTCTAAAAGGAATAATCACGAATAGAGATCTGCGATTTATCAAAGATCAAAGTCGACCTATTCGAGAGATTATGACTACTGAAAAGCTCATTACAGCCAAACCAAGAGTATCATTAGAAGAGGCTGAGGAAATCCTTCAAGAGTATAAAATCGAGAAATTACCCATCGTAGATGATGAGTATAGGTTGACCGGATTGATCACTTATAAGGATATTCTCAAGCGAAAAGATAAGCCATATGCCTGCAAGGATGAGTATGGCAGACTTCGTGTAGGTGCTGCAGTCGGAGTGACAGCGGATATCGTAGCGCGAGTAGAAGCGCTTAAAAATGCAGGAGTGGATGTCATATCCATCGATACCGCCCATGGTCACTCCAAAGGAGTAATTGATGCCTGTCGGAAAATCAAAGATACTTTTCCTGACTTGGAGTTAATTGTAGGCAATATTGCCACTCCGGAAGCAGCTATTGCTTTGGCTGATGCAGGAGCAGATGCAGTCAAAGTAGGTATTGGTCCGGGATCTATCTGTACCACTCGAATTATTGCAGGTGTGGGTGTGCCTCAGCTCTCCGCAGTTTTTGAATGTGCCGAAGTGCTAAAGCATAGAGGCATACCGGTAATCGCAGATGGAGGAGTCAGATATTCTGGAGATTTGGTAAAGGCTATCGCAGCAGGCGGCAGTTCAGTTATGATCGGTTCATTGCTAGCAGGTACCGAAGAAGCTCCAGGGGAAATGATCATCTTCGAAGGAAGGAAGTTCAAATCCTACCGCGGAATGGGTTCGTTGGAAGCTATGGAATCAGGCTCCAAAGATCGGTACTTCCAAGATGCTGAAGACAATGTCAAGAAGCTAGTACCGGAAGGAATCGTTGGAAGAGTTCCTTTCAAAGGGTTAGTGTCAGAGGTACTCTACCAATTGGTAGGTGGACTTCAGGCTGGTATGGGGTATTGCGGCACTAAGACCATAGAAGACCTTCAGAAGAATGGGAAGTTTGTAAAAATTACCGCAGCAGGAGTAAAAGAATCACATCCTCATGATGTGAGTGTAACCCGAGAAGCTCCAAACTACTCGGTCAAATCGTAATCAACCTCCAAGAGCGCTGAGGTTTCACAGGGGTTCGCAAAGAAAATAACATTGAATATAAAGGTCCATTTTTGCGAGTGGGCCTTTATTTTTTTCAAAAAGTCCAGTTCTAGAATTAACCTTCGGTATGAAGACTTTCAGATATAGACTTTTCCCAGTTGTCACTTTTTCGAATGATGTATATGCGCTACTCTACAAATTGGCTCAAGAAGTATAAATATGATTGGCGGATAAATGACGATTGGATATTTCGGACTGCCCTGATGTGATGGGTCTTCCGTCTTAGATCCTGATAAGAAAAAAAATAGAGCTTTTGGAATCATTAGTTGTATCCCTGTTACGAATTCATCTCAAAGCTCACATCCAATTCTTGCTTAATTTTTATATTTTTTAGAAAATCAGGATGAAAAAGATTGATCAATAAATTATGCTCTTCCGGATATCGAGCCAATGGAATTCGGCAAGAGGGAACTTTTAGTGCTAGAGAAATCATGCCTTTTGCCCAGCCTGTGCCTAACTCTTGAGTGGATCGGAGATGAGGTCTGTTTTTCCAATCGGGAGCAAGTTGTGATGCATCGAGTTCAGGAATTGCTCCGATTACTTCTAGCTCGATCAATTTCCAGCTACTTTGGGTCACTGCAGGGCCTTTGATACTAAGGAGTTCTAAGAAATTCAAAGCACTGACATTGCACCCATAAATCAGAGGTGTACCAACTAGATTCCACCTTGCTGGAGCCATCCCATATCCTAGTCCAGATCTTCCTGGGAGAGATTCAATCAATCGGAAATACTGCATCAATCAGAGAATAGCTCCCCAAGACATGGCTTCCATCGCCTGATCCACCAGCTCTGTACCGTATGGATTCTTGAGGAGAATAGCAGGTTTTTGATTACTGAGGGAGGTATTGGGAGTGTGAAGCCAAACAGCTAGCGCATCCTCCGAACCGAAAATCCGGATGCCTTTGGCGATTACTTTATCCATGTCTAATATATTTTTAGTAAGTACTTTAGTCAGCTTTTTTTCATCCTTTTTCCAGCGGAATAGCGTACTCGGATCAACTTCCAGCACCTCTGCCACGTCAGCTTGAGTAAACTCCAAATAATCAAATAGCGCCGAAGTATCCTTAAAGTCCAAAACCTCACCATAAATAGCTGCCGGCTCATTCACAAGCAATGGTGTGAATGGTATGTCTTTAAAAAAATGATAGGGCTTTTGACCGGTAACCAACGAATCGGCATCCAGACCTCCCATTGTAATCTTCCAAGTATGTGTCATGATCATTAAATTATCTTTAAACATGCATTATTATCAAATGCAATATTCATTTCATGCAAATGAAATAACAGAAGATTTTCCCTTAAGTTTAGCTTAATAACTTTTTAATCTCATAATCCTGAAGATGCGCATTCAGCCAGCCTCCTTCCAAGGTCGCTTGATAATATTTTTTATAAAAATTAATTGCAGGCTCATTCCAATCCAGCACTTGCCACATCATACCTGTGCAACCTTCTTCAATGCCCTTGGACATGATCCGATCAAAAAGTAATTTACCCGCTCCCTGAGCTCTTTCGGATTCGGTGACAATCAAATCTTCGAGATAGATCCGCTTTCCCTTCCAGGTAGAGTAGCGATAGTAGAAAATCGCTGTTCCGATAATTTCCCCTGTGCTCCCTTTCTCACAGACAAAAAGACCGTATGCGGGATTTGTACCGAAGCCGTCCTTTTCCATCTGTTCAACAGTATTGATAACTTCTGCGGGCATCTTTTCATACACAGCGAGTTCGTTGATTAATTCTAAAATACGAGGTAGATCCTCGATTTTTCCAGCTCGAATTGAAAACATTTGATTGGGGTTTGATTTGAATTTTGGATTTTGATGGAAGGAAAGACTAAATTTAGCCAAAACCAAGGGATATGTTTTTAGCGATTGACGCAGGTAATTCTAATGTAGTTTTTGCTCTTTATGACCAAAAGGAAAACCGATGGAAAAATCAATTTCGATTGGAGACAAATTTTGATACCCTCGGCACTCAGCTCAGTAAGAAGGTTCCACTCTATTTTTTAGAGCATGGAATTGGACCTCCTGATATCGCCAAGATTGGTTTTAGCTCAGTGGTTCCTGAAATCAACAAAGTTATTACAGATTTTTGCCAAAACTTTTTAGGAAAGAAAGCTTATCTCATTTCTTCAAAAAGCTATTCTAAACTTCCCATCAAAACCAATCGACCTCAGGAAATGGGGACCGATTTGATGTGTAATGTCATGGCGGCTTTTTCGAGACATCAAGATCCAGTCATTATTTTAGATTTTGGTACGGCACTCACCTTTACAGTGGTGGACCAGTTTGGCGAAGTACTGGGTGTGAATATTGTCCCGGGAATCAAAACCGCAATTAAATCCCTTTTTTCCTATACCTCCAAACTCCCAGAAGTTGCTCTGAAAGTTCCTGATTCAGCCATTGGCAAAGATACGATTCATGCGATTCAGGCTGGAATATTTTATGGCTATAGTAGCCTGATCAAAGGAATGATCGAGACGATTGGTGCAGAAGCCCAAATGAATTTTAGGGTAATTGCCACTGGAGGACTCGCTGCTGTTTTAAGTCCTTTGGATCAAGTCTTCGATGAGGTGGACCCCAATCTTACGCTGGAAGGCTTGCGATTGATTACACTGGCTAACTCCTGATTTAGCTTACGATAATAGCGAACTATTAAGCATCAAGTTAGGATCTGGACAATTAGCGGCATACTTCTCAACTTCTCGCCTAGCGCAGACTCCCGGATAATCTCCAACTTTTCCTTCCAGGTCATACATCAGTTGAAAATGCAGATGCGGTGGCCAATCTCCATTTTCAGGATATGGACCTACATGACAGACCAAGTCTCCTACTTTCACTTTTTGTCCCGCTTCAAAACGAACCAAATCCGTCAAAGTCAAATGGCCGTAGAGGGAATAAAGCGTCTTTTCACCCAGTTCATGCTTCAGAATCAAAGTTGGGCCATAATCCCCAAAGCCTTTATTGTCCTGAATAGAATGAATTTCTCCTTCAAAAGGTGCATATACTGGCGCACCAGCTTGCGTCCAAATATCAATTCCAAGATGGATATTGCGAAAATCAGCCTCCGAAATCTCAAATCGCTCACTTCGCCTATAAATCGCCCGATGCTCTAGATAGCCGCCTACCCCGTAGGTTTTCCCAGCCCTTCTCAACTGATCAAATACAAACTGATTAAAGATTTCAGTTTTTCTCAAATCAACTGTTTCTAATTCTTTATTTGCAGGACTAAAATCCAGTTTCATTGAATTTCTTACTGTAAGTGGCTCTCCCATGACCGGGGAAAAATCAAAGGCTTTCCAATTCATTCCCGAAGATTTAAAAAATTATTCAAAGCACTAAATCATCGACAGATTATCTCTTCAATTCATTCCTTGAATCGTTTTTTAGGTAAAAAGAAATCCCTACTTTTCGACATGGAAAACACCCAATTCCCTTCATTGAATGACATTCGGTTTGCCGCAGTCCGCATTAAATCCTTTATTCATAAGACACCAATCCTCACCTGTTCTACCATCGATAAAATGGCTGGCTGTAAGATTTATTTCAAATGTGAAAACTTTCAAAAAGTGGGTGCTTTCAAAGCTCGAGGTGCCGCGAATGCGATCATGAAACTCACCGATGCACAAAAGAAAAAAGGTGTAGCCACCCATAGCAGCGGAAACCATGCGGCAGCCTTGGCTCGGGCAGCAACTGTTGCAGGAATCCCCTCTTACATCGTCATGCCATCTAATGCCCCTGAAATCAAGAAAAAAGCCGTCAAAGAATATGGGGGAGAAATCATCGAGTGCGAACCTAATCTCAAGGCTCGTGAAACCACGCTGGAAGCGGTAGTGAAGCGTACCGGCGCAACATTCATTCCTCCTTATGACTTTATGGATGTGATCGAAGGTCAGGCCACTTGCGCTTTAGAATTCCACGAAGAGCAGGATGACTTGGAGATCATCATGACTCCAGTAGGTGGTGGTGGACTACTGGGAGGGACTGCCCTGCTGACGCATCATTGGGATCCAGAGATCGAAATAATCGGTGCTGAGCCTAAGGGTGCGGATGATGCTTACCGCTCATTTCAAGCCGGTCGAATCATTCCTCAGACTGATCCTAAAACCATCGCGGACGGCCTTTTGACCTCTTTGGGAGTCTTGAATTTTGAGCTGATTAAAAAGTATGTTTCAGACATTTTACTTGCCACAGATCCTCAGATTATCGCAGCAATGCGCTTGATCTATGAGCGAATGAAGATCATCATCGAGCCTTCCTGCGCTGTGCCCCTTGCTGCTTTGCTAGCGAATAAAGAACGCTTTGCAGGAAAAAGAGTGGGGATAATTCTTACCGGAGGAAATGTAGATTTAGAGAAGTTGCCTTTTTAGAATCGCCAACTATTTTGGCGCAAGTCTTCAGACTTGTGCCCTACTATTCCAACTGATTTTCCAGGTATCTATGAAGGAAAAAAATTTGTTGAAACTCCTTATTCTCTTCGAGCCTAGTAGCATCGTGACCGATTGGTAAGTCAAAGTCTAAATAAAGAACCAAGAAAAAAGCCCAAATCTCTCGATTCGGGCCTTTTCAGACTTCTAACTTTAACCTTCTGATTTGTGGTGACAGGTGGCTCATCCGACACCGGTCACCCAACAACCAACATAACTTACTTTTTGCTTTCCTTCACTGCATGGTGAGCCGCTCTGGCTGCAAAAGCCATATAAGTAAGCGATGGATTTTGAGTGGAAGTCGAAGTCATCGCAGCTCCATCAGTCACATAGACATTAGGAACGGCGTGAAGCTGATGATTGGCATTAAGCAGGGAAGTCTTTGGGTCTTTACCCATTCGGATCCCTCCCATTTCATGGATATCCAGTCCCGGTGTTCGATTGTCATCCTCAGCCCTGATATTGGTGAAGCCGGCTTTTTCAAACATCTCAGTCATCTGCTCGATGTAATCCTTGGTCATCTTCACATCATTGTCATCGTAGTCCACATTGATTTTCAACTGAGGCATACCGTATGGATCTCTGAGATTGGCATCTAAGGCAACATAGTTACTCTCCTTCGGAATCGTCTCTCCCATCATGTGAGAACCTACTCGCCAAGGTCCATATTGATCTGGATTGAGCAAGCTTTCTTTCAGATCCGCACCAATACCACTGTTATCAGACTTAGCTCCTCTTCCTGCTGAAAATCCAGCAGCATATCCCCGAAGAAAATCAGTTTCCTGCTTTTCCACATTTCTAAATCTTGGGAAATAACCACTTGTCGGTCTTCCGCCGCTGGTCGTATATTCAGCATGTCCTTCATATTCTCCCGATACTCTTGCCCGGTAATTATGGAAAGCCACATATTTACCCATCAATCCATTGTCATTTCCAAGTCCATTTGGAAAACGATTGGAAGTGGAGTTTAGCAAAATCAAATTTGTATTTAATGCCGCGGCGTTGATGAATAGTACCGGAGCATAAAACTCCTCCATCTCCTTCGTATGCGCATCAATGATCCGCACGCCGGTAGCCTTACCCTTTTGCTCATCATAGATCACAGAATGCACCACAGCATCCGGTCGCAGCGTAAGATTCCCTGATTTCAAAGCCCAAGGAATAGTCGATGAATTGGAAGAAAAATAGCCTCCAAAAGGACAGCCGCGCTGACATAAATTTCTGTTTTGGCACATGACCCGACCTTGCTTGGCATAGTATTCTGCATTTCCATTAATATGTGCGCAGCGTGACGAGATCATGTGACGGTCATTTCCATAATGCTCTTTCAGCTTTCCCTGAAAATATTTCTCTACCACATTCAGCTCATAACCCGGCAAAAACTCTCCATCAGGCAAATTCGCTAAGCCGTCTTTATTTCCAGAGACTCCGGCAAATTTCTCGACATGGCTGTACCAAGGAGCCAACTCATCGTATGAAATCGGCCACTCGACCGCAAAGCCATCACGGGCGGGTCCGTCAAAGTCATATTGAGACCAGCGCTGCACCTGTCTGGCCCAAAGCAAGGATTTACCTCCCACTTGGTAGCCTCTGATCCAGTCAAAAGGCTTCTCCTGTACATACGGATGCTCGGCATCTTTCACGAAAAAGTGCGCAGCATCCTCATTGAATGCATAGCATTTACTCACAATCGGATTAGCGTCTCTTACTTCCTGCGTGATCTGATTCCGATGAGGAAATTCATAGGGAAGCATATTGGTAGTCGGATAATCTTTGATATGCTCCACATTTCGGCCTCGCTCGATCATCAGGGTTTTTACTCCTAGATCACAAAGTTCTTTTGCTGCCCAACTTCCACTGATCCCTGAACCCACCACAATGGCTTCATAAGTCCGTTCCTCTTTACTTTTCAAATTCAGATTAGCCATTAAATAAGTGGTTTTTGAAGGTCAGAAATCAATACGGCGCCATTGTATTCGCCGGGAATCAAAGAATATGGAATCACTTCGGACTGGATGTATTCGGAAGCCATGTAGCCTTGAATCGTAAATCGCTTAGCGGTATTGAGGAAGTAGGCAATAGCCTTATTGGTCATACCCTCCTCGGTTTCTCCACTTTCCAGCTTAGTACCGGCTTGGATGACTTCCTCCTTCTTTTTGGTCTCCAACTTATCAAAGCTGCTTCCAGCAGAATTTTTCACATAAGCCGGAAATGCCGCTAAACCTTGGGTAAAAAGGATCTGATTCTCTGTTGTAAAGCAATCATTGATCATGACTAGGATAAAGTCCGGAACCTCCAGATCCAAGGCTCCTTTAATTTCCCCTGCGGGAATAATGGTATTGGAAATGTCACCGAGCAGGGATTTCTGCGAAGCGGTGATCTTCAACTTTTCGTAGGCGGCGAGGATATCCTCCGAACTGAAATCGCAGGAAGGAATAAGGGCAAGTCCTCCGGAGATCAGCGCAAGATGTCGCAGTGCGATGCGTCTATTCATAGGTTAACAAGATTTTAATTAATTTCGGGTTAGGGTAATTTCAACGATTAATATAAGGAAAATGTAACGCAAATGACATCAATTTGAGGTGATTCGGATTAAAATCAAGTTAAAAACATTCCCCCTACAAGAAAAAAATAGAGGATAATCAAACGACTCTAAAAACCAAAATATCAGGACTTCAATCAAAAAAAATTATAAATTTTCAATTCCTCCACTCACAAACCCTCAAAAAATACCCAATACTGGGTATTGTTTTTTAAAAATATTCTTTTTCATGAAAATTTAGTTTGATAATAATAATAATAATATATTTTACATGTCCTTAGTTCAGAAGAAGGTCTTTGGAATGATGGATAGCCTTGGCCAAGGTTTCATTTTACTTGAAAAATAACTATGAAACCAAAAAGATTAATCACCCATTTCAAATGGGTGCTGACATTAGGATTAATAGCCCTGATTGGAAGCTGTATAGAACAGGAGTTTGAAATAGACTCATTAGCTAAAGTGGATTAAAATATAATTTCTACTGCTCAAAATTGGTATAGGACTAGTCCTGTGACATCGGGAAACCTAAATTCAAGAATTAAAAATCTGGTTGCTGGAGAACCAGATTGGAAAAAGGCGATCGAATATTCTTATAAAGGAAAGCGTGTATTGGAAATGCCAATTTCGCTTACGGTTAAGAACCTATTTGCTCAGGGGAATGGAGATATGAAGAAAAATGCCGGTGAATATCGAATCCTTTTATTTCAAACAACTGAAGCCCAGTTTAGGCCGTATTTATTCAAAATTGAAAATGGGGAGGATTCATTTGAATTAAAAAACAAAGATCTCAAGCATCTCAATCTTAAACAGATTCCAAACGATTCTACAGGGAAATACATATTCTTTAATTTGGATGGTGGATTTGTTGGATCATGGAATATTGCATCTGGGGAGCGAATGCGAGCGGTATCCTATTTGAAACCTGCTGAGACTAAAATTGATCAATCCAATGCTAGAATCACCAGTGGGACTTATAACTGTACTATAACCACCTATACACAATATGTGCAGTCCGGAAATGGTGAACCGTATATTGTGGAACAAATAGTAGTTTATGACTGTATTTTTACTTTTACACCCCCATCATTAGCTCCTCCGCAATCTGGCCCTGACACAGGTGGGGAAGATCCTGGATGCTATGAGCCACACCCTGATTTTGAGGGATTTATGGTGCCTTGTGGGTCTTTTGATCCTGAATGCCCTTGTTGCAGCTTACCTGAATCACAAAGAGCAGCTTGTGAAGCAGATGAACCTCCCTGTGAAGACTTGCCTTTAAAAACGATGGAAATTTCTCCAACCAAAGCAAGCATAAATGGCGGACGTTTCGGGTACACAAGAAAATATGCAAACGGACAATCAAAGCATCATGATGGTTTAGACTTGAAAGTCCCTTATGGGACTCACGTTTACAGCCCTTTTGACGGAATTGTAACAAGGGTGGAAAACCCACATGCACCAGGCTCTTCTTTATCAAATTCTTTCGGGAATTTTGTATCAGTAAAGTATACTGATTTGAATGGAATTGAATTCATCCTAAGGTATGCGCATTTGGATTATATTACGGTTGCCGTGGATGATAATGTATCTGCAGGTCAGGCTATTGGTATATCAGGTACAACTGGAAATGTGGGTGAAGCTAGATGGCCTCACGTCCATATTTTGGGAAGGATAAAAGATTCTAATGGTAAATTTACTGTTCCTGTTAATCCAGAAACCTATCTAAAAACAAAATGGGACTCCCAAGGAAATATTTCAATCAATCCTTGTAACAACTAAAACAATTCATTTTATGAAAATTATTAAAATTATTGGACTAATATTTGGAATATTTCAATTGGCCCTAAATTCATTTGGCCAAATAGTAACACCTCCACCGAAATCGAGTGCACCAATCCCGATAGAAACATCAAGTATCAATATTAAAAATCCAGTTAACTCAAATAAAATATTTTACGGAGAGTCAGCGGAAGTTTTGATGTATGCATTCGGAACGCCCACTTCTTCTGAACCCTTTCTATTTGAAATGGAAAATAAAATAGGAACTTTGTATAAGTTTGGCCTAAACAGACTTCTTTTTTTAGAAAATAAGTTATTCTTATTTACTATTAAATCTAATGATATTTATGTGGGTAATGGAAATATATATATCAAAGTCGGTGATCCAATAAGTGTAATATCGGCATTCTATCCAAATTACATACTTGAAGATAATGTTGTTTGGACTGATTTAAAATTTGGATCGGCTCTTATCGATGGCAGTTTAAAAATCAAGACAAATGGGACGATTATAACAGAAATTGTCTTTTTTCTAGATTAGAATTTACAAATGTCCTTCCGTAAAATCATGGAGGGACATTTTGTTTACACTCTATTTTATAAAGTAATGAAGATTTTTTATCGCCTGAAAATTAATGAATTTGGGTAGAATATAATTTAGCAACTGAAACTATTATTGAAATTTTGATATGATTAAATCTGGTGGCATTATTTTGTTTTTAAAGCCTATTTTTCTGATTTTCATACTTCTCTTTTCTGTATATTCTTATTCCCAAGATATCTCAGGAACCTATAGATGGAGCTATGATAATGGTAGAAATAATTTTGAAATTTATTTGAGTGCAAAAAATGCGGTAAGAGGCTCCACTCCCACTAGTTTCAAAGGTGAGCACTGTGGTGTTTTCGATGATGGGCAAAGAATGGATTGTAGTTACGAGGAGTTCTCAATAAATCTTAATAAAGTCTCTCAAAACGTTTTTACAGGCACAATTTTAAGTGCCTATGCCAGAACTATACATGATATAAAAGTCACTTATCTTCCAGCCACAGATCAAATTCATTGGGAAGTCACCCTTCAAAGAAGTGGGCAAATTTATTTCCCTTTAAATGTAATTATGGATAAATAAGAAATACTATTGGAAGGTCTAACGACCTTCCAATTTTTATTTAGGCCAAAAATATTCTTTCAAATAACGGAGAGCAAACAGGCACTGCTGAATGAAACTAGGTAAAAGGGTACTAACCATCAGTTGTATTTGAGTACGTTATGGTAGTTAATCTTTATCGTAAAAACTTGGGTTAGCCGCTAATTCTTCATTGAATTTCTGGATCAATTCCTCCAATTGCTTTACTAATTCAGGCTGACTTCCCGTCAGATTATATTTTTCCGAAGGGTCAGTATCGAGATCAAATAAAAGCGGCAAAGGGTCATCAAAATAGGTCTCTCCGGTTTGGCTGTGTGTACGAATATGAAGTTTCCATTTACTATGCCTCACGGCAAAAACGGTATTATCGAATCCGAAATAGAAGAAAGTTTCCGCATTGGATTTTGCAGCAAATTTAGAATTGAGATTTCCACGGAGATCTACTCCATCCACGATTCGATCTCTTGGGATTTTTGCACCAGCCAATAGCAAAGCAGTCGTATAAATATCTTTGGTTGCGCCGAGATTCATTTCCACTGAGCCAGCAGCAATTGTTCCCGGCCACCAAGCAATGGAAGGTTCTCGCTGTCCGCCTTCCCAAGTACTGCCTTTTCCATCTCGAAAGAGTCCGGCCGAACCTCCTTGATCACCTTTGATGATCCATGGACCATTGTCCGAAGTAAACCAAACCAAGGTGTTTTCTGCCAATCCATTTGCTTTCAGATAGGTCAAAATCTCACCCACAGCCCAGTCAATTTCCTCAATTACATCTCCATAGAGTCCTCGTTTGGACTTTCCCTGAAACTCTGATCCGGGATTAAGCGGTACGTGCGGCATCGCAAATGGGAGGTAGATGAAAAAGGGTTTATCCGAATTTTTTCCAATGAAATCAATCGCTTGTTTCGTGTATAGTTTGGTCAATTTCGTCTGATCAGGATTCAATTCTAGGGTATCATTTCCAGACATCAAGGCGATATCTGGCCATTTAGGAGGGATCATATCGTTGCTGTAGGGCAAGCCCACATAGTCATCAAAGCCATTTTGGAGGGGCAAAAAGTCAGGTTTTGTCGTACCCAAATGCCATTTGCCATAGATGGCTGTGGCGTATCCTTGCGCTTTGAGACCCTCAGCCAAAGTGAATTCCTTGGGGTGAATTCCTCGTGGTGAATCCGGATTTAGCACCCAACCAAATCCCGATCGCCCAGGATATCTCCCCGTCAACAATCCATAACGACTGGCGGTGCAAGCAGGAGAGACAGCATAGAAATTGGTCCATCGCATGCCTTCCATCGCCATCTGATCTAAATTTGGAGTGCGGATCGTGGGATGACCAGTGATTCCCAAGTCACCATAGCCCATATCATCCGCGAAGATGACGATGATATTGGGTTTTTGCTGGGCAAAGTTTGGGGCTGAAATAGCTACAAATAGGGTAATTAAGATTAGTAATTGTTTCATGATTATCGTGTCAAAATACCAAGTTCGGCGAAAGTGGCGGAATTCCCATCCGTAGTTTTAATCACTTTCAGACGAATAAGTCGAGCTTCTATTGAATCAAATCGAACTTCCTGGAGAATGGGATTATTGGCAATATTGGCGAATTCTCCTTTGGCTACACTAGTCCAAATTTTTCCATCGGTGGAAATTTGAAACTCATAATTCTGAATAAATCCACTTGGATACCTTGCCTGCATGGGTAAATAGGTAAAGCCTTTTAAAAGGTAACTTTCTCCCAAATCGAGGATCAACTCATTCTCCGTACTCGTCCAAAAAGTGGCCGGATTTTCATCTATTGCCTTTTCGGAATCTGGATTCGAAGTAGTCCATTTGGCTTTGGCTAGGTCTAAATTGACTTCAAGAATCTCGCTGCTTTCTTCCGTATTCGGATCAAAACTTATCGCCTTCAAGGTCTTCGCTTCAAGCAAAGAAATGGGAGTCGAATAAATCAAAGTTGGCTCGCTTCCATCCAAACTATAGCTGATTTGCAAATCAGAATCGGAAGTAATCAAGGTTACCTCTCCAGACTTTTCACGCTTGAAACTTGGAGGAATTAGTAGCGCAGGGGCATGATAAATCCCCAATTCGGAAATGACTGGAATACCTTTTCCTTCTTGAAAATTAATTCGAACCTTCCTCGCTTTTTGAAGGGAAAATCGAAGAATTCGCTTGTACCCTATCGTCGTACCTTCAGCGATTTTCTCCCAACTTCCATTTACTTCTTTTTCGAGGGAAAATGCTTTTTGACGCTGCCCCATTGGCGTATATTCCTGAAGTAGAAGCCGATTGAATGCCGTTTCTTTTCCAAAGTCCAATTCAACATATGCTGAAATCTCTCCTTCTGGAGTACTCCAATAAGTTTCATAATCACTGTCTAGCAAATGCTCAGTTTGAAAACCATTTCCTCTCGATGTACTGGCAGAGATGGAAGCTTGCGCCGCCAAGTTCACGGCAAAGTCAGCCTTGATCTTTTCTCCCAAAGCCAAGATTGCTGCTTCATCCTTTTCATGAATCAACCCACGACGATCCACCGGGAAATTGATCAGCATGGAACTGTTTCTTCCAATACTATTGTAAAAAATCTCAAGTAGCTGCGGCAAAGTCTTCACTTTGTGATCTTCATAGGCATGGTAATACCAACCTGGGCGGATGCTCACATCTGATTCCGCAGGCACCCAATGCGTTCCATTTTCCTGCCCAGCTGCCCATTTTTCGGAGTATTCCGGCATACCCGCATAGACCGAATCCCGCATCAAGTTTGACCAAGTAGTCTCGTATGCGAAGCCGTGCTCATTCCCAACCCAGCGCACATCTGGACCGGCATCACTAAACATCATAGCCCCAGGCTGAAGTTTCCGGACCAGCTCGTGGGTTGTTGGCCAATCGTAATAGCTGAATTTATCTACAGTTCGGGTTTCATTTGCACCACCGTACCAACCATCCCCGCCGTTAGCTCCGTCAAACCAGACTTCGAAGATCTCTCCATAATTAGTCAGGAGCTCGGTCAATTGATTTCGCATATACCTAATGTACTCTGGCTTGCCGTAGTCGGGATGATTACGATCCCAAGGAGAATAATAGATTCCGAATTTCAAGCCATACTCAGCACAGGCATCAGCCAGTTCCCTTATCAAATCACCTTTCCCATCTTTCCAAGAGCTATTCTTCACCGAATGCTCGGTATAGGCCGATGGCCAAAGTACAAAACCATCATGATGCTTGGCGGTGATGATCAGCCCTTTAATCCCTGCTTCCGAGGCAATTCTTGTCCACTGACGCACATCCAATTCGCTTGGATTAAACTGTTCGGGTTTTTCATCTCCGAATCCCCACTCCCGATCAGAAAAAGTGTTCATGTTGAAATGAACGAAGCCATAATATTCCAATTCTTGCCAGGCGATTTGTCTTTCGGAAGGAATAGGGAAGACGGGGTCTGGAGGAGCGACGTCAGGTTGACACGCAAAAAAAACTAAAGCAAGAAGCCAAAGGGATCGATTCATAGTTCTGGAATTGAAAAGAATATTACGGATTCTTATCGGCAATCGAAAGATGAACTCTATGTGTCATGTCCCATGGATGACTTATGGTTCCAAATCAATGGAGACTGATAAATTTAATGGTAAGAAAACAAAGTCTCATTCGAGATTACTGAGGATATTAAAGTCAATCTGAAATGAAAAAGCCGAAAATCTCCTAAGTAATCAGTTTAGTACGGATAACAATAACCCTACTTCCATTTTCTTTAGAGTTGCTAGTTAATACGATTTTCTGTTGGTTATGACCTGGTAACCCCGCTTTAACTGAAAACTTAAGAAATCTTGATTCACCAGGATCCAAAAAAATCTCATTCGAGTCCAGTACAGTACATGTGCAATCCGAAAAAATTTTAGATATATGCAATATATTAGTTCCAGTGTTACTAATTTTAACACTATCAATTGCAGTTGAGCCCAAGACCAATTCTGGCACATTAATAATCTCATCTTCAATTTCCAATCTTGCCTCTTTATGGGAACAAGAATATAGTACAGTAATGAAAATAAGTGCAAGAATTTTTTTCATAATTATTTTATCCTTGTTTTTAGAAGGAAATAGGAATAATCTTTTTCATAAGAATCCTTTTTGTCAATAAATTTTCTTTGAAAATCTGAATTCTGGGTATAGGTGAAGTATTCATCTGACAAGACCTTTTCCCCATAGATTGGAAAAAACAGTTCATTGTTTTGAGTCATCAATACCGGATCGTCAATCAATTTAAAGAATGGATTTTCCGATTTTTTGGAGATGGTGATCACCCCATTAGTATTTTTGTCTATTAATACATTTTTGAGTGTTGATAAATCATATAAAGAAAGATATATTTTAGAATTCGTTTCAAAGAAGGTAGTTCCATTCCAAGACTCGCCACCGAAAGATTTAATGAGAACTTCAGGTTTCAATATTGCATCAAAATCTTCTTTATTTTCCAGTATATATTGACTTAACATATCTGTACTATACTTAGGGAAAAAATTATGTTCATTCTTATTATAACTGAATACAAATTGATCGAAGGGTAACCCAAAATAAATGTCATTACCTGTTTTAGCCAAATACCCAGACATTGAAACCATTGAATGCTGTTTATCTTCATCGAATGGAAAATATTTTTCTTCAACCGATCCCTCAGAGTCAATTCTGAACACATTATAACTTCCATGCTCATCATTAACGTTAAAGTTGGTATATATCAAAAACTCGTCATTTCCTATATAAACAATTTTATCGCCAAAAATATCATATCGAAACTCGTTTATATATACTCCAGTTAATCTATCATAGAATAAAAGGCCCTTCTTACTTTTGGACATAATGCAAATCTTATTTCCTACAACAGCAAAATCAGCAATGTCCAGAAACTCACCTGGTCCTTCACCCAATGCTCCGAAACTTTTGAGATAATCTCCATTGAGGTTAAAATGGTGCAAACTCGAAAATTTCTTGTCGTGAATAAAAATTTCAGAATCCTCCAGTGTTGCTTTAGTTATTACCGAAATGACAATATCTGCTGGAGTTTTAAGGGCAATCAAGTCCAAAAATTCAAAGTGATCATCCATATAGATTAAAGGATCTCCAAGCATTTTAGATACTTGTAATTCAGTAGTCTCATTAGCAGACTGCAAACTTTCATTTGATTGTCTCTCAACATTAGTTGCTTCACCGCAAGCAAAAGCCATAGTGATTAAGAACAAAAGATGTATTTTTTTCATGGTTAACTTTAATCAGAAGATTTAGAGAAACAGAAGGTTAAACCTTCTGTTTCAAAACAATTAATCGCCAATTACTGGATTACACGGATTTGACCGACATTCTCTTGAGCCAAATTCGCATTCATTACCTATTTGTATTATATCTCCATTATAAAGTACGAAACATTGATTAAGCTTTCTGTTTTGATCAAACATACTCTGAGCTTGAATTTGACTAGCAAAAACCAAGGCAAGTAATAAAACTGCAAAGCACCCACCAAACGAATTTTTAATTACATTTTTCATATATTTTTCATTTAATTAACCACCAATACTTTGATCGCATGGATTTGGAATACATGACCTATTCCCAAAATCACAGTTATTTCCGTACTGGATCACGTCTCCTTGATCATTTCTTAACTCACACAATTTTATTTTGTAAAATGAAGGGAAAATTTGCGCATTGGCTGTCATAAAAGGCCCTAAGCAAAAAAGCATTACTAAACTTGTTAAAATTAATTTTTTCATTTTAAAATTGTTTTTATAGGTATATGGATAGTTAAATTGGTTGAACAAAAAACATTTATAGATATTGAAATCTGATTGAAAAACCCTCACCCTGAAAAAAGACTGAGCTCTTGGTCTAATTTCGTTGGCTCTATGAGGATATCGAAGGCACATTGCCAGTGGATAATAATAATATTTAAAAGCTAATGATTGATAATCATAGAAACAATACCCAATACTGGGTATTTTTCAAAAGTCTCAAACAATTAGGAGCGTGTTTTTGGAGTTTTTTAATAAAATCCCTACAAATCTGACAGATACTCAGCAGACTCATGAGGCTGCTGCTCGACGATATATTCGACAAGCTCGATGAGCTGCGGATTGCGCAGCTGATGTAGCTGATCACTAAGTAGATCTTTCTGGCCGATGTTCGTATGGAGCGGTCGAAAAAGATTCTTGGAGAAATGGAATCGGAACAGCAATTTTTTGAGCAGATGAAGTGATAAAAAAAGAGGCCAGAAAAGTTTTTTCAATGGTGGTTTCGAAGTAGAGTATTAGCCATTTTGAAGGGAAAACGGAAGTAGATTTTGATTTGTTAAGAAAAAGCTGGTAGTATGAAAATAAAAAATCGCATGTTAAAAAGTCTCGCCCCATTCGGGGCTACAATTTCTTTTGTATTACCTCTGCCCCCGGCTGCGCCGAGGGTTCCACCTCGGCGGACAGGTACGAATCGTTTCAATCCTTCGGATTTTCTTCAACAAAGAACTCACTGGTAGGATTAGACCTCTATGTCTCTCTGCTCAGCAGTTTTATAGGGTTTTTGAAACCAGCATTTAATAAGAACTCAAAGTACTTGAGGAATCTCTCTTTATCCAGCTCCGAAGGAGCTAAACTATTCATGACCCTGTACGCAATGCAGGGTCATGAGTAAGTTGCTGTACAAAAGCACTGAAGCACAAAACTCTTTTCAAAATTTTTAAATGGTAAATAATCATCTCCGAAAACCCCTTAAATTCGCGTCATGATAAAATATTTTACCCTCTTATTGGTTTTTGTTTGTTTTGCAGTAAATGCACAGATTCAGATCACCGTCATCGACGCAAAAACACAAAATCTATTGGAAAATGTGCGAGTTCGCCCAGAAACTGGCAAAGCTGAACTCACAAATGCTTCCGGAATCGTCACCTTTTCTGGTTCCGAAATTCAAAAGTTTACCTTCTTCAAATCGGGTTATGAACCCTTCTCAGGAGAATTTGGCGCAGGTGAGCATACCGTCCAATTAATCGAAAAATCCTTTAATCTCTCCGAAGTAACGGTAACGGCCTTCGAATCAGAACGACCATTATTAGAGCAATCGGCCGCCATTTCATTGGTCACCGAGCGGGATTTCAACCGATTCAATGAAACGTCCATTGTCAATTCATTCAACACCAAACCGGGAATTCGAATTGAGGAACGGGCTCCGGCAAGTTATCGAATTTCCATTCGGGGGAGTTCCATTCGATCTCCGTTTGGAGTTCGTAATGTTAAAGTTTATTGGAACGAGGTGCCTTTCACTTCCCCCGATGGCACCACTCCTTTGAACCTGTTAGACCTCAGTAATATCCGAACTGCAGAAGTGATCAAAGGTCCATCCGGAAGCATCTATGGAGCGGGAAATGGCGGGGCAATTAATTTAAACAGCCAAGTCTTAGCTCAGGAAAATCGGATCTCAACAGAGTATTCCGCAGGAAGCTTTGGGCTTAACCGCTTCCGATTAGGTCTTTCGCAGCAAATCGGCAAAGGGGGAATTGAAGCTTCTTTTGTCACTCAAAAGGCGGATGGCTATCGAGAACATTCGGCAATGGACCGAAAAGTATTTCAATTGGGAAGCTTTTTCCCAGTTTCCGAAAAGCAAGAAATCCGAACACAACTTTTAATCTCTGATCTAAACTATCAGATTCCCGGGGGTTTGAATGCCGATCAATTGGCAGCTGATCCGACACAAGCGCGTCCAGGTTCGGTGGGTCAAAATAGCTCTATTGCTCAAAAGTCGGTATTCGCTTCTTTTGGTCACCTGTATCGCTTTTCCGAAAAAACCAGTAACAACAGCACCGTTTACTTGAATACCAATGACTTTGAAAACCCGTTTATCCTGGATTACAAAAGGGAACTCGGTTTCGGTTTCGGAGGTAGAACGAAATTCACACACGATACCCGTCTTGCCGGAAAAGCACTTCGCCTGATTGCAGGTGGCGAATATCAAAGCAGTTTGACTGATGCTCAGAATTTTGGAAATAAAAAAGGAGTAGCAGATACAGTTCGCTTTGCGGATAAGTTGAGAGCCACTCAGGGTTTTCTTTTCCAGCAGGCAGAATGGGATTTTACAGAAAAATTCATTTTTACACTTGGGCTGAGTGAGAACTTTTCCAGCTTCGAAATCGATCGGCAGATCGATGCTTCGGGAGGTCTTACAGGATTGCAAACCCGAACTTTTGATCCAATTGTAGTTCCTCGAGTTGCCCTGAATTATGGGGTCAATTCCTTTTCTTCGATTTACGCAAGCTTGAGCAGTGGCTTTTCTCCACCTACCATTGATGAAGTGCGGACGAATGAAGGAAGTTTGAATCTGAACTTGGAAGCTGAAAAAGGCATCAATTATGAATTGGGGTACCGACTCGGAACGGGCAAATTGAATCTGGACCTCGTGGCCTACTATTTCAAACTCGATCAGACCATTACCACCTTTACCAATCCTCAAGGAGTTGTACTATTCCAAAATGCAGGAGCAACAGATCAAAAGGGAATCGAGGCAGGGTTGGATTATAGCTTTGTGAGAAATGGACAAGGGTTTATAAAGGACTTGAGTGTTGGAACGGCCTACACGGGTCAGTTTTTCAAGTTTAAGGATTACAAAAAGAGAGATAATGACTTCTCAGGAAATGCAATAACAGGAGTGCCAGAGACTACTTTAGTCTCTCGATTGGATCTGCGAACCAATATTGGGGTTTATCTGAATTTGACGCACCAATATGTGAGTGAACTCCCACTCAACGACGCAAATACAGTCTATCAGGATGCCTATGATCTGGTGAATTTACGATTTGGCTGGGCAAGGACTTTTGCCGGGAAGTGGGATGTGGAAGCCTTTGGTGGAGTGGACAATCTGCTGGACGAAAGCTATTCCTTAGGCAATGATTTGAATCCGTTTGGAGGAAGATTTTATCAGCCAGCGCCAACTCGAAATTGGTATGGTGGCGTGAAAGTGGGGTTTTTGTATTGATCGTCATTGCGAGGAATTTATTGAGAATATTTACCTACCTCACAACTTTCAATTCTGAAGCAATCTGTTATTCTAACCGGTAAAAATTTACTTTGTAGTATTCAAAACAAAGCTTGCAATGATTGCCCTACCCTTGCCAAAGGCAAGGCCCGTAAAAGCCCAGAATTCAATTCTGGGTATTGAAACGTTTCCGATATTTTTTTAGAGTGCCAAAGGCACGATCGATAGTAAACAGGCTTTGTTTGGCAGTCATCTTTTGTAGGAATACGATATTGAATATGATTTGAAATATGTCTGGAATTGAATTATCCGTGTAAGGTAATTACCCATCGTGCCATTGGTACTCACATGAGCTGTAGGGTTGACTTTACCTCGAATTTCGCTACGCTGCATTCGGGGCTGCTACCAGTTCTGCCTTTGGCAAAAGAGCTGTCATGTCATGGTGAGGAATTTATTGAGAATATTCTTCTACCATATCACTTTCAATTCCGAAGTAATCTGACTAATCACCAAAACCCCATCCTAAACTACTAGCCCTAATTGGAAAAGAAAAGCTAGTCGCAGGGCTGTCTAAAAAATTAACGTGTTCATTTAAATATCCAGTTCTCTCTTCTTTTTTCTAATCAAATTACCCATTTCACTGGTATCAGTGGTATACCCGCCAACACTTATGAATTTTGGTTCTGTATTAAACCAAATTGTCTGGTCTTTAATTTTGAGGCTATATAGTGGTGGAAAGATGAATTGAAATTGAGAAATTGATTCGATCTCTAACTATTGGAAAGTTTTCACATCTCCATTATGCTTAATTGTTATTGTTTGATTCCCTATCTCAACAACTGCAAACTTATCCTTGATTAAAAAGAAAAGCACGATCAGAATCACTCCAATAATTCCAGATACAATAAACTCAAGTGGACTCATAGCTCCTGTTTCACCGTTTATCTCAACAGCATCTGGAAAGGCAAAGAAAATCAGAGGTGCAGACATTACTATTAGTCCAGCTCCTAAAAGACCGTACTTAAAAAATAAATGATATGAATTGTTACTTTCCATTATGACGACAATTATACTGTCTAATATCTAGCTTTAAACTTAAGTAAAAAAGAGGTTGCTTCACTGCTGCGTCGTTCGCAATAGCTCTACGGGTTTGGCGTAAGTCTCATGACTTGTGCCAAACCTTATTGCAGTCTGAAGATTGCATTATCATGAGTCCAAGTCTGAAGACTTGAACTAAACTCACCTACTCTATTCCTTCAAATTCACTCAATTCCAACCAAGTCAATTCCAGTTCTTCAAGTTCTGAGTCGATTTCCAGCATTCGAGCTGAGATTTTCATCAGCTCTTCGTGACCAGAATCTCCACTACTGATTTTATCGGTAAGTTGGGATTTCTCCTTTTCGAGTTTGGCAATGGAAGCATTGACCTCCTTAAATTCATTCTTCTGCTTAAAACCAGCCTTCACTTTCGCCTGCGGTGCCGCAGTGGCAACCACAACTTTCTCGGATTGAATGGATGTGGTGGACTCGATGCTTCGGTCTTCGGTCTTCGAACCACGGTCTTTTTGCTCCTTCTCAATCTCTCGGAACTCCGAATAGTTACCCGGAAAATCACTGATCGCACCTTCGCCTTCAAAAACAAAAAGATGCTCCACCAATCGATCCATAAAGTATCGATCGTGGGAAACGATAATCAAACAGCCTGGAAAAGAATCTAAAAATTCTTCAAGCGTATTTAAGGTCATCAAGTCCAAATCATTCGTTGGCTCATCGAGAATCAGGAAGTTTGGGTTCTTGATTAGTACCATCAACAATTGAAGACGACGGCGCTCGCCACCGCTAAGTTTTTCAATTGGAGTATGCTGCTGCTTTGGAGGAAAGCCAAACTGAGTTAAAAATTGGCTGACAGTGATCGTCTGTCCTTTGTCTAGCGTGACCACTTCGGCTACTTCCTTGACGATATCAATGAGTCGCATCGACTCATCAAAGCTACTTTCCTCTTGTCGGTAATACCCAAAAGCTGTGGTCTGACCGATGGCTACCTTCCCAGAATCCGGAGGCAGTTGACCTGTGATCATATTCAAGAAAGTCGTTTTCCCAGCTCCATTGGGTCCAATAATTCCTACACGATCCTTCTTTTTGAAAACGTAATTGAAATCGTCCACGAGCACCTTATCCCCATAGGATTTACTCATTTTCTCAATTTCTATGATTTTATTTCCCAGTCGCTGTGTGCTCACTTGAAGTTCGATATCGCGGTCTTCACGTTTTTGAGAGGCTTTTTCCTTGGTTTCCTCGAAAGCATCCACTCGGTATTTAGCTTTAGTGCTTCGGGCTTTGGGTTGACGACGAATCCAGTCGAGCTCTTTTTTGTAGAGACTTTTGGCCTTCTCGAGTTCGATATCCTCGTTTTGCATTCGGTCGGCTTTTTTATCTAGGAAATAGCCATAATTACCTTGGTAGCGATGGACTTTGCCTTGATCGAGTTCGAGAATTTCGTTGGTGACTTTTTCGAGAAAATACCTATCGTGAGTCACCATGAAAAGTGCCAAATTGGCTTTTGCCAAGTAGTCTTCCAACCATTCGATAGTCTGGAGATCAAGGTGGTTGGTAGGTTCGTCAAGTAATAACAAATCAGGTTTTTCAAGAATGGCTTTCGCCAATGCTACCCGCTTGCGCTGACCGCCGGAAAGTGACCCTACAGGAATATCTGTGTCATGCAAACCCAACTTACCCAAGACTTCTTTCACCTGATACTCAAAATCCCAAGCTTGGAATGCATCCATTTTCTCAAACAATACGCTCATTTTATCTGCGTTATCGATTCCCTTCTCTGCGTCCAAGATAGCTTTATGGTAGTCCTCAATCACCTTTAGCACTTCAGAGTTACTCTGATCAAAGATGGTTTGATAGATCGACATTGCTCCTTCAAAAACCGGATTTTGGTGGACGTAGGCTACTTTAATGGATTGATTGGTGCCGACTTGGCCGGTGTCGGAGATTTCCAAACCCATGATGATTTTCATCAGCGTGGATTTGCCAGCGCCGTTGATGCCGACGAGGGCTATTTTCTGACCTTGGGAAATCCCAAAAGAGATATTGGAAAAAAGTTTGCGCTCCCCGAACGCTTTGCTAAGATTCTCAACAGAAAGGTAATTCATAGCGCAAAAGTAAGGAAAAGAAGGCAGGCAATAATGAGGAATTCAATATTCTAAAAGTACCTGCGAAAAATAGCTCGAATGAATCGGCTCACCTAAGAGAAAATACGGCTCAAATAGTCAAAGAATTGAGCCGTATTTGCACTATTTATAATCGTTTTTGAGCCGATTGCTAGTTCCCTTCGAGGAGGTCTATTCGCTCGAATCGAGAAGGATCTTTTCAATTATTCAAAAGACTATCCAAGTTCGAAATTACTACGGCCTTGTTTTCAAATGTAAAACCTAAAAAGGTCTGAGTCTCTGTATCAAGCTTTGCGAATTGAAAACCTTCTAGACTTTTTGAAAAAACTTTGTCTCCAGAATTTTTATATAAAACTATTTCAAAATCAGGTAAATTAGGATCAGTTCTATTGAGCAGCTTTAATAAAAAAAATGTCTCGCTCTCTGAGATTTGAATTGCAGAAAGAATTTCATCGGATTGGTATTGATTACGCTGCCAAGGGGCCAAGCTTCCATATTCTCCGAAATCCGAAATCCCTTTCAATTCCCCTTTGTAGAGTATTGAATCCAAAAAGAAATATTCCGAAACTATTGAGAAATCGCTTTCCCCGCACTTAAAAAGTCCATCTTCCAAGGTATTTAGAAGAAATATATCATCCTGAAAAGAATATGTCACAAATTTATTTTTTGACTTCGTCTGAGTAAATTCATCTAGAAGTATAACTTCAAAACTGGGGAAATGAATTTTAAAAACTTGAAAAATACCCTTCTGTGGATTCCTAAAACCAACAAATAATTCGTCAAAATTAGTACTCATCACCTGATGAATACCTCTATCGGAAAGAGTAACTAGATTTTTGTTAAAGGTCTGATTTTCCAGATCAAATTCATAAATGTCAGGTGGGTTTAATCCTTGGAAAAATAGTTTTTCGTCAAAATAGAAAACAGAACTAAAAGAATTATTCAAATAAACTTCGACAGCTCCATTTGGATAAAGCCTTGGCGACGCAAACAAAGTATCATAAACATACATACCCTGTTGATCGTAGGTCAATATTTCATGTTTGTCTGTAAGGAGAAATATATAATTTCCTCCAATTTCCATATCAGTAACCCTAGCATAAGAGGAAAGATCAACAGCAAAACTTAGATTTATTTTCTTAATCTTTGGATCAGAACAAGAAAATAAAAAGATGCCTAATCCACAATAGAATAGAAGTAATTTAGGGAACATAAGTTTCAGCATAGTTTAATAATTGCTCAGGAGAAAAAATTTCAAGCCTTTCACCACTAGGAAGAATGATAATTGGTAAAGATTCAATCAATCCCAATTTAATAGCGATTTTTTCATTATCTATAAACACAGAATTGTCATCAGGAGAAGCGAAAAGGGAGGCTTTTTTCTTCTGCGAAGAAATTATCACTACATTAAATTTAAGCTTGTCTAATTCTTCAACAGTTTCTTGATACTCGCCAAAACAATAGCTACAATTTTCAAGACTTACAAGCAATGTTGCTTTATCTGAGTTGAACCCTATTTTCTTACTGTATAATCTCAATTCAGTAGACGAATTAGTGCAAGCAGATAGAGCCAAAAGCGATAGGACTAAGATTCTAATCATGAGCAGTAAAGTCAAAAATATCAATGGACAACGTGTCCTCAACTAGTTCAGGATTCATTACATTATTCTTAGGAAGGTAAAACCCTCGTTTTCCTACAAATGCTCTATAAATATTATATATACCCCCAGGAAAAACAATTTCATTTAATTTATTGAATTGATGATCTAAAATTAGAACAGAGAATTTTCTACTGGCATCCATTTCTTTTGGAATTGCATCTCCATCAAATACTCCCGGATGCTGAACTGTGCGATAGAAAAGATCTCGGTATTCATCGTAATAAATACCATAATACTTAGTAAACTGAATGAGCTTCTCCATATCCTGAACTTTATTTGGCATCAATTGGAAGGGACTCATATCCTGTTTTTTAAAGTTACTTTTTGCAAGCATTTTCTCCACAATTCCATTTTCTACTACGATAAGAGAATCTAAAAATCTCCAAGAATAAACGATTCTTCCCTGCAAATCCATTATCCTAGATACTGAAATATCCTGACTTGGCCAGATTTTATTCTGGTAAAATTCAGGGAAACCTGATTCTTCTGCTTCTTCAATTTCATTTGATTCAAGATTATAAAGCATCTCAAACTTATAGGTATCATTGATATTTGACGGATTACTTACTTCGAATGTCGGAAGCTGAATAAATCTTAAATTTTGTCCATCGAAAAGTGTTGGCATAGCTCCAAAGGACACATGGTTGATTAAGGACTTTTCCAAATCTTCCTCTTTAGTTGGCATGTATCGATTTAGTATTTCTCCTTTTCTATTGATTAGAATACTTCCTCTGATCGACAAAGGCATGAAAATAAAAATAGAGTCTAAGCTAATCGCAGTAATTCCTTGCACTACTTTGATTCCCAATGGCTGTTCAAATGGGTAAAGGATTTCATGAGCTACTAATCCAGATTCTAGATCGAAAACCTGAATAGATTTTTTGAATTCATTTTGATGAAGTAAGTACTCGTTACCTTCCTCTTCTGCATAAGAAATTCTCATGAAGTCTATGGCTGTTGAATCATCCAGATTAAGTGTGCTTTCACCAACTTTATAGCGTAGAATTCCTTCTGATAAGGTCGCATTTTTATTTTCGCATGATGCGAATAAAAAAACGATACCTACAAACGATAAGTGCCTTAAGATTTTTTTCATAGAGTAATGATTAAACGAGATAAGCTTCTGCCATGACAGTGATGGCAGAAGCACTTATCTCATGGTGAAAGAATAGGCATTGAACAAGTGTAATCGCAACCTGAACATGATCCATCCATGTTATTTTGAGCAAAAACCCTTTCCCTAACAACAACTATCTCTCCACCTGCATCCCTACAGATCGCACTTGCAGGAACCACACTTGCAAAAGTTAATGCAAGTACTCCTAAACCTAAAATTAACTTTTTCATGATTTTGTAATTTAAATAATTCTACCCTCCTTATTAGGAGTATCTAACCGATCGGCTAGACATTATTAATGTATTATTATTATTATGCAACAAAACAGTCAACTAACAGCACGAATTTAGTTAAATAGTTGATGAAAGGTTAAAACTATATTTTAATGGTTAGTTTGTAAATAAGCTTAATCGAACCTATTCTTGAAGGTGATTCAAGTCTCCATTATTTTCGAGGCCTTTCTTATCTTTATCCCATGAAAACCATCCACGACATCCTTACCCTTGGCGATCCCAGATTGTATGAGAACTGTGAGCCTACAAGCCAAGAAGAACTTCCTGCAGTTATGGAATGGGTGCAGCAGCTGCATGAAGCGATGGAAGATATCCGGAAAGTCTATGGTTTTGGAAGAGGGATTGCCGCTCCTCAACTCGGAATCATGAAGCGACTTTTTTACCTGAATCTGGATAGACCCTATATCATTATCAATCCCGAACTTACAACTCTAAGTGAAGCGAAATTCGAGCTTTGGGATGATTGCATGTCCTTTCCCAACCTGTTGGTGAAGGTTGCCCGACACGAATCGCTGACTTTGACTTATTTCGATGAAAATTGGAAAAAGCAGTCTATGGATGTTACAGGAGCACTTTCTGAATTGATCCAGCACGAATATGATCATCTGGATGGAATCCTCTGCACCATGCGGGCGATTGATGGGAAGAGTTTTCGATGGAAGTCGGGTGTAAGATGACCGATGCTGGCTGACCTTCCAACAGATTGATTCTTATATAGCTAAGCTGAAATATGCCTTCATCGAAATCAGCAGAAATAGAGTTCGGAGCTATCATTTCCCCGACCGCAGAGAGGTGTATTTACACTATATCTCAATCGCATTTCTATTTTATTTATTTCTGCAATTGCACCAGTAATGAAATGAGAGCATAAAATAGATAAGCAATACGCAAGTATTAAGGCAACTTCGCTCATACGTTTTAGGTCTTTCAGTCTTCCCCTCAAGTTGGAAGAGAAATTCTTGACTCTTGATTCTAGAATCTTGGATCCACTTTTTTGATACTCAACTCTAGCTTCCTCATCCCCAAGAATCCCTTACCTTTGCCACATGGAAGAAATTCAGAAAAAAGATATTCGTAAGCTTTCCCTCACAGCGCTGGAAGAGTTCTTTTTGGCACATGGTGAAAAGAAGTTCCGGGCAAAGCAGGTCTACGAGTGGCTTTGGAACAAGTCCCTGAAGAATTTTGATGACATGAGCAATATCTCTCTGAGTACGCGAGAAATGCTCAAAACGTACTTTGAGATCAATCATATCTCGGTAGATCTGATGCAGCATTCTTCTGATGGGACCATAAAAAATGCAGTGAAACTCTACGATTCAATGATTGTAGAATCGGTTTTGATCCCGACGGCCAAGCGAATTACTGCCTGTGTAAGTTCCCAAGTGGGTTGCAGTCTCAATTGTAATTTTTGCGCAACTGCTCGTCTTAAGCGCATGCGAAATCTCAATCCGGATGAAATCTACGATCAAGTAGTGGCTATCAAGGATGAAGCGGAAGCTTACTTCCAGCGTCCGCTGACCAATATCGTCTTTATGGGTATGGGCGAACCCCTACTCAACTATGCCAATGTACTGGAGGCGATCAATAAGATCACTTCACCCGAAGGACTGGGAATGGCTCCCAGACGGATTACACTTTCTACAGTCGGCGTGACGAAAATGATCCGCAAGCTCGCCGATGATGGTGTGAAGTTCAACCTTGCCGTTTCCCTTCACTCGGCCATCAATGAAACCCGATCCCGACTGATGCCGATCAATGACACCAATCCAGTCGAAGAACTCGGTGACTCGCTGAAATATTGGTACGAAAAGACCAAACGTAAAGTCACTTACGAATATGTAATCTGGGACGGTATCAACGATGACGAGCGGCATGCCAGAGCACTTGCGAAATTCTGTAAAATCATTCCCTCCAAAGTCAACATTATACAGTACAATCCGATCGATGAAGGCGAGTTTCGTCAGGCAAAACAAGAAGCGGTGGACATGTATGTTCGCATCCTTGAATCTCAAGGCATTATTGCCAAAGTCCGCAAATCCAGAGGTCAGGACATCGATGCAGCCTGCGGCCAGCTAGCAAATAAGAATGAAGTGGCAGCTTTAAACACTTTTTAAGATTTTTTCACTTGTCTAATTATAAGTAATTAGTTTTATTAGGATTGTTTTTAGTAACTAACCAACTGTAATTATGAAAAACCAACTTTTAATGCTGATACTTCTTCTTATCAGCTGCTGCCCAGTAAAGCTCTATGGACAAGAAGCTTTACCCCAACAAATCCAAAGCTACTTTGACACGTACCAGAAAGAATATCCGGTTGAAAAGGCTTACCTCCATTTAGATAAAAATACCTACACCTTAGGGGAAGACCTTTGGTTTAGTGCCTACCTAACAGCGGGGAGCACACAGATCCCATCACCGCTGAGTGCGACGCTGTATGTTGATCTTTTCGATGGCGATGGATTGCTCCTCGAGCAGCAAACTGTACGACTTGAAAAAGGTCGTGGGAAAGGTGATTTTACCCTACCGGCTTTCGGTAAATCTGGGATTTATCAGATAAAGGCCTATACCTCTTGGATGCGAAATTTTGGGTCTGAGTACTTTTTCAATGGATCGATTACCGTCGTGGATGGAGCAGGGGGTACATTTCTCCCAAAGATCACTTTCAGCAGCATCAGTTCAGCGGCTGGAAAAGTTACTTACCGTGCTGATCTGGTCGTGGTGGATAGCGAGGGAAACTCTTTGGCGGGAAAAACAATTGAGATCAAGGCTAAAGCTGGGGAAGAGCAATTGTACAGTCAGAAATTCCCCCTCAACGCACAGGGAGAACTCAGTTTTACTTTTTCCATCCCAGAAAAAGCCAATCCTAATCAGATTCTGGAACTCACTTATTTTGAAAATGAAAATTATGAAGTGACCCAAAAGCTGTCTTTGCCTTACAGTTTAAGCCTAGCTGATATTCAATTTTTGCCAGAGGGCGGTCGATGGATCATGGGAAAGAAAGCCAATATGGCATTTCGGGGAATCTACCCGAATGGCATGCCGGTGAGCTTAGAAGGGGAAGTCACTGGAACTGACATCACATTTTCAAGCAATTTTGGCGGTTTAGGCAAATTTGAAATCACCCCTGATCGTGCGGACTATCAGGCGAAAATCAAAGATCCTGCTACTGGGCAGGAAAGATCACTGAACCTGCCAAAAGTAGATTCTGAGGGTATAGTGATGCAAGTCATCAATAACCCGGCAGCGAGCTATGTCACCGCATTTGTACAAGGCACCTATGAGCCGAATAGCCTTTTGTTAATTTCTCAAACTCGGGGAATCATCAACTACATGATCCAAGGAGCCTTGACAAACGGCGTTTGGGGTGTTCGGATTCCAAAAGAAAATTTGATTTCCGGAATCAATCACATTACGGTAATGGACAGTAAAGGCAATGCCTTGCTCGAGCGCTTGCTCTTTGTCCAACCTATAAATCCAATCCAACTGGAACTCACCAAGTCCGGCAATCTGAGTCCAAGAGAAAAGATCTCCATGAATCTAACATCGACCGCGTCTGGAAATGCCTTGGTGGGAAGCTTCTCAGTTGCAGTTTTGGATGCTGACCAGACTTGTAAAGAAATGGATCGCGCTGAGACTATTTTATCTAACCTTTTATTGACTTCGGATCTGAAAGGCAGCATCTATCAGCCGGCAAGGTATTTCCTTGACAGTACGCCAGAAACTTTAGATGATTTAGATTTAGTGATGTTGACTCATGGTTGGAGAAGATTTAACTGGGAGGACGTATTGGCTGGGAATTTTCAAAAAGTCGAGCACTTCATAGAGCGGGGAATCAATATTGAAGGCACTGTCACTGATCAGGAACAAACGAAAAAAGGGCTAGGAGGCGGAAAAATTACCGCTTTAGTCGGTGAAGGAATAGAAATAGTAAGCTCTGAATTTGGACCAAATGGTCGATTCATTTTCCGGGATTTGGAATACCTCGATTCGGCAAAAGTCACAATCACCGCAGAGGATAGTCGGCTTAAGAATTTTATCGATGTAGAAGTGATTCGGCCAGAAGCGGTATTCAATGATGTGGGGGGGAAGTATCCAAAAGAGATCATTTGGCCTGCTGAACTGGTGGCCACCTATCGTGAGCGGAATATGATGCAGCAACTTAACTCTGATCAAGATATCATTGATCTCCAAGGTGTGACTGTCGAAGCAAAGACCATTGAACGCGAGGAAGAAGAAATCAAAAAAATCTATGGCGCTGGTGATGTCACACTTGATCCTTCAAAAATCCCTTCTTCGGTTGGATTTACCAACGTTTTCCAACTGATTCAAGGACGGGTTTCCGGTGTGCAAGTATTTGTATCTGGATTGGATGTATCCGTAACTATTCGAGGGGTAGGCTCACTAGGTGGCTCAGGTACTCAGCCATTATATCTGTTGGACAATGCTCCGGTAGAAGCCTCAACTTTACTCAACATAAACCCAAGAGATGTGGCAAATGTAGACGTATTCAAAGATCCGGCGAAGACTGCCATTTTTGGTGCCCAAGGTGCCAACGGAGTAATTGCCGTCTACACCAAAACGGGCTCCGGATTTGGTCGGAGTGTAGGAGGCACGCTTGCGACCAATTATGGAGGCTATTCCGTTCCAAAGGAATTTTACCTTCCAAAATACGATGCTAAAACGGCGGAAAATTCGATCAAGGATGCACGGGCAACCATCTATTGGAATCCAATCTTAAGCACTGATGAAAATGGTCAGGCAAAACTCGAATTCTATAATTCTGATCTCGCCAAAAAACAGATGGTCATCATAGAAGGGATCACTGCGGATGGAAGATTAGCTCGTCTAGTCCGCATTTTAGAATAAGTATTTGCTTTCTTCACCAAAGCCAGCTAATTTCTTCAAAATTTAAAGACGAAGAAATGAAAAAGGCTTTGGTGATTTTTTCTGTACTGGTTGTAATTTCCTTTTCGGGCTATTCACAGACTCAAAATCAGGGTGATGTCAGATTCCATGCTTTTGGAACCTATGGGCTTCGATGGCAAAATCTTGGAGTTGGTGGTGGAATCGAATTTTTCTTTGTGGACAATTTTGCTTTTATGCCGAGTTATACTCAGGTTTTTCCGGAGATCGGCTCGGAAAGTAATTTCAGCGCAGACTTTCGCTACTACATTTCCGAAGGACCCTCTCAATTATATTTTATGGCTGGATACAGCCAAAACTGGGAAAATACCCAGCCCGACGGTGCAGGAGTACGGAGTAATTTCAAGGGTGCAAATGTCGGTCTAGGAGCGTATGTTCAGCTAGTCGACTGGATGGGTTTGAGTACTGAGTTTAAATTTCAGAGCACCAGCAGACAAGAACTTGGCTTTCGGATAGGCTTTGCATTCCCCCTCGGTGGAAGAGCGACTACGAACTAGTTCACTACTTTTTCGAAAACTCGAAAAGCTTTCGTTTCTCCTCCTTATTCAAGGCCTCGTAGCCTTTATCAGCTATTTTATCCAGAATTCTATCAATTTCTTCCTGAGTCGCATCTGCTGAATTTGCCACCTCATTGGTGGACTTTGAGAAAGTGGAACTGGAGCTAGGATCTGAACTTTTTTTCCGATACGAAACGTGCACCTTATTTTTTTTGGAGAAGAAGTTTTCAAACCAAATCCCAATTCGCTGAATTGGAGCTCCTAGATCTCTTCCTTTGCGAAGTTGAGTGATGTAAAGAAATCCCATTAATGCTCCCCCCAAATGTGCCAATTCTCCTCCTGCATTAGCCCCAACAGTATTGGCAAAAGCAAGAATGACATAGAACATTGCAATATATTTTATCTTAACCGGGCCGATCAGAATCAACATGAGGGTTGTATTCGGAGCCAGCGTGGCGGCCCCAACTACCATGGCAAATACACCCGCACTAGCTCCCAGCATTAGCGAAGTATCGACTACATTATTGAAAAATGGGGCAATGTTATAGATCAAAACATAAAATAGTGCACCGGCAAGGCCTCCCAGGATATAAAGATTTACAAGCTTACGGCTTCCCAGGTATTGATTGACAATCACCCCAAACCAATAGAGGAACAGCATATTGAATATGATGTGTAAAAACCCTTCATGCAAAAACATGTAAGTCAGAATACTCCAAGGCTGAACAACCAAACGGCCTAAGGCCGCTGGCATCATCAGAAAGCTCAGTGCCTGTCCGTAAAAATCACCCAGTCCTCCAATTGTCATCAGCACTCGCAGGACAAGTACCGTGAGAAAGACCAGTAGATTAATAGCGATCAGCTTGAAAAGACTGTTATCACTATATTTAAAGGCATTTCTTAAATTTTCCCAAAAACTACCGTACATAATTAATAAAAATTAGATCTATCTTTTTTCCAAAAATAAACTAAAATCGCTCCTATTACTAACCCACTTAGGTGAGCAAAGTGTGCAACATTATCCGTAGGGCTGTTAAAGATCACGTTATAAATTGTATATAATCCATAGAATAAGACTAAATATTTTGCTTTGATCGGAATAGGCGGAAAGAGCAAAAATAATTGTGTGTTTGGAAAGAGCATACCAAATGCAATCAAAACTCCAAATAATGCGCCAGACGCTCCCACCATGGGAATATTTCCTTGAATTTCCATTATCGCATTGAGTGTCTGCTTGGCTTGACTGATTCTATTTGGATCATTTGGATTTCTGCTGTAGTCATCAACGAAGTCAAACACTGAACTTTGGAAAAATCCACGATTGGCTATCACCAACTTGTTAAATGCTTCTGGATTTGGGTCATTTTCAAAGGCCTCCACTTTATCCTGGAGATCATTCATTCGATAAGAGTTATATCCTGAGTAGAGTACTCCAGAACCTACACCACAAACCATCCAAAGAATTAAAAGTTTTTTAGGTCCTAGAAACTGCTCTAACAGAGGCCCAAAGATTAAAAGCCCAAACATGTTACTGAGTAAATGCCAAAAATCAGCGTGCATAAACATGTACGTCAAAAATTGAAAGGGCTTGAAGTAATCACTGTGAATATAATATAGTGCAAACCATGACTTCAGCTGTGGAAAAATAAATGCGCGTACCAAATAAAAGACGACGTTCGCAATAAGAAGGTTTTTGACTATTGGGGTAATATTTCTAAACATGCTGATTGCCGAAAAAGGAATGAATGTTGCTTATATCTAATTTTACAAAAGATTTGTTGGATCCCAAACCAAAGTTTGGATTTTGGCAGGCAAACAATTGACCGACTAAGTTTTCCATTTCTTGTGCAGTAAGCTTTTGACCTTTTTTTAATGCTGATTTCCGTGCTAATGATCGGGCTAGATTTTCTCTCTTATCCAGTGAAAGCTCGCTTTTAAAATTCTTGAATTGTTCTAACAAACCTTCGAAAAGTTCTTTTTCATTTTTTATTTGAATGTCTGCCGGAACACCCTGAATAACAATGGTGTCCTTACCAAATTCTGCAACCATGAATCCTAGACTGTGAAGTTCGGGCATCATGTCTATTACTAAAGCAAAATCTGAGGGGCCAAGGTTCAATACCGGTGGAAAAAGACATTGTTGGGAAGGACCTTGGGCAAGCTTTAACTGCCGTAAGTATCGTTCATAGAGGATTCTTTCATGAGCCACTTGTTGATCAAGAATCAACATTCCTGTGGACATCTGAGCCACTACATAGCTAAGTTCTACTTGAAAGGTTGTCCCAGTAGCCTCCTCCTCCAAAGATCTTGAAAAAGAATTCGCCCTATGGTCCGGATTTACTTTGCTGCTGAAAGTTAGGATTTCAGTATCATCATCTGACTGTTTGAACTGTGCTATTTGATTACTTTTATCAGAGTTTGTCCCTTCAAAAAGTCGCTCCCAGCCTGAAGGATCTGCTTTTTTAAATTCTGGAGTGTTAAAAGTCTTATAGCTGTGTTCACGGGTGAGTTGTTCTTTTTTGCTTGGGTCCTGATCCCATTTTTCATTGAAATTCACATCGAAAGTAAAATCGATCGAAGGAACTATATGATGAGAACCTAAAGCTTGCTTCACAGCAGATCGAATCACTGCATAGACGGTGCGCTCATCATCGAACTTGATCTCTGTTTTCGTGGGGTGAACATTGATATCGATATGTGAAGGATCAATTTCCAAAAAGAGTACATAGAATGGGTGCTGATCGGATTGAAGCAACCCTTCAAAAGCACTGCTCACTGCATAATGGAGGTAGCTACTCCTGATGTATCGATTATTAACAAAGAAAAACTGCTCCCCTCTTGTCTTTTTGGCGTGCTCGGGCTTACCGACATAGCCTTTCACATTGATATGTGGGGTGTACTCCTCACAGGGCACTAGCTGTCCCTGATAGTTTTTCCCAAAAACCTGTACGACCCGATGGCTCAATTTGCCGGGAGTCAAATTATATACCTCAAGATCTTGTTGAAAGAGTGAAAATCCTATTTCCGGATAAGACAATGCTACCCGTTGGAATTCATCCACAATATGTCGCATCTCAACTGGATTGGATTTGAGGAAATTTCTTCTGGCAGGAACATTGAAAAATAGGTTTTTCATCGAAACAGAAGTTCCAACATTCCCGGCAAAGGGCTCCTGTTTTTTTACCTCAGATCCTTCAATTTGAATCATTGTTCCAAGCTCTGAATCTGCCTGCCGAGTTTTGAGCTCTACTTGGGCTACTGCTGCGATTGATGCTAAAGCCTCTCCCCTGAATCCAAAAGTTCGGATAGCGAAAAGATCACTGGATTTTCTGATTTTGGAAGTAGCATGACGCTCAAAACTCATTCGGGCATCCGTGGCTGACATGCCTTTACCATTATCGATGACATGAATTAACTGCTTCCCTGCTTCTTTGACTACTACTTGAACCTGTGTAGCACCTGCATCTACTGCATTCTCTAAAAGCTCTTTGAGTGCAGAGGCTGGTCGTTGAACTACCTCTCCCGCGGCGATTTGATTTGCGATTGCATCTGGCAAGAGTTGAATGATATCAGGCATTTTTTTTCTTGGGTCTGAGTCTAAGGAAAAAGTAGATACCGCCGACGAGTAAAGTCGCGTAAGCCATGTATTCAAATATAACTGGCCCGAGATAGATATATCCGAAGATTATCCCCAATAGCAGCAAGAAGATCAAAGTCCGGATCATGGCGGTAGAAGCAAAAATATTCGGTTTGCTCCTCTCCTTTATTCCTCGGTGCTGCGAAAATGAGCCTCTAATCCCGCCTCCAAATGAGCCCATATCTGCATCTCGCTCGTTAATTAATCCCGCTTCCTTAAGTTCACGCTTGATTCTTGAGGTACGCTGATCGATTTCCTCTTTTACAGAGTCATAATATCTTGGCTTGATATCAAATCGCATCGGAGCAGCGCTACGGAAGATGGAAGGAAATTTCATTTTTACTAAATTTTACTAAGTGGGGAGGTAAAATCCCGTTTAACCTATAAGTTCTGAACTATTGACCAGCTATCAAAATTATATCTTTTTTAACCTTTTTGACGGGTTAATGTTGCTTCAATTTTACTACATTCATTTGAATAGCGCAGCTCGCTTATTTCAAAAACAACCGACTAAAATTTTCAGTGTGTCTCATATCGTTAGCTTAAGTGCTGTGGTCCACATTTATTTTAAAAATTAAAGATTAAAAATTAACTCTGGCATGGGCATCAAGCTTTGGAAGATACTTGCAATTGGATTTAGTTTTATTCTTTTTTCGTCAGGAAAATTGGACAATGAGATCCCCATTGAAGATCCTTTAGTATCATCGGATTCTATTGCACAACTAAACTGGGTAGATTCTGTATTCCAAAATCTAACATTTGATGAACGGTTAGGACAACTTTTCATGTTAGCTGCTTATTCTAATAAAACTGAAGCCCATGTCAACGAGATCTCAAATCTGATCCAAACAGAAAATATTGGTGGTATTATTTTTTTCCAGGGGGGACCAGGACGACAGGCTGGGCTTACTAATCTCTACCAAGCCCAAGCAAAAACCCCTTTGTTCATTGCTATGGATGCAGAGTGGGGAGTCAGTATGCGATTGGACTCAGTTCCAGATTTTCCAAAAGCAATGACTTTAGGAGCTGTCCAAGATGATAAGCTGATCTACCAAATGGGTAAGGAAATAGCTCGCCAATTCAAGGAGCTGCGAATGCACATCAATTTTGCACCCGTAGTCGACGTTAATTCTAATCCGGATAATCCGGTGATTGGCTATCGAGCCTTTGGTGAAAATAAAGAATTGGTTGCTAAGCGTGCGGTTTCTTACATGAAGGGACTTCAAGATCACGGTGTCATTGCCAATGCCAAACATTTCCCTGGTCATGGAGATACTGATACAGATAGCCACTATGCGCTTCCTGTAATCAAACATCCTGAAAAGCGAATTTGGGATATCGACTTGTATCCTTATAAGCAACTGTTCAAAGCGAATTTGATGTCAGTGATGGTCGCACATCTAAATATCCCGAGCCTTGATCCAGTAGTAAACAGCACTACTAGTCTTTCGAAGAAAGTAGTGACTGACCTACTCCAAAAACGTATGAATTTCCAGGGATTGATTTTTACGGATGCCTTAAATATGCGTGGTGTAGTAAAAGGAAATCTGCCTGGCGAGGTGGAAGTCAAAGCTTTGCTAGCGGGCAATGACATTCTGTTGTATTCAATGGATGTAGCCAAGTCAAAAGCTTTGATCAAAACTGCGGTGGCTGATGGATTGATTTCTGAAAATGAGATTGACCGGAGAGTGAAAAAAATCCTAAAGGCTAAGTATTGGGCGGGATTAGATCAGTTCATACCCATCAACACATATGCGCTTACCGACCGACTTCATAGCCCAGAAACAGATAAAATCATCGAGGAATTATACGCTGGAGCAATCACGGTAGCCTCTAACAAGGATAACCTAATCCCCTTCAAAAAGCTTGATCTGAAAAAATTTGCAAGTTTGAGTATTGGCGATGATGGAGAAACATTTCAGAAGTATTTGAGCAAATATGCAAAATTTGAGCACTTTTCTATTCAGAAAGCTGCTAATGAAACGACGCATTACAACACTATAAAACAGTTGGAGGATTTTGATGTAGTAATTGTTGGTCTTATGGGAGTGAGCAATAGCCCGAGTCGAAAGTTCGGCATAGCAGCTTCAGATATCCAATTGATCAGGGACTTATCAAAACGACAAAAAGTGGTCACTGTACTTTTTGGAAATGCTTATGCAGCCCAAAGTCTCGATGGACTGGTAAATGTCGTGCTAGCTTTCGAGAATAACGAACTAACCCAAATGCTTAGCCCACAGATTTTGTTTGGGGCTAGGAATGCAACAGGTATTCTACCTGTATCTGTCAGCAGTCAATTCGCTTATGGTGTGGGGGGGTTTTTGCCAGGACTTGAAAGACTTGCATACGGCACACCAGAAAGCGTCGGACTGGATAGCAAAATTCTCGAAAGAATCAATGCAGTTGCCGAGCGAGCGATTCTTATTCAGGCCACTCCAGGGGCAAACATATTGATTGCTAAAAATGGAAAAATCGTATTTGAGCGATCCTATGGACAACTGGAGTATAAAAACAGTCCAAAGGTTAACTCCGAAACAGTCTATGACTTGGCCTCAATCACCAAAGTATTAGCCACTACTCAGGCAGTGATGTTCTTGGAGAGCAGGGGCGAGCTGGCTATGGATCGTACGTTGGGAGATTATCTGCCAGAACTGAAAGGCACCAACAAAGAAAAACTGGTATTGAAAGATGTCATGGCTCATGAATCAGGTTTGGTAGCCTACATTCCCCATTATGTTAAAACTGTTGAAAATGGTGCTTGGAAATCTGAATTCTATAAAGCGACCCAAGGACCAGGATTTTCCAGACCTATATCAAATGACATGTATGGCCAAGATGATTTACGAGAAAAGATCTGGAAATGGACCGTTGAATCCAAGCTACAGTCAAAGCTATCAGCATCCCAAAAATATGGCTATGTCTATTCAGATTTAACAATGTATTTTATGCAAGCAGTAGTGGAAGCCATCGTAAACCAGCCCATGGAAGTGTTTTTGGAGCAAAACTTTTATACGCCTCTTGGACTCCATACTATGACTTTCAATCCTTTTTTGAAAATGCCTTTGGATAATATTGCCCCTACTGAAAATGACATAGCTTTCCGAAAGAGACAAGTTCAGGGATATGTCCATGATCCCGGAGCCGCCATGTATGGGGGTGTTGCGGGTCATGCAGGGTTATTCGGCAAAGCCAATGATCTTGCAGTAATGATGCAGCTTATGCTAAATAAGGGCTATTACGGAGATGTAAGCCTGATAGCAAATAAAACAGTTGCAAAATTCACAAAAAGGCAATCTAGCCAAAGTCGAAGAGGATGGGGATGGGATAAGCCAAACCCAGACAGAAACAGTGGCGGTTCGGCTGGCGACTTAGCCCCAAAGAGCACATTTGGCCATACTGGTTTCACAGGCACTTGTGTATGGGCAGATCCTGAAAATGATTTGATCTATGTATTTCTATCCAACAGAGTCTATCCCGACGCAAACAATACGAAATTATTGAAAGAAAATATCCGAACAGACATTCATGATATTATTTACCAAGCATTGGTCAAAGAGAAAAAATAAATAAACCGGAAATCGTTCTGATTTCCGGTTTATTATTAGAAGGTATTCATTTTTTGCCTATCAAAATCAATTCTTACTGAGGAGCTATTAAGTAATGTCCACACTTTGCAGTAGTAACCGCCATCTATTACATAGCGATAGTTTTGGAGCGTCCAGCAATGGAAATCCATCGAAAGCGAAGATTATTTGATATGAGTAGTTTCTCTGCTGCTGGACGAACTGTTTTGCTTTTAAAAGCCCACTGCCTAGATTAGGACCTATATCAGGTACTCTATAAACCACCGGTTGCCCAGCACTTCACATTACATACTCCACATTAACCACATTCATCCAAATACGCTGAGTATAACCAACTTCAATTCCTTTTACACTTGCTTTCATGACCGCAAGAGCAGTGCTGCTTCCTACTTTTCCATTTTCCCAATGGCTTCAAATTGTCTTTGGAACTTCAGCCGCTCCATCCTTGAGTATATGGGTAAAGCAATGAATATCAATTATTCAACTGTCAGAGTATTTTGCTCCAAGATCAATTGGATTACATCTCTTTCAACATGAGATGCAATTGGATCATTATTGGCTTCTGAAAAGATACTTATCCAGTAATCTTCCACCACGATTTTCGTCACAGCAAGTAAAAGCTTTGTGATCCTTTACTTTCAGATTCCCTGCCGTGGATCACTTATCTGAAAGCTACCCAGATTAACCTTTGATAATTCGTTTACTTGTCACTTTTAGAGATTTGTGCAACTTTGAAGACCAAATACGATTATTGAGCTAACTACATTGACTTAATCACTAGTCTAAACCAGTTGGCTCGCCGGATACACAAGAAATTGAAAAGTCAGCTAATTGAAATACCCTCAGAAGTTCAACATTGAGTAATTTATTGCTGATTTTGAATGGCTGAACCCACTGATACCTTGAATGGATCCATAAAAAAAATTTAAATTGAACAAAAACAAGGTTTATATGTGTTACAAAAGCAATTTAAAGCCTAGTACTCCCTAATGATATGAAAATTGGAATTGTTTGTTACCCAACCTTTGGAGGCAGTGGAGTAGTGGCGACCGAATTGGGTAAGGGATTGGCTAAGTTGGGCCATGAAATCCATTTTATAACCTATCGCCAGCCAACACGATTGGATTTTTTTAGTGAGAATCTATTTTATCATGAAGTAGACATCAAAAGTTATCCTTTGTTTGAGCATGCACCTTATGAGCTTGCGCTGGCAAGTAAGATGGTCAGCGTAGTAAAATACGAACAGCTGGATCTACTCCATGTTCATTATGCCATTCCACATGCCTCAGCGGCATACATGGCCAAACAGATTCTCAAAACACAAGGAATCGAAATCCCAGTTATCACCACACTTCATGGAACGGATATCACGCTGGTCGGAAAGGATCCAAGCTATGAACCCGTAGTGACTTTTTCGATCAACCAATCTGACGGTGTTACGTCTGTTTCAGAAGATCTGAAACGCGAAACTTATGCGCATTTTGACGTGACACGCGATATCGAAGTAATTCCAAATTTTATCGATTTGGATCGCTTCAAGCGATTAAAGAAAGAGCATTTTAAAACTGCGATTTGTCCCAATGGAGAAAAGCTATTGGTTCACACCTCAAATTTCAGGAAGGTTAAGCGGGTAGAGGATGTAATTCAGGTATTCTTTGAAGTTCGAAAATCAATTCCAGCTAAGCTATTATTGGTAGGAGATGGTCCAGAGCGAGATCGAATGGAGCGGCTTTGCCGAGAATTAGGTACTTCTGACGACACAAGATTCTTAGGTAAATTGGAGGCGGTTGAGGAAGTACTTTCTGTAGCTGATTTATTTTTGATGCCTTCCGAAAAAGAAAGCTTTGGATTAGCTGCACTGGAAGCTATGGCTTGTGAGGTTCCTATTCTCTCGTCTAATGCTGGTGGTATTCCAGAATTAAACATTAACGGAGTAACCGGTTTTGTTTCTAATATCGGAGATGTGCAGGACATGAAGGAAAAAGCACTGTTTATTTTGGATGAGAAAAACTTACCAACATTTAAATCTAACGCGTTAGCTCGGGCAAAAGAATTTGATATTTCAGAGATCCTACCATTGTATATAGCTTACTACAATAAAGTAATTAAAAATACTTTGGCAATCATTTAAATAAAACATAGGAGATTTTGATTATTTAGTTCCTATTGAAAAGCACTTTTTCTTTATATTTGAAGGAGTGAATTAAGGTTAAGATTTTGAGCTGTTATTTACTATTGATCAAATTAAAGTATGAAAAAGATTGTAAGATTGGAAAAACCAGACAACTTTGGATCAGCCCATATGTTTTCTAGTCCGTTTTTGGAAAGGATGTCGAGAACACATATTTCCATCCCCATTACTATGTTTTTGGTGATGGCTGGTATATCCTTTTACACCGGTTATTCGCAGACAGAAATCTCGATAGTTACAGGAATATTAATTTCTCTAAGTGGTTTTCTGTTTTTCACATTTGTAGAGTACATGATGCACAGGCATTTTTTCCATATGGATCATGATACACCTACCAAAGACAAAATTCAATACAGTGTGCATGGCGTTCATCACGATTATCCAAAAGACAAAGACAGATTAGCAATGCCACCACTTGTCAGTGCAGCATATGCGGTCATACTTTATCTGATTTTTAAGTTGACATTGGGAGAATTTGGATATTATTTTCTTCCAGGTTTTTTAATAGGGTATGCAGGATATTTATCAGTGCACTTTATTGTTCACGCATATCCCCCACCAAAGAATTTCTTAAAGATCCTTTGGATAAATCATGCAATCCATCATTACAAAAATCCAGACGCTGCGTTTGGAGTGAGCACACCACTTTGGGATTATATCCTAGGGACAATGCCTAAAAAAGACTAGAATATAAATCCTTCTGCTAGCCAGAAGGATTTTTATTTTAAAGCCTCATGAAGATCGCAATTATTGGACTTGGTTGGCTAGGTTTGCCCCTCGCTCGATCACTTTATCAACAAAGTCATTTTGTCATCGGGAGTACTACTTCTCCGAAGAAACTTGCCGTACTTAAAAACGAAGAATTTGACACCGTACAGTTTAAACTTGACCCTCACCCTGTGGGAACTTCATTCCAAAAGCTGTTTGAAATGGATATTGCTATTATTACTATTCCGCCTGGATCAGCGTATCAATCTGGTGAATTTTACCTAGAACAATTAAAATTTCTGAAGTATCTATTGGAAAACTCATCGATTCAAAAAGTTATTTTTATGTCAAGTACAAGTATTTATCCCAAAGAATCCAGAAAAATATCCTATGATGAAAATGAAAATCTTGACGACAGCACAGTAGGAAACCAAATCTTGCTAAAGGCCGAATCAATTTTTCAAAAAAATAATTCTTTTGATTCAACTGTAATCAGATTCGGAGGCCTAATGGGAGAGGACCGGATTCCTTTAAACTACTTTTCAGGAAAAGAAAATGTGGATGGGGAAAGCAGAGTCAATTACATTCACCTAAGTGATGCTATCGGGATAGTGGAATGGACCCTATCTGCTAACCTTTGGAATCGCACCTTCAATGCGGTAGCTCCCATTCATCCAAAAAAGAGGGATATTTTTAATTCAAACGCAGAAAAATTAGGGCTTACTCTGCCAAAAAGCTATAAATCTGAAGAAGGTAAAGAAAATCGTCTTATCGGATCTAGCGCTATCAGTAAGACTGGGTTCTATTTTAAATTTCCTGATCCTTTAGAATTCACTTACCGAATAACTGATTGATATGTATATCCGCTTTTCTACCATTAACAGCCAAAAGTAATGTGTAATAGGTTGTATTGACAGCCATAGAAAGAAGCTCATCGGAAATACTTCCTTCTGTCTACTATCATCCCCTCATACCAGACAACTAACATCTTATAACAAAGAAAAAAAGCAGCTGGAATAATTGCAGACAATCATAATAATTGATTGCGTATGTACCCAATTGCACCAGTAAAAATCAAAAGCAGCTTAATACATGGTAAACACTAGCATTACCGGTACTTCTTCGATACAGGAGAACCATCGGCCTGCCTCGCTGTGGCGGGCCTGCCTCCCCAGTTGAGCAAAGAAAATTAGGGTAGTGGCATGATTGCGGATAATCATATAATTGATTAGTGCAATTTAGATCCATTTGGTACTTTACGTTGGACTGTGCTCAAAACTATGCCACCGTCAGCGGCTAAGAAACCCGTAACTAAAACCTCCGACATAAAATCTGCAATTTGTCTTGGTTTTAAATTACAGACGCAGAGCACCTGAGTATCGATCAAGTCCGCTTTCTTATAAAAAGTAGTGATTTGTGCAGATGATTTTTTTATCCAAAGCTCAGGTCATAGATCTATTCAGATTTTATAGGATGGATTTTTCGCATTAGAGAAACCTTCAACTTCTATAATCGTTCCGATACGGAGGTCAATTTTTTTGAAATCTTCGTAATCAATCCTTTGCATAGTTGATTTTCTCATTAATTTTAAGAATATTTAAACTTAGAATAAGTTAAGGTTATGCCGTTCAAATATATATCATGTCAGATTTAGTAGCTGTCAATTTTAAGAAAGGTGTTATCTCTGGTATCACCATTCTAACGCTTTGTTTTTTTTCAGTAGTTTCTTTTGCACAAGAAGACGCTAGGAAAATTGACCGAGAAATGTTGAAACCGATTGATAAGTCTAATCTCGAAATAGTATCACCTTCAAAGGAGACTAATAGTCAACCTTCATTGGTAAAGAAAAGTCTGAATAACGCTTCAAAAACGGTTCCTGCCAAAAAAGAAATCGGGATAGTGGGTGAAGGAAAGAAACCTGAATCAGCTCCTTCAACATTAAATTTCAATATTTTTTTATATATAGTTGATAAATTTAAAGCAGACTAAAAATAAAAAAAGAGGCTCTAGCCTCTTTTTTTATTTGTTTTCATCATTGAATTCTTTCAATTCTGCAATACTGATAAGCCCCTCATAGTAAGCTCTTCCGAATACCGCGGCTGTGACACCCATTTCTCGCAGCTTTCTGAAATCATCTATCCCTCTTACGCCTCCACTTGCTGCCAAATGGAGCGAAGGGAATCTACCACGAATCTCCTGAAATAGCTTAAGATTAGGACCCTCCGCTAGTCCATCTCTAGTGACATCGGAGCATTTCAAATATTTCAAACCGCGATCATGAAAAAATTCGATGTGATCAAACAGGTTAATTTCTGTTTTTTTAAGCCAGCCTCTTATTTTTAATTTATAATCAGAAGGATTCACGTCAGCAGCAAGATTGATTTTCTCTCTACCATAAGAGAGGAGCAACTGTGCAAAACGCTCTGGATGATTCGCTGCTGCAGAACTTACAGTAACTGTAGAAGCTCCAAATTCAAAGGATTTGATCACGTCACCATCGGTATTAATACCTCCAGTGAAATCCACCTTCAAATCAGTATAACCGGTAATTGCTTCGAGAATATGGTAATTTTTTGGTTCGCCTCTTCTAGCTCCATCCAAATCTACCAAATGAAGCCGGGTAAGCCCTATGGATTCAAAGACTTGTGCAATTTCAAGTGGATTATTGGAAATAACTTTCTCAGTCGCAAAATCTCCACGCTTCAACCGAACACATTTCCCATTTATTAGCCATATGGATGGAATTATTTCAAACATTTTTTATTTTAGTTTACTACGAAATTTAGATCAAAGCACTTCAAAAACATGACTTCCACTAATACATCTCCAAACCTTATTAATAACTCAATTTATGTAAAAATGATTAATTCCTTCAAAAGCCACAACAAGCGTAATTAAATCAATGCATTAATTTCAAAATTTTAGTCTGGCAACTTTTCCATTAGCTCCTGTTGCCCAAACTGACCCAGTAGCACTTCCTGTTTTCACAGCATGAAATCCCTCTGTGGAAAATTTCTTCCAATTAATCCCACCATTAGTAGAAAAATCAGACCCACCTGGACCAACAGTAATTAACCATTCTTTCTGACTAAAGTATGCCACTCCCGATCGATATCCAGCTGGTGGTGTATCTACTGTCACCCACTGATCGGTAGATGTTAAGAAAATACCAACATTACCCTGCGCCAATCCTTCCTCCAAATAATCACCACCTACACAAAATAACTCACCCGTTACTAGCCCTGCCACTGCAAAAATTCCCTGCGAATCCTTTCCTTTGCTAAGTGGAGAGACGAATTTTTCCCAACTTTCCCCGCCATTTTTAGAAATATGTAAGTTAGCCTCTCTTCCACCGCTTCCTAGTGCTAATAAGTCGCCAATTGCGACTATTGAACTTGAACCCGCTGCAAAACCTGCCTCTCCAGCTACAACTTTGGGAAGATTCGGAATTAAAAACCAAGATTCTCCTTGATTCAATGTCTTTAAAATTATCCAATTACCATCAACAGGATCGCCGAAGACAAAACCTGTTTTTTGATCCGAAAATGCAATCCCATCCAAAAAGGCCGATTGACCAGCTTGATAGGTGAGTACCCAGGATTTACCCCCGTCTGAGGTCTTATAAATTACTGCGGGCTGACCTGCGGAAACTACGATTGCATTCTCGGCATCAAATCCATGAATAGATCTAAAATCCAAATCTGACAGTCCATCAATTACACCGTGTTTCCAATTTTTACCTCCATCTAGTGTACGAAGCCAAGTTCCTTTGGTACCACTTATCCATGCTATATCAGATGTGAGGGGAGATAGTCCTCTAAGCGAAGCATCAACCGGGGTTTCTATTAACTCCCAGCCTTTGGGTTCATTTACGATCTGTTGGTTTTTCTTGGAGCATGAAATGCAGCAAGCCAGAATTGAAAGTCCGTAAAGAAATTTATTCATTTAAGTCAGTTCCTGATATCTACATTTCGGTAAGCTGCTATAAGTGCTTTTTCACCTTCAATTTCTCGCGAAGCATTACCATGTTCCATTCCCATTACTCCTTTGAAGCCCTTTTCATGAATAAATTTAAAGACATTCCCAAAATGGATTTCTCCAGTTCCTGGCTCTTTCCTCCCTGGATTATCTCCAATTTGAATGTAAGCGATTTCATCCCAAGTTTTTTCCATGGTGGAAATTAGGTTTCCCTCATTTCGCTGCATATGATAGATATCATAGAGGATTTTGCAGCTTGGACTACCGACTGCTTTACAGATCATATGCGTCTGATCAGCGTTTCTCAGAAAGAGGTCTGGAGTATCACTCAGGGGCTCTAGAACCATAGTCAACCCATGGGGCTCTAGGATTTCCGAACCTCTTCGCAATGCTTCAATGACATTCCCCGTTTGTATTCCAATTGGAAGATTTCGCTCAAAAAATCCAGGCACTACAGTCATCCATTTTGCATTGACACGCTTGGCAGATTCTACTGACTGGCGACAAGTGGCTAAGAAAGTAGCTAAGAACTCCGCTTTGCCGGTAGTCAATGAGACCTTCCAGTTATCTCCTCCGTCTATAACAAAAACTCCCATCCGCATCCCCAATTCATCCAAGAGCTTCCCTATTTTCTCCTGATCTTCTACCGATCGTTTGAGCAGTCCATTGTCTTCCAAGGACCTGAATCCTTGATCTGCCATGAACCTCAACTCATCAAAAATACCTCCTGATGCCGAATTTTTAAACATCCCAAAATGCGGAGCAAAGTCCATATTGAAGGTAGGCAGAGCTTTCTTCATTCCAAATGAAGAAAGCGTACTCGCTCCTGCCAGACCTAATGCCGCTGTCCCAAAACTTATGTTTTTAATAAAATTTCTTCGTTCCATGGTCAAATAACTTTGGTTTTCCCAGGAACTGCGTGTGGGTAATATCCATCAGAATTAGGAAGTAATTTCGGCAAAGCATCCCAATCTAACTTATCAGGGAACAGATCTACAGACCCGTTCATCGCTTCATCCCAAGTCAATGGCTTACCAGAATAGGTTGCATATCGCCCCATGATCGAAGTCATAGTACTCTTCGCCGCATTTTCAGCATCTGCAAACTTATACTCACCTTTCATCAAAACAGCCCAAAGCTCATCGTGTTCTTGCTGGTAAGGATTTGGTTGGTTGTCGCGTGGATGGTTATAGAGCGCATTGCCTTTCCAGTCAGTCAGAACTCCATGATTGCCTCCACTCATATAAACTTTTCCTTTAGTACCTTGAAAGCTTTCATCCACACGATTTGCTGCTCCCGGAAAATGTCTGCACTCACTGTGAATCACTGATCCATCAGCATAGGTAAAGGACACTATGTGATGATCAAAAATTTCCCCATTCTCTTTACTAGTTCTAACCTGTCTTCCCCCAGTTCCCTCAGCCTTCACGGGGTAGCCTTGCTTCACCCAATTAGCCACGTCAATATTATGGACATGTTGCTCAGTGATATGATCTCCACATAGCCAATTGAAATAATACCAATTCCGCATCTGATACTCCATCTCAGTTTGACCGGGCTTCCTCTCCTTCACCCATACCCCACCATCATTCCAATATACCTGGCCACCTGTAATATCACCGATAGCTCCATCATGAATTCTTTTGATCGTCTCGCGATAATTATTTTGATAATGACGCTGCAAGCCAACCACTACGTTAAGTTTCTTAGCCTTTGCCTCTTCTGCAGCTTTCAGAACTCTCCTGATTCCAGCAGCGTCTGTGGCTACTGGCTTTTCCATAAAAATCTGCTTGCCTTGCTTTACTGCTTCTTCAAAGTGCATCGGCCTAAATCCTGGAGGTGTTGCCAAAATCACAACATCTGCCGCTGCTATTGCTGCTTTATAGCCTTCAAAACCCGTTAGCTTCATGTCATCATCCACAGCTACTTTAGACGCCCCATATTTATCTAAAATCAATTTGTGACTGCTGTCCAATCGATCTCGGAAGGCATCAGCCATCGCAACCAATTTGATCGGGTGTCCTGTTTCCATCGCTTGAAATACCGCTCCTGTCCCTCTACCGCCACAGCCAATAACTGCAAGTTTTAGTTCATTCGCTGGAGCAGCGTAAGCTCCGGGCAAAATAAAAGGGGATGCCAAAACTCCACCCGTCATTAGGGCTCCAGTTTTGATAAAGTCTCTTCGGGAATTGAGATTTTTCATAATTAGGTCATTTTAGATTTAATAATCGGTAATTGGACTTTGGGTATAATATACATTAATCTCTTCAGGCGAAGGCGGATTCAATGGTCTCACTAATCTCAGTCCTAAAAAAGGAGCTTCAGGAAACCACCATTGACTTTTAGGAATTTGAGGATCAATTCGCTTCCAATCTGGGGAGCTACGAAATCTTTTGGTAGCACTCAGTTCATCCGAATCTGTCGCAAAGCTTCCTCCACGCACCACTCGGGAGTAGAGTTTCAAAGGAGGATTTTTAGGATTTGAAGTTTCTGACTTTTTATAAAATTCTGGATCGTATTGATCATACGTCCATTCTAGCACATTACCATAAATATCAAAAAGTCCCCATGGATTAGGTTTTTTCGTACCCACTTTTTGGGTGGATTCTTTGGAGTTTTCACTGACCCAGGCATATTCCTGAAGCACGGCAGGATCGTCTCCGAAAAAGAATCTTGTATCCGAACCAGCTTTTGCAGCATATTCCCACTCCGCTTCTGTCGGAAGTCTATAGAAAATTCCTGTTTTCAAAAAAAGCCAGTGGCAGTATTGAATCGCTCCATATTGGGTCATCCCCACTGCAGGCTTGCCCTCTTTTCCCATTCCAAAGGTCATGTCCAAATACGGTAAGCTAGGACGAGACAAGCCATCAACTCGAGCACCTATTGGCTCTTCCGAGATTGCCAATTCATAATTTTTATCCAAGAAAAGCTCAAACGCATCCCAAGTCACTTCATGGGTAGCCATCCAGAAAGGGTCAATTGTTACTTCATGAACAGGTTTTTCATCCAGATTTTTCGAGTCATCATTACCCATTCTGAAAGTCCCTTTCTGAATCGGTATCAAATCAAAAATGACTTGAGTTCCGGGAATCTTCTGAGTATATGATTCAAAATTGGAATCATTGTCATCAAAACTCATGAGCATCACAACACCAATTACCAGGTATTTTGTCTTCGTGTTACACATATTGGCTATAAAATTCTTTAATTTCAAGTTATTAGAATCGAGTTTGAAAATTAGTCTGTTTGTGATGGATGGGGTGAATAAATGATAACTGTAGATTCATCCAAATATATAAAGATCAGCGCTTTGTCTGCTATAATTTTACGGGCATTTCCATTAAGTTTCAAGCCAGTTTGAGCGTTAGTTGCATTGGAAAATTGCCCTTTACCATTCCCAAGCAATACAACACCTTGGTTTGCGTCATATTTACCAAAATATAACTTGTTGTAGTCAATATTTCCGCCGAGTAGCATATCTAAATTTCCGTCACCATTGACATCTACGGCTTCTGAAGCAAATACGGGAGAGAACTGGGCTTGTATCGGTAAAGCTTTTGCCACAAATTTTCCCTCAGCATTCCTCACAAAATAAGTCGTTTCAAGTCGGTTTATGAAAATAGAACCTACATCTCTGCGCTCTTGGGCGGTAAATAGCTCATTCATTTTTACGTTTGAAAAAGACTTAAAGTCCAAGTATCTTTTCTTCAGGAAAAGCACCTGACCCAATATTTCGTCTCTGCTGGCAGCAGGATATTTTTCACCTTGACTATAATATCCTAAGAAGGCATCTACAGATCCGTTTGAGTCAAAATCTTTGTAGAGTATTTCTGCAGGCTCAGCATTACTGGCTTTGATTTGGGAGTTCGTCCCTAGATTGCCTGCCAGGATTTCCATATTTCCATCACCATCCCAATCGGCTAGCGTCAAGTCGTTCCAAAAACCAAATTCATGTCTTTCAAAGAATTCGAGGGTAGTCTCCTTCCATTGATTCTCCTGAAAAGAGAAGATTTGTATCGGCATTGCCTCCCCCAGTACAATCAATTCCGGCTTACCATCTTGATTTAGATCTGCTATACCCGAATCAGTCAACATCCCAAGGTTAATAAGCGTGGGTGCAAGTTGCTTCGTCTGATCAGTAAACTTTCCCTTACCGTCGTTGATCCATAGCTTGCCTCCAGAGGAAGTTGGAAACTGGCCTGGATTTATCCTAGCTCCTACAAATAAGTCTGGAGTTCCATCAAAATTGAAATCTGCGACTTGTACTGTGCCTGTAGGGAAATACTCACTGGGTAAAGCTTCAGAAGATAAGGTGAAATTGCCTTTCCCATCATTAAGATATAGTCGATCGCGAAGAGACTCATCACCTAGGTTGAATTCATATATGCCACCACTTGCCACATATATATCCAAATATCCATCCATATTTGCGTCAAAGGCTATGGCATCCGAATCTTCAGAGGTAGCCGCTGATGTAAATGCGCCAGTTTTTAACTTGACAAACGCACCTGTTGACTTTTGCATATAAAGAGACGCCGTTGCATTTGAACCAGCACCAATAAATAAATCCTCTAATCCATCTCCTGTAAAATCTGCTAAGACCATAGCCTTTCCATTTCCAGATATGGGGTTGATCAGCAAAGGCTGTCTTTTGTAATCATTGTATAATCTTCCTTTTTCAGTACTCAGTTCTGCTTTTTTTGTCAGTAAAAAATCTATCGGAGCTACTCTGGGAGTAGAATTATTTATCGCCTCATTTTCATTTAACTGCAGCGTCTGATTAGTAGCAACTCCAACTTTCCTGGTAATCTTGCCGCCAGGCCATGTGACTACGAGAGAGTCTATCTCAGTGATGTCACCCAGACCAAAGTGTAGCGTTGTCGATACGGAGGATTGGTAGCCTCGATAGGGATTCTGCTCCAAAACCTGACTAGAAGATCCAGTAAAAAGCTGAACTCTGGCTCCAAGTGCGAAAGAGTTGCTGTTAGAACCAGAAAGCTGCACTTTCAGGTAAGTATTAGCTTTTAATTGAGCAGCCTGATTCTCATAGATAAAAGCTATAGCGTTAATATTAGTGACGATCAGATCCAGATCGCCATCATTGTCGAGATCACTGTAAGCGGCACCGCTACTAGTTGCGGGATGATTCAGCCCCCAAGCATTGGTTTTATTTTCAAAAGTCAAGTCTCTTTTATTGTTGAAGATGTAATTGGTTAAATTAGATGAAGGCATATTTTTTACCATGTCCAGCAAATCCTCTCGCTTGAGTTTGCCTCCCGACGTGCTTATATAATTGTCCATATATTTGAGAAAGTCCTGATTGTTATAATCTCTCAGATACCCGTTAGTAACGAAGAGGTCTTTCCAACCGTCATTATCAAAATCAGCGAAAAGAGATGACCAACTCCAATCGGTATTGGATACTCCTGCCAGCTGTCCTATTTCCTGAAAAGTCCCATCACCGGAGTTCACATGGAGCATGTTTCTCATGTATTGATGGTGAAAACCCTTATTTACATTTAATTCGAACAGCTCAAAATTATCAGGAGCGAGGAGAAGTTTTTTTCTTTGATTATCCTCAGGGAGCATATCCAAGGTGAAGATATCCTGTAAGCCGTCATTATTAAAATCAGCGATATCATTGCCCATGGAGAAATGGGAGGTATGACCCAAGCGAGCCAGGATTTCATCTTCAAACGTTCCATTTTTCTGATTGATATATAGGTAGTCTGGCATGGAGTAATCACTGCCTATGTAGATGTCGGGCCAGCCATCCTGATTTATATCTGCCACTGCCACACCAAGTCCATAGGAAAGACTAGAGCTAGATAT
>Ga0222709_1000050_pt1 | contig 54525 bp, 48 predicted proteins | sample AntAcemetage1692_FD_179822 | JGI IMG/M metagenome (GOLD analysis project Ga0222709, IMG submission 179822) | Saline water microbial communities from Ace Lake, Antarctica - #1692 | ecosystem: Environmental > Aquatic > Non-marine Saline and Alkaline > Saline | place: Antarctica: Ace Lake...
AATTTGTCCGTAACTTTCGATAAAGTTGTTCATTTGTGTTTAGATGATTGCTAGTCAAATAAATATACGGCTTTTAGTAGCCAAAATGAACAGCTCTTTTCAATATTCTACAAATGCACCACGAGTATACCAGTAAAACGAAGTAGTACAGTAACTTACCCACCACTTTACTAAGCTTAATATCAAGATCAAATTTCTTGATAGCTTCTATTTCGTTTATTTTATCACCCAACTTATTGAACCCGATTTGAATCAGGACTTTATCAACAACTTTAGAAAGGATTTTACCAATTAACACGCCCGCAGCTATCACCACTGTCGCGACTACTACGTTCGGGACAAACTCTATAAATTTAGAAATAAAGCTTTCGAGCGTGTTAATAAGCACACCTTTGAGGTCTGGCAACAGATATAATGCTTTTTCAGAAGAGAGGATAGTTAGATTCATAAGGTGTAAAAATTACGTTAGACTTATTTTTTTTCTGTAGAACCACCTTGCATTAATTTGCCGGCGGCGACAAAAGACTCCCCCAGAAACATATTTACTATTTGCATGGTGTTGCGAATAAAATCGACTTCTGAAACCACCATATCTTTGAGGATTTCGGGGGCTTTTTGTTCATCTTCTTCTATTTTCTTGAAATTATTGTCGCTCATAATTTTGTTTAAAACCAGTAGTCACCAGTCAAGTAATTATTTCTTCAAAAACATCATTACTTTCAAAAACAATAGAGCTGCAAACGTGAAGTTCTCCAGATATGCTTTTTTAACCTTCTTGCGGGTTCGCATCAGTCTCATCTTTACCGCACTTTCCGTCAATCTAAACGTTTCTGATATTTCTTTGATACTAAAATCATCCTGATATTTCATAATGAGGATTGCTTGCTCCTCGGCATTAAGAGACTTCATACTCTCTTTAAGCCCCGCTGCCTTCATTTCAAGAAGCTCGTAATCCTCTTCTTCAGACTCAATATCGAAGTTCTCATTCAACTCATACTCAGCTCGTTTTTTTATCAATCGTAGCTGATCCATACAAAAGTTGTACGTTATGGAATACAGCCACGTTGAAAAACGAGCGGTTTCTTTAAACGTACCTATTTTAACTGAAAGTTTGATAAAGATATCGTGCGTATAATCTTGAGCCTTTACGGTATCTTTTACGAAGGAATAACATTTCCGAAATATTTTATCAGCGTATCGATCGTATATTTCCTCGAAATATATGTTCTTTTGAGTTTCAATATAAAGTTTAACTAGCTCTTCGTCGCTGATTGTTTTTAAGTTAATGTTATTCATCTTAGACGAGTAGTTTAGTAATCGGTAACAAAAATATTGACTAATTAGCGAGCAACTGCACCCACATTATAAGACAGCGATACAAGCAAAAATTAATCATTGTAAATTTCTACAAGTTCAATTTTAGCAAATAAGTCCCTTTTATAAAAAGATTATTGCAAATTTTGTAAGTTTGTATCTCACATAAGAACAAACTATACATGACAGCAAAGGACTACCTGCAAGGAATCGTTGCAAAAATCAAACCAGAAGAGTTAGATGGAGTAGATACAAATATTCATTTCGAATTAGGCTCCGAAAAATATACTATTGCTATTAAAGAAGGCAATGCCGAATTTAAGGAAGGGTTAGTTGGAGAGGGCGAACTTGGCATGACTGCCTCACCAGAAAACTTTATGAAGATAACAGAAGGAGACTTAAATCCTATGATGGCCATGATGTCAGGTAAGTTGAAAATCAAAAACCCAGCAGCAATGATGAAATACGCTAAGATGCTTGGACTGATGTAAAATAAGATTCCAGCGTTAGATATGAGATTAGAGAACTAATGAGGGGACTTTCCCACCTCATTTCTCCAATCTCGCATCTTAGTTAATATCCGAATCGCCTTAGTTTGTCTTTCTTAATTCTCCAGTCAGGCTCGACCTTAATATACTGCTCCAAAAATACCTTCTTCTGAAAGAAAATTTCCATACTTTCTCGGGCTTCAATACCTACTTTTTTAATCCGTTCTCCTTTATGCCCAAGTAAGATAGCACGTTGCGTAGCCCGTTCTACGTATATTTCCGCACGAACAACCACAATATCTTCCTTCTCTTTAAATTCGGTAATTACAATCTCGCAACTGTACGGAATCTCTTTTCGGTAGTTTTGCAATATTTTCTCACGAATAATTTCCGCAGCGAAGAAGCGTTCGGGTTTATCTGTTAATTCGTCTTTAGGAAAGTAAGGTGGGTGAGTTGGCAAGTACTCAATCATCTTCACTAACAACTCACCCAACCCCACACCCTGCAAAGCGGAAATAACGAGAATTTCCGTTGGATTAAGCACTTCCTTCCAATGAGCCGTTTTTTGTTCGACCTTCTCGGGCGTAGCCAAGTCGACTTTATTAATTATCAGAAAAACCGGAACATCCGTTTTCTTTAATTTCTCGATAACGTCTTCTTCGTCAAACTTCTCATAAATATCCGTCACGAACAAGATTACGTCAGCGTCGGCTAAAGAGCCCCGCACAAATTCCATCATAGAATTATGGAGTTCGTATTGCGGCTTGATAATTCCCGGCGTATCAGAATAAACCATTTGGAACGGTGTACCTTCTAATTCACCGTTCACGATTCCCATAATCCGGTGGCGAGTGGTCTGTGCCTTTGAAGTGATGATTGACAGCCGCTCACCTACTAATTCATTCATCAACGTTGACTTACCCACGTTGGGCTTACCAATGATACTGATAAATCCAGCTTTGTGATTATCTGTGAATGTAGGATGCAGGGTTTTAGACGAATCTTCCAAATTGTAAATGCTTAGAATAGTTGTTTTAAAAATATTTTTACAAAAATAGTTGAAATATTCGACAATCTTCTTACCTTTGCATTCCAATATCGCGGGATGGAGCAGTTGGCAGCTCGTTGGGCTCATAACCCAAAGGTCGTAGGTTCGAGTCCTACTCCCGCTACTAATCCAAAAGAGAGTCGTTTTCGACTCTCTTTTTTTGTGCAAAATACTCAGCTAAGTATTATAAGAAATGATCGTGGGTTCGAGCCTATTCACGTACGCCGCCCGTCAACAAAAAGCCCTTAATTACTTGAATACCAAGAAACTAAGGGCTTTTATATTTATTCCCAGTCAAGCATTTTGATGTTCAAGTTAGTGCTTTACATCTCGCTTATTGTTGTTTCATTAAGCTAAAATATCATTTCAGTTCTCTCTTAAATTTCACCTTTACTCCCCACTCAACGAATATGGTCTTGATTCTTTCTTAACGCCCCAGTTCATATTTGGAGTTTCGCCCATCGTAAATATTAGCGTTCCGCCTTTATTGATGTCGAAATGGTTAAGGAAGTTTTTGTCGGTCAGTTCACCGTTCCAAGTCAATGACTGAATATAGTTTTTCCCACGTGATGCTCCTTTCGCAAGAATAGTAAGAGTTTTGTTTTCAGGCAACTGAATCGTTAGTTTATCGAACCTTGGCCCAGAGATTACGTATTCAGGAACAGACGGGGCGACGGGATAAAAGCCCATGCCAGCAAATACGTACCACGCCGACATCTGTCCCGCATCATCGTTTCCACTTAATCCACCAATTCCCGTTCCGTATTCGTTTTTCATTACCTCACCCACCAATTTTTGGGTCTTCCACGGCTGCCCAGCGTAATTGTACAAAAACGGAATTTGATGTCCAGGTTCGTTTCCGTGCCAATATTGCTCCGTGACGTGGAAATTATCTAAGTTTCGATTAAAGCCATCGTCTCCGCCCATGAGCGTTGCCAGTCCCGCTACGTCTTGCGGTACGTACCACGTGTATTGATAAGGTGTACCTTCCGTAATGAAAGATGTTTTTTTGTATTTATCGTATTTTTCTATGAACGTGCCGTTTGCGTAAACTCCCCGAACCGCCGAGTCGGCAATACTGTAAACGTTGTGGTAATTCATCGCTCTTGTTGATAGAATAGCGGCGTTCTTGGTATCTCCACGTTTTGTCGCAATTCGGCTCAATGCAAAGTCATCGAAGGCGTATTCGAGCGTTCGGGAAACTTGCTCCCGCTGATGGAAAGACTCCAATACTTCATCTTCTAAAGGCACGTAACCGTACTTCAAATACGAAGGCAACGCCCGTCTGCCTTTTCCTGATTTGTATTCTTCCTGCGTAGCCGGAGATTCAAAAGCATTTTTTAATAAATAACCGTATTGCTCGTCCGTCAAATCAATCACACCTTTTAGATAAGCGTCTGCTATGGAAGTTGCTGCGTGATCACCAATCATAGCGGATGTGTAACTATTCCAACAAGGAAATATGGGCAACCAGTCACCTTGTTTTGCCATTTTCAGTAAGCTGTACATCATATCGGCATTGGTTTCAGGAACAAGGAAATTGAACAACGGGTGCGATGCCCGATAGGGTATCCCACATCGAAAAATCAGAATAGTAATTACGATCTCCTGCGTTCATGATTTCGCCACCTCCGCCAAATTTCGGATAGTCGCCATTTACATCGTTAAGAGTTCGGGGATGGAGAAAGCTGTGATACATGGCGGTGTAAAACTTCTCTTTATCGGCTTCCACTTCGGTTTCTACCTGCACTTTACCAAGTAAACCTTCCCACGTTTTTTTAAGTTGTACAACTGCCTTTTCAAACGTAAGCCCTGTTGTTTCCGAAACTAAGTTTTTTCGGGCTGTTTCAATACTCGTAAACGACGTTCCTACTTTCACGTAGATAACCTGTCCCTTTTTCACGTTGAATGAAATGTACGCACCGATATTTTTGTCGTTAGAAATCTCAGCAGTTTGTTTGAATACCTCCCTATTTTTGAAAACACCAAAGTCGGAAAATTCCGTACTAATCTGAGCGGTGAAGTAACCACTAAAACCAGCTAACTCACCATTTCCCTGATAAATGCGATGAACGGGGTTATAACCCACCACTTCTTTGCTTTTAGGGTCTATTTTAATATACCCCTGCCCTTCATCGCTGTTCGGCGAAAATACAATGTGGGCAATACCATCATTTTCAAAGGTAAATTTGAAAAGCCCCGAACGCTTTGTAGCGGTCATTTCCGCTTGAACCCGATAATCTGCCAAGCGTAATTTGTAATGATAAGGCGTAGCTTCTTCATCAGCGTGTGTAAACGGGACCGCCCAAGATTGTGGCGTTGTTTTTAACTCTCCAGTAAGTGGCATGAGTGTCATACTTCCGTAATCTTGCACACAAGATCCACTCAACCAATGGCTTCCCCGGAATCCCTGAAAGAGGGAATCTTTGTAGTAGTACGGTGCTCGGCACTTGATCTCAGTAGATTGGGTCTGCGGAGTCCAGTTTGTCATGCCAAACGGAACGGTAACATAAGGTACTACCTGAGCATTATTCTCCGTTTTTTCTCCGTGCTTCAAGGCACTGGCGGTAGTTGCCGGAGCGGTTCCGATTAACGGATTTACGTAATCAACGGGGCTATTTATCTTTTGGGCTTGACAGGCAAAAATGACAACGCTTATCAAAATAAAACTGAATAATACTCTCATAGTTTTTGGGGTTTGTTCAAATATTAAGGCTCTAATTGCCGCAGAGCTTCAATCAATTGTTCGGTTTTTTCCATCGAAGTGGCGGGGAAATTTGCGATGCGAATTTGCGAGTTTTTGTTCGGACCATAACCCGCTCCAATAATCATATTTTTGGCTTTAAGTTTATCCATGATAATTGACGAGTCAATCACGCTATTGGCAACAGCAACCGTACGAGAACGATGCGGAACGTGCTTTACCGATGGATGCAGTAGAACACTTTCTTCCAAAAAGTCATAAATCATTTTAGCTTTTGCATCGGTTTCTTTACGGATATTCTCCACCCCAATTTCATTCATATCTTCCGCAATTTTTCCGAGGATATAAATCCACAAAACATTAGGCGTTGATGGTGTTTGAAACTTCTTGGACATCTCCCAAAGCGTCGGCAAGTCATGATGGGCTCCGATGTGTAGGTTTTCTTTTTCGCTGGCTTTTATTTTCAACGATTTTTCGAGACAGGCTTCATTGGCAATCCAAACGCCCAGTCCAGCGGGCATTCCGAAGGCTTTCTGAACGGAGAAAAATGCCGTATCTATTAAATTATAATCTAGGTCCGGAATCGGAGCGGAAGAAACCATATCAACCGCCAATAACCTGCCGTAGTTGCTACGTTTCAGGCGTTGAATGTCAGGTTCCCTCATCTGAACACCCGTACTGGTTTCGTTGTGCGTTGCACAAATAAGTTCAGTAAATTCGGGTATTTCGGGCTCGTCGTAGCTGAAACCTTCACCCATCGGCTTTTCTAATTTATGAGCGTACTTTTTTAATTGGATTGCGTACTCATAGAATTTCTTGGAGAACGAACCATTGATCAGATGGAACGATTCGAGTTCTACCAGATTCAATAGTATTCGCTCCCAAATCTCCGATGCCGAACCCGTAAACATAATAGCCGACTCGGCAGGTATACCAAATAGTTGTCGCAGTTGCTCATCAGTATGTTGATGAATCTTTTTATACGCCGCACTTCGGTGGGAAATGGAGCCTACCTGCTCATTTACTGCCTGCTGTAAATGCTTTTCAAAGGTAGGATATAACTCGGCGGGACCAGCGGTAAAAAATGTTTTCTCTCGTGACATTGAAGGTGAAAAGGGTAAATTTTACAATCCTCAAATTTAGAGAATTGTAAAATCAGAAAACAGATTTCATCTCCTTTTCTATTGACTTCAGCGTTCTATGAGCTTAATTTTTAATTAATCTAATCGTAATCGGTAAACATAGTTACAGTACGCACGAACCATCAAACAATGCACTCGCCGTTATCGCAGGAGCGGCAGCACTAGCGGCCGTACAGTATTTGTACTACAGGTGTCTATAACAGAGATAGTCTTGTACGGTTGGGGACACCGTAAACGTCTCGCTCGGTTTTAATGAGGACGGAACTGTACTTCTATCTGAAAGCTTTGCCGACCAAGCTCCAGCACCTTCTGTTAACGTAACAGTACTACTTTCTGCTTCCGTAATCGAAGTTACTGTATGAGCCGTAGTACTGACAAGCGAAGCTGTTAATTCTTCGCTTGGATTAAATAAATTATTCCCGGTGCTCCCGTCAAAAAATACGGCTGTGGTATTCCTGTGAACTTCGTTTGATAAAAAATCTAATTATTTCGTCAATTCTTGTTCGGTTAACATGGAATTGGTTCTCTATTCCGCACGGCAATAATTACATTTTATTTAACCGCTTGTTTAACTAAAACAAAGGTACTTTTCAGAATCACCCTAACCTTGATTTGTTTTATTAGGTAGAATACGACGCTACAAACTGGCACGGCGAATTTCGGCCACGTAAAAGAAAAAGCGAGACCCTCTGAAGAGAAAATCTCGCTTTCGCTATGCTTTATATTACCTCTTTTTAACTTCTTCCGCCTTGCATTCCGTCGTCATCGCCGCCGCCTTTCAGGTCATCATTATCAACAGATTTTCTTCTTCTGAATAATCGACCACCTTTAGCATCCATTTTCCCGAAGCTATATTGAAAATCAACTCGGATACTCCGGCGGTAAATATTACGCACGCTTTCTTGCGTAAACGAGAAGTCTGGGCTAGTCTTATCTTCAAAATTTGACTTAATCACAATTGCCTTCGCAAGTGGGTTTTCAAACCCAAACCCGACGCTTCCTTTCTTACCCTTAAAAGCTTTTTTAACCGAGAATGTGTGGAAATTAAACGCTCCCCGCAAGCCTTGCAACGTTACCGTTGGCGAACGCAGGAATCCAAAAAACTGTGCTCCCCAACCGTTTTTGAAACTGTAAGAAGCATTAGCGTTATAACTAAAGTTCCAGCCTTCGTTTGATAACACACGGTTATCTAAGTAAACGTAGTACGCATTAAAACCACCACCGATACGCATCTTCTTCGTTGGTTGTAATTGTAATGAAATATTGGAACCAATATTACGGTCAAGACCAATATTACCGTAAGTAGTCCGGGTAATATCCACGCCATCTTCCCGGATAATATCTTGCACTTGCGTGATACTATTGTCCGTCAGGCGGTGGTAGACCGAAACGTTAATTGAATTCGACTTCACGTAAGTATTATAGTTCAACTCAAACTGATCAACCAATTCGGGATTTAGTGTTGGTCTTCCAAAACTAATGTCTTGCGGGTTTGAGTAATCAATAAACGGATTTAAGAATCGAATGGAAGGACGTTGGATACGCTGCGTATAACTCAACCTGAACTGATGGCTTTTGTTAAACTTCTTAGTAAAGTTAATACTTGGCAGGAAATTATCGTAGTTCGGTATTTGTGCATCCGGTACGTCTTTGAAGTCAGCATTAATCAATGTACGTTCAAAACGCACACCCGCCTGAAGCCCGAAATCTTTCGGTAATTGAACCGTAAACGAAGAATAACCCGCGACTACGTCTTGACCATAGTTCAGAAAATTCTCTCGGTCAAGCCTTCTAACGTATTGGTTGTCCCTGAATTCACTAAAAATACCGTCAGACGTCACTGTCCGCAGAATCCCTTTCGCTCCCAATTCCCATTTAACTTTTTTACCGAGCGGCTGCACATAATCCAACTGAAGGGTTACTTCCCGATCAATTCCGTCGTTGTAACTTCGTTCAAAGGCTACATCGTTTAACTTAGAATCAAAATTCTCGATGCGGCTATTTTCACTCCACTGAGCCAAAATGTTAAATTCCTGATCAGGGTTTTCAAATTTCTTGATGTACGTAAAGTCAACGGTATTAGTTACGTTATCGCGGTTATTGTCAACGAAACGCTCAAACTGCCGTACAATTTGCTTATTAGCATCTTTCGTAGTAGTATTCTGCGTTCCTTCCGAACGGGAATTCCCGAAACGGTTACGGTAAGCCAGTGTAATGGTATTTTTTTTGTTAAAGTCGTAATCAAACGTAACGGCATAATTAGCGTAATTCCGCCACGAATCGTTGTTATCCAATTGCTCCAAAAAAGTCGGTGTTCCGTTCACAGAACTTGTCCGATTATTAAAACCGTCGGTGCGTACATTATATGAGTACCTTCCACCACCTTGCAGAGAAATACCCCATTTCTTGTCACGAAGGCTCAGATTTCCGAAGCCAAAAGAACCTAGGTAACCCACGCCAAGCGATACGTTTCCAGTAATTCCCGCCAAAGTATTTTTCTTTGTTATTATATTAATGATACCAGCTGTGCCTTCGCCGTCGTATTTGGCACTCGGTGAGGTTATTACTTCCACAGATTTTATTTCGTCAGCAGGTATTTGTCGAATGGCATCTGCCACGCTCGAAGCAAATATGGATGACGGCTTATTATCTATCAATACTCGGATATTCTGACTTCCCCGCATCGAAACGTTACCGTCAAGGTCAACGGTGAGCATCGGTACTTTACGAAGTACGTCTTCCGCCGTTCCGCCGCGGTTGGTGATGTCTTTATCGGCGTTATAAACCAATTTATCAATTCTATTTTCTACCAATGAAGACTGTCCAGTAACTTCTACCTCGTCCAGAATTTGGGTTTCTCCTGTCAGTTTGACATTCCCTAAATCCTGATTCTTATCAGACATTTTAATGTTTTCTATCGACATCGGCTTGTAACCCACAAACGATACAACGAGTTTATAAGTACCTGATTTAACTTCTTCAAACTTGAATCTTCCTTTTTCGTTTGTTAATGTTCCGTCAATCGGCTTTCCGTTAATCCACAACCCGACGGCCGCAAATTCGACTGGGCTTTGAGAAACCGAATCAACAATGACGCCTTCCAGTTTGTGCGTTTGCTGAGCGTGCGACAGGACGCTAAACGCAAGAAGAAAGGTCAATAAAAGTGTAATTTTTTTCATGTGTATAATAATTGTAAATAAAACAACGGCCTTTTTTGTAATGTAAGACAACCAACTGCCGCAAAAGGTTAGTCGTTTTTTTCAAGCTTTAAACATTATAGATAAAATCCGAAGATTTTGCGACATCTGATTTAATATCTCTCTTCCTTACTTTATTTTTGGGTGCGGTGGAATAGTTTTCCCTGTAGTATACTCAGAATCAACACCCCATAAAAAAAGAAAGTATTAAGAATCAATCAGCCGATTTACACAACGACGTTAAAAAAGAAACTCCTTCAGAAGAGCGGGAGCCGCACAAAGCTTACAGCACTGACCCAAAACAATCAGAAACGAGCATCCCTACACCTTGCCGATGAAGATATAAGTAAGCCGAATAGAGACCCGCTACAAAAAGCTAAAAGAAGGTTACGAAATGGTAAATTCAAACGATAAATAAGGCGTTGGAATTAGAAGATAACGGTTTAAGTATGGGTACCAAAAATTCACAATCGAAAGAATAATGGGGAAGTGCGGAAACGCAAATGTATTTAAGAGAGTGTAGTGCGTTATAGTCTTTTCAATGTCCGGCATTCAGTTAAAACCAAGGAATTAAGCAATATTGTTGCTACTTTTCTGTTTTTTTGCGTACAAATCAGAAGTATTCTCAATATTATATAAACGGACAAACCCAAGATGAAATTTACTAAAATACTGGCTTTACTACTAACCGCATTTACCGTCACTTCTTGCTGGCAAAATAAGAGTCCCGAAGATTTACCTCGGCTCAAAAAGGCGTTTCAGTCGCAGGTGGTATCTTTTGAAAAGAAAAAGGAGCAGGCCAACGATAAGGTTATTGACAGTATGGAATCGCTTGGGGCGTTAAAAGATGCCCTCGAAGGGGCAAAGAACGAAGACAAAGAATTTGCCAAAGTTTACGGCGACTGGGAGAAAGTTGATAAGCGAGTAAGCAGCCTCAACAAAGAATACGAAGACCTGAAAACCAAAGCCGAAAAACTATTTACAGCAATGGAAGAGCAGTCCAACGGTCTCGCTGACACAAAAAATAAAGCCGACTTATTACGAGCCATAAAGTCTGCCCGCACGAAGTACAATAGTACGTTGATAAATACTTCAAAAGCCATTGAGAAACTACGCGTTTTACACGGTGATGCCGTTGATATAGTAAAAGCCCTCGAAGTAGCAGTTGCCCTCAACTCGTTTGATAATATCAATACTCAACTGGAAAGCATCGAATCTCGCGTGGGTAACATCATGAGCGAACTAAACGTAGCTGTGGTAGAAAGCAAAAAGCTTTACGAGAAAAGGCTGGATGAATTGGAGTAAGACTTAGTTAAAGGTTGATGATGAAAGTACCGACGGCACGAACTCTTAACAGAAAAGCCAATAATTATTACGCAACCCTTCGACGAGTTAGCCGAATTATGTCAACAATTCGGCGTGAAAAAATTATGCACTTTTGGGTAAGCTATTAAAGGCACTTTCAAACCCGAAACGAGCAATTTAAACGTCTACATAGGTTTAGTAGCGGACCAACCTATACGCAAGCCTACCTGAAGTCAAGTGTCGACAAAACCGCAACTAACCTACGACGGAACGAGCGAGTTTATGAAAACTCGCTGCCCCCACTGGAATCGTGCGGTGGTTTTGAATAAGAAATAGTAAAACCCGTCAATCAATCAATCCAAAAAAGCGGGGTAACCAAAGCGAAACCGCAGGAACGTAGGTAATAATTAGTAAGACCACCGTCATTGCCCCAAGCAATGGCATTAATTTACCAATCACTTTCGTAACTGGAACGTTCGCCACGCCACTTCCTACGAATAGCAACGTCCCGACGGGCGGCGTACAAACACCGATGCAAAGGTTGAGCACCATCACCATTCCAAATTGAACGGGGTGCATTCCTAACGCCATCACGACGGGTAAAAAGATGGGCGTGAAAATCAACACGGCGGGCGTCATATCCATAAACGTTCCCACTACTAACAACGTAATATTGATGAATAACAAAACTAAGAACGGATTTTCCACCGAGTCAAGTAGAAAGGCTGTCAGCATTTGTGGAATACTTTCAAACGAAAACAACCACGACATCGCCATAGACGTACAAATCAAAAACATCACCACGGCGGTGGTTTTAGCACTTGTAAGCAATATCGGTTTGAAGTCTGAGAATTTGAGTTCGCGGTTTATGAATCCTAAAATAACGGCATAAACCACGGCGATTGCTGCTGCTTCGGTAGCCGTAAAAATACCACCGACAATTCCTCCAACTACAATAACGAGTAAAGACAAGCTCAGAAAAGCATTTTTAAAATCAATCAGTAATTGTTTAAAACTCACCCGCTCACCCATTGGCAAACCCTTGCGTTTGGCGTAAATATAAATCATCAACATAATGGATAAACCAACCAATATTCCCGGAATATAGCCCGCCACAAATAACGCCGCCACGGATGCCGTACCGCCACTCGCCAACGCAAAAATAATGAACGTGTTACTCGGAGGAATAAGCAAACCCGTGGTAGAAGAGGTGATATTTACCGCCGCACTAAAATCACGCGGATAACCGTCTTTCGCCATTTTCTCGGTCAACGTACTTCCAATCGCCGAAGCCGCCGCAATTGCCGAGCCCGAAATTGCCCCGAAGAGCATTGCCGCTAATACGTTTACGTAAGACATTCCGCCGGGTAAACTTCCAATCAATGATTTTGCAAAAGCAATCAACCGATTCGCAATTCCTCCTCGATTCATGACCTCCCCCGCCAGTATAAAAAACGGAATGGCGAGCAAGGCGAAATTATCAATTCCCGTGGTCATTCGCTGACAAGCGGTAGTTACGCCGGGCATGAAAGCAATATTGATTAAAAGTACGAGGGTAGTTGAAATTCCGATGGAATAAGCTACCGGGACGCCGTACGCCAACAACCCGAAAAACGTAACGAAAAGCAAAATGATACTGATAGTCTCGATACTCATTATTTATTGGTCAATTAGTCAGTAGGTCAAAAGTTATCTCCTTGTCAAATATCAAAAACTACTCAATGACAGCGTTCAGCACCTTAATTCTATAAATACAGAAATATACAATCAGCAGACCACTCACCGGAACGATGGCATAAACGTACCCAAGCGGAACGTGCAATGCCGGAGAAGTTTGTCCAAGTTTTAGCGTTGTATAAACTAAGTTTCCGCCCCCAATAACCATGACCACTACGGCAAATAATATCATAAAATACTGGATTCTCTGCCGGCGGGTACGCTGTTGTGCGGGAGGTAATTTATCCACCAAAAAGTCCATAGATAAGTGTCCGCTGGGCTGACCATTTATATACGCCGCTCCAAGAATCGCTAACCAAATCAGAGCGAAGCGAGCAAATTCTTCAGTAAACGAACTAGATTGCCCGATGAGGTAACGCGAAGCCACCTGCCAAACCACATCAAGCACCAAGGCTCCGAAAATGATTACCAGTAAGTTCTCAATGGCTTTATTCAGAAATATGTAAATTTTGTGCATCCTTCTTTGGTGTTTGAGTTGTGCAGATTTGAAAACTACTCGACGGCTTTTATCCGTTCAATGAACAGTTTCAATTTCGGATTCGTCATCATTTTTTGAGTTAATACATCCGTTTTATTTGAGAACTGCGTTTTGTCGGGGTAGATAAAGTTCACGTTTGCTTCTTTCAGCACTTTCATATTTTCTTCCACGGTTTCCTTCCAAAATCGCTTTTCTGCCGTCACGCTTTCGTTCGCTGCCGCCTGCACCCATTCTTTCTCGATTTCGCTTAAGTTATCCCAGAATTTAGTTCCGATTACAACCACATCCGGTATCATCGTGTGTTCGTCAAACGTATAGTATTTACAGATTTCGTAATGGTTAGATGTTACAAAAGATGGAATATTATTTTCCGCACCGTCAACTACTTTTTGCTGTAACGCGGTGTATAATTCTCCGTACGCCATCGGGGTTGCCGCCCCCCCAAGTACGCCTACCATATCAACCGCCATTTTGTCGTTCATCACCCTGATTTTCATTCCGTTCAAATCTTCTGGCGATTCGATGGGCTTGTCTTTAGAATAAAAACTGCGACTTCCGGCATCGTAATAGCACAGACCGCGAAGCAGGAACTCGCTTCCACCCGCCAGAATTTCTTTTCCAATGTCGCCTTCCAGCACATTAAACAAGTGCTCTCTATCACGGAAAAGGTACGGTACGCCCAGTAATTGATATTCAGGAGCAAAGCTCGACATAGAGGCAGCACTTACTTTGGTCATCGCGACGCTACCGATTTGGAGTAATTCGAGCACTTCCCGCTCGCTTCCCAATTGAGCGTCAGGAAATATTTTAAGTTGAAGTTTCCCGCCCGACTTTTCATTTAACGACGTTTGGAAAACCAAAATGCCTTTATGAACGGGGTGCGTGATGGGTAACGAATGGGCGAAATAAAGAATTTTCTGGTCTTTGATTTCGGAACACGAAGTGAATCCAAGCAAAAGCCAGGGTACGACAAATAGCTTCATCAGCAGACGAACAATAGAATTTGCCATGAATAAATGGTATATTTTATAGATTGAATAGTAGGCTAATTTATCCTTAAAGGTTGGGCTTTACAAGTCTAATGCTCCGCAATGAATCAAAATGAGCAGGAAAGTACCATTTTAAAGCAAAATTTAAAAAGTGCTTCGTACGCCCATTTCTAAACCCGTCAATTCGGCAAGACCAATTGCTCGGCCAATAAACGAATAACCCGGATAAAACGAGTCTGATTTATGCCTATCCGCTAAAAAAAGATGTCCGTGATCAGGACGAAACGGAATATTTACGTCACTCCTACCGTTGGCAAATCGCTTTTTCTGTTCATTTATTAAAGCTTCCATTACTTTAGTCATATTTATGGAACCCTGTAAATGAGTCGCTTCGTAAAAACTACCGTCGGGTTCACGCTGAACATTTCGTAAATGAATGAAATGAATTTTATCTCCGAAATCCTGAATAATTTTTAGCAAATCATTTTCCACCGAAGCCCCCAACGAACCAGCACAAAACGTCAACCCATTATTAAATGAAGGATAACTTTCAAGAATAAATTTGAGGTCTTCGTAAGTCGAAGCAATCCTCGGAATTCCGAAAACCGAAAACGGCGGATCATCGGGATGGATCGCCAATTGCACGCCGATTTTCTCCGCTTCAGGAATGACGGCTTTCAGAAAGTAAGCAAGATTATTCTGTAAATCTACTTTGCTAAATCCGCTTACTTTTATGAATGCATTTTGAAAATACTCAATGGATATTCGCTCTTTCGAACCAGGCATTCCAGCTAAAATAGTCGCTTCTAATTGTTGAAGTTGTTGAGGCGTAGCTTGTCTGTAAAATGCTCCGGCTTTTGCGAACTCTTCATTCGTGTAAACTTCATTAGCTCCCGCTCTTTTTAAAATGAACAAGTCAAAAACCGCCGCCGCTACGGGATCGTATTTCAAACCCATTACTCCCAACGGCAATTCGTAATTTAAATCCGTTCGGGTCCAATCAATCAGCGGCATAAAGTTATAGCAGACCTTATAAATACCGTTTTTTGCAAGATTTTGTAGCGTCTTAATATAATTTTCGATGTAAAAATCACGGTCAGCCTCAGCGTATTTGATAGCATTATGGATGTTTACACTTTCCACAACTACCCATTCCATTCCGGCTTTTTCGATGTCGGCTTTTATTTCAGAAATAGCTTCCAAACTCCACACTTCACCCGTCGGAATTTTGTGGCAAGCCGTCACGATTCCGGTTACACCCAATTCCCGAATTTCGGTTAACGAAACCCCAAAACCATCCCCAAACCAACGGAAGGTTTTTTGGAGGAATGGCAGTTTGAAAATTTGAAAGTTTATCAATTTAGAAGTGATCTTTTTTTGATTAGAACCGCTCGCAGATTTCGTTCCCAATAGCTATCAGAACTCGAAGATAGGCTTGTTATTAATTAGTGGTTACTTGTTACTAATTGAACGGGTTAAACTCCCGAGAAAGTAGAAAACCCACCGTCCACGTCGTAAATACTTCCAGTCACAAAACTAGACGCTTCGCTCAATAAGTAATGTAATGCTCCGTTGAGTTCGCTCGTATCACCAAAACGTTTCATGGGGGTATTAGCAATAATTTTATCACCTCGATGAGTGTACGAACCGTCTTCGTTCGTCAGTAATTTTCGGTTCTGATTCCCGATAAAAAAACCAGGAGCGATGGCGTTTACCCGAATTTTATTTGAGTAGTTTGAAGCCAGTTCGTTGGCGAGCCATTTCGTAAAAACGTCCACAGCTGCTTTCGCCATTGAGTAACCCAAGACCCGCGAAATAGACTGTTTCGCCGCCATTGAAGAAATATTCACGATTGAACCTCTTCCACGTTCAACCATCAGTTCACTCAAAATTATGGAGGGCAAGACCGTTCCGAATAAATTGAGGTCAACTACTTTAGAAATCGCTTCAAGTTCAAGGTCATGAATAGTTTGTTCGGGCTTTTGCGTTGCCCCAGGTAGGTTTCCGCCCGCGAGGTTTATCAGTCCATCCAATTTACCGAAGTCCCTTTTAATCGTATCTCTCAGTTCCCGAAGTTCGCCTTCGTCCAGCACATCCGTTTTATACGTAGCGGTTTTTCCTTTGACAATCGCATCGCAACTTGCTTTTTTGTCCGCCAGTTTTTCACCCGAACGCCCAATTAGTAGAACGGTTGCTCCGTTCCGAACAAGATACTCAGAAATTGGGCCACCCAAAGCCCCCGTGCCACCCGAAAGGGCTAAAACACTGTCTTTTATTGAGAAAAGTTCATTCATTTTACGGAGTTTTTTGTGCCATTTGGTAGGCGGCAGTGGTAGTATAATATTTTGTCAACATATTCGAAATTTCCCACTTGGGCAATTTTCCCGCTTTTAGGTAATCAAGGTAATTTCGGGTCACTTGAGCAAAGTGGGCTTCGTGTCCGAGTTTATATTTATCGTCAATATTTACTTTCCAGACATCAGCAGAAACTTGTTCTACTGTTGTTCCATCAAATACGTTTTTGATGCGTTCAGCAATTGCTTTTTGCAGAATTTTCGAGCCGTTATCAGAATTCTTCAACTGAATATATAACGTTGGCTTATACCCTTCCGCTTCGCCTTGTTTAATAATCAAATCTGCCTTCGTACCCCGCATAATACTATAATGCGTATCACCCGTTCCGGCGGGAGCTTCAAAATTCCAGACTACCGATACTTTAGCATACTTACCTTTAATTTTATACAATATTTCACCGTTACAGAGTACGTTCAGATTTCCTCTAATAACGTCTTTTTGGAGGTAATCTGGGAACTTCGTCAGCTTCGTAACTTTTTCAAATTCTTTCGGCGTGAGCGTAGTTGTCCAATGCTTTGCTTTTAGTATTTCAACATCAGTACGTCTAATTATTTGTTCGGAAAATGCTTCCCACTGCACTAAATCAACGAGGTGGGTCGTAACGTCAATGATGCCTTCGCCTTCTTGTTCGACATCAAAAAACCACGCCGGACGAGTAAGCGGTTTCCCCGATACGATTTTCGAGAAATGGTGTACGCTCTCTTTACTTATTGCGGGTGCTTCAGGCGTTCCGTCAATCAATTCTCCAAACACTTCTAAACTCATGGAGAACTGCTTTTGCATCGCCGTAGTTTCTTCAAAACGCTCGGTCATGATATCGTAAACCACTACCCCTTTCTCTTCCGCTATTTTGAATACCTCTTCTAATTTCTCAAACCCTTCTTGGTTAATAACCAGCGGTTTGTCAGCATAAACATTGACTCCCGCCTTCACAGCAGCAAGTATATAATCAATCTTTTTATCATTTTTTCCCGCAACAATCATAACATTACCGGGCTTCTGATCGATCATTTTACTAAGAAAATCATCTCCCAAATAAACCTCAGTATTCCAATCAGTCGGATTCTCATCCCGTCCGTTATAACTATCTATTTTCCCAAGAAAATCCGCGACATCAGCTCCCTCCGGAGCAAATACATAAGCGGTCGAATCTATTTCGGGATACATCGTTTTCTGAATCAACGCCGCGTGAAAATGCCCCGGATTAAGGGTCATTAATATAACATTTTGCATTTCATTAATGAGTGGTGTTTCTTTTTCTTCGGGAATTTTTACGCATGAAAAGGTAAAGGCAATCAGAAAAAAAGCTGTGGCTATTTTAATAGGCATGGTGAAGTTTATAAAAAACTCTCGTCCCGCATCAGCAATCCGCCCCATCGCGAGGAAAGCTTTCTCCGGGAGGGAAGTTATGTTTACATTTTAATATTATTCGTTCCGTAAGGCTTTCGCTGCGGGCGACTCAACATGCCGTTTGCTTCGTCATCGTTTACAAAACGTTCGGTGTCAGGATTCCAGTTTAGCTTTCTTCCTAACTTCATTGAAATATGCGTAATTAGACAAACTGAACAAGCTCGGTGTCCGATTTCGACCGGCGAAATTGGTTGTTTCCGACTTTGAATGCAGTCTAGCCAGTTGCCGTGCTGTTCGTCGCTTTTATATAAATGAATTTCGTTTTCTCCGATTATTGAATCCAGAATCCGGGGATCGGATGCATCAAGTGCTTTGCTGCTTTTTTCTCTAGAAACGGGATCGGAAGCCGAAGCGGTATAACTACCTCTCGATACAAATATCCAACCGTCGGTTCCTTCGTAGCGAATGCCGTTCGGGTAGCCTCCAGTGGTGTACATCGTGATTCCATTGGCGTATTCAGCTTTCGACATGAAATCACCGTGAACGTTCCAGAGCCCGAATTTCGGAAACTCAGCGGTAGCTTCTACCGAGATTGGTCCCGTTAGTTCGGTGTCCATTCCCCAAGCAGCGGAATCGTAGTGATGTTGTCCCCAACCCGTTATCATTCCAGCTCCGTATTTCTCCAAACGCAACCAACCTGGGCGGCCGTATCCTACTTGCGGATGAACACCGATTTCGGTGTACGCAGCTTCGGGCGTTGAGCCAAGCCACATATCATAATTTAAGCCTTGAGGAATGGGCATCGCGGGTGCTTCGGGTCCCGACGGGTCTCCGGGTAAACCAACTTTTACCGTATGAATTTTCCCGATCCGACCATTTCGTACGAGCTCAGCAGCGATGCGGAACTGCGGACTCGAACGTTGCTGCGTTCCTACCTGAAGTATCGTTCCTTTTTTCTGGATGATATTACTCAACATTCTCCCTTCTTCAATGGTCAAAGAGGTAGGTTTTTGCAAATAAACGTCTTTCCCAGCCAACGCCGCTTCAATAGCAGGTTGTGAATGCCAATGATCGGGCGTACTAATCACTACGGCATCAATGTCTTTATTTAAGAGCATTTCGCGGTGATCATCGTACATTTTGGTGTTCATATAATTCGACTTTCCCATCTTCTTTTGGTAAAATGCATCTACCAATTTCTTCCCGTCTTTTACCCGATTGGAATCCAAGTCACAAACGGCAATTACTCTTGCAATCTCGTGCTGTAAGGTACCGGGTAAATCATGATCACGAGCAATTCGTCCGCAACCAATTTGGGCGACATTTATTTTATTGCTTGGAGCATTTTTACCAAATACTGAAGACGGAACAATGGTCGGAATTCCGATGACACCAACTGAGCCAATGAGCGTCTTATTAATAAATGTTCTACGTTTCATATTTTTAGGTATTAGTCCCGATAGGTATCAGGATAGGTGATAGGTTTTTTTTTAAATCCAAACGGCATTTTTTTGTGCGATAAGTGCAAGTTCCATAGCTAAAAAGCAGTGCTTTTGTGTCATGGCGGTTTCAGTTCGATTCAGAATATCGTTCACTAATTGCGGACCGTACGGCAGCTCAATATTCTGGCAATTAATCTTTTGTGTTTTTTCGTTATTCACTAAAAACAAGTGATTACCGCCCGGTTCGCCCGCAATATCAATATTTTTCCTAATTTCTATATAGCCTTCCGTGCCGAGAATAGTCAGTCGCCCGTCGCCCCAAGATTTAAGCCCATCAGGTGTAAACCAATCGACTCGAATATAACCCGTTCCGCCATTTCCACGCACCATGACATCGCCAAAATCCTGAAAATTAGGGTGAGATTTATTATTGATATTACCAATCTGTGAAGCGGCAATTTCAGCAGAGGTACTATTTGTAAAATGCAGAAACTGATCAAACTGATGCGAAGCAATATCGGTAATGATTCCACCGATAGACCCTTCCTCCCAAAACCAATCGGGTCGTGAAGTAGGATTGATGCGGTGCGGCCCCAAGCCGATGGTTTGTATCACGTCTCCAATTGCTCCAACCTTAACCAATTCACTCGCTTTCACGGTTGCCTGATTTTCGAAACGCTCGCTGTACGAAATCGAAAAAATACGGTTAGTTTCGGCTTGGACTTCTTTCACTTCTTTCAGCAACTCCAGCGTCGTGATTCCAGGTTTATCCACCATCACATCCTTGCCGTTTTTCATTGCCCTGATAGCAATCTTTGCCCTTTCTACGGGAATCGCCGAACTGATAATCAAATGAATGGATTCATTTTCGAGAATTTCTTTCTCGGAGTTCATTCGCTTTGCCTGCGGGAACGCCTTACTATAATCTGTGGCTAAATCATCTTCTTTGGCGTAGAAGGAAACCAACTCTCCCCCGCCCCGCATAACGGTTTTCGTCATTCCGTAAATATGACTGTGATTGATTCCAACGGCAGCAAATTTTATCTTTGGAAGAACAGGTTTATTGATGTGAGGAGCAGCAATACCTAATAGTGTAGAGGTTACACCAATACCCGCAGCTTGAAGTGTAACATTCCTTATGAACGCCCGACGGTTTAGCGTTTGGTTTTTCATTGAGTGATTTTCAGGTTAAATAGCAATCAAAAATAGAAAAGTAATACTTTAAATACAATGAACTACCATACAACTGGAATGATTTGCATTAATACCTGTCATTAAAATATCATAATTCGTTTATAACTTTGCACTATTCCATCCGATATATTCTCCTACTTCAAACAAAATATATACTTTTATGAAAAAAAATACGTTAACTTCGCTGCTATTCATTTTCACTTTTCTGCTGTCGATAAACTTGCGTTCGCAATCAATAGTAGAATTTGAAGTCACTCCTAAATGGTTGAGTAAAATAGAAGCGATAACCCCTTTGAAAACGACTGTTAAAGCTAAAAAGCGAAACGTACTCCTCTTCTCGTTGCACACTGGATTCAAGCATTGGGTAATCCCACATTCAGCGGCAATTATTCAAACAATTGCCGATAAAACTGGAGCCTTCAACGTCACTCAAACAATGGACGCAACTATATTTACGAGTAAAGGCTTGAAAAGGTATGATGTAGTAGTCATGAATAATAATTGCTCCATTGGTCCGAGACGAGATATGTTCTACGATGCCTTGGGAGCCGTTTCGGATACCGTCGAACGAGCTAAAAAAGCGGCTCAACTTGAAGTAGACCTACTTGATTACGTTAAGAAAGGCGGTGGACTGGTAGTTTTACACGGCGGAATTGTGATGCAAAATAACTCAGAAGAAGTAAGCGATATGATTGGCGGAAGCTTTGATTATCACCCCGCACAACAACTACTCAACGTTAAACTTGCTGATAAATCACATAAGTTAGTCCAAGCATTTAACGGCGAAGGTTTTCAACACATTGACGAGCCGTACTTTTTCAAAAATGCGTACGACAACTACAATTTCCGTCCATTACTTTACGTCGAAACAAGAAAACTCGAACTTAAAAAGCCAGAATCCCAAAATATCAAGTACATATCTTGGATAAAGAGATATGGAAAAGGGCGGGTCTTTTATTCTTCCCCTTCTCACAATGCTCAAAGCTACGATAACCCAAACTTGATTGCCTTCATTATGAATGGTTTGCAATACGCCGCCGGAGATTTGAAATGCGACGATTCACCGATTGGAAAGAAGCCAGAGTGATGACTGTAGTAGGAGCGAAAGGTTTTTCGCTCCTACTACTCTACAATCCGCAATTTTGCAAAACTCAACAACAGCGTTTTTTCGCCGTGGGTATCGAAGTTCACGGTTGCTTTTTGACTGCCTTCCATTTTCAATACCGTTCCGAAGCCAAACTTTTGATGTTCCACCCGCTGCTCCGCCCGCAGGTCAGTGGCATTGCTCGGTGCAAAATTCTCCGAAACTTCGTGCCTTGTGTTTCCGTTGGCATTAGCGGCGGGCGTGGATACTTTTTTGAAAGACGAAACTCGAGTTGTTGGAACACTTCGCTCCCGCTCAAACGGCAGATTCATCCCTTTGATAGAAGCCGTTTTTGTTCGGGCAAACTCAAGGTACACTTCGTCAATTTCGCTCAAAAAACGGCTCGGCTCACAGTAATTTAAACGTCCGTAGTTATAACGTTGCTGGGCGTAACTAAGCGTCAGATTATCCTCAGCACGGGTAATCGCGACGTAGAACAAACGGCGTTCTTCTTCTAAATCCGCTCGGTTTTGTAACATCATTTGCGAAGGGAACAGGTTTTCTTCCATTCCGACCACATAGACGTTCTTGAACTCCAAGCCTTTAGCTCCATGAATGGTCATCAGCGTCACCCGGTCATTATCACCGTCATCGTCTTTTTCATCACCAGAAGTCAACAATGAAACCGTTTGCAAGAAACCGCTTAACGTGGTTTCCTCGTTTTCAGGGTCATCCACAAACTGTTTGATGGAGTTCAGCAATTCCTGAATGTTCTCGTACCGACTTAATCCTTCCACCGTTTTATCGGCGTACAATTCTTTCAAAATACCCGAAGATTTGGCTACGTGTTCCGCAATTTTGTGAGCATCTTCGCCTCTTTCCGCCATGAGGATATAGCTTTTTATCAAATCGGCGAAGCCGTCGATGGCATTGGTAGAACGCCCCGAAACAAAACTATGAATGTCGCTAACTACTTCCCAAATAGTTTTATTATTCTCCGCCGCCGTCACCACGATTTTGGCAACCGTCGTATCACCAATTCCGCGTTTAGGCAGGTTGATAATACGTTTGAACGCTTCCTCGTCTTGTTGATTCACGGCATAACGCATGTACGCCAATAAGTCCTTAATCTCTTTGCGTTGGTAAAAAGACAACCCACCAATAATGCGGTATTTGATGCCAATTTTTCTTAATGCCTCCTCAAACGCCCGCGATTGGGCGTTAGTACGGTACAAAATAGCAAAATCTGTATTTCTTAAAGTTTCGTTTACTTTCGTTTCAAAAATACGCGTAGAAATCAATCGGCCTTCTTCGTTATCGGAAGAAGCTTTGATAACCGTAATTTTCTTCCCGATATCGTTATCCGTAAACGTATTTTTCTCAAACTGTTCTTTGTTTCTCCGAATGACCGAATTTGCCGCCTCCACAATATTCTTCGTTGAGCGATAGTTCTGCTCTAATTTCACGACGTGCAAATCAGGATAATCCGTTTTAAAATTCAAGATATTCTGAATATTCGCTCCCCGGAAAGCGTAAATACTTTGAGCATCATCCCCCACCACGCAGATATTTTCGTGTTCAGCAGAAAGTTTACGGGTAATCAAATATTGCGAAATATTAGTATCCTGAAACTCATCTACCAAAACGTGTTTGAATTTATGTTGATACTTGTTCAGTACGTCTAAATGGTCACGAAATAACACATTGGTATTGAACAACAGATCATCAAAATCCATGGCGTTTGCCTGAAAGCAACGTAATTGATAAAGTCGATACAACCGCCCGAGTTCAGGCATTTTTGCGGCTTTGTCTTCCTCCTGATAAACGGGATTACTCAGGTACAATTCCCAAGAGACCAACGCGTTTTTAGCACTTGAAATCTTATTGTAAACCTGGTTTGCACGGTAAACTTTATCATCTAATCCCTGCTCTTTAATAATCGTTCTTATGAGTGATTTAGAGTCCGTAGTATCGTAAATCGAGAAGTCTGAACTGTAACCGAGACGTTTACCCTCAAAGCGTAATATTTTGGCAAAAACAGAGTGAAATGTCCCCATCCAAAGGTTACGAGCATCTTTTCCGATAATACTTTCGATTCGCTTCCGCATTTCCTGCGAAGCTTTATTGGTAAACGTCAGGGAAAGGATATTGAACGGATCAACGCCGTTTTGGATTAGCCACGCAATGCGGTACGTCAGTACCCGCGTTTTGCCCGAACCCGCTCCGGCAATAATCATGAGCGGTCCGCCGGGATGCGTCACAGCTTCGTGTTGTGGTGGATTTAGTTGTTGTAAGTAGTCGCTATTCACGTATATAAAAGTTATTGTATCATTAAAGTCCCGATAGCTATCGGGAGAATTTTCAAGGATTGCTATACTGTTGTCACTCTGAACCTGTCAAAGACCATCCCGTATGACGTCAAATCAGTTTCGCAAAGTCTTCAAAAGCTCAAGTAGTTATTCGCTTGACCGAACCGTTGAAGCGGTTTATCAGAAGTCAAATAGAAAAACACTTTGTAAGGATGGAAAGAGCCTCGATAAACTCAGCTTGACATCTCTGTACTTTTAAATTCTCCTAAAAAAACAAAGTTACGGAAAATTGGGGAATGAGTTTGGAAGGAAATTGGATCGGTTTTCAATTTATGCGTAAAGGTAGGCTTTTACTAAAAAACATTACCTTTGACCCATCATGCTCCAAATCACATCGACACAACAATTCCTAAAAAACTGGCGGTTCATTGATCTCTTTGCGGGGATTGGTGGGTTTCATTATGCATTGAAAAGTTTTGGGGCAGAATGCGTGTTGGCTTCTGAGATTGACGAAACAGTATTACACAAATCACGGGTTATTACCAAAAGGTGACATTACCGAATTACAAACCGAGAATCTTCCTAAATACGATATTCTGTGTGCGGGGTTTCCTTATCAGGCATTTTCCATTTCTGGAAAACAAAGAGGTTTTGATGATCCACGGGGTTCACTTTTTTTTCGAGTTAATCAGAATTATTCAGGACACGAAACCCAAAATTATTTTTCTAGAAAATGTTAAAAATATCAACCGACATAATGGTGGGGAAACGATTGAAACCATTCGAAAAGAACTCGAAAACGTTGGTTATACGATATTTATCGAAACGTTAAACACGAGTAATTTCGGGTTGCCGCAAAATCGAGAAAGAGCGTATTTCATTGCTTTCAACAACAGTGACTTCCCGAATCCTCAATTCACGTTTCCGAAAATGAACCTTTCTAGTTCACTTAAAAGGTTTCCTAGAGGGTAATCCTAAAAATGCCAAATACATCGAGCGTGAAGATATAACGTACTCCGACAAAATCATTGATGAAAGTAAAAAAGCTTCTAACCGACCTTTGCAAATTGGAAGAATAAGCAAGGGGAGACAAGGCGAACGGATCTATCATATTTCGGGTCACGCCATAACACTGTCGGCAGTTGGTGGTGGTATCGGTGCGAAGACAGGAATTTACCTAATTGATGATAAGCTAAGAAAACTCACGGGGCGAGAATGTGCCCGAATTCAGGGATTTCCTGAATCTTACATTTTACCAAAAACTGAACTTGAAGCCCACAAGCAGTTTGGCAATAGCGTATCAGTTAATGTTATTCAGTATATCCTAACCGAAATCGGTAACACAGTTAAATCAAATGAACGAACACCAACTACTCGACTCGAATATTATTACATTTAATTATTAAGTTAGTTCCTACTCTCTACTTCAGCCTAAAACTCCCTCAAATAAAGAAAATCTGCTATTTTTACACAAAAAAGCCGCCCCAAATTACTTTGAAGCAGCCTTTTGAAATCTGTAAGCCCCGTTTATTACAGCTTCAACGTACCTTCTACGCTGTCGTCCATTATTTCTCTGGCAACAATGGAAGCTAACGTCTTAGCAAAAGCGACCATTTTTCTATTTTTGGTATCCCAATAAAACCCTTCGATGGGTATGTGAGTGCCTCTTAAAATTACGTTCCATCAAACCAGTCGCAAGATTATCAGCAAAGTTTCAAGTAATTTTCGGGCGACCTCTTCAGGCGATCTCAAATTTTTCTCCGAGCATTTCTTCGGTTTTATCCCAAAGGCGTTCAGCAACTTCTTTATTTTTCGCCAAACTCCGGGGCCTTACCTTTACCGCATCGCCCTTCATTTCCCCTTTACCGTCAGGGCCAGTGTATTCGCCGCCAGTTATATCAGTTCCTAAAGCGGCATAAAGTTGGGGTTGAGCACCGTCTTTCGCCGATTGGAGAAGAAGTGAACCTACTTTCGTTACCAAAAAATGAAATACTTTAGGCATACTACTGGTAAGGTTTGTGTCTGAAATTCCTGGATGAGCCGAAAGCGACATAGCGTCAATATTTGCTACTTTCAAACGCTTATCCAATTCTATTCCAAACATCAGACAAGCCAGCTTACTTTGTGAATAAGCGTGGCGTTTGTTGTACGATTTCTTAAAATTAATGTCATCAAACTGAATTTCGTGCCATTTATGGGCTAAGCTACTCAACGAAACGATACGAGCGGCGGGCGTATCCTTGATTATCGGGAACAATAGCTTTGTCAATAAAAAGTGTCCGACATAATTAGTTGCCAGCTGACTTTCAAAGCCATCTTTAGTTAAACTAAACGGCGGCATCATAATCCCGGCGTTATTTATCAGAAAATCAAGCCGATTGTATTTTTCAGTAAACTCTTCGGCGAATTTCCGAACTGAGTTCATATTGCTTAAATCCAGCTCAAGAACGTGCAGCTTAGCCTTCGGATTTATCTTTTTAATCATTAGTTTGGCGTCTTCAGCCTTCCCAAAGTTGCGACAAGCCATGACCACTTCAATTTCTTTTTTTGCCAATGCCATGGTAGTTTCAAAACCAAGTCCATTGTTGGCTCCAGTGACTATTGCCACTTTACCGGGCTGAGCGAGTACTTTGTCTATATTAAATTTCATATTTTTGTCTATAATTTACGCAGATAACAACGTGTTTAAAGAATCATTCTTTAAAATGTTTATTTCGTCATTTGGCTGTTAATAAATAAGTTACTAAATTTGCACCCCAATTGAGGCATCGAAAGAACACACTAATAATATTATGAAGCAAGATATTCATCCAAATTACCGTCAGGTTATATTCTGGGATTTATCCTCAGATTTTAAGTTTTTGACTCGCTCGTGCGTTGAAACCAGCGAAACTATTGTTCACGAAGACGGAAACGAGTACCCAGTTTGCAAAGTCGAGGTTAGCTCGGAGTCGCACCCGTTTTACACTGGTAAGAACGTATTAATCGATACTGCCGGACGCGTTGATAAGTTTAACAAGCGTTACAAGCGTAAGTAATTTCAGAGGGTAGGAAGTTAGCTTTTAGGAGTTCTTTATTCCAATCCTTAAGTTAAAAAATAATTTTGAAGAGCCTTCGGTAATTTACCGAGGGCTTTTTGTGTTGGTATTTCGGTCACCTCAACGATGACAGCAACTCAACTTGTTCCCCACCGATTTAACAATTACTCGTGCTACGATTTAGTGCAATAGTTGTTTATTAAGTAGTGGAAATTGAGTGTTTTCGGAACCGCACAATGAGTGGATGAGCCACAACTGTTATCAGAATCAGTACCGCTCCAATGTAAAAGCCTCCCGTCATCTTCTCGCTTTCGCCGAAAATAAAGTACGCCATAATGATTCCGTAAATCGGCTCCATATTCACGCTAAGGTTTAACGTGAATGCAGTCATTTTTTTTAACAAATGTAACAATTCAATGTACGGAAAAACGGTGCAGATAATGCCCAGAATAAACAACCACTTCCAATCCTCAGCGGAAGGAATTAATTGAAAGGTTTGCCCACCAGAAAATAAAACTACTATTGGAATAAGCAACCAACAAGACAAAGAAGCCCCGAGCATTTCATAAAACGTAATGGTTTGGGCTTCAATCTGATTGGTGAACTGAGCGTTGAATATGGAGAAAATAGCGGATAGCATCGCTCCAAACAAACCCAAGAGTATTCCATTCAGGTAGTGCGATTCAAAAGTAAATACAAATCCAATACCAACAACGACTAAAACTCCCAGCAACACTTCTAACCAACTTATGGGTCTTTTCTGAAAATACGGTTCGAGCAAAGAAGTAAAAAATGAAGTAGTAGAAAAGCAAACCAAACTTACCGCAACCGTAGCCACCCGTGCCGAACCAAAGAAGCACATCCAATGAGCCGCCATCACCCCGCCCGTTCCGGCTAATTTCCAGAAATTTATTTTACTAATTCGGAGTGTTTTCTTCTTGTAGAGCATCCATAAGCCAATACCTATTGCGGCAATTAACGTGCGGAAGAATACTAATCCCAAGGACGAAACATCAGTTAATCGCCCTAAAATGGCGGTAAAACTGAGGATAACAACAATGGAATGAAGTTTGAGGTAATCGGTAGAAGTAGGATGCATAACCTTAATCTATCGTTTCAAAAGCAATTCTTTTCCAGAGTATTGATAAAACAGATGTCTTCTTCTGGTCTTCATCGCGTCTCATTAAGATACGTTGCTTTAGTGCAATATATTTCTCGTAAAGCTTAGACTCTTTCAAAAAGTTCCACTTCTTTTTCTTCTTGTCGTTCTCAATCTCTTCCTGATCGTATTTCATACCCGTGCAAAGACAGTTTGAACGATTAGTCCGCGTCAATACATCAAAATTTACGCAGCTCTGACATCCTTTCCAAAACGCATCGTCTTTTGGCAGTTCACTAAAAGAGACCGGCTCGTAGCCCAAGTCTGAGTTTATTTTCATGACCGCTATACTTGTTGTCAAACCAATGATTTTGGCATCGGGATAACGGCGGCGGGACAGCTCGAACGTCCGCCATTTGATACGAGTGGCAATACCACTTTTACGGTGATCAGGGTGGACAATCAAGCCTGAATTTGCCACAAACTGACCGTGATCCCACGTCTCGATGTAGCAAAAACCCGCCCAGTCGCCGTTTTGAGCGAAGGCGATAATGGCTTTCCCTTCCTGCATTTTGGTACACAAGTATTCGGGGGTTCGTTTGGCGATACCCGTTCCGCGGGCTTTGGCACTATTGCCCATTTCATCGCAAATAGTTTCGGCGTAGTCGAGGTGACTTTCGTTGGCAGCTTCTACGGTGTACGTAGCCGCAGCTCTGCTAAAAATTGGTTTATTCATCGTCGTTTGATGGTCGTCAGACGCTTGGAGACGCTGTATCCGGTTAAATATGTAGTAAAAATTGAAATGAGATTAACGTGTAGTTTCCGTGAAGTAATGACATAGGAAAACTCACCCTTAGGCCCTTTCGGACCACAGTCGTCGGAATGGCGATATGGGAAGTAGGATATTTTTCATTTCGTCGCAAAGATTGCATAACCATAAGGATTGTGCAAATGAATGGGGCTTAATTTTTGTTATTCCCGCGTTATTACCTCAAAACCCAAATCCGATTTTCACTCCGCCCCAATTTGCGGCTTCGCCCAAAGTAAATTCACGGGAAATTTTAGTTTGGGCGTATTCGAGGTACAACTTATTTATTCTTATCACCAATCCGTAGTTGAACTGTCTGGTGAAACGTTCAATATTATTAGCTAAAATAACGTACGAACTTGATTTATTAAACGCTCCACCTTGCAGCGTCGCATCGTAACCGATAACACTCGCAAGTGACTGAGCATAAACATATAATTGAAATTTACGCTTATTTTCCATCGAAGAAAAAGGGGAATTCATGATTCCGAACGTGGCATTTAGTCCCGCTGAAGCATTTGTGAATAACGTTCCTGCCTGTAAACTGGAATTAGCTTGTAGAGTAAGCAAGTCCCGAAAGTTTAGCAATTGCTTTTCGTAATCTAATCGGTAGTTAATTACTACGTCATTTTGTACTTGACTTCCCCAACCGCCCGGTTTTTTATCACCAATGGCTTTATGGATTACCGTCTGCATTTCTTCCGCGAATGCCGCCGGACCAATTACACCAACGCTAAAAGACTGACTTATTCGCTGCTTTTTCTCTGTACTAATTGCGATCAAAAAGCTCTTCAGCATTATGGCAGAGGCAAACGGTCGATCATCAAACTGAATCGCTGGACTGACGTAATTAAAAGGCGTAAACCCGATGTGCTCAACAGATATTCCGTGTTTAATCGTTGACTTTTGGGGCTTATAAAACAAAAAGTTGACCGGATTTTTCACCAGTCCGGGCGTTACTACTTCAATATTATAGCCTTGCGTATAATTTCTGTCCGCAGCGGCGAAGAAATCATTTTCGTAGTTGAGCCGAATATAATTATCGCTGTCAATATTCCGATACGAAATCAGGTTGTCAATCTTTTGAGCAGACAAGGTACCCGACACCAGCAACAAAACAAGTAATTTGAGTTTCATGTTTGTATGTACGGGAATTGGGAAATTTGGATGAAACTCCACCCCTTTGAAGTTGGATTTATCTCCGATTATCCCCGCCTTCAAACATACTCAAATAACTCATATAACGGCTTTCGGCGATGGCACCTTCGCCAACGCTTTCTTTCACCGCACAGCCAGGTTCGTTGTAGTGAATACAATTATCAAAGCGGCACTGATTGAGTAGTTTCCGCATTTCTGGAAAGTAATGACCAAGTTCAGCTTTTTCGATTTCCATCAGCCCCAACTCTTTAATACCAGGCGTATCAATCAAAAAAGTGCCAGGCGTTATTTCAAACATCTCCGCAAATGTAGTAGTGTGTACACCTTTATTGGCAAAGGTAGAAACCTCCGAAGTTGCCAAGTCTAATTCGGGATTTATAAAATTAATAAGCGTAGATTTCCCAACACCCGAGTGCCCAGAAATGAGCGATACTTTTCCTGCCAATTTTTCGATGAAGGCATCCATATTCGTCCCTGCGGTTGCGGAAGTTTGCAGGCATTCGTAGCCCAGACTTTCGTACAAGTTAATATGCTCTTGCTGCAAACTAACTTCATCATCAGTCAGAATATCTTGCTTATTAAAAATCAGCACGGCGGGAATTCGAAACGATTCAGCACTGACTAAAAAACGATCAATAAAACCCAATGAAGTGCGGGGAAAAGTCATCGTAACGATGAGTACCAACTGATCAATATTAGTTGCCAATAAATGACCGTGAGCGGTTTTATGCACCGACTTTCTAATGAGGTAATTAGTTCGGGGAAGAATTTCGTAAATCGTCCCCATGTTTTCTACTTCGTCTTCCACGTCAAAATGCACGCGGTCGCCAACGGCAATGGGGTTAGTTACTTTCAATCCCTTAATTTTGAACTTTCCTTTTAATCTACACTGCCACACGTGTTCTGCTTCGTCACGTACTTCGTACCACGAACCCGTAGAACGCATCACTAATCCTTTTTTCTGGCTCAATTTTTGTCTTCGCTTAGGTATAAATCTTAAAATTATCTTAACTTAATACAAATTAAATTAACAAAAGTCACTTTTGTGCGTTTAATAATTAGTTGTATTAAGCTATATAAACCACCAAATGCTCTTTAGTGTTAAGTTTTTACCGTTAAATAAAATTTTAAGTAAATATTAACATTAATCACATTTAATTTTGACAAAGTTCAATAATTATACGTTAATACTATAACAGTTCGAAAACATAACTAAAAATTATAGCCATGAAAGATAAAATAATGTTCAGCATCACCGCAATTGCAATTAGTGCAGCGATTCTCGCATTGGGGGGAAAGAAGGAAAAGCCAATACCAGAGGAGCCTGTTTATTATCCTTACACAAGTCGATAAGAAAGCGAGTAAAGATATTTTACTCCTCTTCGTTACGAAAGATAAAAAAGGCGGCACGTTGATAACGTGTCGCCTTTTGTATGCATTAAAATACTATTTATCAATACACAAACCCCACTCCTGCCGTAGAATTTGTCATGGAATCAATTAAAATAAATGAACCGTTTGCGGGGTTTGATTCGTAGGTATCGGTGAAAAGGGGTTGGGCAGTTTTTAATTCCACGTACCCAATTTCATTGAGTTTCAACTCATTTCTGGTTTCTTCCAGTTGCATCGTTTCGATGTTCATTACCGAATTTAACGCCGTGACTTTGGCTTTCTGTAAATTTACACCGTGCTGCAATAAATAAGTTTTCCCTGCCATTAACGGCTGATTATCCAACCAGCAAATACGGGCTTTTAAGGCTTTTTGCGGCTCGATGGCTTCGTTTGCTTTAGTTAGCATATTTCCCCGACTTACGTCAATATCCGTTTCGAGCGTTAGTGTAACCGAATCTCCTGCTTTGGCGTATTCGAGTTGTTTGCCAAACGTCTCGATGGTTTTTATATTACTTACCTGTCCGCTCGGGTGAACCTGAATTAAATCTCCAACCGAAAGTTCCCCACTTGCCAACCGCCCAGCGTAACCTCTATAATCATGAAACTCTTCAGTTTTTGGACGAATGACGTACTGAACCGCAAAACGAGCGGGCAATGCAGATGAATTATGCGAAACCTTATCCAGTTCAATACTTTCCAAGTGTTGTAACAACGATTGCCCTTTATACCACGACATTTTGGGTGAAACCTCCACGATATTCTCACCGTAAAGCGATGATAACGGAATAAAAGTAATGCGTTGTTCGGTGAAATTTGCTTCACCGACGGTGGAAAGGAATTCGGCTCGAATTTCTTTGAAATGTTCTTCGCCGTAGTCTACTAAATCCATCTTATTTACTGCCACAATTACTTCTTTTACCCGCAAGAGCGAAGCAATGTAAAAATGCCGTTTAGTCTGTTCGGAAATGCCGTTACGGGCATCTACCAATATGACAGAAACGGCAGCATTTGAAGCCCCCGTTACCATATTTCGGGTGTATTCAAAATGACCCGGCGTATCGGCAATGATGTATTTTCGTTGCGGTGTATTGAAGTAAATATGAGCCACATCAATAGTGATTCCCTGCTCCCGTTCGGCAATAAGTCCGTCGGTCAACAGTGATAAGTCCACAAAGTCGAGTCCCTTACGCTTAGAAGCAATTTCAAGGGCTTCGATTTTATCTTTTGTAATAGATTTGGTTTCGTAAAGTAACCGCCCGATGAGCGTACTTTTACCATCATCTACTGATCCTGCCGTTGCTATTTTTAGAATGTCCATTTTTTAGGCTTTAGGCTATTAGCAGTTAGCCTTTAGCTCTTTAATAGTTCAATTAATAAAATATTTACCGCGAAAACTCAATACCGTAATGTTACCGTACGAAATATTCTTAGGTTTTGACCAGTTGGCTTGTGGACCAATTTCAAAAATACCCCTGCTGTTTACGTTTTTCCATGGCAGCTTCGGAGCGTTTATCGTCGATACGAGCACCGCGTTCTGAGATTTCGGCGGCTAATATTTCCTCGATAATCCAGTCGATATTGTCTGCTTCAGAAGCTACTGCCGCCGTGCAGGTCATATCGCCCACGGTGCGGAAGCGAACCGTTGCTTCGTACGGAATTTCGTCGGGGGTTTTGTTGATAAATTCCGAGTCTGCCCAGATCATATTATCACGGTTGAATACCAGACGTTGATGAGAAAAATAAATGGAAGGAATTTCCATTTCTTCTTCTTTAATATACGTCCAAACATCGAGTTCTGTCCAATTGGAAATTGGGAAAACCCGCACGTTTTCACCTACATCGATTCTGCCGTTTAACATATCGAATAGTTCGGGGCGTTGCTTCTTGGCGTCCCATTGACCAAAATCATCTCGAACCGAAAAAATACGTTCTTTCGCTCGGGCTTTTTCCTCGTCACGCCTTGCTCCACCAATGCAAGCATCGAATTTAAACTCTTCTATTGTATCGAGTAATGTTACCGTTTGAAGTGAATTACGACTCGCATACTTTCCCGATTCTTCTTTCGCTTTCCCTTGTTTGATCGAATCTCCCACCGAACGAACAATTAACTCAACGCCTAATTCAGCAGCCAGTTTATCTCTAAACTCAACGGTTTCGGGGAAGTTATGTTCGGTGTCAATATGAACCAATGGGAAAGGAATTTTGCCGGGATAAAATGCCTTTTGAGCTAACCGAACGAGAGTTATTGAATCTTTTCCGCCCGAAAACAATAAGGCGGGACGCTCAAACTGAGCCGCCACTTCCCGCATGATGTAAATGGCTTCGTCTTCAAGTTGGCGGGGAAAAATGCCGGTTTTCACTGCTTGGTTTACTTCTTTTGTATTGTTCATTTTTTTGCTCTTTTTGGGAATAGGTTCTACTTCTGTTCTACGCCTTCACCCATCCCGTCTTTCAATCCGATTGTGTCAGGGTTGAAATCCACCCCTCCAAAGAAAAGATTTACTTTTACTCGTTTCAAGTTTCACTAAACTGACATCGGAGTCAACCTGCGTGCAACCCGCATTCTTTTTGAGAAGCTTCCCAAGACCAGCGTCCAGCTCGCGGATGTTCGTCTTCGGTAATAGCTCGCGTACAAGGAGCACAACCGATGCTGATAAATCCTTTGCGGTGCAGTGGATTATCCGGCACTTTATGTTCGACGAGGTACGCTAAAACCTCATCGTATGTCCAGTTAATTAATGGATTATATTTATAAACCTGATTGCCTTCGTCCCATTCCCAAATGGGCATTTCAGTTCGATTTTCTGATTGTTCGGCACGTAGTCCCGTTACCCAAACTTCCGCTCCCTTTAAGGCTCTTTTTAACGGTTCAATTTTACGGATAAAACAACATTCTTTGCGGTTCGCTACCGATTCGTAAAAACTATTTAGCCCTTTTTCTTTAGTAAGTTTTTCTACCAAAGAAGTTGCGGGGTAAAATACCTCAATTTGCTGATTGTATTTTGCTCTTGTGCGGTCAACGAGCTCATAACTCTCTTGGAACAAACGCCCCGTATCAAGTGTAAAAACATTGATAGAAAGGTCATTTCTGAAAATCATATCAGTGATAACCTGATCTTCTTGCCCGAAAGAGGACGAGAAGACAATTTTACCAGAAGTATTCTCGCTTAAAAAAGAAAGACCTTCCGAAGGCGAAAGGCTTTGTAATGTTTCGGAGTGGTTGATTTTCATAATTTATTTGTTCCGAGCGTTTAAATGTATCGTTTTCTAATGCGTTCCCAAAGGCGGTCGTGAAAATAAAACAACCCCACTTTTGTGAATACCTCAATCATACCAATGCTGATTGCCAACGTAAGTTCGCCGGTTACAATATAAGAAATTACCATCGTATCAAGTGTCCCGACGATACGCCAAGAAATCCCTTTCAAAAAGCTAAACAAGTGGTCTTTCCCGCTAAAGGAAACAGCCGCTTTTTTATTGATGATTGAATCTAAAAACATATGTTCTTATCTGGTTTAAGAAAACAAAGATATATATAAACTCTATAAGATTAGTAGAGTAATGAGAAGTATTTAAAACTAAATCAGTTAACAAATTTTCATTTCACTAATGACAAGTATATTACCTTAAAATAAATTGCACTTTACCATTGCCACAAACTTAAATTAAGAGCAAATTTCGACTGATTGGAACTGAACTAACTTATCCGAACGGAGGGAATTTATTACATCACCAATTACGATTAACGCCGGATTTTTCAAGTCATTAGATTGGGCAATTTTAACTAAATCTTTTGCCTTTCCAATTCCCGTTTTTTGGTAGTTCGTTGAAGCATTTTGAACGATTGCTGCGGGCGTATCTCCTCGTCCACCCTCCACAAATAATTCGGCGATTCGGGACAACCGACTCATGCCCATCAAAATAACTACCGTAGCGGATGACTGTGCCGCTAACGCTAAATCTTTACTCAGAGAGCCGTCAGCTTTATGTCCAGTTATTACCCAAAACCCATCCGCAAAACCACGGGAGGTTAACGGAATATCCGCCGCTCCAAGAGCTTGAATACTTGAAATTCCGGGCACAAACGCCGTTTCGACTCCCCGCTCACGAGCAAAGTTAATTTCCTCATTTCCACGTCCAAAAATAAACGGGTCGCCGCCTTTTAAGCGTACCACGTGCCCCTTTTCGTAGGCTTTTTCCACAATCAAGAAATTGAGACTATCTTGACTTATTGAACGGGTATGTCCCCGCTTTCCAACGTAGATAAGTTCGCATTCTGGAGAGCAATATTCGAGTAATACGCTATTTGCCAAGGCGTCATATAGTACAACATCTGCCTTACGTAACGCATTGACAGCTTTGAGTGTAATCAATTCTGGGTCGCCCGGCCCCGCACCGATAAGTGTTAATCTTGGTTTCATCATACGACTTCGCTCCCCCTTACTTCTCTTGACTTTCTCAGAAATTCTACCGCCGTAGCGATGTAATCCGTAGCGAAGTCTTTTGAAGGTTCATTTTTGCGAATGGCGAGAATTTGTTCCTGTACATTTCCACCAAACTCTTTGGCGTATACATCATCCATGTCAGCGATGACTTTGTGTTGCGTGTTGCATCTTACGTCGCGGTCAAGCAGTAAAGCTTTAGCCGTGTTTACCTGCGATGAGTATGCGTGATAAATGGCATCTGCCCATTTTTCTGCGGCGAAAGCTTCTTTAGCAAGTTCGATTTTTTCGTCAGACTCTAAGAACAGCGTTCCGATTAAATCAATGATGACTCCAGCACATTCTCCGACACCTATTTCAGTGGCAAATTGTCCTTCTTGTCCCCAATCCACGAAGAAATTTTCGGGAGCATCCACAATATCAGCCAAAGGTTTAAGTAAATCGTAGAAGTAAATTTTACCTTCCCGTCGGTCGTAATAATCGTTAAAGTATTCTCCTTCAGTTCGGTTTTGTTCGTAATCGCTCAAAACGTGACGAAGTACTTCAGGACCTTGCTTACTCGGTATTTTAATTACTTTATCAGCAATTCGTCCCTCGCCGTTGCCAATCGTTCCGCCACCCAAAAGTACTTGCAATGCCGGCATTACCCGACGGTCTTTTGCCCGCATCGAGCTACCGTGAAAACCAATTTGAGCCATACCGTGCTGGCCGCAGGAATTCATGCAGCCCGAAATCTTTATTTTAATATCAGAATCATTTACTAATTCAGGAAATTCGTCTCGTAAAACACTTTCTAAAGCTACTGTAACATGTGTGCTATCTGAGATAGCGAGGTTACAAGTATCCGTGCCAGGACAAGACGTAATCTTGTGTAAACTATTCGCTCCCGCTTCGGCAAGGTAATGAGCATTTAACGAATTGAAAACGTGCGGCAAATTCACCGTTGGGACGTTTCGCAGAAATAGGCTCTGATTGATTGTTACCCGAACATCGTCTCCCACAAAGCCTTCCAGTTTATCTGATAATTGGCGTGAAGTTTCGCTTCCGATATTTCCTAACGGAACCCGTACGTAAACTCCGTGGTAACCTGCTTGTTTCTGAGCTACAACGTTAGTATTAAGCCATTCATCGTAATGATTTTGATCCGACTCACTTACAGTTTGAGTTGATATTTGCGTCGGGAAAACTTCGGCATCGGTTGTTCCTTCGATTGGGTAAACTTTGCTTTTTAACGACAGTTTTTCTTCTTCCACCAATCGCATAACTTCCTCAAAACCAATCTTCTCCAATAAAAACTTCATACGTGCTTTATTGCGGGAATTGCGTTCACCGTGGCGGTCGAAGACCCGCAAAACAGCTTCCATAAATGGGATAACCTCTTCGGTTGGAAGAAATTCGTACGCTATATCTGCCAAACGAGGCTGGGCTCCTAACCCCCCACCAATTAAGATTTTGAAACCACGTTTCTCGTCTTTTATTTTTGGGATAAAACCCAAGTCATGCATATAACTTAATGCGGTATCTTCATCCGTGTTTGAAAACGAAACTTTGAATTTTCGCCCCATTTCCTGACAAATCGGATTACGCAAGAAGTACTCAAACGTAGTATGAGCGTACGGCGTGATATCAAACGGCTCGTTGGGATCAACGCCCGCCGAAACCGAAGCCGTCACGTTTCGAACGGTATTTCCGCAGGCTTCCCGCAACGTCACGTCGTCTTTTTCGAGTTCCGCCCACAGTTCGGGACTTTTATCGAGACTTACAAAATGGATTTGAATGTCCTGCCGCGTAGTCAAGTGAAGATTTCCCGTTGAGTATTTATCAGAAACGTCAGAAATGCGTCGCCATTGGCGAAAAGTCATTTTGCCATACGGCAACTTAATACGAATCATCTGAACGCCGTGCTGACGCTGACCGTACACACCACGTGCTAAACGCAGGCTTCGGAATTTATCATCGTCGATTTTTCCTTCGCGGAATAATCTAATTTTACGTTCGAGGTCAATAATGTCATTTTCAACGGCCGGATTCTCAATTTCAGTACGGAAACTTTGCATTTTTTCTTTTATAGATTGAAGATGCATCCCGGTAGTTATCGGGATGAGGTTGGGAAATTCACCAAAACCTTTCATCACAAATAACTAACGTTCAGGTACTTATAATAAATTAATAACTAAAACTAACTTAACTTGACTGCGTATATTTCGACAAATATACTTAATCTATTGATTTAATAGAGTAATAGATTCTAAAATTGTAAATAAAAGTAAAATTCTTATGAGAAATCATGGATTCACTTCATCCATACACTAAGTACAGCACTCTTCACTACGTTAGTAAAACGTGACGTACTCTTCGCTATGTTAAAAATATGGCGTAGTTCTATTAAACTAAACGATGGGAAAAAAAGGAATGATGATTTAACAGATGGAGGAAAGGTTAATCCGAGTTCAAAATTATCCAAAGCCCCTACTGAAAGTGAATTTAATGTAGCAAAATCAGATTTTACTACGCCATAAATTAATAGATTACAGGCAATAATATTGGGGGAAATTACCAGAGAATTTAGTAGCGTGCATTGCGAAAAAGTGTTTAGTTGACCGTAGGTTACAAAATTTAAAGTAGTAAATAATTTATTCACATTTTAGTTAAAACTTTTAATTAAACCATTTACACTAATTTAACATGCACACGTGATACTAGTTAATACAATCCGATGACAGAATGAAGTATTATTTCCATTCGTATTTGCTACAAATTACACTACTATCAGATTAGAAAGAATGTCAGGTATTCATTTTCTATGAAAATATAGCCCCTTGTAATTTTGAAATAAAACATTCAAAGCAACTTTTCGTTAGTATTTTACGTAAATTTAGGTACTGAATCACTTTTGAAATCAAAATATAACCAATGAAAATAGCGAATCTTAAAAGTAACTTGCTCTTGCTGTTTGTTTTTGTTGCGAGTTGTAAAACAGACGAAATCACCCCAGACATCGTTGACAGTAACAATCCAAACGCGGAAGTAAACAACTGGGTTTACGATGAAATGACTAACTGGTATTTATGGGCTGATAAGCTTGCTGCGAAAGAAACAACTACCAATGAGGTGACTCCTGACAAGTATTTTGAGTCGCTACTTTATCAACGAGGCGACACAGATCGTTTTTCGTGGATTCAGGAAAGTGCCGAAGAATTACGCAACTCACTAAACGGAAAGAATACTTCTTTAGGCATACGTACCTCGCCATTTTACACCGATGATGCCAAGAAAAACGTTGCTTTCTCAATCGCATACGTTTTGAAAGGAAGCCCGGCAGAACGAGCAGGTTTAAAACGCGGGGACTTCATCACGAAAGTGGGTGGAAACGATATTACACTTGACACTTACTCTGCCGCACTCACTCCCGAAAATCTATCTCTTACATTGGGAGATTACATCAGCGGAAATATTATTTCAAATGCTACGGTAATCAACGTAACTAAAGAAGAGGTACAAACTGATCCGATACAGCATTATTCAATTATCACCGAGGGAAATAAGAAAATCGGGTACTTAGTTTACACGCAGTATCTCTCTCAGTACGATGATGAAATGAGAAAAGTGTTCGGAGAGTTTAAAGCTGCTGGCGTAACAGAGTTGGTGCTTGATTTAAGATACAACGGCGGTGGCTACATTTCATCTGCCACAACATTGTCTTCTCTAATTGGTCGGGGAGTTTCTTCCAGTCAGGTTTGTTACCGTGACGAATGGAACGCCAATATTACAAAGCAATTTCAAGACCGCTTCGGTAAAGATTATTTCACAAAGTTCTTCCGAGACGAAGCCAACAATATTGGAGCATCTTTGAGTCGCGTATTTGTTTTGACTTCCAGAGGAACGGCTTCAGCAAGTGAGTTAACGATGAATAATCTATTACCTTATATGGAAGTGATTCAGATTGGGGATAATACGTACGGTAAAAATGTGGGTTCAATTACGATTGACGACGATAAGAATCGGTGGAAATGGGGAATGCAACCGATTGTTTTACGTACCGTTAATAAGAACGGAAATTCAGACTACGGTTCTAAAGAAGGTTTTGCTCCTAAAGTAAAAGTTTCTGATAACCGTCTTCCTTTCCAAGCTTTCGGAGATAAGAGAGAAACCCTTCTGAGTGCAGCAATTGAATACATTAACGGTGCTCCGACATTAGCTACTGCGGCAAACGCCCGCATTAGACCCTCAGAGAGAGTAACGCCCCTTTCAGTTGCAGATAATCCAAGAGAAAATCGTTTCGAAATGTACGCAGAGCCGCTTCCAAAGAAATAAATTTAGTTAGTGCCCCATATCAGGACGGCAAGACGTAGATTATACAAGTAAAAGTCAGTGAGAGGTCACAGGCTTTTACTTACGTATGGCTTTCTTAGAACTTGCAAGCTACCGCATCGTTTTCCACATAATAACTTTTAAAGTTCTTTGCGACAGGATTCATACAGCCTTTTAAGTTTAATAATTCTACCTTTCTAAATTCTATGGGGTGGCTTTCACTTTGCAACGAGATTGTTCCTTCCGAGAGCATTTGTCCGTCGGGTTTGTCTTTCGGGTCAAAGCCACTTACTACGCCACCACCAATACTTGGTTTGGTGTATTCCATAGCTATTTTACCGTTTACCCAATGTCTGATTAATGAATCGCCAAATACTTCTACTTCGGCACGAACCCATTCGCCCGCCGGAGCAGCTTGGACGGTTGAATTAATGCAGTGCCGTGTGTCAAACTTGCCTTCGTACCACACATTTGTGCCGGGCGTGCATAGATTACAGTCCGTGCGGGATTTTCCGTCGTCAAAACCGCCAAGCAACTGCACTTCAATTGAAATCGGAAAATCCTGATTCACCCCCATACTTTGAGCGGATTGCCCGTGTACCATAATTCCGCTGTTTCGAAAAGCCCAGCCTTCGCCTTCCGGAGCTTGATTGCCCACAAAACGGTACTCAGTTGCTATTTTGTAATAACTGAATTTGTCTTTGTAAAACAAATGCCCGTACTGCATTTTGAAATCGTCGTATTCGTCATAATTGACCACGATGTTTCCGTCTTTTACCTGAAAAGTGTTGTTGTAATTATCGTTCAGCTCATGTCCTCGGATTTTTATATCCCAACCACTCAACGATTTCCCGTCGAATAGTTGTTGCCATTCTTCCACGTCTGCATTCGTTGATGTGCTTTTCTGCGTAACGCACGCGAAGGTTATCAACATGATTAGGCTGCAAAGTAAATTTTTTAAATTCATGATAGTTTTAGGTTGGTTGATGTTAGCAAAGTTAAAATTTTACACCACAATCACTTCAAGGTAATGGTATATAAATAGAATACCCCCTTTCAGAATATTCTAAAAGGAGGTATTTACTTAATAGTAGGTACAAGAATTAGCTTCTGTCCTGAGTAAGCTTTTTGGGGGAAATACTGTAAACATTAGATGCGATTTCCTTAAAACCTATTGACCTCAGAGCATCTTTTAGAGTCGGAATTACCCTCGACGCTGAAATTACTTTCTTTTTCATAATTAAAGGATTTTATAGTTTCATTGAGTCTGTTTTGCAAGTTTAATAAATATTGAGGAAAATATTATGTCTGTACAAGTAAATTTATTTAACGGTTTGAGAAACATAATTTTCTTTCAAAAGTTCTAACAGCATACCGTTTGGTAATACATTGGTTTAACTTTGCGGTTATTATCTAAACTCATTTGTAATGAAGAATAAAAAAAGCATTCCCTTATTATTAATAGTACTCCTGACATCTATACATAGTAACTTATTAGCTTCTTCAAAAAGTGGATACGCAGCTACAGAAAACAAAGAAGTACCCAAAAACATAGATAAAGTAAACGAGAACGATCCGAAAGCAATCGCAATTGCAGACGAAGTTATGGATGCGATGGGCGGAAAAAATGCGTGGAACAACGCTCGTCACCTTCACTGGAATTTTTTCGGAGCAAGAACATTAGTTTGGGATAAATGGACGGGTGATGTGCGAATTGACGTACCTACCGAAGAAGCAACTTACCTCCTCAATATCAACACCATGCAAGGTAAAGCCATGGTAAAAGGGACCAAAGTTACAGATACTACCGAACTGGAGAAGGCTCTTGAGAAAGCAAAAAGCATTTGGATTAATGATTCTTATTGGCTGGTAATGCCCTTCAAACTTCAAGACCCTGGCGTAACTCTTACGTACGAAGGAGAAAAAGCCACCGAAACCGGAATAATGAGTGATGTACTTGGTCTTACGTTTGAAAACGTAGGCTTGACTCCGCAGAATAAGTATTTGGTATACGTTGATAAAACAAGCCATTTAGTAAACCAATGGGCATTTTATAGAACTGCCACCGACGAAAAGCCAGGATTCGTACTTCCGTGGGGAGAATATAAATCTTACGATAAGTTAATGCTTTCCGGTGATCGGGGCGAACGAGATTTGACCGACATTAAAGTATTCAAAAAACTTCCAAAAAGTGTTTACGAATCATTTGAAAAACCGACTTTGTAAACCATTACACTAATAATATTAAAAATAACAGCTAATTAAATGACTGATTTCAAGACCGGAGTCCTAATTGTTAATTTAGGCACACCAGATAGCCCAAGCACGGCAGACGTAAGAAAATACCTCCGTGAATTTTTAATGGACGGACGGGTAGTAGACTTTCCCGCTATCCCGCGTTGGATACTCGTAAACCTCATCATTGCTCCGTTCCGTTCGCCAAGTTCGGCTAAGATTTATAAAGAACTATGGACACCGGAAGGTTCGCCGTTAAAAATTTATGGCCAAGCTAACGAACGCCAGTTACAAGAAGTTTTGGGCGATAATTTCATCGTTAAACTGGCAATGCGGTACCAAAGTCCTGCCATCGAAACGTCTTTGACCGCGTTGCGGGATGCAGGAGTGAAGAAAATAGTTGTCGTGCCGTTTTTTCCACAATATGCTTCTGCTTCAACTGGATCGGTTTACGAAGAAGTAATGCGATTGGTAACAAAATGGCAAGTTATTCCCGAAATCAGTTTTGTCAATAACTTTTACGACCGTCCGCGTTTTATTCAAGGATTCGTGGATAATGCCACCGAGCAAATGAAAGCTTTCGATTACGAACACTTTGTTTTCAGCTACCATGGTATTCCACAACGTCATATCCGAAAGGGTGATTACACAAAAAGCACTTGTAAATTCGGCAGCTGCTGCGACCAAATTACACCAAAGAACCAATTGTGCTATCGTGCTCAATGTTTCGCCACAACCCGTTTACTGGTAGAAAAGCTTGGGCTAAAGGAAGGAACTTATACAACTTCTTTCCAGTCTCGTTTGGGCCGCGACCCGTGGGTGCAGCCGTACACAGATGTTGTAATTAAGGAACTACCTAAAAAAGGCATAAAGAGCGTCTTGGCATTCTCTCCCGCTTTTGTATCAGACTGTCTCGAAACAACCATCGAAGTAGGAGACGAATACAAGGAACTGTTTGAAGAATATGGCGGCGAACATTGGGAACTTGTTACCAGCCTCAACGATTCGGAGAATTGGATTGCCCTTTTGAAAGAATTGGTTTTGGAGCAATGTGGAAAAGAGCAATTGACGGAAGCGGTCTAACCTACTGTCGGTACTTGATTTCTAATCCATTATCGAGTTCTTTTTTTACCTGTTTTAATTTAACGTAACCACTTGGCTTTATTAACCAAGTGAGCGTATCCATAGGTGATTTTTCAAGGAGGGAATTGTAGTGATTTTTAGCGGTGGCAAACAATGCGTCTACTGATTGGGGGGTATTGAGGTAAATATCAATATCCACACCAACTAACTTGTTTTGGCTGTCTCTGAGGTAGAGTATATCTGCTGATTCGAAAGTGTTGCGTTCGTATACAAAGCCAACGTGGCTTGGTCGATCTTCAAATAGTTCTAAACTCTCGTTACTCAGAACGGAGTCAATTGGTATGCCGAATTTGAAGCCCCGTGCGGTGGCTTCGTTCCCAATTACTTCCGTTAAGAATGCCTGACTTTCTATATCACCCAATACAGTGACTTCCGCTATCTCCTCACTTTCTTCCGTAGCCAGGTCTTCTTGCTGGTTTTGACTACAGCCTGATAAGGCTAATATCAGAATTAAGAGACTTGATAAGCGTTCCATTCAATCATGTTTTGAGGTAGCTTACAAGTTACGAACAAAGCTGAAAAAGAACTTATTTTCTCCTAACTGATTAAAAGAATAATTTAATCGACCAATGGTATCGTACCAAGTTACAATATCCATCCCGACTCCACCGCCAACCAACGGCTTGTTTCCAAGCGAGGTATTACTGAATTCGGGGAAGTAATTTTTGACGTATCCTATGTCTAAATAAGTAGTCATATAGGCAGCCACCGGAAGCGTACTAAACTGTTTTATCTTAACAAGACGTTTTAAATCAAAGGTACGATTTAGCAATTGATATTTTAAATTGGTTCGTAGCAATCCGTAGTTTTGCCCATCAATCACGTACAATTCATAGCCACGAACTAAGCTGTTCCGGAAACCCAATCCGCTCGTCAACGTATAAGGTTGAAGCCGTGGGAGTGACAACTTACCGCTCACGCTAACATCACTGTAAAACTTGCCGACTACTGGAAAATACTTTGTGTAGGCGGCGGCCAGATTTAATTGATTAACATCACTATTTTTACTAATTCCGAACTTAGATACTCCCGCAATTAGCAAATGTCCATTCAGGGCGTATTGCCTATTATCTCGTTTGTCAAAACGGTACGTATAACTCAGTTGAGTATATCGCTGATTATTCCCTTCGTTTAAAAAATAATTAGGGTTTAGTCTTCGGATAGTATCAGCTACCGTGACATTATTGTAACCTAAATACACAGAATGGGTATGATATAGAGTATTTCGCAGCGTGTACTGAAAATAGCCGCCCCACCGTTGCCGAACCCGCTCGTCAACATTAAGGAACTCAAGTTTATCTCGTTGAGTCCGAAACGCCATAGTTCTTTGCGTAGAATAAAAGATACCCGTGCCTATCCCCATTCGTTGTTTCTTGTCAATGTACGGACGCGAATACGAAGCTTCAAAATAAGGAACAAATCCACCGTAGACTTTTAATGCGAGTTGATCGGCTTTACCCGTTAAATTAAAGTGTCTGCCCTGTACTCCATAAGTGAGTCTTCTTAAATCCCGATCACGTTCGTACCACCATTCGTTAAAACTCCGGTCGGATAGGAACACGACAGGAAGCACTAATAAGTACCACCGCTCTTTCACGGTTACAGTAATGATTATTACATTCTCAGATATTTCGATAGCATTTACATCAACCGTGATAAACAGATTCGTGTTAAAGATATTGCTTTGACATCTTTTAAGAATATCCGGAAGCAAAGCAGTAGCCAACGTATCTCCTACTTCAAAAGTAAGTTCTCGCTTGATAATTGAAGCATTCGTTCTGGTATTTCCTTCAATACGAACCTCCTTAACAACTTTAGCAGTTGAATCTGTTTGAACTATCGCCGAAGAGTCGATAATTGCCAAGAAGTGAAAAAATATGAAAAGGATTTTTACCAATAGTAGTCAGAGTGTGGGTTGAAATGCAAAGAAAACATATTTACGAGTATAAACGATTTGAAGGCTAATTATTCGTAAAAACTAAACAATTAATGAACATTTTGTTGATTAATTGTCAACAAAACGCGTGACTGAGTCATATAATATACTGTTTACCTAAAACTAATCTACGATGAAAGTTAAAAACCAAACATAACGTTCAGCTGAATAATCAATGTGAACATTGGCTTTTCGGAATACAGATTACAGCTTCGGACTGCAACAAAGTGCCGTATTATTACTTTTAGCGGCGTTGGCTACACTCCCTATTAGACCCTTCAAGAAAGAGCCGTCAGAAGAAGTTGCAATACCCGCTGTCAAACATTAAACAGGTAATTATTGAAAAAAGCGGACAGCTCGTATGGGTTACGAATTGTCCGTTCTTTCTTTCATTTGCTTGAAAACGCTAATGTGTTCAATCAAATCGGCTACTAATCCTGTCCAACCCGTTTGGTGGGACGCTCCGCATCCGCTGCCATTATCACCATTAAAGTATTCGTAGAAAAGGTTGAGGTCTTTGAAGTGCTCATCTTTTGCGTACACGTCGTCGTTTCGCATGGCGGGTTTCACGCCAGACTTATCAACTTGAAAGATACTGACTAATCGCTCGGAAATCTTGTTTGCCGCATCCTGAATACTCATGATATTTCCTGAATTAGTTGGGTATTCTACCTCATAATCATCTCCGTAGTAAGAGTAGAATTTCATCAATGAATCAACCAACAAATAGTTCAAAGGAAACCAGACTGGTCCCCGCCAGTTAGAGTTTCCTCCCATTATAGCTAAGTCCGACTCTCCCGCCACGTACTTCGCACTCAAATGCTCGCCGTGGAGGTTAAAGGTGAATGGGTGCTCTTCGTGGTATTTCGACATTGACCGAATGCCGTAATCAGACAAAAATTCTGATTCATCAAACATACGCTTCAACACCATTTTCATTCGGTGACCGCGTAATAAAGAGAGCAAGTGAGTTTCCCCCTTACCCGGCTCGTGCCAACGTGAAATCAGAGATGCTAAATCTGGGCGATTATTCAACACCCATTCCACCCGACGTTTAAAATCGGGTAGTTTATTGAGCATTTCTTCGTCCAATACTTCTACTGCTGCCAACGGAATCAAACCCACCAACGAGCGGATTTTCATAAAAAGTGTATCGCCCTGTGGGGTATTGACTTTATCATAGTAGAACTGATCTTCCTGATCCCAAAGTCCGAAGCCTTCATCTAGATCACGATTAATTGCCTCAGCGATGTACAAGAAGTGTTCAAAAAACTTAGATGCCATATCCTGGTAAGATGGACGCTCTATGGCAATTTCACAAGCAATGCGAAGCATATTCAACGTGTACATTGCCATCCAGCCAGTAGCATCTGCTTGCTGCAATTGCACCCCCGGAATTTGTGCATTTCGGTCAAAAACACCAATATTGTCAAGGCCCAAAAATCCGCCACCGAAGAGTCCATTTCCATCCTGATCTTTTTGGTTAATCCACCAAGTAAAGTTCAGTAAGAGTTTATGAAAGATACGCTCCAAAAAGGCTACGTCCCCTACTCCACCGTTGCTCTTTTTGTCAATCTCGTACACCTGCCAGGTTGCCCAAGCATGAACGGGAGGGTTTACGTCGGAGAAGTTCCACTCGTACGCCGGAATTTGTCCGTTTGGGTGCATATAATATTCTCGGAGTACAACCGCCAACTGACGTTTGGCAAAGTCCGGGTCAATTCGGGCAAGTGTGAGTGTATGAAAGGCTAAATCCCACGCGGCAAACCACGGATATTCCCACTTATCAGGCATAGATAAAATGTTACCCATATAAGCATGTTTCCACGTATTATTCCGTTGAAAAGCCCTTCCCCGAAACTCGAATGGCATTTTCGGGTCACCTTTGAGCCATTGGTTAATATTATAGAAGTAAAACTGCTTACACCACATCATTCCGGCAAACGCCTGACGTTGGATTTTACGCATTTCTTCGTTCTGTACATTCTTTTGCACTTCTCCGTAGAAGGCATCTGCCTCAGCAAGTCTCTGATCAAAAATAGTATCGAAGTCACCAAAAGCGTCTTTTAACTGGGTATTAGGAGAAAACCGTAACCGAATGCTGACAGACTCTCCGGCGGGAACTTCTTTGCGGTATACCGCTGAAGCTTTTGTTCCTATATCATTAGGATTTACGTACTTTTTATCACCGCTAATAATATAGTTATTAACGCCGTCTTTTACGTAAGGTGAGTCGTTAGGTTTTCCAAAAACCCGCTCCATATTGCTCTCGTTCTCACAGAAAGCCAGTTCGTCTGCTTCTTCAACGTAGAGTTTGAATTTATCGAAAAGCTGATGATATACCTCAATCTGCTTATTGGATATACCCGTAAGCATTGGCTTTTGTTCTTGCCCTTCATGTCCCCAAGACCACGTATTTCTAAACCAAATAGTGGGCAATATAGTAAGCGGAGCAGCTTCCTTTCCACGATTATGAGCGGTTATCTTTATTAATACATCGTTCTCATCTGCCTTTGCGTATTCGATAAAAATATCAAAGTAAGTGTTATCATCAAACGCACCAGTTTCAAGAATTTCGAATTCTGGATCCTGACGTGAGCGTCGGTGGGTTTCTTCCAGAATATCGTCGTACGGAAAGTTCTTTTGCGTGTATTTATACAGCATTTTCATATACGAATGCGAAGGTGTACTGTCTAAATAATAGTACAACTCTTTGACATCTTCACCGTGATTACCTTCGGTTCCAGTAAGCCCAAAAAGGCGTTCTTTTATGATATCATCTTTATGGTTCCAAAACCCAAGAGCGAAACAAATATTCTGCTTGTTATCAGAAATTCCACCAATGCCGTCTTCACCCCACCGATAAGTTCGGGAGCGAGCCATATCGTGCGGTAGATAATCCCAAGTATTTCCATAGACGCTGTAATCTTCTCGGACCGTTCCCCACTGCCTTTCAGACAAGTAAGGACCCCACTTTTTCCAACCCTTATTATCCGTTCTACTAGCAAGTCTACTTTTCTCTATGTCTTTCAAATCCATTCCTTGGTCATTTATTTGCCGCGACAAAAATATCAAAAAGGGGGTGGCGTGAGCAATATTACCCAAATTGCTTTCCAAAAAAATACTTAAGCTACTTGTTACAAGTAAATTGCGATTTTTAAATTACGTAGCTGATTTCTTTGAAATCGTAATTTTCCACCGTTTTCAATGTCTTTACTATCAATCTCCCAGTAGGACTTACATCAATTATCTGCCCAGCAAAGGGCTTACCGTTTACTTTGTAAGTGTGCCATTCCTCAAATCGAAAGAGGCTTTCTACATACGTTTTCTTCTGAGAATCAGCTTTTCCGGCTTTTAACTCAAGAAACCGCTTTTCTACATATTCCGCGAGTTTCTCAATAAGGTTCTGATTGTCTTGCTCCTTACCTTTCATTTCTATCCGTAATGAAGTAGCATTGAGGTTTTCAAAATCGAGTTGATTTACATTCAAACCCACGCCAATTATTGACCAACCAATGTAGTTACCCGAAAGCATATTTTCAATCAGGATTCCGCCCATTTTTTTGTTTCCGACGTAAATATCATTTGGCCATTTAATGGTCAGTTTATCCAGTTTCTGTGAGCTTAGTAAATCATGGATGGCCAGCGAAACCGCTACGTTCAAATCAAACTGTTTATTGGCTTGCAGGAAGGAAGGTTTCAGCAGGACTGAAAGAGTGATATTCATTCCTGGGTGAGCCTCCCAATGATTACCCCTTTGCCCACGACCAGCTAATTGATTATCAGTAATAATAAATGCTCCCTCGAATGCCTCTTTCTGTTGAATTATTTCAGCAGCTACATCGTTAGTAGAATAGCAATTAGAAAAGTACCGGACGTTTTTACCTACAAATAGCGTTTTGGGGCTAATTTTATACAACTTTATTTATTAATTTAGCGTTTTGAAACCGAGTAATAACATTCTTCCCTAAACTGTCCAGTTAAACATAGGGTATCTAAGTGGTACAGACAGCAACAAAAGTAATACCAAACCGTACTGAATGAAAGAAAAGCAAGTGGATTTAAGTAGTAAAGACCTTAGTAATCTCGTTATAAACGGGATGTTAGAAAGAAAAGCTACCGATATAATATTATTAGATCTCCGAAAACTGAACAACACTATCACCGATTTTTTCGTGATATGCTCGGGTAACTCCGATACCCAGATAGACGCAATTGCCACTTCAATAGATGCAGAAGTTTATAAAGCCTCGGGGCAGTCTCCGTGGCATAAAGAAGGTTTGCAGAACAAAGAGTGGATACTTTTAGACTTTGTGAATGTTGTGGCCCACGTTTTCAACAGCGAAAAACGAGCCTTTTTTGACATCGAATCACTTTGGGGCGATGCTGAAATTACTAATATTGACGAAAGTTTTAAAGCCATTACATAATCGGGTACAATACCCGCACTGTTTACAGATAATTTTAGTAAATATTTTTAGATAAACAATGTCAGAAAATAACGATAGTAAAGATAAAAAGAGTAGCATACCGAAGTTGCCTAAAAAGCCAATCCCAGGACCTGGTGGATTGCAAGGTTGGATTGTAGCCGCATTAATTATGGGAATCATTGGTTTCCTAATATTCTCCCGCGGAGAAAGCCTGACGCCCATAAAGTACAAGCAATTAGAAGAAATGGTGCTCGATGGCGACGTTGAGAAAGTATCCATTGTTCAGAACTCAGATTTAGTTGAAGTAACTTTAACCAGAGAAGCTTTACAGAAGCCTGAGTACAAAAACTTGTTAGGAAATAACCTCTACAAGGGTGGCGATAACGCTCACATGTCTCTTGAGGTAGTAAACGAAACAGTTTTCTCTAGTGATTACAAAGATTTCATAGAAAAGGCAAATATCTCGGACAACTACCGCACGCAGCTGTATCCTGAAACAGCAAGAAGACCAGATTACGTAGAAATGCTGCTAAGTTGGTTACCCATCATATTCTTCATTGGATTAATGTACTTCTTGATGACCCGCATGAGTGGTGGTGGTGGACCCGGAGGAGCATTATTTAACATTGGAAAATCAAAAGCTGCTCTATTCGACGCTGACAGTAAGGTAAAGATTACGTTTAAGGATGTAGCCGGACTTGACGAAGCGAAAGAAGAACTGACCGAAATCGTTGACTTCCTTAAAAAGCCAACCAAGTATACCGAACTCGGTGGTAAAATACCGAAAGGTGCCCTGTTAGTAGGCCCTCCCGGTACAGGTAAAACCTTACTAGCAAAAGCAGTAGCCGGAGAAGCCAGCGTACCTTTCTTCTCACTTTCAGGTTCTGATTTCGTGGAAATGTTCGTTGGTGTTGGAGCCGCACGTGTTCGTGACCTATTTAAGCAAGCTAGAGAAAAAGCACCTTGTATCATCTTTATTGATGAGATTGACGCTGTTGGTCGCTTGCGTGGACGTGGTTCTATGCCCGGCGGAAACGACGAACGGGAGAATACCTTGAACTCATTGTTAGTAGAAATGGACGGTTTTGGTTCTGAAAGCGGAATTATTATCGTTGCCGCTACTAACCGCCCTGACGTACTTGATCCTGCATTATTACGTCCGGGTCGATTTGACCGTCAGATTAGCGTAGATGCACCTGACGTCATTGGCCGTGAAGCTATTTTTAAAGTACACTTACGTCCTCTAAAACTTGCGGATAATATCAATCCAAGAAAGTTAGCGGCACAGACTCCTGGTTTTGCCGGAGCAGAAATAGCCAACGTTTGTAACGAAGCAGCCTTATTAGCGGCTCGTCAGGAAAAGAAAGCAGTTGAAATGATTGATTTTCAAAATGCCATTGACCGTGAGATTGGTGGATTAGAAAAGAAAAACAAACTCATTTCGCCAGAAGAGAAGGAAATCGTTGCGTACCACGAAGCAGGACACGCTATCACTGGATGGTTCTTAGAACACGCAAATCCACTGGTGAAAGTAAGTATTGTACCACGTGGTATTGCTGCCTTAGGTTACGCCCAATATTTACCCCGTGAGCAGTACCTTTACCGCACTGAACAGTTATTTGACGAAATGTGTATGGCTCTTGGTGGACGTGCCGCCGAGCAGGTTGTTTTCGGGAAAATTTCTACTGGGGCGTTGAGCGACTTGGAAAAAATCACAAAAATGGCTTACAGCATGGTAACCATTTACGGTTTGAATGATAAAATTGGAAACCTTTCGTTTTACGATTCTAAAGGTCAATCAGAATATAACTTCACGAAGCCGTACTCTGACGATACCGCCCGCACCATTGATGAGGAAGTAAAGAAGTTAGTAGATGAAGCTTACGTCCGTACGATTGGTATGCTGAACGACAAACGGGAGTTGTTAAATAGTTTGGCGGAAGCTTTACTGAAGCGTGAAGTTCTTTACCAAAACGACTTAGTAGAAATCATCGGAGAGCGTCCGTTTGAAGTTCCAACAGCTTTTCAAGAGTTTATGGATCGGGAAGATACCGTGGAAGAAGTTGCTGAAGTTATTGAAGAGAAGTCTGAAGACAGCAGCGATAAAGACGAGGACAAGTCAGGAGACGAAACGAAAGCGTAATTTGACAAGTTTAATTATATGAAATCAGCAAGCCAAGAAGAGCTTGCTGATTTTATATTCTGTGAAGTATCTGCTACTTTAATTAAAGCCTTTCAGTTGAAAAGCTACGGACAGTTTATTTTCCTCCACGCCTGATTTATACCCGAAGGAATAATCATTTAATATTACGGAATGAATTCCCTTTGATTTTACTCCTCCTAATAAGACATTAAGCTCTTTAATCGTACTTTTCTTCATGGTTGAAGATAGAACAGGTTCTATTGCAACACAGAAGCCTGATTCAGGTATCTCAAATGGTGTTAGAAAATCAAACTCATACCAAGTTAATTTATCTACTTCAACTACCGAGCTCGAAATAATCATTTTCTCATATTGATTTTTCTTTAGCAATAATCCTAAGTTGGTTGGTAAGAGAATCGAATCTGACCTCAAAGTCTTTGATTGATGAGTGTATTAATGTTATGTTATCATCAGGCATCATAAATTGATGAAACCTCCCTTCTTTACCGGATAAAGCAAGTCTTTTCGTTCTCAAATTCTGTGATTGAATATACGCATCAGGCAAACCACCTGTCAATTCAATTCTAACATCGATAAATTGTTGAGCATTTAGGGTAATATTAGTCGTGTATAAAATCACGATAATCGGCAAGAAGTTTATATTCATTTTACTCACTAATGTTCAGTATGCTTTTCAAATCTAAAGGTTAAGCAGGCTTTACTTATCTCAAAAGTAATAATCAAATTTAAGTGAGCGTATAAAATGTACTTTGCCTATAGATTTAGCAACTCTTAATAGTGTATGAATCTTATGTTCAATTATAAAACTACACAAGGGCTATATTGGATTAGAGCAAATTTAAAAATCCTGCGTTAATCGCATCAAGACTTGATTCATCCAATATTTGATTTTAGTAAAATAGGTCAGCCACCGAACATATCCTGACAGTTACCAGACTCACGATGTGTCCTTTCTCCAACTTTGATTCCTAAAATGTAAACCTTGTTGTCCATATCTATCACAGTTCCAGATGATCCGTATCCGCCACCACCAATTTGACCAGCATTATCTTCGATAATAACTACTGATTCGGCTTCCCATCGCCATCCCCACCACGTGAAAAGGCTAAGAAGTGTTGCACAAATAAAAGTAAACCCAATTTTGGATAGTAACATAATCGTGTATTTTATTTTGTTTGATCAATTTAAGTTTACACTTAATAGTTGAGGACCAATATTTAATGTCTGACTGAAAAGTTTTTAAATATTAATTACCAATCAATATAATGGATGGGCAGTAATTAGCGATTTTTCCATAAATGACCCACCTTTGATTAGCGTATATAGCTCGCTGATGTTTTCTGCTGAGATATGATTTTCCGATAGGCTTTCTTTTTTCTGAAAAAACTATGGGGTTTGTAGAAGGACTCAAAAACTCCAATGAAACACAAAGCCCATTCTGGGGCACAGTTACAGGATATGTCAAGGGTATCTCGTACCATTTCATCTTTGTGACATAAAATAGAATGTCTTTAACTCCAAATTTTGAACCGGGAAGACTGTTTTTATCTTGCTCATGAAAATTTATTCTAACGGGTAAAGACTCACCTTTAATATTTGTCTTAAAACGCATTTTTACTTTTGCCATTTTAATTATTTTCCCTTCGAGTTCTTCTTTTGAGTAACATACTGCTTCCATTAATCTATTTGAAAGTACCTCATAGTGACTTTGAATTAGTTTTCCTTCAGGTTTGACAAGAATTTCTTGATTTTCTTTGTACGCTTCAACAACTATTTCTGGTAGTATTAAAATCTTATCTTTCAAAACTATAATTACGCTTTGGTCAATACTTTCAATCAAAATACCAAGAGAAAAATATCCAAGAGATGCCGCAGTTATACTATCTCCTTTGCTTGCCTGTGCTCGAAAAAAACCTTCATTATCAGCAACATACATTCTTTCACTATTAACATTTAAAATCGAAGCATAAGGAATTCCAGAACCATTTAGATCAACTATTCTTCCCTTTATACAAACGGGCTGACACAGGGATGAAATTGAAACCGTAATAAATAAGAAAATTAGTACATTTTTCATTGATATATATATGTATATACCCGTAGTGCATTTAGAGTGTGTTTTGGAATTTAAACATTTTGCATTAAAGTAAGAACCAGCTACCTTGTTATCGACTAAAACATAAGGTAATGAAAACAAATTTCTCTGAATTCTCTGATTCTCAGTGGGAAGGTA
>Ga0222709_1000051_pt1 | contig 54115 bp, 54 predicted proteins | sample AntAcemetage1692_FD_179822 | JGI IMG/M metagenome (GOLD analysis project Ga0222709, IMG submission 179822) | Saline water microbial communities from Ace Lake, Antarctica - #1692 | ecosystem: Environmental > Aquatic > Non-marine Saline and Alkaline > Saline | place: Antarctica: Ace Lake...
TCAATTTCAGGCGAAGGTTGTTCCGGGATGTAGAAAAAACAATATTATCGGCAGAAGCGATGTTACAAATAGCCTTTATCTCCTTTATTGTCAATAAACTATAAATCCAAAACATACTCTAAGTTTTCAAGCAATCAAGGCGGCACTAATGGATCCAGTAAAGAGTCTACGGAGTGAATAATTCACCCAATAGGTATCGTAGCTATCGGGATAATTAGCAATGTTCGATAGCCAACGCTCAGTGATATGGAAGAACTACCAACTATTAACCAAACAGTAATTGAGGCATTATTAGTAACGTTCAATAACGACAATATACGGGTTACTCGAAGCCCTCGCCACCATGGCGAAAGCCCAAGAGTTCGGGAAAGATTAGTAGCGTCTACTACGCCGCAAGAATCGCTACTCGTTCAAGCCCCCATAACCGATACAATGGTGGTGGTGTAGGAGAAAAAAGCAGTTAACACTTTCAAGAGATTACTCCAAAAAAAACTAAATGAAGGTATAAAAATCGAAGAGTTTACTAGAGATCATTTGAGAATGGCATAAAGGCATTGAGCAGCAAATGCTCGGTTAGCATTTACAACACTGAACGGCAACATAGATATTACATTTCCCGCAAGTTTTAAAGCCGATGTCAAACTCAGAAGCGACCACCATGATATCTATACAGACTTTTATGTCGAAACCACAACGCAATCAAAGGTAAAAGGCTGATGGTAATCGTCCCCGTAGGGGCAATCCTAAAACCTTTCATTTGCCAACCATTGACTTGCTGACCAGCAAATCTAACAACTCAATAATTTTCTTTGTTCATCAGACTTCCTACTCCCCGAATCGTAATTTTCCCCGTTTCCAAATCGTATACCTCCGTCGCAACCTCAGCAGTACTTCGGCGTTCGTTCACTTCAATCACCCGAAAACGAACTTCATACTCTTTATCCACAAACATCGGGCGGAGATATTCCGTGATTTGTTTCATGTAAATTGAGCCAGGACCACCAGGTTTCTCCATTCCAAGAAATTTTGTAAAGACGCTGCTACTCAAATGTCCGTGAATAATCGGCTTTTTGAATGCAGTGGTTGCGGCGTAATCTGCATCCAGATGGATTGGATTGTGGTCACCTGTTAAATCAGCAAACGTTTGAACATCTTGCTGCGTGAACTTAAATGTGTACCGACCTTCAAAACCAACGGGTATTTTTTCTGACATATCGTTTAAGATTTAGTCCCGATGGTTATCGGGATAATTGTTAGGGGATGTATGGTATGATTTAAAACGTTGTAACTTAATGGATGACCAAGTGAAACTAATAGTTATTATTAACCGAGGGGTCAGCTCGTATGATCACTTACAATGACCCATTTCCCATCAATTTTCTTAAAAATTAGCGTAAAGTATCCTCCAATATCTCCGACTTCGGGTCGGGTGAGTTGCCAGCTTCCCAAAACCCACGCCGTGATTGAAGAATGCAAATCGACTTTCTTAATATCAAATGATAATTGACCCATTGTTTTACGGTCAGGATAATTCCGAAAATAACGTTCTTCGGTGGCTTTCCAGCCGTAAATTACGCCCGCTTTTCCGATAAACATGAGCGAGTCTGACTTCCAGTAGTCTTCCATGAATGCCTTTATATTTCCGTCGTTCCAGTTTTTATTCTGTCGAGAAAGGATTTCTCGGATAATCGTTTCCTCGGCTGATTGGGCAATTCCCACGAAGCTGACCGAAGCAAAAAATAATGTGTAAAGTAGCTTTCTTTTCATGTAAACTCTCGGTGGAAAATATAAATACTTGTCTTTTGTTTGCATTACAAAGCTAAAAGTATGTAAGTATTCCCGAATCCGAAAGCTACGTGCAAAAAATCGAGTCCCGATTAATTGCCTTTTGGTTTAAATCTCTTTTTCTTTGTTCAAAACACAAGCTACCCATGAGTAAAAAGCACCGCCGACAAAACGACGGCATTATGTATTCCACAAATAAGGATTTTGTATTTGATTCCGAAAAAAGTGAAGACGATACCCTCGGAAATTCACAGCAACAGTTAAAAGTCTGGCTCGACAGAAAAGGCGGAGGTAAAGTGGTAACCCGCGTGGCAGATTTCACGGGCAATGCCTTTGATTTGGCAACTTTGAAGAAAGAGTTACAATCATTGTGTGGTAGCGGCGGGACGGCAAAAGACGGCGAAGTACTACTTCAGGGCGACCACCGAGATAAAGTAATAGAGTACTTGAAGAAAACAGGCTACGGAGCGAAAAAAGCGGGCGGATGACGTTGCTTTTGATACAACTAATTCGGCTAAAATATGTAGCTCACTTAAGTAGTACCCATCAGAAAGGTATTAACACTAAAAGAAGATTACAGTTAAATTCACAATAAGTAAACGACCCAACAGAACTGAAAGTGGGGCTAAAAAAGGTTTTAAGTTTTCGGGCAACTTCTACAATACTTTCCCTTCTTCTTATATTTTTTACAGCACTTTTTTAAGACGCAACATTCGTTATCGAATGGCATCTTCATCAGTTCTTTGCTGCCCATTTCCTCTCTATTTTCGATAACTTCCGCCCAAATCAATTTCATAATTGTCTTTTGTGTGGCACAAATATACTCTTATTTGTATTTATTCTAAATAAAAATAATGGTTTTTTTATTCTCTTATCGAAAGCAATGAATATTAAGCGGAGGGAGAATACGCGTGGTTAGAATTACAACCGACGCAAATTTCAAGAAACTCATCAACGCTATCGGCGGTGATAAATCACCACGTTGGAACGAACTTTAATGACTTTGTGAATGAATATCGAGTAAATGCTTCTAAAGAAAACGTAGAAGGGGGATAATCAGCACCATACTTTATTAGCTGTAGCTCTCGGTGATGGCTTCAACTCAGAGGCAACATTCAACCGTGCCCCTAAAAATTTACAGGAACCTCACCACGAAGCTATATAAACAAAAAGCGTCGGACTACTGAAAGTGACCCGGTGGCTTAGCTTTGAACGATTGTGCGTCGAAGACAAAACGCCCGGGCATTTTGGTTCACACCTGAAGAATTGTAGAATAGATTTTCAAAAAAAGTATTGTCAATCCGAACGAACCGAATCGCCAAAGCAATCGAAGATATGCTATCACAGTTCTTAAAGCCAACCCCTTTAAACAAAAATAACTCGCTGATAACTAGCAATTTATTGTACCAATGACGGGACTGGAACGCTGGCTCGGCCGAAACCGTACGAGTTTAAAATCTCTAAAGATAAGAATAAAAAAAAGCCAACTGAATCAGTTGACTTTTTAGTACCGAGGACGGGAATCGAACCCGTACGAGTTTAAAAGCTCACAGGATTTTAAGTCCTGCGTGTCTACCAGTTCCACCACCTCGGCGGGTTAATAAACCCTTGTGAAAAAAAAAGCACCCGTTTATTGGTGCTTATCTTTCGAGCAGAAGACGGGTCTCGAACCCGCGACCTTAACCTTGGCAAGGTTACGCTCTACCAACTGAGCTACTTCTGCTTATCTTTTTTGGTCTTCAAAAACGATTAAATTGATAAACCGTTCCTTATTTGTGGATGCAAAGATAGAAGGAGTTTTTATATCCAACAAAGTTCTTTTGAAAAAATTTCTCTTAAAAACGTCAATCCGCTGATTACCAATTGATAAATAACTGTTCTTTAAGATTCTGCAACTTCACACAACCACCTTTTGCACATTCTCCCTACCTTTGCAAACAGATATTCGAAGTAATTCTGCGTAAACCCGCTTACAGGCTTCACTAAAATTGAACATCTACCCCGATAGCTCAGATGGCTTTCGCCGGAACTAACACCCAAGACATGAACGCTAATTTCGATAAATCACCCGACGGGCTACTTCCCGCGATAATTCAGGATCAATGGACGGGCAAAGTACTAATGCTCGGCTACATGAATGCCGAAGCCCTCAAAAAAACCCAAGCAGAAGGAAGAGTTACTTTTTACAGCCGAAGCAAAAAAAGGTTGTGGATGAAAGGCGAGAGCTCCGAAAACTATCTATTAGTAAATGACATCACTCTCGACTGTGACCAAGATGCTATCCTGATAAAAGCCACACCGCAAGGCCCTACTTGCCATACCGGAAGCGATACCTGCTGGAATGAAGAAAACGAAGACAAGGTTTTATTCATCAGCCGCTTACGTAGCATAATCAAAGACCGTAAAAACAACCCTTCGGAAAAATCTTATACAACAAGTTTATTCGATAAAGGCATCAATAAAATCGCCCAAAAAGTGGGTGAAGAAGCCATTGAACTCGTCATCGAAGCCAAAGACGATAACAAGGACCTCTTCCTCGGTGAAGCAGCTGACTTGCTCTTCCATTACCTTATTTTACTCGAAGCCAAAGATATTAAACTGGATGAAGTAATTGACACGCTTTTGGAGAGGCATAAGTGATTATAATAACGAAGTCTTTCTCTTCTGAGAAGAAGTATTTAGGATGAGGTTGGTGAATAATATCATTTTGCTCCTTTTAGCCTTAGTAAGCTTTCAACTATTATACCTAACCGTATTGCTCGTTTCAACACCGTTCGCAAAGTCGGCAATATTTTGGTACGTAACGGATGCAATTTCGGCTAAAGCTTCGTTGGTAAAAAAGCCTTGGTGAGCCGTTATCAGCACGTTCGGAAAAGTCATTAACCGACTGATAACATCGTCTTGGATAACCATTTCGGATAAATCTTTGAAGAATAAATCACCTTCTTGTTCGTACACATCAATGCCCAAGTAGCCGAGTTTGCCCGCTTTTAATGATTTTACGGCATCTTTCGTGTTTACCAATCCTCCACGGCTCGTGTTAATAAGCATCGCTCCTGTTTTCATCTTTTTGAAAGCGGCTTTATCCATCAAATACTTTGTGGACGGATTCAGTGGACAATGCAGCGAAATAATATGGGACTTTGCCAACAAGTTATCAAGTTCCATAAATTCAACGCCGAGCTTTTCTAAGTCGTCGTTTACTTTTATGTCATACGCCAAAACCTTGCAGCCCATACCGAGCATTATTTTACAAAAAGCAATACCAATTACTCCCGTTCCGATCACTCCAACGGTTTTACCGTGCAGGTTAAATCCAACGAGTTTTTCGAGGGAAAAGTTGTTTTCCCGAACGCGGTTGTACGCCTTATGCGTCTTACGGCTGAGCGTTAAAATCAACGCCAATGCGTGTTCCGCAACTGCTTCGGGCGAGTACGCTGGAACACGATATACCTTCAAGCCGTGCTTTTCAGCGGCTTTCAAATCTATATTATTGAAACCCGCACACCGCAACACGATGAGTTTTACACCGTTTTCAGCGATACATCTAATGACGGGTTTACTTAAATCATCGTTCACGAATACGCAAATAGCTTCAAAACCTTCGGCGAGTTTAGCGGTGTTTTCGTGCAGACTGATATCGAAGAAAGCTAACTCGTGACCAGCGTCGTTGTGGCGTTCAAAAAAAGTGCGGTCGTATGATTTAGTGCTAAAAAAAGCTATTCTCATTATTTGGATAGTTTAAATTCTTTTGATTTTGATTTGTTAGGCTTCGCTTAGCCTCCCGACTAAGTGAAAATATTACGCGGCCTTCCGACCACCGTAGAGTTTGAAGGTTCTTTCATGTATAAAAAGATGTTTCCGCTCCGTGGTGCAGGTACCTTCCGACCCTGAACAAGTTATAACACGCAACGACGAACCCGAACAGCGAAAACTTATCTACTTCATTTAAATATACTTTCCCTGTTCTACACCTGTTGAATGGCAACATCCGACAGCACTGCAAAATTAGTCCCCGCTATCTAACACACAAAATTAGCCCCTTTCTCGCTTACATGAAACGATATAAATTCAACTACAACTTTTTATAATTATACTTTCAACGATAAATACAATTATAAAAACCCTTTTTTGCAGAAAACGCAATAACTGCAATTATAGATTTTCTTGTCTGCATTTTCCGTAACTTCGTAGAATGTCATTGAGCCTCTCAAAGGTAATCTGTATGGATTGTCTCGACTCCGCTCAACATAATATCAGTTAATTTATTTTCTATGAGACAAAAAGATATAATTCTCCCATGCAACCCGACTTTTCTAAAATAAAGCTGTTTGACGTTAATGCCTGCAAAGAAATTAGAGTATTCGAAGGCACGCTCAAAACCGCCGAGGGAATTGACTTGAAAACTCACTTTTCGGAGGAAGATACTAAAGCAATTCCACACATTGGTTTTGCGGCGGGAATTCCGCCGTATCTGCGTGGACCGTACGCCACCATGTACACCCAACGCCCTTGGACGATTCGACAATACGCTGGTTTTTCTACCGCCGAAGAGTCCAACGCGTTTTATCGGAGAAATTTAGCGGGCGGACAAAAAGGACTTTCCGTTGCTTTTGATCTCGCTACGCACCGAGGTTACGACTCTGACCATCCACGAGTGCAGGGCGATGTCGGGAAAGCGGGTGTTGCGATTGACACGGTGGAAGATATGAAAATACTCTTCGACCAAATTCCGTTGGATAAAATGTCGGTTTCGATGACCATGAACGGAGCCGTTTTGCCCATCATGGCATTTTTTATCGTTGCCGCCGAAGAACAGGGAGTTTCGTCCGAAAAACTAACGGGAACAATCCAAAACGATATTTTGAAGGAGTTTATGGTGCGGAATACGTACATCTATCCTCCTACTCCGTCCATACGGATTATCGGAGATATTTTTGCGTACAGCTCAGAGTTTATGCCCAAGTTTAACTCGATTTCTATTTCGGGTTATCACATGCACGAAGCCGGAGCACCCGCCCACATTGAACTTGCCTACACTCTCGCCGACGGTTTGGAATACATCCGAACGGGTATTGCGGCGGGAATGGACATCGACGACTTCGCTCCTCGCCTATCGTTCTTTTGGGGAATCGGGATGAACCATTTCATGGAAATAGCAAAGCTGAGAGCGGGTCGTTTGATTTGGGCTAAAATCGTGAAACAATTTAACCCGAAAAAAGAAAAATCCATGGCGTTGCGAACGCACTGCCAAACCTCTGGATGGTCATTGACCGAGCAAGACCCGTTCAATAACGTTACCCGCACCACTATTGAAGCACTAGCGGCGGTTTTAGGCGGAACGCAGTCTTTACACACGAATTCGTTGGACGAAGCCATCGCTTTGCCAACCGACTTCTCCGCCCGAATTGCTCGGGAAACGCAAATTTATTTGCAGAAAGAAACCGGAATCACCAAAGCTATTGATCCGTTTGGTGGTTCGTACTACGTAGAATACTTAACCGATGAGTTGGTTAAAAAAGCGTGGGAACTGATGGAGGAAGTAGAAACGCTGGGCGGCATGACGAAAGCAATCGAAGCGGGGTTGCCCAAAATGAAAATTGAGGAAGCAGCGGCAAAAAAACAAGCACGAATCGACTCAAAGAAAGATGTTATCGTGGGCGTAAACAAATACAAACTTGCCAACGAAGACCCGATGGAAATTCTGCAAATCGATAACGAAGCAGTTCGACTTTCGCAGATTACTTCCCTCGAAAAAATTAAAGCAGAACGCAATGAAAATGAAGTACAAAATGCCTTACAAGACTTAACCAAAGCCTGTAAAGAATCAGGCGGACAAGATTGGAACTCCAACCTCCTTTCACTTGCCGTAACTGCCGCCCGCTATCGAGCAACATTAGGTGAAATATCAGACGCGATGGAAGTAGTTTTTGGGCGACATAAAGCAATAATCCGCTCTATTTCGGGCGTTTACCAAGCTGAAGTTTCGGATAATGAGCACTTCAAAGCGGCAATCAAAATGGCGGATAAATTCGCCGAATTAGACGGTCGTCGACCACGAATAATGGTCGCTAAAATGGGACAGGACGGTCACGACCGCGGGGCAAAAATCATCGCCACGAGTTTTGCTGATTTAGGCTTTGACGTAGACATTGGTCCGTTGTTCCAAACCCCCGAAGAAACCGCCCGGCAAGCCGCCGAAAATGATGTTCATGTAGTAGGCATTTCAAGCCTTGCGGCGGGACACAAAACGCTCGTTCCACAACTTATTTCGGAACTCAAAAAGATTGGTCGATCCGATATTATGGTAATCGTTGGCGGCGTAATTCCGCATCAAGATTACCAATACCTCTACGATGCGGGCGTAAAAGGCATTTTCGGTCCCGGAACAGTCATTGCCGTGGCGGCAATGGAAATTTTGGAAACGTTAATTGGGGAGTGAGTTATGAATAGATTGGAGAACGAGTAAAATTAGGATAAAAAATGAAGCAGATTATAAAAGAGAAAAGCGTAAAAGAGGTTTCATAAAACGTCGAAAGAAACGATTTTAGCTAACTTGAAAAGCGATTTAACAGCTTTAAAAAATGGCACGTTGCAAACAAGACCAGCGAAAGAATTCCTTAAAGAATTAAAAGCAGAAGGCTACTTATGAGAAAAGTTTTATTATTTCTTCTCAAAATTATAAATCTAATTTTTTACATAAATTAACTTATATTTATAAGAATAGTTATTTGTACATTCCTTGTGTATTTAAAACCTTAAATAAAGCGATCTCATAAAAAAAATCCTCTCGCTCTCTTGCTCTAAAGGTGACTTAAATGAATCAAAGGAACGATGTTACTTTAGTACGCTACCTGTAAAATTATGAGCAAAAGTATCATTATTTTATTTATCGTAATCCTATCGTTAAGTTGTGAGTCTATCCTGATAAATCCTAAATTAGAATTTATTGTATTGAATAAATCTGATACTAACACGGCTTGGGTCGAAGTATTTATTCAAGATACTAAATTACAGGATTCACGGCAGACTAATGCAGGTAGTCCGGTTCAAATCGCAACTTTTACAAAAGTGGAAGTTAACGAACAAAGTAGCATCATGTATGTTGACCTTAAACAATTTTCACAAACTGGTAATGGCGATATTTACGTGTTAGTGCAGCGACAAGGTAAGTCAGATACGCTCCGTAATGGCGTAGGAAGTTATTTTAATTTCCGTGATTCTCAAGAGTTTGCCCCAACCCGTTGGCGAACAAGAGAAATTATCGTTAATAATGCTAACGATAATAAAGGTGAAGTTTTTGTTAATTTAGCCTTTTATAAAGACGGCAAATATATTGAAAGTTATGGAAGATAGTGTAAGCTCTTGAATTAGTATAAACCTCACAGATTTCAACAATTTGTGAGGTTTAACTTTTCACCTTCACCCCATATTTATCCAACAACCCAACCACGCCCTCGAGCGAAAATATTGCTCCCCTTACTCGGTTATTTTCGGAATCGATGCTGTAATTCTCGGCGAATTGAAAATCGGCTTTTTCAAGGTTCGTTCGGGAGAAAATAGTGCGTTTCAAATCACAGTCGATAAATTTGGCGTTCATCAGTTCGGTTTCAGTGAAATCAACCTCGTGCATCGTGCAGTTTTTAAACATCGTGCCTTTTAGTTTCAAAGCGTAAAATGAGGCTAAATTCAACTGGCAATCAACAAAATATAGCTGCAATAAAAACGGATTACATTCACTGAAGTCTAACCCGAGCAATTTACAATTCCTAAATTTTACATCTTTAAGAGCCGTTGACTTCAGCGAAGCATTACTGAAATTACAATCTCGAAACTCACATTCAATAAAAGTAACCGTTGAGAGGTTTACTTTTTCGAAATCGCACCCTATAAAGGTACAGTTATCGTACGCCGTATTCGTTAATTTTTTATCGGCGAAGTTTACTTTCTGAAAAGTTTCGTCTTCCATTTAATTTTGCATTTTCTGAAATTTATAAAATAGAAAAGGCTCCAACGTTACTTCGTTAGAGCCTTTTTGAATTATCAAGGTATCAGCTTATTATTTAGTCACGATCTCTACCGCCCAAGAAAATCATTACGTAATAGGCTAAGTTGGCAATGGCACCAAGTGCTGCCACCACATACGTCATTGCTGCCCACTTAAGAGCATCTTTCGACATCGCAAGTTCGCTTTGATTTACTACATTTCGTTGTTCCATCCATTTCAATGCTCGGTTACTGGCGTCAAACTCTACAGGTAGCGTGATGACCGTAAAAAGCGTTAAAGCTAAGTTTGCCGCAATTAATACCATTAAAACGGTATTGCCCATCGTACTTCCACTCGAAATAAGGTAGATACCACCCATGACCAAAAACATGTTTGCCATGCCCATAATTTTGGAGGCAACATTCACCGCCGGAACGAGTGCCGAACGCAATTTCAGAGCTGCGTAAGCTGTCGCATGCTGCACGGCGTGTCCACATTCATGAGCTGCTACCGCTGCCGATGCCGCACTTCTGCCGTGATATACATCACCGCTAAGGTTTACAGTCCGGTCAGCAGGATTATAATGATCAGTAAGTTGTCCGTCCACTTGCGTAATCCTTACATTACTCAAACCATTATCATTGAGCATTTTTTGAGCTATTTCCGCTCCGCTCATTTGATTCGACAAGCCTATTTTTGAGTATTCTTGAAATTTACTTTTCAGTCGGCGGGATACGAGCCAACTGATGCCCATAAATACAAAGCCGATTAGATAGATTCCTATCATAAGTATATAATTCTAAATTTTATTGGTTTAATAATTCACTCTATTACGTCAAAAACAACAATTTCGTGGTCAAGGTTCTAAATTCCCGCTGTAAAGATAGCAAATTGACGAGATTAAATATGAGTAACGCCATTGTTTCAAACAATAGAATACCGTAACTTAACTCTATAAACCAAAGAATAGCCATGATTGAAACCGCCCGCCACCTAAAAGAAATAATTAATAAGGCAAACCCTCTATTGAAGGCCATAAAAGAGAAAGATGCCGCTTTCAAGTCCGAACCAGGTAAGTGGTCAAAGAAAGAAATCATCGGACATTTAATTGATTCAGCCTCTAATAATCACCAGAAGTTCGTCCGGTTAATGCAGTCTGAGAACTTGGATTTTGTCAGATATGATCAAGAACAATGGGTTACTAATCAACGTTACAATAAGGCAAACTGGCTGGAGTTAATTAACTTTTGGAGCCTCTACAACTCGCATTTAGCTCACACAATTGAGTTTACCGTTGCCGAAAAACTACAGAATCAGATCATCATAAGTGATATCGGACCGTTTACCCTCGAGTTCATTATGAAGGACTACGTGGAACACCTCAAGCATCACCTCAAAGTCATCCTTCCTCACTCAGGAATTAACAGTAAATTCAAGAATATTTACAATCAATAGCCCTTCGCAAAATAGGATTCAGAAAATCCGTTGCAGAAAAATAGAATATTCAGCTTAAACACCTTAATTTTGCGACCAAATTACAGGAACGTGCCCATTTTTCAACGAATAACTGAGCCATTTCTTGTAGCATTTTCAATCATTTAATAACACAGAATGTCATCTGCTCAGCAACCTCGCCTATCTGACCGTATTTTAGCCCTTGAAGAATCTTCCACATTGGCGATGGCACAAAAATCACGGGAATTGGCCGCTCAGGGTCACAAGGTTATAAACTTATCCATTGGAGAACCTGACTTCAAAACACCGAAGCACATTTGTGAGGCAGCTAAAAATGCTATTGATGCGGGATTTCATCACTATACACCCGTTCCAGGAATTCCTGAACTAAGAAAAGCAATTGCCGATAAATTTAACCGTGAAAACGATATTGACTGGAAACCAGAAAACGTAGTGGTTTCGACTGGAGCCAAACACTCATTGGCAAACGTTTTGCAAGTTTTGGTAAATCCCGGCGACGAAGTAGTAATCTTAGCCCCGTATTGGGTGAGTTATTCCGAGATGGTGAAACTTGCCGAAGGAACACCCGTTGTTGTGGAAGGTTCGTTTGAAAACAATTTTAAAGTTACGCCTGAACAACTCGAAGCCGCTATTACCGATAAAACAAAGGTAATTATGTACTCTTCGCCCAATAACCCAACCGGAACGGTGTACACCGAAGCCGAACTGCGGGCAATTGCCGACGTGGTGGAAAAGAACGAGCACGTTTTTATCATGGCAGATGAGATTTACGAGTACATCAATTTCTTGGAAGAAGGGCATTTTAGTATCGGCTCTATTCCCGCGATAAAAGACCGCGTAATTACCGTAAACGGCATGGCAAAGGGCTTCGCTATGACGGGCTGGAGAATTGGTTATATCGGAGCAATCAAATGGATTGCCGATGGTGTTACTAAATTGCAAGGACAAGTTACTTCTGGCACAAACCACATTGCCCAGCGTGCCTCCGTGGTAGCGTGGGATGACATGGCCGCCGCCGAAGGAATGCGAAGAGCCTACCTAACCCGCCGGGAACTAATGGTGAACGGTCTGAAAGAAATTCCTGGCTTTAAAGTAAATGTACCCGACGGAGCTTTTTATGCTTTCCCAGATGTCAGCTATTATTTCGGAAAGTCGGACGGAGAAACAACCATCGAAAACTGCGACGATTTCAGTTTGTGGCTATTAGCAAAAACTTTCGTAGCAACCGTAGCGGGTTCTGGTTTCGGAGCAGTTAATTGCATCCGTATTTCCACCGCCGCCTCCGACGAAGCCCTCACTGAAGCCATCGAACGCATCAGCGACGCGGTGAAGACGTTAAAATAGAAATTGTGTCAGTCTGCAACTACGCGTCCCGAGCGACTCGAAGACAGGCAACTCGGTAAAATACTTATGAATAATGTCAGTCTGAGGCTCTCGAAGACAGGTAACTAAGTAAAATACTGTAAGAATAATGTCAAGAAGAGCAAACGTGGCCCGAACTCGCGTCCCGACGGAGTGCCACCCAACCCCTCGAAGACAAACGACTGGATAAAAGCAACAGACTTTAAAACCATTTTGGAAGCAATTTTAAGAGTGCTTTTACTTTTGCCTAAAATTAGAGCCTAAGAATATTGCTAACTGTCGGGACGAAAAACCAAAATTTAGAAACGTTAATCCATTTTCTTCCGTAATTTCGCTCGATTTACAACGCACAACATCCATGACCGAACAAAATAGCCAAACGCACCAAGAACAAGACGACATCATCACGATAGATTTCAAAGCCTTCTTTGGCATTTTAAAAAAAGAGTGGTGGGTAGTTGTACTAATCACTGGTTTGATTGTGGCGGCGGGCGGCTGGTACGCATTCACCGCCCGAGAAGAATTTGTTTCTGAAGGCAGAATATTACCCGAGATGAGCGGCGGATCAGGATCATCTTTGGGAGGCTTAGCCAGTCTAGTAGGAATTGGTGGCTTTGAATTAGGCTTAAAAAACGGCACTGATGCTATCCGACCCGACCTTTATCCCGATATTATCCAAAGCACCCCTTTCTTTCTGGAGTTGTTCAAACAAGGCGTCATAACACAGACGGGCGATAGCTTGACTTTTGACTCCTATTACCATCAAGCTATTGAAGAAGATAAAGTAGCCGAGGAAATAAACCTAAAAACTTTTGAAGGGCAACCTGAAGGGGTTATTATCATGAATAGAGTTACTGAAGATCGAATCAAAGATTTAAAAACAAGGATAAACGGTAATATTGATAAGAAGAGTGGTGTAATAAACATCACCGTCAAAATGCCCGACCCCGTCGTGGCCGCCGGACTGGCAAAGTACGTAATGAAGTATCTGACAGATTACGTAACTGACTACCGTACCGAAAAAAGCAAACAAGATGTTGACTTCTTGGGCAGGAAAGTTGCTTCCGCCCGGGGCGAATTTTACGGTGATCAAGCCCGCAAAGCCCGCTACGCAGATCAATTTGCATTGCCTACTATGCGTCTACAATCAGCCGATATTCAACGGGAACGGATAGAGTCAGAATACAAGCTTTCTTCTACCGTTTATAACGAACTGTTGAAAAAATACGAAGAAGCCAAAATAAAACTCCAACAAGAAACCCCCGTTTTTCAAGTTTTAGAACCGCCCGTTGCTCCCACGCTCAAAAGCGAACCCAAAAAATCAATTATTCTCTTAGCTTCGGCGTTTACAGGTTTCTTTTTCTCCGTCATTGTCGCTTTGGCTATTCGTAAAAATTACAAAAAGGTACTTTCTTCATAGTTGCTAGGTTGAGTTTGCGGGTAGCCGCCGCAATCGAAACTTGTCAAAACCAAAACATTTACCGCTTAATCAAAAAATTAATTTCTTTATTGATTTTCAATAACAACTTCGTAACTTTAGGCGTTTTTTAAAATCAAATAAATTTGAAATCGCTCCTACCTCAATTAAATAATATCAAGATAATCGTTATTGGTCTCGGCTACGTGGGCTTACCTCTAGCCGTTGAGTTCGGTAAAAAATACCCAACTGTTGGTTTTGACATTAACAAAGACCGCGTTGCGGAGTTAGAACGGGGCTATGATCGCACCCGCGAGACTTCCACCGAAGAAATAAACGCCGCTACGAAGTTATCGTTTGTGACATCGTTGAACCCCTCCCCCGTAGGGAAGGAAACGAAAGTTTACATCGTCACCGTACCAACCCCCATTGACCAATTCAAAAAACCCGATTTACGGCCATTAATCTCGGCGAGTACCATGATTGGGAAGGTTTTACAACAAGGTGATGTGGTCATTTATGAATCAACGGTTTATCCCAGTTGTACGGAAGAAGATTGCGTTCCGGTATTGGAGCAAGTAAGTGGGTTGAAGTTTAATGAAGATTTTTTCTGCGGTTATTCTCCCGAACGAATTAATCCGGGTGATAAAAAGAATACGCTCACCAAGATATTAAAGATAACCTCTGGCTCAACACCCGAAATTGCCGAGTTTGTGGATCAACTCTACGGCTCCATCATTACGGCGGGCACCTACAAAGCACCTTCCATGAAAGTGGCAGAAGCCGCAAAAATAGTGGAGAACTGTCAGCGGGACGTAAACATCTCTTTCGTAAACGAACTAGCGTTGATATTCGATAAAATGAACATCGACACCACCGAGGTATTGGAAGCCGCCGGAACAAAATGGAATTTTCTTCCCTTCCGACCAGGATTAGTGGGCGGGCACTGCATTGGCGTTGATCCGTATTATATGATTCACAAAGCGGAGAGTCTCGGCTATCACCCAGCACTCATTGGGGCTGGCCGTAGAATTAATGATAATATGGGTATTTTTGTGGCGAATAAAGTGGTGAAACTCATGATCCAAAAAGGCATTGCCGTAAAAGGAGCAAAAGCCTTAATTTTAGGAATTACTTTTAAGGAAAATTGCCCAGACATCCGTAACACCCGCGTAGTTGATATCTACGATGAGTTAAAAGCCTTCGGCCTCGAAGTCGATGTGTATGACCCGTGGGCGGACAAAAAAGAAGTGAAAGCGGAATATGGGATCGAGTTGACAGAGCTATTTGATATTGAATACAATGCTGTAATAATCGCAACCGCTCACAACGAATTTAAAGAAATAGACTTGACAAAAATCAGCAAAAATATTCATGTACTTTTTGATACGAAATCGATCGTTGAGAAGAGTATGGTGGATGGTAGAATGTAATTTAAATGAAAAAAGTATTAGTAACTGGTGCTGATGGCTTTATAGGAAGTCATTTAGTCGAAGAATTAGTAAAGGGAGGCAATAAAGTTAAAGCATTCTGCTACTACAATTCATTTAACTCCTGGGGTTGGATAGATAGCCTGCCTGAGGAAATCATGCAACATGTAGAAGTGTTTACTGGTGATATCAGAGACCCTAATGGAGTTCGTACAGCAGTGCAAGGGTGTGACATAATTTATCACTTAGCCGCACTTATTGCTATTCCATATTCATACCATTCTCCCGATTCATACATTGATACTAATGTCAAGGGAACTTTGAACATTCTTCAAGCCGCCCGCGATTTAAACGTACAAAGGGTTTTGGTTACATCTACCTCAGAGGTATATGGAACGGCTCAATACGTCCCAATTGATGAATTACACGCACGTCAACCACAATCGCCCTATTCAGCTTCAAAAATCGGTGCTGACTGTATGGCTGAATCGTTTTATCGCTCTTTTAATTTACCGGTAACAATTGTCCGGCCATTTAATACATACGGACCTCGGCAATCTGCCCGAGCAATCATACCGACTATTATTACGCAATTGCTAAATGGTACCGATGAGTTAAAGCTTGGTGACCTCCGGCCTACGCGAGATTTACTTTATGTAAAAGATACCGCTAAGGGGTTTATTGCTATTGCTAAGTCTGACGACTTAATTGGCCAAGATTGTAATATTGCAACAAATTCAGAAATTTCAATGCAAGCTCTGGTTGAAAATCTAATTTCAATTATCAACCCAAGTGCCTCAATAGTTAAAGATGAACAACGTTTACGTCCAGCGAAGTCAGAGGTTTATCGCCTCTTTGGCGATAACTCAAAAATAAGAAAACATACAGATTGGAAGCCTGAATATAACCTTAAAGAAGGCTTAGCTGAAACAATTACGTGGTTTGGAGATAAAGAAAATCTAAAAAACTACAAGTCAAATATTTACAACGTATGATTCCTCTTTCTGTACCTAATATATCAGGCAATGAATGGCAGTATGTAAAAGACTGTTTAGATACCAGTTGGGTATCGTCAGTGGGCTCGTACGTAAATAAGTTTGAGGAGGTTACTGCCAAGTTTACGGGAGCTAAATATGCCATTGCGACCTCAAATGGCACCGCAGCACTACACATATCTTTGCTATTAGCAGATGTGCAACCTGGTGATTTAGTGATCGCTCCGAACCTCACTTTCGTTGCTTCAATTAACGCCATAAAATATGCGGGAGCTAATCCAATATTAATTGACATAGATAATGAATCATGGCAAATGGATCTTGACCTTTTGGAAAATTTTCTTTCAAAGGAAACGACTGTTCAAGAAGGGTGTACGATATTGAAGTCTACTAATCAACGAATCAAAGCTATGATGCCCGTGCACGTTCTTGGTAATATGAACGATATGGAGAGACTTAGCAACATAGCTAAATTATATCACCTAACCGTAGTAGAAGATTCGACCGAAGCTCTCGGTTCCTATCAAAATGGTCAACATGCCGGTACTTTTGGTTTACTCGGCACAATAAGCTACAATGGCAATAAGCTAATTACTACGGGAGGTGGGGGTATGATAATTACCAGTGATGAGCATTTGGCCAAGCGAGCGAAGCATTTAACCACAACTGCAAAAGCTACCCCTGACGAATATTTCCATGATGAAATTGGGTACAATTACCGACTTGTTAATATCCTAGCCGCTATGGGCGTGGCACAAATGGAGCAACTGCCTACCTTTTTAAATAGAAAGAAAGAAATTACAGAATTTTACATAGATACGCTCTCGAAAGTTGAAGGGATTAAATTTCAAAAAGTAAGGTACGATGTACAGCCTAACAATTGGCTATTTACAGCGAAGTTCCCTAATGCTAAAGAGCTATTGAAGACCTTAAATGAGTCGGGAATCATGGCAAGACCCTTTTGGATTCCTATGAATCGGTTACCCGCAAATAAAAACGATTTATATATTTCCGATTCAGATAATTCTTGTGAAGTCTATTCAAGTTGTATTAGTTTACCATGTTCAACTAGTATAAAAGGCTTTGACCTTGAAGAAGTAGTTACTGCCATATTAAAATTTTATAAATAGATACACATGCTAAAAATTGGATACTTCGCTGATGGGAAATGGTCGCACAATGCTTTTGAATTACTGATAAAGGATAATTCGATAAAAGTAGAGTTTATCGTTCCAAGAAGTGATTCAAAAGACAAAACGCTCCTCAAACTAGCACAGAAGTATGGTATTCCATACTTGGAAGGAGTACGAATCAATTCAGATGAATTCTACAATGTAGCTACAGAGTTCTCTTGCGACCTTTTTGTGTCGATGAGTTTCAATCAAATATTTAAATCAAAAATTACAAATTTACCTGCTTTAGGGACAATCAATTGTCATGCGGGGAAGCTTCCTTTCTACAGAGGACGAAATATCTTAAATTGGGTACTAATAAACGATGAGAAAGATTTTGGCATAACGGTACATTTTATTGATAAGGGTATCGATACTGGTGATATTATTTTACAGAACACATATAGTATTGAAGAGTCGGATAGCTATAAAACACTGCTAGAAGTAGCATACGAAGGTTGTGCGATTACTTTATATGACGCAATCAAAAAGGTACAAGCTGGGATTTTTGTGAGAATAAAACAAACTGACATTCACCCAGTTGGGTTTTATTGTGGGATGAGAAAAGCGGGTGACGAATACATAAATTGGAATTTGGATAGTAAATCAATCTATAATTTTATTAGAGCGATTTGTGACCCTGGTCCAAAAGCGACAACTTTCTTGAGTAATCAAACTGTAAAGATAAATAGTGCTTCAATCATTCCGGAAGCACCAAAATACATAGGGAAAGTTGGACAGGTTATTGGAAGGTCAAAACGTGGCTTTATAGTAAAAACGCAAGATACTACCATTGAGATTTTTGATATTGAAAGTGAAGTAAAAATAAAAATGGGAGATTGTTTTCATGGATTTTAATAAAGTAATAATTATCGCCGAAGCAGGCGTAAATCATAACGGAAATATCAACGTTGCAAAGCAGTTGATTGACGTAGCTGTGGATGCTGGTGCTGATTTCGTAAAGTTTCAAACCTTTAAAGCGAAAAACCTTGCTACCAAAAAAGCACCAAAGGCTGATTATCAAGAAAAAACAACTGGCAAGTCAGAGAGCCAGTTAGAAATGCTAAAACGTCTGGAGCTTTCTGAAGAGAATCATGTAGAGCTAATAGAATACTGCAAAGAACGGCAGATTGAATTTCTTTCAACCGCATTTGATAGTGAAAGTATTAAATTGTTAAAAGGTTTAGGAATAAAGCTTGGTAAAATTCCTTCTGGAGAACTAACAAACTTACCCTATTTGAGAGAAATGTCAGAAGCGTTTTCATCTATTATTTTATCCACCGGAATGGCAAATATGGCTGAAATAGAGGAAACTGTTGATGCCTTACTGATGGCGGGAACAAAACGAGAAAACCTTACCGTTCTTCACTGCAATACTGAATACCCAACCCCGTTTCAGGATGTCAACCTAAAAGCAATGCTTGCAATTCAGGAAACCATCGGGTTGAAAATTGGATATTCAGACCATACCCTTGGAATAGAAGTACCCATAGCAGCGGTTGCGTTCGGAGCTACTGTGATTGAAAAGCACTTCACCTTAGATCGCTCTATGGAAGGTCCCGATCATCAAGCGTCTTTAGAACCCTCAGAATTGAAAGCAATGGTTTCCGCAATTCGGAACATCGAATTGGCAATTGGCGGAAGTGGAGAAAAAGAAGTTTCTCAATCTGAGAGAAAAAATATCAACATTGCCCGAAAGAGTATCGTGGCTGCGGTGGATATTAAAAAAGGGACAAATTTGACTGAAAACAATTTAGCGGTCAAACGTCCGGGAGCAGGAATTAACCCCATGAAGTGGGATGAAGTGATAGGTACAATTGCTACTAAAGACTTTGCAGCAGATGATTTGATTGAGTTATGAAAAAAATCTGTATCATATCAGGAACCAGAGCCGAGTATGGTCTACTTTCCCCTTTAATGCACGCCATTAAGAGAGAAAGCCACTACTCGTTACAAGTAATAGTGTCAGGAATGCACCTATCTCCTGAATTCGGGTTAACCTATCGTGAAATTGAGAAGGAAGGTTTCACTATTGACGAAAAAGTAGAAACATTACTTTCAAGCGATACTGATACAGGAATTATAAAATCTACTGGTCTCGGCATGATTGGCTTTGCCGATGCAATCAATCGACTAAAGCCTGATTTAGTCGTACTATTAGGAGACCGCTTTGAAACATTCGCAGCAGCAACAGCGGCCTATTTAGCGAAAATACCCATTGCCCATTTACATGGGGGTGAAACAACTGAAGGAGCAACCGATGAGGGGCTTCGCCACGCAATTACTAAAATGTCGTATTGGCATTTTACATCTACTGAAATATACCGCAAGCGTGTTATTCAATTAGGCGAAAGCCCAGATAGAGTCTTCAACGTTGGTGCATTGGGCATTGACAATATTAAAAAACTGTCTTTACTCACTAAAGATGAGCTCACCCAGTCTATAAACTTTGATATAAGCAGGCCTTTTCTACTAGTTACTTTTCATCCGGTTACGCTGGAAAGTAACTCCGCCGAAAAACAATTTATGGAGTTGTTGAAAGCATTTGAATGCTTATTCGGAATGAACGTAATCTTCACTAAACCAAATGCTGATGCGAATGGCCGTATAATCATCGAATTAATTGATAAATTCGTGTCCAAAAATACTATGCAATACGTAAGTTTCACAAGTTTAGGACAACTGCGTTACCTATCGCTGATGAAATACGCAGTAGCAGTAGTTGGAAACTCTTCCAGTGGGATTATTGAAGCCCCCTCTTTTGGAATTCCTACTATAAATATAGGTGACAGGCAGAGAGGCAGAATTGCGGCCACAAGCGTGATTCATGTTCCGCCAGTAGCTGAACAAATTTCCGATGCCATAAAGAGTATCTCGACAATTAGGGCCGAAAAAATTGATAATCCATATGGCAGTGGGGATACGACAGAGAAGATTGTGAAAATTCTTAGTGAGAATCTGAATAACATTGAGCTAAAAAAGAGTTTTCACGATATAAAATAACAGATGTTACCTCAGCTTAACATTATTTCTAGCAACGCAACGATAAAGGATGCAATTAATTTACTTAATACAGTAGGGCAATCAGGTGCAGTTTTGTATGTTATTAGTGAAGGTAACTACGCTCTTATTGGTACATTAACTGATGGAGATATTCGCCGGGGCATTCTAAATAATATTGATGTTGGTCAATCACCAGAGGCAGTGTGTAACAAAGACTATTTCTGGGTAGAGTTTAGTCAAAACTGGATTCAAGATGACGTCCTTAAAAAAGCTCAAGCTAAAGGAATAAAGCATATTCCACTGCTACACTCAGATAGGACATTAGTAAAAATAATCGATCTCTCGGTGTACAAATCTTTTCTTCCACTTGACGCAGTAATAATGGCGGGGGGGCAAGGGACAAGGTTACGTCCGTTAACTTTGACCACACCAAAACCACTATTAAAGGTAGGTTCTAAACCAATAATAGAACACAACGTAGATAGACTTAAAAGTTTCGGAATACAGCATATCACCATCAGTATTAATTACTTGGGGGATCAGCTTGTAACTTACTTTGGAGACGGCACAAAAAAGGATTTAAAAATTAATTACGTTGAAGAGAACAAACCCTTAGGTACAATTGGAGCATTGGGGCTTATCGGTAATTACGAAAATGATAATCTTCTCATCATGAATTCCGATTTATTAACTACAATAAATTTTGAAGATATTTATGATGAATTTATTGAAACCAAAGCTGATATGATTGTAGCGACGACTACATATGAAGTCAAGATACCGTATGGAGTTGTAGAGACTGATGGTAATGAGGTCATTTCTTTAGCAGAAAAACCCACTTATACCTACTACTCCAACGCTGGAATTTATATCATCAAGAAAGAGCTCGTCGATTTAATTCCTAAAAATGAACATTTTAACGCAACGGATCTAATGGAGAAGCTTTTCCAGATGAAGAAAAAGGTTGTGAATTATCCTATTCTCGATTATTGGTTAGATATCGGCAAACATCACGATTACGAAAAAGCTCAAAAAGATATTAAACATTTAGAGTTATGAGTAATATTTTAATTACCCTATGTGCCAGAGGAGGTTCTAAAGGCGTACCAAACAAGAATATTAAACAATTGTGCGGTAAGCCGCTGATTCAGTACAGTATAGAAGTTGCACGCGAATTCTCAAATACAGTACCTGATAAATGTAAAATTGCTTTATCGACGGATGATGAAAAGATCCTAACAGTTGCAAGGCAATGCGGTTTAGATACAGATTACATCCGACCAGAAGAATTAGCAACAGATACATCTGGTAAAGTTGATGTTATTAATCATCTAGTTGCCTATGAAGAGCAGTTGGTCGGTGAAAAATATGACTTGGTAATTGATTTGGACGTTAGCTCACCGCTTAGAAATAAAATGGATTTAATTCGGGCTATGGATATTATAGTAAATGATTACGAAGCCTATAACTTATTCTCTGTCTCTGACGCCCATAGAAATCCGTATTTTAATATGGTTGAGCTTGGAGAAGACGGTTATTTCAAGCTTGTAAAGCAAATACCCTCTGATATTTTCTCAAGACAAACCGCCCCACCTGTGTATGATTTGAACGCATCATTTTATTTCTACAAAAGGATATTTTTTGAACAAAACTTCAAAACAGTAATTACGCCTCAAACCCAAATTTTTAAAGTTGATCACATATGCTTTGATATTGATTCAATTTTAGACTTTGACATCATGGAGTTCTTAATTTCTCAAAACAAGTTAGATTTTGACCTATGATTGTCTTAATTGAAGGCCTCGGTTCTATTTCACGTAAGCACATTTCAGCATTAAGAAATAGCCAACCAAACGTCAAATTATATGCTTTAAGATCTAAGGCAGCTTCTCCTTCAGAAGAAGGGATAATAAATATATATGATTACAATCAGTTGACTGAAAAACCCGATTTTATTATAATTTCGAATATTACACAACGGCATCGGGTAAGTGTTGAGAACGCCATAAAATTAGGTGTTCCAATTATGATTGAAAAGCCAGTATTGCCCAGCTTAACAGCAGCCGACTTTGATTTAAATGAAAGGATAAAAAGTTTAGGTATCAAAACGTACGTAGCATGTAATCTAAGGTTTTTAAATGTATTACAATTTCTAAAAAAACACCTTGATGAAAGCACTGTGGGCATTAATGAAGTAAATGTCTATTGCGGTTCCTATTTCCCGGACTGGCGACCAAAGAGAGACTATAAAACAATGTACAGTGCTCAAAAGGGCGAAGGAGGAGGCATTCACCTTGAGTTAATACACGAGATGGACTATACCTCATGGCTATTCGGAATACCCACGATCTTAAATTTCACCACCTCTTCAAGATCTACCATAGATATAGAGGCTGCCGACTACGCTCATTATCTTTTAGATTACCCAAAATTCATCGCTACCATCACATTAAATTTTTACCGAAAAGAAATCAAGCGAACAATAGAAGTTATTTTTGAGGATCGAACTTGGATTGTTGATTTAGTTAAAGGAAACATTCACGATGGCTTAGGTAAGTTAATATATCAGTCAGGGCAACAGGTTATTGAAACCTATGACGTACAAATGAGGCATATGATAGATGTGGTAAAAGGAAAATCTGAGTCACACAATACGTTTGAAGATTCACTTGAAGTATTAAAACTTAGCTTAGGAAATGCATAACTTAGAAAATAAAATAATCATTGTTACTGGAGGCTCTGGATTGTTGGGCAAAGCAATAATAGAAAGCATAAAAGAAAACGATGGAAGACCTATAAATTTTGATTTAGTAAACAACTGCGATTGTGACTTCATAAGAGTTGATATTACTAATCAAGAAGAAATTAAAATTGGAGTTAAGTCCATTCTTGAAAAATTCGGAAAAATTGATGGATTAGTAAACAATGCTTACCCTCGAACAAAGGATTGGGGAATACCTTTTGAGGACGACCACAATTTAAATTCTTGGAGAAAAAATGTGGATATACAACTAAATAGCTACGTAGCCAGCTGCCAAGAGGTCCTAAAAGTGATGAAAGTGCAGCAATTTGGTTCGATAGTAAATATAGCCTCCATTTACGGAGTAGTTGGAAATGACTTTACGGTTTATGAAGGAACAGATTTAAAAACCGCCGCTCCCTATTCAGCAATTAAAGGTGGTCTCATAAATTTTACCAGATACATCGCCTCATATTATGGCAGATATGGTATTAGGGCAAATTGTGTTTCTCCCGGAGGTATATTTGACAAGCAAAACCCTGTCTTTGTGGAAAATTACGAAAAGAAAGTGCCGATGAAGCGAATGGGAACCCCTGAGGACATTGCACCAAGTGTAAGTTTTATGCTTTCGGACGATGCAAAATATATAACAGGTCAAAATTTAGTAGTTGACGGGGGATGGACGGCCATTTAAATACTTATTATGATTGAAGCATTAGATTTTCCTCTCGATGTACCAAGGATACTTAGGTCGAAAAAGTCCATCAAAAGGTCATTGTTAGAGAAGGAAGAAAAAAGGACAATTAATATTGCCGTTTTAGCAGGTTCTACCGCTGATGAGCTCTTAAATATTTGGGAACTTTTCTTGCTTAAGCATGGCTTCCAACCAAATTTCTACCTATCTGATTACAACAGGTACTATGAAGATGCCATATTTGGAAACGAGAAATTAGATAATTTTAAGCCAGATATTATCTATATTCACACCACAATCAAGAATATTTTAACATTCCCTAAATTTGACAATACAGCTGATGAAATCAAAACCCTTATAGCAGAAGAGAGCCGAAAGTATGGCAAGATTTGGGATGCTTTACAAAGATTCAACTGTCCAGTCATACAAAACAATTTTGAACTCCCACTCAATAGAGGCTTAGGGAATCTAGATTCTTACAACATTCATGGAAAAACCTATTTTATCAAACAGATAAATGAGGAATTTGGCAAGAACGCTACATTAAGAAATAATTTACTTTTAAATGATATAAATTATATATCAGCTAAACAAGGGTTAGATAATTGGTTTGATAGAAGCCTATGGTATTCTTCCAAATATGCTTTTAGTTTCAACTCATTTCCTCATGTAGCCAACAACCTAACGAATCTAGTCTTAAGTATAAAAGGCTTATCTCAAAAGTGTTTGGTTCTCGATCTAGATAATACATGTTGGGGCGGAGTGATTGGTGATGACGGAATTAATGGAATTAAATTAGGAAAAGAAAGTGCAGCCGGGGAGGCACATATGTTCTTCCAGGAATACGTTAGAGAGCTGAAAGATAGAGGGATTGTTTTAGCTGTTTCTTCAAAAAACGATTTAAATATCGCTAAAGAAGGCTTTGATCATAACGATAGCATATTATCTTACTCTGATTTCGTATCTTTCAAGGCAAATTGGGAACCAAAATATTTAAATATTCAAGCTATAGCTTCTGAAATTAATATAGGGTTGGATAGCTTGGTTTTCATAGATGACAATGCAATGGAACGTAGTATCGTAAGGTCTCAGTTACCTAATGTCAAAGTTCCCGATGTCCAAGAAAATATTGTTAATTTCATAGACTACATCGAAAGTCATGGATATTTCGAGCCGATAAGCCTTTCTAATGAAGATTTAAGCCGAAACAAGTTCTACGATGAAAACAAGCAGAGGGAGGAAAGAAAAGCCCAATTTGATAACTATGGCGACTTCCTTAAGTCCCTGGAGATGAAAGCCATCATTCAACCCTTTGACCCTAAAAGCATAAATAGAGTAACCCAACTAATTAACAAAACAAATCAATTTAACCTTAGGACAAAAAGGTATACAATTCCAGAAGTTGAAAACATGGCTAGCGGTCAGCATTTTATAGGTTTACACGGTAGGTTAATTGATAAATTCGGAGACAATGGGATCGTCACAATTATTATTGGAGAAATTAGTGACGATAATACATGTACAATTGACACTTGGTTGATGAGTTGTAGGGTTCTTAAGAGGGAAATGGAATTTGCGATGTTTAATGAGTTTGTAAGAGTCTGCCTCACAAAGGGGATAAAGCAGGTGATTGGCATTTATGAAGCTACCAAAAAAAATAAAATGGTCTCTGATTTGTATAATCAAATGACGTTTGAAAAAGTTGATGACAAGGAGCACTTTCGGTGGAAATTAGATTTAGAAAATTATAAGCCTTTTGATACAGCAATTACAATTAACTAATTATGAATAGGAAAGAAATTTTTAATCGGTTGAATTCAATCTTTCAGGATATTTTTGATGACCAAGGTTTAGAGGTTGTTGAAACTACGAACTCGGATGAAATTGAGGATTGGGACTCTTTGAACCATATAAACCTAGTTGTTGCCATTGAAATGGAGTTTGAAGTTAAATTCTCAATTAATGAATTAACCTCTTTTAAAGACGTAGCTGACATGGTTGATTTAATTATTCTTAAAGTACATGAATAATTACAAGTACAACGAAATTAAGGTGGGAATGTCATTCAATTTTAAGTCTATCATTACTAACGAAAAAATGGATAGCTTTTTAATGATTTCTGGAGACAACAATCCCTTACATTGCGATAGTGCATATGCTAAAGCTAACGGAATGCAAGATCGAGTTGTATATGGCCTGCTTAGTTCGTCTTTTTATTCCACCCTCGTTGGTGTTTATATCCCTGGCAAGTATGCGATCTTACACTCAGTTGATATTCAATTTAGTAAACCAGTATATATCGGAGATCAATTAACAGTTGTGGGAGAGGTAGTTCGCAAGCATGACTTGTTTAATCAGATTGAAATAAAAGCATATATACAAAATCAAAATAATGAGAGGGTTTCTCGTGCTAAAATAAAAGCCGGATTGATAAATGGATAATATAATACTGATTTTAGGGGCGTCTTCCGACTTGGGAATACAATTAATTAAAAGTATTAACGAGGACTGTTTAATCATTGCACATTATCATTCTAACATTAATCGGTTTGATAATTTAGAAACAGTATCAAAAAATAAAATTATTCCTATCCATGCTGATTTCTCCTCAGAATCAAGTGTTTCTGAATTTATTCATCAAGTTGAAGCCTTTGGTACTCCAACTAAAATAGTACATTTAGCCGCTAGCAAATTTGAGAACACACGCTTCAGAAGCTTAAACCCAAACTCCTTCATAAATGAGTTAAATATAAGCCTCGTTTCTTTTATGAGAATATTAAAAGCATTTCTCCCTAAAATGGCTTTGCAAAGAAAGGGACGGATAGTTACTCTACTTTCAAGTGTTACCTTTGGAGTTCCACCGAAAGCTCTTTCACAATACACTACAATAAAATATGCACTGCTTGGACTTATGAAGTCAGTTGCTTCTGAATATGGAGAGAAAAAAATAACGTTCAATGGGATTTCACCTTCGATGATTGAAACACAATTCATTAGTAAATTAAATGAAAAAATAATCGAAATTTCAGCACAAAATAATCCTTTAAAACGTAATGCCATGGTAGATGATGTAGTTCCCACCATCCTATTTTTACTTTCTGAGGACGCTAAGTTTATCAATGGAACAAATATTCCTATTACTGGTGGAAGCAACTTCTAAACAAACAAAAATCTCGATTGCCACCTTGAGCGATACTAATGATATAATGAAATTCATCAATAATGAATGGAAATTAGACCATATACTAGCACGAAATAAAAAATTCTTTTTATACGAGCATCAAAATAATAATGAGATCAACTTCATTATATCTAGGTCTATTGAAAGAGGAAGCATTATCGGGGTATTAGGTTTTATAAAGTGTTCATTGAACACAAAATTATCTGATGTGGCTACTGTAATTTGGAAAGTATCGAAAACGGCAAAAAGTCCTTTTTTAGGAGTGGAGCTTTTACGTTTTCTGCAGAATTTACCTCAAGTCAGAACTATCTTTAGCGTAGGAATCAATAAAAAAACGGTTGGAATATATACATATTTAGGAATGCAGACTGGCACGCTGGATCATTTTGTTTTGCTGAATGCAAATTGCAAAAATTTTAGAGTCGCCAAAGTACTACTACCCCACTTCCCTGTACGCATAGACACAATTCCGATTAAAGAAGGTTATTCTGTCACTAGTATAGATACTTTCGCAAAAATTAAGCACTACGGTTTCGATAAGTTTGAAAATGTTATTCCTTACAAAGACTCTTATTACTATCAAAGAAGATATTTTGCTCACCCCATTTATAAATACCAAGTTTTTGGTTTAAAATTCAATGAAGTATTAATATCCATAGTTTTTACAAGAATTCAGGAAAGTGAGAAAGGGAATGTGCTAAGAATAGTTGACTTTGTCGGCCCTGAGTCTACATTTAGATATTACTCTCAATTTTTCAATTCCTTTATGCAAGAAAATAATTTGGAGTATACAGACATTTATTGTTATGGGATTGACAAGGAGTCTGTTTTAGAAGCAGGTTTTATCGATTTAAAATTAAAAGAGAGTGAGGAATTGATAATTCCCAATTATTTCTCTCCCTTTGTGCAAAAGAATGTAGATATTTTATTTTTTGTGGATTCCCAGAAGTCAAGTAACATAAAACTATTTAAAGCAGATGGCGATCAAGATAGACCAAGTTAAAAAGGGTAATTTAACCGTCGTAATGTATCATTATGTTAGAGAAATTGTGAATTCACAATTTCCCAATATCAAGGGGTTAGAATTACAGGCATTTATTGAGCAAATAAAATACTTCAACAAGCATTACAACTTTGTCACAATTGAGCAGGTGATAGATTCTATTAATAATAATAGCCCGCTACCACCAAAATCAATTTTATTGACATTTGATGATGGATATAAAGATCATTATTCCAATGTTCTCCCAGTTCTAATAGAGCATAAAATAAAAGGCTGTTTTTATGTGCCCGCAATTCCAATAATCGAAAAAAAGATACTCGATGTCAATAAAATCCATTTTATTCTTGCTCAAGTAGGAGAAAATATAAACAGTTTAGTTTCGGACCTAAGAGAAGCATTATTTATCAACAAAAATGAATATAATCTACAAGACTTTGAGTTTTATTATAAAAAACTGGCAATGGCCAATAGGTTCGATGCACCTGAGGTGATTTTCGTAAAACGGTTGCTTCAAGTAGAACTTACTGAGACATTACGTGCAAAAATCACGGATGCATTATTTAACAAATACATTCATATTGAAGAGGAGGAGTTTGCTGAGAACCTTTACTTAAGCAAAAAGGAGATAAGTGAGATGCTTAATGAAGGCATGCACATAGGCTGTCATGGGTATAACCATTATTGGTGGAATAAACTAAAAGAAAATGAATTAGAAAATGAAATAGATAAGTCTATAGAATTCCTTAGAGACTTAGGAGTAAATACGGAAAATTGGACAGCGGCATATCCTTACGGCTCATATAGCTTGGGAGTTGAAAGAATGTTGAAGGAAAAGAAGTGCAAATTAGCTTTTACAACTGAAGTAGGAATTGCCACCTGTTCAGGTATGCAAAGGCTATTAATGGAACGGTTGGATACCAACGATTTGCCACGAAAGATCAACTCAGGAGTAAATTTATGGTACGACCGAGCTAAATAAGTACGAGAAAAATTGTTTATTGTAAACTCTCACAATGTCAAAGCAAACTATAGTACTCCAAAGGCCAACTAGTATGAGCATGGATTCAATTAATGAGCTTAATATTATAAGATTTATAATGCATAATAATACAAATTACTTCAACCTATTCAGTAAAAGCGACACAATTAATATTACTGTTTATTAAGGTAATAAAGTATGGGTAATAAGCCCAAGGCGAATATAACTTATCACACAAATATACTGCCCCCACCTTGGTATAAGCTTGAAGAGGTAATATATTGCACACAAAGGGTAGAAACACCGAAAGGCATGGCAGATTCAGCAGAATTTTTGCTTTCTGAAAATACAAAATACATAGTAAGCCACAACTTAATCATACATTGGGGATGAGTAACATAAATATATTAATCATAGGTTCGGGCTCATTAGGTAGTAGGCACCTGCAAGGGCTACTCACTGTAAAAGTGCCTTTAACCGTATTTGTTTTAGACCCTTCTGATGAGTCTCTCCAATTAGCTCAAGATAGAGCTAAACAAATAAAACACAGTCATGCTTTACACTTTCAGAAAGATTGGAAAGGTTTGCCGGATAAGCTTCTTTTGTCAATAGTTTCAACAAGTTCTAACATTCGTGAGGATATAGTTATGAAACTTATCAGTGAATACCAAGTAAGCAACTTGTTATTGGAGAAAGTCTTGTTCCAAGCAATAGCTTCTTACCGAAGAATTGAGAAATTAATTAACGAGAAAGGCCTCAAAGTATGGGTTAACCATGCCCGACGGATGATGGAACCATACCAATTGGTAAAACAATATTTAGCTGAATTTAATGAAAAGATTCACTTCCAAGTTTTTGGTGGCGGGTGGGGAATAGGTTGTAACGGGTTACACTTTTTAGACTTACTGACATATATTACCAACGAACCAATTAAAGTTATTAATTCTAAGGATATTGACAACGTTATTCACCAAAGTAAGCGTAGTGGTTTTGTTGAGTTTTCTGGTACGATATCAGGAACTACTAAAAACGGAAGCACCTTCAATATTTGTTCGAGGAAAGACGAAAGTTCTCCTATTACGATTAGCATATTAAGTCAATCTATTCGTTTGATTATTTCCGAAAACTCTAATGAGATAAGTGTAATAAAACTCTGTAAGAAAAATCAATATAAGCCTGAAATTTCAAACTATGAAATGAAATTCCAAAGTGAACTTACTGGAATTTTTACGACAGAAATCATTGAAGATAAAAACGTAAATTTACCAATATATGGTCAGGCTTGTGAGTTGCATATTCCTTTCATTAGGTCTTTGCTAAAGAAGTACAATCAAATTACTGGGATAAACTCTAAAATATGCCCGATAACTTAAAAAAAGAATAAATTAGAATCTGTTTTCTATTCTGAATTTGTGATAAAATAATATATGAACGTATTAATTGGAACAGGCTCAATGGCCAGTGATTACTCGAATGTACTTCAAAAACTCAACGTGTCATATAAAGTGATAGGAAGAGGTGCAGACTCCGCTGAACTATTTGAAAATAGCACTGGAATAAAACCATTCATTGGAGGGCTAGATAATTTTTTAGCCCAAAACCACGGGGCTAAAATAGCGTCTGCTATAATTGCAGTGGGAACAGAATCACTGATGTCTTGTCTGTTGACTTTGCTAAAGTTTGGTGTAAAAAAAATACTTATTGAGAAGCCTGCTGCATTAAGCATCAAAGAGCTCCTTAACAATGAAGAAAAAATTAAACCTTATCAAGATAGTATTTATGTTGCATACAATCGCAGGTTTTATTCTTCAGCACTAGAGGCACAGAGACTAATTGAAGAAGATGGCGGGCTAAAGTCAATGCACTTTGAATTTACTGAATGGGCTCACAAAATTGAGGAACTAATAAAGAGTCCTGACATAAGAAAAAATATTTTTTTTTCAAACTCTACACACGTTATCGATCTTGCATTCTACTTAGCAGGTAAGCCCAAAGAGTGGCAATCTTATTCAAAATCAGGCAATTTGAACTGGCACGAGAAAACAAACTTTTCCGGTGCTGGAATAACCGATGAGGGTGTTATTTTCTCATATATTTCGAACTGGGAAAGTGCTGGTCGTTGGGGCATCGAGTTACTAACAGACAAAAGAAGAATTTATTTGAAACCAATGGAAAAAATCAGTACTCAGCTAAAAGGTTCAGTAGCACTTGTTGAGCACGCCTTCGATGATTCTTTGGATATTCAATTTAAACCTGGATTAATGTTGCAAGTAGAAGCATTTTTAACTAGTCAAGATGATAAATTAATTAATATCAAGAATCATATCTTAAATGCTAAAAATGTTTACTCAAAAATAATTAGTTAAAACATACTTTTAATTAAAGAAATGAAAACATTTACTTTAAAAGTAGAGGCAATAAAAAATGAAAACAAAGACACTTTAACACTTTGTTTTAGACAGCCCGCAATTCGCAAACTTAAATATCAAGCAGGACAATATTTGAGTATGTCTTTTATCCTTAATGGACGAAAACATGTCCGCCCCTACTCTTTTTCTTCTTCACCATCAGTTGATTCACTAATAGAAACAACTGTTAAGAAAATCCCAAACGGAGTTGTATCAAATTATGTACATGAAAAAGTGAAAGTGGGAGATGTAATTGAAGTTAGTGGACCAATGGGCGATTTTATATATGCTGAAGATGATTTTTATGAGGAAATATTTTTTTGGGGTGCAGGGAGTGGAATAACGCCATTAATCTCAATTATTAAAGAGATTTTGGTTACAAATACCTTAGTAAATGTAAATTTAATCTACGGGAACAAAAATTCAGAATCTACCATATTTTTAGATCTAATAAATAAATTAAACTTTAAATATTCAGAAAAACTTACAGTTTGGTATTTTAATTCGCAACATAGTGTCGAAGAAAATAATGATTTCCATAGAAATGGTAGTATAAGCAAACATTTTACCATTGAACTACTAAAAAATAAAAACATATTAAAACAAAACACTTCATTTGTGGACCTAAAGAGGTGAAGATAATGCTTTCAGAAACATGAAATGTCCAGCTGTAAATATATATTCGGAAGAATTTAAATTAGTACCAAATTTAAAAGATTTTGAACATATGGAGAGTCGTGAAGTAGCTATAAAATATCTAATAAATGAATTTCTTGTCTTGGTTGAAAAGGGCAAAAGTGTTTTGGAATCAATTTTGGAGCAAAGTATCGATTTACCCCACTCTTGTCAAACAGGAAATTGTAGCCAATGTAAAGGCATAGCTAAAGAAGGTGATTTAAAAATGATTGGATTATCAAAAGAAAGAAATGATTTGAGTAACAATGAGTTTTTACTTTGTAGCAGTCACCCATTGAACGGTGGTGTTATAATAGAAATAAGGAATTAAATAAAAATGAAAGTAGTTATTTTTGCAGGAGATTTTGGAACCGTCTTTTGGAGGAACTTGAAGCCTTTTACTTGCTGGTAAACTTTTATGATTAAATAACCTATAAACAAAATGATACACGACAAAATTAAAAATATTAATCGTTACGCTTTCCTTTGGGAAATAGCTGATTTTGATATCAAAAACTATCAAAATGGAAAATTTGATATGGGTAGGCAAGATTTTTTGGGATTGGATTGGAATATGAAACCAAAGATGCCCAATACAGCCTTTGGGAAAGGCATAAAAAATACCTCGATCTACATCTAATACTAGATGGTGAAGAAGTAGTTCATATTACAGACACCACAAAAATGAAAGAAGCTAAGGCCTATGACCAAGAAGGCGACTATATGCTGTGGGACGGAGAAAAACAACAAGAAACACTCCTAGAAAAGGAGACTTTTTAGCTCTTTATCCTTATGAAATTCATAAAACAGCTGTGAGAATAGATTCAGTTTCTCGAATGAAGAAAATAGTGTTTAAAGTAAAGTTGTAACATGAAAATTAAGATTTATTTATTTTCTTTCATTTGTATAAATTTTTAACGACATGAGAGTATTAGTTATAGGTGCTGGAGTTTTTGGATGTAACATAGCCATTGAATTAAGCAAATCAAAATTTGATGTAGATTTAATTGAGACAGAGGATGATGTAATGATGCTTGCCTCAAAAAATAATCATAATCGATTACATTTAGGGTACCATTATTTGAGAAGCCAAAAAACTGCAAAACAGAGTATTTCTGGTTTATTATCTTTTTTGTTTTATTACGGAGAATCAGTTCTACACAGTTTCCCAAATTATTATACCATTGCAAAAGACGATAGTTATACTAATGCGAAAGAATTTGTTGAATTCTGTGAAAGTGTGGGAATAGATTACGATTATGAATTTCCTGATGAAAAGATATTAAACAGAAGTCTAATTGAAGAATCATTTAAAGTTCCAGAACCTGTTTTTGATTATAATATTCTAAAAGAAATTATTTTAAAAAGATTACTAAAACAAAACATTAACTTAGAGACAAATACAACTCTTATCGATTTAAACAAACATAACAATACTTACACAGCAACTTCAGATAAGTGGAAAAGAGAGTATGATGTAGTTATAAATGCTAGTTATGCCCACTTAAATGAAATAAATTCAATGTTAGGGATTCAAAGTCAAATAATTAAATATCAAAAAGTATCGATTCCTATTTTTGAATTTGATCATAACCCAATTGGATTGACAATAATGGATGGACCATTTTGTTCTGTTATGCCATTGGGAAAGAAAGAAAATAAATTTTTATTATACCATGTAAAAAACTCTGTACTAGATTCTTGCATAGGAGATAGTTGCCCTAATTCATTCAGTGTTGACAATAATTATTTAAATAATATTTATTTGAAATCTCAATTTTATTATCCATTTCTAAGTCATGTGAAACATATTAGTGAATATAATACGATAAGAGCACTTCATGATAATGAGAATGATGCACGAGTAACGGAATTACAGGATTATGATGAATTTCCTAACTACTTTTCTGTATTGTCTGGAAAAATAACTACTTGTGTTCAAGTATCACTTCAAATAAAGCAAAAATTAACAAATAAAAAAAATATACAAATCATATGAAATTACATTTAGGTTGTGGGCCAAATATAAGGGAAGACTATATTAACATAGACAAATATGTTCAAAATGAGAATGTTGAACAATTCGATATTTTAAATTTACCTTATCAAGAAAATACTGTAGAAGAGATACTTACAGAGCATTTGGTTGAACATATTCCATTTAAAGAAGAGGAACAATTTTTTAACGAATCTTTTAGAGTACTAAAAAAAGGAGGACTTCTTATCGTAGAAACACCAGATATGGAATGGTTGTGCAAACAGTTTTTAGATGCAGAAGACAATTTCCAAGCATTTTATAAAGTTGGTTCAAAAGATCATTACTTTGGTAGTGGGAAATCGATAGAAAATAGATGGGGAATGATAACAACTCATTTTTTTGGAAACCAAAATGGCGGTGGTCAGTTTCATTTTAATGGATATAGCAAACAAAAAATGATTAGAATTGGTGAAATCATAGGGTTTTCAGAAGTAAAAGTAGAGAAAATATGTAATAAAGGAGCACATTGTCTTAGAGGATATTTTTACAAATAAAGATTGAAAGTGAAAAGAATTTTGATTTTTGGTTCAAATAGTTTTTTAGCTAATCAGTTTATCTTAAAAAGTAAATTTAGATCTGAATATACTTTTTGCAAAGTTGGTAGAAGTGGTGAGATTAATTACCATCTTGATTTTATAGACAATGATAGTATTAACAATTTTAAACTTGGAGAGGAAAAGTATGATGTTGTGTTGTTTTTTCAAGGGAAAAATCCCAGTCTAAACCTAAAGGATTCCAGTTTTGAACATTTTCAAGAAATGTTCGCAATAAACATCTCTGGACCCAGTCAAATTTTGAAAAATATCATAACTAAAAACTTTAAAAAAGGAGGATGTGTTATTTTTTTCGGGTCTTTAGCCGCAAAAAAAGGAAGCTATGATCCAGCATATGCTGCCGCAAAATCTGCTTTAAAAGGTATGGTTCATAGTTTGTCAAAAGCATATTCAGACTATAGATTCAATATTATTTCTTTAGGTTTAGTTCAAAACTCTACCGTTTACCAGGGAATGACTACAGATTTTGCACGAAAACACGCTGAAAAAATGTTTGATAATAAGTTAATAGATCCTTTAAATGTGGTAAACATGATTGACCTTGTTATTTCAAATAACAATATTGCTAATACACAAATAGATATTGATGGAGGTTATTTAATTTAATTGTTTATATGAATTTTAAAAATCTGACTATAATTATTCCGCCACATAATCGACACGACTATTTGGATAGAATACTCGAATATCTTGCTGGGTATGAATTTGATATTATTATATCTGACTCATCAGAAAAACAATATATTTTCAAAAAAGATTATAGCCAAGTAAGATATTATCACTACCCTAATCAATCATTCTCACAAAAAATTGATCAAACTCTTCAGTTTGTGAATACAAAGTATTGTATGTTAATGGCTGAAGATGACTTTTACGTACCTGAAACTATTCATAGCTGTATAAGTTTTTTGGAGAGTAATGAAGCATATTCATCGTGTCAAGGTTGGTATACCCGTTTTAGCGGAGGTAAAAAGAAAAGCATTTTCATTAAACTTATGTATTTAAATATTTTCAATAGGGATATAAAAAGTAATGATGCACTGGAGAGAATTAGGCTATTATTAAGGTCTTATATTCAATTGTTTTATAGTGTTCATAAAACAGACAATTTAAAACAAACATTTCAATTTTCAAACGAAAATAAAATTTCTAATATGTTTGTTATTGAATTATTAATAGCCCTAATTTCTATTTCAAACGGAAAGCATAAAGTCATAAATCAGTTCTATGGGGCAAGAGAATTCATACCTTCATCTGTAGGAAACACCGGCGTTAATTTTCATACCTTTGCGTCATCCGAAATTTACATAAAAGATTATAAAATGTTTTTAACCAAATTATCGCAGTATGTTGCTACAAAAACTGGTAACAATGTTAATATTGTCCAAAATTCAATTGAGCATTCAATAAATTACTACTTGAAAAATACTAAATTAAATATTTTTCAAAAAATCAAACAGAAATTCTTGTATTACATAAAAGCTATTTTTTTAAATAAGACTCGCTACAGGAAACAATGGAGTATTATGAAAAATTATCTAAAATAAATACTTTATCATAAACCTAAACTCATCAAGCAACAGTCTGAACATCTCTAAATGAAAACTTCGAATAATTTAGGATTTCTGTGTCGGGCTTATCATCAATGTTCTCAATCATCTAAAGTTGTTTTACTGTCAAATGGCTGTACTGTCTTTTATTTTTTCTTTCGTTAAACCAAATAAGACAATGAAATCTACTGTTTATTTGAAATAAAATTTATAAAATCTTCATAATTATCGGCAAAGAGAAAATGCCTATTATCAATGTACCTTGTCATTGAGTTTTTTCCGTTTTAATGAATTATTATAGGTATAGTTCAAGGTTTTTATATCAGCCCAGTGTTGCGGCGAATTAACAAAGCAACTCAGACAAGCCACAAACTGGCAAAAAGTTAGGCTAGACGATAAGAAATAGAAATTCGCATTATAAAATACAAACCCTTTGGTGGTGAAAAAGGGGAAGGCCACAGGACTGCGAAAATTAGTCAGTAAATTGATTCCTTCATATTAAAAATATTTATTCTACAAAAACACGTAGCAGAAAAACAGAAAATACCTTAAATTCATTTTAAACATTGAGCTTGAAGGTTTACGGTCTATTTTGTTTATATGGTGAATAGTAATCTCAAAAAATTTATACGAATTGGCTAACTTCAAAGAATTTTTAGGTCATAGTAGGAATTATTTAATTTCTAGTTTGGCGACAGGCGGTCTAGCTTTTATTTCAATCCCTGTTTATACTCGATTACTTAATACGGAAGAGTACGGTATCGTAAGTGTTTTTCTAGGGTTAGTAAGTATCATGGCAAGCCTTATGGCCTTCAGTGCGGATCGATCAGTTAGTAGGTATTATTTTGATCAAAAAAACGAACTTGACTTTAAAAAGTTTGTGGGTACTTCGTCTACACTATCTCTAGTGTTTTTTCTTATAAATGCTTTTTTACTATTTACGTTTGCTGATGAATTTGGCAAGCTGGTTGGGCTTAGCAAAGAATTGGTATATTTAGTCATACCGATTTCGGGTATAAATATAATTGGGTTAACTTTTGAACAAATTTATGGTCCTTTAAAAAGAAGTAAAGAAGTTGCTATTTCTTCCGTTTTGAAGGTGTCCTTAGGATTTGCATTTTCAGTCGGATTAATTTATTTATTTAAAGAGGACAAGTTTTATGGTCAGATTTTAGGTCAAATTCTTGCTGGGCTGTTTATTGTTTTTTTTTGGATTCGTCTTATTAAACCTTTTTTTAAGTGGTCTTTTGATATTGCTTATATAAAATATATTTTCACCTATTCTATCCCTCTAATTCCATACGCACTTAGTGGTGTTATAATTGAACAGTTTGGGAAAATTGCAATTGGTAACTCGCAAAGTATTAGTCAAGCAGGTTTTTATAGTTTAGCATTAACTGTCGGTAGCATTGTAAATATAGTTATTGGCGTGACTCATCAGGCTTGGAACCCATATTATTTTGAATATATGAATTCTAAAAACTATGATCGGTTAGATAAAGATTTTACAAAAATTTTTAAGTTAACAATATTAGTCGCTTTTGGTGTTGCATGTTTTGGAAATGAAATTGGATTAATATTGGCAAAAAGAGAATTTTCTAAATCACTGTATTTAGTCCCTATTTTTACAATTGGGTACGTTTTTTCGCAATTATCATATACTTACTTAAGAAATTTTGGATACACCAAAAAAACGCAATATTTGAGTATAACAATTCTAGTCAGTGGTGTTAGTAATGTATTGTTAAATATTTTATTAATAAAACATTTTGGAGAATTAGGAGCTGCAATTTCCTTCGTGTTATCATATGTTATTATGGCCGTTTTAGCGTGGTCAATTAATACCTATTTCGTAAAATTGCATGCAACATCTTTGAAATCACTTTTATCCCCTATTTTGTGGGTTTCTCCCTTCTATGTACTCTTGTATTTCTCATTTGGTTTGGAGTCCCTTTTTTTGGAAGTAATTGTTAAAGGATTTTTAGTAGGGGCTTTATCAATTATACTTTTCTGGGTAGAAAGAAAATCTATTCTATTATTACTAAAGTCCCAAAAAACGAGTAATTTTTAAGTAACTGTAAATGAGAAGTTATAAGGTTTCATTTTAAGAGTTGTTTTCAAAAAAACTAAGTTATCATTTGTACCTAATGAAAGTAATTATTTCAAAATTCAATCATATCAAACATTTAAAAACACAGCTTTTTGAAAATTAAAGGTATAGAAAGACAAAACATTTGTAAAAAAAACAAATAGGATCAAAAAATATACCTGAAACTTAAGAGGCTGTTTGAATTAATTAAGATTTAAAACAGTAGAGTTAAAGTAGTCGTAGATTTGATTTATGAAGAAAAAAAAAGATGACGTACCTCAGTCCAACTGAATGGCAAATTATCGAACCTTATGTTCAAATACAGAGAAAGCCTAAATGGGCTTTGAAAAGTATCTTTGCAGGAGTGCTTTACAGCATCAAGAGTGATTGTACGTGGCGTGACCTTCCCGTTAACTTTCCGCCATGGCAGACGGTATACTGGTAGCCCAGCCCCGTACTATTTCAAGCGATGGGAGAGCGAAGGAGTTTATCATTTGATGAACAGCGATTTACATAAGTATATAAGAAAAAGGACAGGGCGAAAAGAGACACCAAGTGTGGTAATTATTGATTGACAGAGCGTATCTAATACAGCCTTTTCGACTGTGCAGGTTGGTTACGATGGTGGCATGAAAATCAAAGGGAGGAAGCGGCATTTAGTAACTGATACGATGGGTAATTTACTTGCGATTAAGGTTCACCCTGCAATCATCTATGACAGTAAGTCTGCCACCAAGATGGTCTTGGTAAAACTGATGGTCGAGAAGCCGGAATTCCCTCGGTTGTCGTAGCTATTTGCGGACAAGGGTTACCGGGGAAAATTGAAGCAATGACTAAAAAATACATCAAATGCGAGCTTGAAGTGGTCAAAACGTACATTAGACTATCAAATAATAAGAAAATTATGATCTCACTCAAGCGTTGGATTGTCGAACGTTCTTTTGCATAGATGGGGCATTACAGGCGGATGAGCAGGGATTTTGAACGAAAAAGCTCGACAAGTGAGTCAATTATTAAATTAGTATTCATAAAATTGACCCTTAAAAATATCTCTAAATTAACTTAGACAGTTTCTAAATTTTATATGTTTATTTTTTTTGTACTACTTATTCTGTTTCTATTGCTTTTTGCAAGCAAAGGCAACACAGCTTATATAACTTTAGTGTTGCTTATTTTTATGTCTTTTTTTCTTCAATTTTTAGTAGGAAGGTCTTTTGAGTATAAATCTTACAAGACGATTATTAATGCGTGTTTTATTTGTGTTAATATATTCCTAATAATCAAACCTTGGAGTTATGCAAACATTATAAGAATCGAAAATTTAAATCCTGCATACTTTGATCATTTCAAAAAAATTCTTTACAAATTCTTATTTCTTAATTTAATCCTCAACGCAGTAATTTTAATTGTAGTACTAATTTACATACCTGATATTGCTGCGTTTAAAGCCGAAGGAGCTTATGTAAAACTATACGATCAAATTCCCTATTTTGCAAACGTTTTTAGATATGCCTACACAACACAGAGTGCGGGTTATTTAGCTATTCCGATATTTTTCTATCATCTGAGTAATTCTGAAAAAAAAGAAGCATTTTACGCATTTTTATTATCCAGTTCATCACTTTTAGCGGGTTTTGCATTTTATTCTAGAGCACAGATATACACTTACACAATTCTATTTATAATTTACTTCTTTTTAGTTAAAAAGGCACTTCCAAGAATTATTAGGGTTAAAGTTTTAAAAACTATAAAATATGCATCTGTTGGTATAGTGATTTTATTTTTAAGCATTACCTATATCAGATTTTCTGCAATGGATTATTATGGAGACCGTATTCCTCAAAATTCTATCGTTAAAGATCCCATTATTTACAGTTTGATTGATTATGCATCCCAAAGCTATTCAAATGGGTTGTATCAACTGGAAAGATATACAGCAGATAAAAGCTTAGGTGGCGAACAATTTTTTCGTGATATTTATCAAATTTTAAATTTTTTCGGAATTGTTAATTGGGATGCTAAAGAATCAAAAGCCCTAATTGATACAGCGTATGATTACGATGGTGGTGCTTTTAATGGTTATACAGCTCCACTTGTTTTTAATTTTGGATATATTTTAACGTTCCTCATAAGTTTTACTTATTTCTTTGCTGTAAAAATAAGGCTAAAGAACATGTCGGTAATATCTTTAAAATCAATGTTTTCTTTAATTCTGTTGTTGGTTATACCGGCTGTATCAATTTTTTACGCAGGTTATGCACTTTTACTTTTTCCACTTTTATTATTAGGATTGTGTAGCTTCACATTTTTTAGGATTGCATAGGTTTCATTTTCATTAAATGTTTCTCTCGATAAAAATATAGTGGTTATGTTTTTTTTTGAAATAAACCTTTTCAGATAGAAAAATTCAAGAGCCCACAGTGAGGTAAGTACGTCAATGATATCAAAAGATATTGAGATAAAGATTTTAGGCAATATTTACTAATATCTATATCGCATTATGATTTACAATTTCAACCCCAAAGGACAACACCTAAATGCTGGCAAAACTATTATTTAAAGCATATGAAAATGAGGTTACTCTCGACAAAAGATTTAAAACTTTGTTTGAAGGCTCGATAATACAACCCTTAACCAACATACCCAACTTTAAAACAATGAAATTAGTTGCTTTAAAAGAGCAATATGGCATATTCTTCTCCCTATCAATATTTATAGCAACTATATTCATGCCTTTCTATATTGTAATCCAATGTTTTTATTCATTCTTTACAATACTTTTTACCAAAAAAATTAAAGCGAGTAGAGCTATTGTTATTGTACCAATTACATCAGAAAGAATTCCCTTTATAAAAGAGGTGATAAATTCAAAAGCTGATGTAATAAATTTATCCATTAACACTTTAAGTAGACATCTTACTTTAATTGATTATTTTAAGTGCTTGAAAGAGGTTATTCAACTTACTTTCCTTTTTTTCGGGAAATCAGAAGTAGCTAAGTCCGATTTAATTCTGCACTGTCACGATTGTGTTAAATTTCTCCTTTTTTGTCGCTATGTACAAAACAACCCGCAATGCAATTATGTAACAGATGATCATTACCAAAGGTGGGCATTCCTGTTAACACACCTCTCTAATAATACTTCAATTGTACAGCATGGTTTCTTAGATGATGGTATTGAGTTCCCGCATAAATTTGGAAAAATTAAAATTATATACCTAAGAAATGAGACTTTCTTCAAGTTATTTTCTGTGTATTATAATACTTTTAATTTTGAAGTATTTAAAAGAATATTAAATACAACAGAAGTTAGTAATGTTAAGAAAGGAGTTTTTCTTGCGTCATCATTTCCAAGAATTAATGAAGAAATAGAGTTGTTAGAAGCAATAAGAAAACACAGTTCTTTACCAATAATCATTAAGCTACATCCAAGACACTCCTACAGTATGGAAAAAAAAACATTACTTTTATCATATGCATCTTATGTTTGTAAAAGGGATGAATTTCCGCTGTGTACCATATTTATTAGTTATAACTCATATTTAGAATATGAATACAAAGATTTAGAAATATTCACATTTTCTATTGAAAAAGATAATCTTTCAAAGCTACTTAGCAAGCTTTTAGCTAAAGAATAAAAAAAACAAATCTGTACAAAAAATAATCTGGGGAAAGCCAATAGGTAAATATTTCCATGATGCAAAAACATAGGAGTGGAGGTAGATACTAAAGTTTAAAAGTGTTTTATGTCTTGGAAATAAAAGACATACTTTGCAGAGAAATACAGGATAAGTTTATATTTAGAAATCAACAAGAGGTAAAAATTATATCTATATTCGAATGAAATTGGACTTCAAAAAACATGAAATAATTCATATTATTAATCAAAGCTTAAAAGTATTTTCTAGTTTTAGAACTATAACCTTTATTAAAGAGGATAAAATTTGGCACATAAAAGCACCCTTAACTTTATTCGATTTATTATCCTTAAACATTCGAATTTTAAAAAGATTTTTTAGGACTGATAAGTGTAATGTATTCTTGTTAAATAAAGAGCGGGATGAATATCTACTTATCAGGCAAGGAAAAGTATTTTTAGTCGAAAAAAGAAAACTTACATTCCTATTTAGATTAAAGCTTTGTAGAAATCTTTTGCATGTTGATTTATGTCGAACTCCTAATGGACATTTGTATTTTGGGGAGTATGGTGCAAATTTAAAAAGGACTAGGGTGCCAATTTATGGTTCTGTAGATGGTGGTAAGTCATGGAACATTGTTTATTGGTTTAAAGAAAATTCAATAAAGCATATTCATTGTATGAAATATGACCCCTACTCTAATAAAATATGGACCTTTACGGGTGATAATGAAGGGGAATGCATAATCTTAATCTCAGATGAGAACTTCATTATAAATAAAACATTAGGAGATGGAACTCAAAAATATAGGGCTTGCAATGTTTTTTTTGAAAAAGACAAAGTGGTTTGGCTGATGGATTCTCCTAATGAGGTGGCGTCATGTATCCATTACAATAGAAAAACAGAAGAAGTAACTAAAGTATATGATTTCATTGGGCCGGTTTGGTATTCTCAAGAATTAGATAATGGTTATTATATATGTGCAAGTTCAGTTGAACCAGGGTACTCTATGGAAAAACAAATGGCTCAGGTTTTATTAAGTAAAGATTTGTTTAATTGGCAGGTCAAAGTCGAATTAAAAAAAGATATGTGGCCAATTAAATATTTCAAATATGGGGTTGTAGCCTTTCCAATTGGTAAACAACAAATTAACAATGTTTACATGTTTGGTGAGGCCCTTAAAGGTTTAGAAGGTAGTGTTAAGAGCTATGATTTATCGAAATAGTTTGAAATTTGTAAACTCAAATCCAAAATACATTTCGAAAATAAAGGATACATTATTACCTCAGATGGCTATTAAAAAACCTTACCAAAAAAATGACAAGAAATAAGCTTTTAAAACTCCTGAATTATTACACGTTTTTTATTTTTATAAGTGTCCCCGAAGAGCTTCAATACTAAATAAGTATATGTAAGTTATTGCCATATGAAACTTTGTTAACCTTTAGAAAAAGTAGGCTACACAAGCACAATTTAAAACCAAAGTACTAACCTCCATGTTTCCATTTATCAAATACGTCCATAATGGAAAAATGTCTTCACATTAGAGTAGTAATTGAATAAAGTACAAACTCTGTCTGTAATTTCCGTAACCAAAAAATTAAAAATTTTATCATTTAAATATAACCGGCACACAACAAATTGTGTATTTACTGAGAATGAAAAAAGGCATTTCGTAATAATTATTTATACCTTATGACTTGATAACAAATATGATGGTAAAACTTTTTATAAAACAGTTCATATCATGAGGCATCAAATTGAAAAGTTGTTTAGTGAGTTAATGATAGAAAAAGTCAATAGCCTTGATGAATTAGAAGTAATTGCAAATAATATTACGTTTGAAAACTCTGAATACGTCATAAAGTATTTTGAGATTAATATGAGTAACCTTTTGAGTCACTTGGAGTTAATCTTTAAATCAAACTACAAAAGTTATTTTAGTATTCTAGTTTTTAAATTATTTCTAATTTTAGAAACAAAAAATGACTGGAAGGTTGTAAATGTGCTTTTAAAATTAAAAAATCATGACTATCTAGAAAGCAAATATTTCATTCTAGATTTTGATCTAAAAGAAAAAAAAGATTCTTTAAGTAAATTTATATGAAAAAAAACGTTGTCATTTTGTGTCCTTCTCCATTTAGTGCATATTCGATGAGCGTAATCAATTTGCTTTTAGAAAATCAAGTAAACATTAAACATGTCTTTATTAAACGTGTCTTTAATAGAAAAAGGATAGTAAAAGAATTTCGCAAAAATGGGCTTGCGTTAGTTTCAAAATTTTTTCAAAAGATAATTCTGCAAAAATTAGTATCTTTTGGCTTGAAAAATAATAAAATCGACGGATTTACTAAGTTTTTTATTGATAAAGAATATGATGATAATTCAATTTTAGAGATTTGCAAAAAAAATGGTATTTCTTATACATTGACAAATAACTTTCATGATGCTACAAACATAGATTATATTGGTAGAATCAAAACAGATTTAGTTATTTTCACTGGCGGTGGTATAATTAGAAAATCGTTACTAGAAATTTCAAAGTTTGGGGTGATAAATTGTCACATGGGTATACTACCATATTATAGGGGCATGGACTCGACTAGTTGGGCATATTTGCATAACGATTCGAAAAATGTTGGTTGCACCACTCATATTATGGATAACGGAATAGATACTGGGCCGATTTTGGCAAAATATTTTGTAGATCTTCCAAGAAACACGTCTCCAGACGAAATCGATAGTAGTATTGAATATCTTATGGCAAGTAGTATTGTTAATTCTACAGTCGAACTTCTTAACGGCAAAATTGAGCCTAAAACCCAAAAAAGCTCCGATGGTAGGCAGTTTTTCGCAATGGATTTGACATTAAAATCATACATAAAAAATAAGTTATAAAATATTTGCCAATTGTGTTTTGGATACTTCAAAACACGATTCGACGGCATGTTTTTTGCAATAAATATAGCAATTCTGTTCTCCCAAAATGGCAGTTGAGATTTGGTAAAATACTGAGTTAATAAAAAGGTGATTGACAAAAAAATAGGGAGGAAAGTGAATGAATTTTGACAGTATCGTAGGTTTAAATAGTATTTTAGGTACTTCTTGTAAGAAGGGTGTGTTGCTACGAAAAATTTTGGATTGGGGCTTTTTCATTTATGTAGATGTTGGATAGAATACTGCAATGTCAGTAGTAAATGTCGAAAAAATAATGTGCGACTGGGCATTTTGCGTAATCCGTAATCAATGAATTGAAATAAAGTTAACGTTTACAAAAGTCTTTTTTAGGTCTTAAATCAAGACTATCTTCAAAATATAGTCCAAGGCCACATAAGTTTGCAAAGAAATATGAAACTAAAAAACAAAATATTACTTATTACTGGTGGAACGGGTTCATTTGGAAACGCAGTCTTAGGTCGGTTTCTGAATACAGATCATTTCAAAGAAATTCGCATTTTCAGCCGGGACGAAAAAAAACAGGATGACCTTCGTAAGCGGGTCAATAATCCAAAAGTAAAATTTTACATCGGCGATGTCAGGGACATTTCGAGTGTGGACGCGGCGGTAAAGGGCGTGGATTATATATTTCACGCAGCTGCATTAAAACAAGTACCATCATGTGAATTCTTTCCGATGGAAGCGGTCAGGACAAACATTTTAGGAACAGACAATGTACTTTCTGCCGCAGAAAGAAACGAAGTAAAAAAAGTAATTGTACTCAGCACGGATAAGGCCGCTTACCCCATCAATGCCATGGGGATTTCGAAGGCGATGATGGAAAAAGTGACGATTGCCAAATCAAGAAATTTGGATGATAAGAAAACTATTTTTTGTGCTACCCGCTACGGTAATGTGATGGCATCCCGGGGATCAGTCATTCCGCTTTTTATTGAACAAATAAAATTAGGGAATGCACTGACATTAACTGACCCGAACATGACCAGGTTTATGATGACACTCGAAGATGCCGTCGATTTGGTTTTGTACGCATTTGAACACGGACAACAAGGGGATCTTTTTGTGCAAAAATCTCCTGCCGCCACCATCGAAGTTTTGGCAAAGGCATTGATAGAACTATACGACTCTAAAAGCGAAATTAAAATCATCGGAACCAGACACGGTGAAAAACTTTATGAAACGCTAGTAAACAGGGAAGATATGGTGAAAGCTGAAGCCCGGAATGGCTACTTCAGGATTCCGGCTGACAACCGAGACCTAAATTACGATCAATACTTTTCGGAAGGCGAATCAGACGTTGCTAATTATGACGAGTACCATTCGCATAACACCGAAAGACTGGACATTGAAGGTATGAAGAAGCTATTAGCTAAACTTCCTATCATAAAGCGTGATATTTACAAAGACGTTGAAGTAATGCAGTACCCTGATTAAGTAACTTGTGCCATACAAACCATCATGCTTATTTATTTATAGACTTTAAATGTTAAAAATAGGGATTACAGGACAAAGCGGGTTTATTGGTAGTTATCTGTACAACACAATTAGGCTTAGTCCAGAGAAATATAAACTCATCGAGTTTGAGAAGTACTTCTTCGAAGAAGCGAGCCTATTAGACTCTTTTGTTAACGAGTGTGATATAATTGTGCATCTCGCAGCGATGAACCGCCATTCCGATGCAACCGTAATTTATGAGACAAACTTACGGTTAGTTGAGCTATTGGTACAGTCTTTAAGCAGAACTGATAGTTCTGCTCATGTTTTGATGTCATCTTCTACGCAGGAAGAGCAGGATAATCTTTACGGGCAATCAAAGAAAGAGGGCCGGAAGCTTTTTGAAGACTGGAGTCATAATTCCGATGGAAGTTTTACGGGACTAATAATTCCAAATGTATTTGGTCCCTTCGGGAAGCCTGATTATAATTCAGTCGTTGCCACATTCTGTCACAAACTTACGCACGATGAAGATCCACAAATTCATCAGGACGGGCAGCTAAAGCTAATTTATGTTGGGGAATTGGTCGAAGAAATAATTGACTTAATTAAGTCCCCCGTGAAAAATAATATTACACGTATTAATCCTACCAGCAAAGTAAAGGTGTCTGAAATGCTCGCTATGCTAAATCGGTACAAATCTGATTATTACCAAAAAGGGATAATTCCGCCGCTTGATGGCACGTTCGAACTCAACTTATTCAATACATTTCGCTCTTATATTGACCCCATTACTCATTTTCCCGTCAAGTTTAATCAACATCGCGATGCGAGAGGAGCCTTCGTTGAAATTATTAGACTGAATGTAGGGGGCCAGGTTTCTTTCTCCACAACCGTTCCCGGAATTACTCGTGGAAATCACTTTCACACACGAAAAATTGAACGATTCTCGGTAATAAAGGGCAAAGCCCGCATCCAATTAAGAAAAGTTGGCACCAGTGAGGTTTTGGACTTTGAGTTAGCTGGTTCAGAAGCCGCTTACGTGGATATGCCAATATGGTTCACCCACAATATTACGAATATGGGGAATGAAGACCTGTACACGATTTTTTGGATTAATGAATTCTATAATCCGGAGGACGCCGATACCTATTTTGAAGAAGTATAATCTACAAAGAAATAATGAAAAAGCTTAAAGTAGTAACCGTAGTAGGAACAAGACCAGAAATTATCCGGCTGGCGAGAGTAATTGCGGCATTAGATGAATCTCCCGTTATTGAGCACATTATTATCCATACGGGGCAAAACTATGATTATGAATTAAATCAGGTTTTCTTTGATGATTTAGGAATTAGAAAGCCGGATCATTTTTTGAATGCCGCTGGAGAAACTGCCGTTGAAACCATCGGACTCATCTTGATTAAGATTGACCCCGTACTGACCAATGAAAAACCCGACGCTTTTTTGGTGCTTGGGGACACGAATAGTTGCCTTTGTGCCATCGTGGCGAAAAAGCATAAGATACCCATCTTTCACATGGAAGCGGGAAACAGGTGCTTTGATCAGCGTGTACCCGAAGAAACCAATCGTAAAATAGTTGACCACATTGCAGACATCAACCTGACGTATAGCGATATAGCCCGCGAGTATTTACTGCGGGAAGGATTGTCCGCCGACCGGATTATCAAAACCGGCTCACCAATGTCAGAAGTGCTTCATTTTTATCAGAAGCAAATTCACGCATCAGGCATCGTGGATCATTTAAAACTCACCAAGAATAAGTTTTTCGTTGTTTCCGCTCACCGGGAAGAAAATATCAGCAACGAGAAAAATTTCAACGGTCTGATGAGTAGTTTGAACGAAATTGCGGAGAAATACCAGTATCCGATTATCTTTAGCACGCACCCCCGAACCCGCAATATGATTGAACAAAAGGGGCTAAAAATGAACCCGCTTATTCGGTTTCTGAAGCCTTTAGGTTACTTTGATTACAATTCTTTACAAATAAACTCTTTTGCTGTATTGTCTGATAGTGGTAGCATTTCTGAGGAGTCGTCCACATTTAATTTTCATGCCCTTAATCTTCGTGAAGCTCATGAACGTCCCGAATCAATGGAAGAAGCCTCCGTTATGATGGTAGGGTTGAATTCAGAACGCATCATGCAGGGTTTATCTCAATTACAATTTCAGGAGAAGGGTGTTTCCAGAAATTTTAGAAAGGTTTCAGATTACGACATACCAAACGTTTCTACAAAAGTGGTTCGCATCATAATTTCATATACCGATTATGTTAAGCGGGTAGTGTGGAATATGTAAGTATTATTCATCTATGAAAAAGAAAAAAATACTAATTCACAGCATTGTATTTAGTCCTGACGGGGTTTCAACGGCATATCTATACAATGACATTGCATTAAACTTCGTCAAAGAAAACTATGAAGTAACTGTATTAACCACAACTCCTCATTATAACGTTATTAAAGACGAATTAGAAAAACAACCTTTGAAGAAGAAATGGGCAGGTCTTTATTATTCTAGTGATTATCATGGAATCAAAGTATTACACGTTCCCCAAAAAAAGTTTAAAAGTACATTTTTTAGAATTTTGGGGTTTGTTTATTGGCACGTACTTTCTTTGGCACTTGGGTTATCTCAGAAAAATGTTGATTTAATCTTATCGCCTTCCCCCCCCTTAACAATCGGCTTAATTTCCTTACTTGTAGCCCGTATTAAAAAAGCTAAAGTTATTTATAATGTGCAAGAAATATATCCAGACTTTCTTATCAACCAAGGCCTCCTAAAATCTAACCTGATTATCAAAGCTTTAAAAAAGCTCGAACGTTTTGTGTATGATAAATCTGATGCAGTTGTAACAATAGACCAATTGTTTTATAATTCAATTAAAACTCGGTTTCGTGACAAGTCGAAACTATCAATAATCCCGAATTTTGTAGATACATCAGTTTACAAACCAGTTCCTGAAGATGAGCTACAACTAAACAGAAACGTTTTTCCCAAAAGTAAGAATTTGAAGGTTATGTATGCTGGGAATATTGGATATGCTCAAGATTGGGAACCTTTGATTGAAGTAGCAAAGAAAATGATAGACTTGCCGGTTGAATTTTGGGTAATCGGCGAAGGTGTTCAACGCCTCTATCTTGAAAAATCAATCAAGGATAATGGTTTAGACAATATTCATGTAATGGGATATCAACCGCGTAAAACAATTGCCTCAATCATTTCTTACGCCGACATCCACTTTATCTTCATGTTAAAGCTGATGGAGAAACAAGGCTTCCCATCAAAAGTTTATTCAATTATGGCTTGTGCAAAACCATTATTAATCTTGTCAGGAAAAGATACCCCATTGAGCAACTTTTTACGACCGACGGGATCAGCCTTCACTATTGAATGTACAGGGTTAGAAGCTAAAGTTGCTAAGTTGTATGCCGCGTTGCAATTAATTTTGTCTCGCCCCGATAGCTTATCAGACATGGGTAAAAAGGGGTTTGACGTAATTCACAAAAGTTACACAAAAGAAATCATAACTGAAAAATATTTGAGTTTAGCACAGGGCTTACTTTAATTTGCAAGCTAGTCTGCGTTCTTTCAATGCCGAATAGCAGTTACCATTTAATAAAAAACAAAATTTAAACTTTTATTGGTAGTAAAAAACGAGTAGTTTTATATCAGTAATTGTAGTGTCCGTAACAAATCTTTGACTAATAAAATCATGAGAAAAATTTATTCTTATGGATTGGTAGCTGCCTTGAGCACACTATCACTCCTAACGTCCGCACAAACTCAAAACGTAGGTATAGGAACCACACGTCCAGATCAGTCAGCAGTATTAGATATACGATCACCTAACAAAGGTTTGTTAATTCCGAGAATGACTGTTGAACAAAGGAATGATATTTCTAACCCTGCTGATGGTTTGCTAATTTATCAAACTAACAACAAAAGTGGTTTTTACTTTTATGAAAAAAGTAGTTGGAAACCGATTAGTGAAAACGAGGCAAAAGCAGTAGCAGGAACAGATGGTGATTGGACCATTATTGGTAATGCAGGAACAAACCCTGCAACTAACTTTATTGGAACGACAGATAATCAGCCTATGGTCTTTAAAACTAATAATTCTGAAAGATTTAGGGTTGCAGCATCTGGAGATTTATCTGCTATGAATAACTTTTCTTTTGATAATGCTACTGGAGGAAAGGGTTTGTATTTCAGGACAAATGGGGTTCAAAGATGGTATCAAAGAGTTGATGGTACCGAATCGGGTAGCAACACTGGATCCAACTATTCGTTGTATAGGTATAGTGACGCTGGAGGTTTTTTAGGTACCGCTTTCTCAATTAATCGTGCAACTGGCGTCACCACTTTTGGGGGTGCCGCAAGGTTTAATGGGAATTTCGAAATAGATAATTCTGTAGCCACAAGGAATTTTTCCTTCGTAAAAGATGGTAAAAATAGAATGATGATAAGAATAGATGGAACAGAAACTGGTGGTAATGCTGGATCAGATTTTAGACTATATAGATATAATGACGCTGGAGTTTACCAAGGGGTACCCTTAGCAGTTTCGAGAGCGACTGGAGAATCAACTTTTGGTGGATCCGTGAAAGTTCAAACGATTACAGGACATTTAGCAGTTGGTAATTTTACAGGTGGCTCTGCTTTAACCACACCCGCAGGTTACAGAATGATAGTCCAAGATGGTATACTTACGGAAAAGATTAAAGTAGCATTAAAAACTACTGGAGACTGGGCTGACTACGTCTTTGAGTCAGACTACAATTTAATGTCTTTGGAAGAGATCGAATCATTCACAAAAAAGAATAAGCACTTACCTAATGTTCCATCTGCTGATGAAATGGCGGAGAGTGGCTTGGACGTGGCTCAAACTTCTAAGATGTTTATGGAGAAAATTGAGGAGCTGACGCTTTATATGATTGAGCTTAACAAAGAAGTAAAGTTGTTAAAAGCAGAAAACGAAGTTTTAAAAGCTAAAATAAAGTAATCTGTAATGAAGTTTTCGCTGTATGGATTATCTTCGAGTACTTCGCTGTGCTCACCTCAGACTGACAATAGGTTTTTAAAAAGCCCCGAATATCCGGGGCTTTTTTGTGTTTGTAGTATCTTTGTATCTTACTAAAAATAATAGATGGACATATTGATAACCGGAGCATCGGGGTTTGTTGGTCAGAACTTAGTTGCCTTTTTCAAAGAGAAGAAGATTAAAACGAGTGAGGTTTCACTAAGAAATGAAAAACTATTTTCGATTGCTCCTAATACTACGGCAGTTGTTCATTTAGCCGGAAAAGCTCATGATTTGAAGAAAGTCAGCAATGAAGCAGCTTACTTTGAAGTAAATACGGAATTGACGAAACAGGTTTACGAGCAGTTTTGCAACTCAAATGCGGACACGTTTGTCTATATGAGTTCAGTAAAGGCGGTGGCAGATAATCCTACTTCAATCGTGGATGAAAGCACGTTGGCTACGCTCATTACACCGTACGGAAAATCAAAGCTTGCGGCAGAACAATATTTACTAAGGAATCATAAAGTTGGAACAAGGTTATATATTTTACGCCCCTGCATGATACACGGCCCAAATAACAAAGGCAACCTTAACTTACTGTATCAACTTGTCCAAAAAGGAATCCCCTACCCGCTCGGTAGTTTTTCAAACCAACGTTCTTACTTGAGTGTGGATAATTTATGTTTCATCATCAACGAATTGATTCAACGTACTGATATCACGTCTGGGATTTATACATTGGCTGATGACGGTGAGGTTTCTACAACCGATCTGGTAAGATTAATCGGTGAATCTTTAGGAAAAAAAGCAACTATCCTATCACCCCCAGTGTGTATTATTAATTTTATTGCTAAGATTGGAGATAAGCTAAACCTTCCACTCAATACCGAAAGGCTTCAAAAGATGACCGAAAATTACGTAGTATCTAACGAAAAAATCAACGCAGCTATTGGTAAGGTTTTGCCTATGAGTAACAAAGAAGGCCTGCTAAAAACTTTTAATTCCTTCAAAAATTAAGACTGTCTTCGAGAGCCTCAGACTGACACTATGAATTTTTGTAAACAAACCCTGTATTTCACTTTTTATGAATAACTCCTAATGTTATTTTTCTACTATTTTTTATTAATATGTCTCTTTTTCCTGACCGAACTCCTCTACTTCCGCATTGCGAAAAAGTGCTGCATCCTTGATATACCCAATGAACGAAGTGCCCACCAAAAAGTAACGATTCGGGGCATTGGCGTACTCTTTCCATTTGCGGCTCTTGCGTATTTTCTCATAAGCGGTCTTCAGTACCCCTACTTTGTCTTGGGTTTGTTATTGATAAGTGCCGTGAGTTTTATTGATGATATGCGTCCGCTGCCCAACCGTTACCGTATCATCGTGCAGTTTATGAGTGTGGGGTTGTTGCTTTTTGAGCTATTTCGTTATCATGATTTTGTTGGCTTTCTTACCTTAACGGTGGTGTTCATCGTAAGTGTGGGTATCATCAACGCCTACAACTTTATGGACGGCATTAACGGCATCACGGGTACGTACAGTTTATTGGTGATGGTAACGCTGTATTACGTAAACAACAACGTGACTTCGTTTATTGACGAGCAGTTATTGGTGATTGTCGGGCTGAGTATCTGCGTGTTTCTGTTTTTTAACTTCCGCAAGAAAGCCGTAGGTTTCTGCGGAGATGTGGGCAGTGTGAGCATCGCTTTTATTGTTATTTTTTGCATCGGTATGCTGATACTTAAAAGCGGCGAGTGGAAATATATTTTCCTATTATCAGCCTATGGTATCGACACAATTTACACGTTGATTTATCGTCTTTTAAAACGTGAAAATATTTTCAAGGCACATAAATTACACTTTTTCCAACTGTTGGTACATGAGTCCAACTGGTCGCACTTGCAGGTTAGTTTACTTTTTGTCGTTGTTCAGTTGTTAGTGAACGTCGTGGTGGTATCGTATAACCTGAACAGCCTCATTTTTTATATTCCAATCATCGCTACTTTACTTTTAGCTCACGTTTACCGATTTAGCAAAAGAGTAGCGATTGGTCAAAGGGAAGTTGGGTGAGTTTGGGGTATTTTACCCAGTTGACGGTCTTCGGGACGCGTAGTTCGAGTTACTTCGCCCTCAGACTGACATGGCTGCTGTCTCCCTGAGGCTCCAATCGCTGGGCAATCGAAGTATAAGTCAATACAGTATAATACCTAGTTAGCTGTCTTCGAATTACTTAATCCGAGACTCGGAGTTCGGGTAACGTTTGTTTAGACTAACAAGCGTGCTGTACCGAATAATAAAAAACGAGATTAATTCTTAACTTATTCCTGAGAAAGGTTTATTTTTGAGCACATTACTAGCCTTCAATACAATAAGTAGCTTAGAGTATGTTTTGGATTTATAGTTTATTGACAATAAAGGAGATAAAGGCTATTTGTAACATCGCTTCTGCCGATAATATTGTTTTTTCTACATCCCGGAACAACCTTCGCCTGAAATTGAGCCA
>Ga0222709_1000053_pt1 | contig 52420 bp, 38 predicted proteins | sample AntAcemetage1692_FD_179822 | JGI IMG/M metagenome (GOLD analysis project Ga0222709, IMG submission 179822) | Saline water microbial communities from Ace Lake, Antarctica - #1692 | ecosystem: Environmental > Aquatic > Non-marine Saline and Alkaline > Saline | place: Antarctica: Ace Lake...
GGCTCAATTTCAGGCGAAGGTTGTTCCGGGATGTAGAAAAAACAATATTATCGGCAGAAGCGATGTTACAAATAGCCTTTATCTCCTTTATTGTCAATAAACTATAAATCCAAAACATACTCTTAAACGAAAGAAACAATCGAACTCAGTAAAAGACGCAAATATTCCGGGTTTTAAGATAATAGATGGCTCAAAACTAAACACTCCGAATCGTTTCCAATCCATTGATAATAATCTCAGAAACTTCGGAAATATCCACGTCATTCGTGACACTACAAATCAGGTAATTTTCATCGAAAACCTCACTCCTCCGGCAGCCGGAAGGCAATTACGAATTTCAGCGACCAAAATGGCAATGAGTTTTGTCGAACAAAATAAGTCACTACTTCGATTAAAGAACCCTGCGGAAGAACTTTCACTAATTTCATCCGAAACTGACGAAAATGGCATCACTCATCTTCGGATGGAACAAAAATATCGAGGTATTTCAATTTACGGTGGCGAATTGCGAGTCCACATAAAAGATAATCAGGTGACATCATTAAACGGATGTTCTTTCAAGACACCTAATATTTCAACAGCTCCAGCTTTTGATGGAGCTAAAGCGGTTGAAATTGCCCTTCACGACCTTTCAAAAATTGCGAATGTTAAAGTCAGCAATCCTCAGCCATCAGGCTTATTCCCACTACAAAAAAATACCGCTAAGCTTCAAGTATATTTTCAGAACGAAAAACCCATTCTGGCGTACGAACTCACCGTTCGGCCTAATTTAGTAGAACGCTGGATTTATTTCGTGAACGCAAAAACGGGCGAAGTCATTGATAAATTTAATCACACGTGCACCATGGACGGAATTTTCAGAACAACCGCCCGTGACCTTAACGGACGTAATCAGGAGTTCCGCATCTACGAAAAGGACGGCACTTATTTCATGGTCGATGCTTCGCAAAAGATGTTCTCTCCTGAACGTTCGAATTTACCCGACGAGCCATCTGGGGTAATCTGGACAATTGATGCTAAAAATTCACGCATTGGAGGAAGCATGGAACTTGCCCACGTAACCTCAAATAACGGTTTATCGTGGTCGCCCGTGGCAGTTTCTGCCCATCATAACGCCGCACTTTGCTACGCTTATTACACCGATACGCACAACCGAAACTCTCTCAATGGAAGCGGCGGAAACATCGTTTCCGTAATTAATATTGCGGATGAAGATGGAACTGGTCTTGACAACGCTTACTGGAATGGCGAGTTTATGGGCTACGGAAACGGTGGTCAAGACTTCAAGCCTTTGGCGGGTTCATTAGATGTTGCGGGGCACGAAATGACTCACGGCGTAATTGAAAATACCGCTCGTTTAGAGTACAGAAATCAATCAGGAGCTTTGAACGAATCTTTCGCCGATATTTTTGGGGTTTTGATTGACCGTGACGACTGGACACTCGGTGAAGACGTTGTGAAACCAGGCGTATTCCCGTCGGGAGCGTTGCGGAGCTTACAGGATCCAAACCAAGGTGGAAGATCGCTCCGTGACCAAGGTTTTCAGCCAAAAAATATGTCGCAATACGCTTTTCTGAAAGACACGCCAGATGAAGACAACGGCGGCGTACACGTTAACAGTGGTATTCCGAATCACGCATTTTACCTTTTTACGAGTAATAATAGCGTAGGACTTTCCCGTGCTGAAAAGGTTTATTACCAAGTAATTACAAATTACCTGACCCGTACTTCAAAGTTTATTGATTTACGCTTGGCGGTAATAGATGCTTCCAAGAATATGTACGGGGAAACCGTTGCCAACGCCGCCCGAAAAGCTTTTGACGAAGTAGGAATCGTGGAAGGTTCTACCACGTCACCACAGCCAGATAAAACACCTGAAATTCCGGTTAATCCCGGAACTGAATCATTGGTTGTTTATGATCCAGAAGAACAAACACTTTACGCTGGAGTGTTCGGAAAAGATAATTACGTTCAGATTGCCCCAAACTACGGTTGCCTTGCAAAACCTTCGGTAACTGACGACGGATCTTTCGTTTATTTTGTGGGAAAAGACCGCAATATTTATCGTAAAAATCTACGTACAAGCGATGCTCCTGCCCAGATAAGTGACAACGGTTCTTTCCGCAATGTCGCGATTTCTAAAGATGGGAAAAGGCTCGCCGCTCTCGCCGCCGAAGCGGATCAGTTTATTTATTTATTTGATTTAGTGAACGACAAAAACGTGCGTTTCCGACTTTATAATTCTACTTACACCCAAGGAGTCAGCACCGACGAAGTGCTTTACGCCGATTCTTTTGAGTGGGATTATACGGGTGAGTTTCTGATTTACGATGCTTTTAACCGTGCCGAGAGTCTTTTTGGAGATGTTGAATTTTGGAATGTTGGAATCTTGCAGGCGTGGGATCCAGCGGCAAATAACTTTGGTGCTGGAATAATCGAAAAGGTATTTACAAACCTCGAACGGGGCGACAATATCGGAAATCCAGCTTTAGCGAAAACCAGCCCGAACGTAGTGGCGTTTGATTACTTTAACGCCGAAGAAGATACCTACTTTATTGTGGCTACTAATTTCGATACGGGAGAACTAAAAGGTGTGGTAGAAAACAACGATATCGGCTATCCAGACTATTCTAAGTCTGACGATAAACTTGCGTTTAATTCTTTAGAAAACTCGCAAAGTATTGTTCGTAGCATTAATATGGCACAAGACAAAATAACGCCTACCGGAAGTCCTTCTACCTTATTCACCGACGCAAAGTGGGCAGTTTGGTACGCTCAGGGACAACGCCAACTTCCCACTAAGTCGACTCAGACCATGACGTTCGCTCAGGTAATTGACCAAAATCCTCGTTCATCCGTTACATTATCCGCCACAGCAAGTTCAAACTTACCAGTTCAGTTTACTGTGAAAGAAGGAGACGCAACAATTTCAGGCAATCGGTTAAAGCTCGGAACTACGTCAGGTAAAGTCATCATTGAAGCATTTCAACTTGGAAACGCAAGCTTTACCGCTGTAAGTGCAAAACAAACGTTTTGTATCCGACCAAATACTCCAACTATTTCAAATAACGGAATAACCCTGACTGCTTCCGGAGGACAAGAATATCAATGGTATATTAACGGTAATGCTCTGGGTGGTCAGACAACAAGCCCAAATATCTCAGCTAATTTTGCCGGAACTTATACCGTTCGGGCAATCACGGCTGACGGCTGCATTAGTGCTGCCTCTGCGGGAGTTTCGTTTCAGCAATTGCTGGGGAACCAAGACCCGATTGTAAACTTGAAAGTATACCCCAACCCTACAGACAACTTTTTGGAAATCGACCTACCCGCTGGCATGAAAGTAGAGCAGCTTACGTGTTTTGACGCCGCGGGGAAAGAACAATTCACGATGCCTTTTGAGCATAAAATATCTCTTCAAAACTTATCGGCAGGAACTTACCTATTAAAATTAGACACCGCTAGTGAATCGTTTTCTCAACGTTTTGTAAAACGTTGACGGGCTTGAAGCTCATTTTTTGTACCGTATAATAAATGGTGTGAATGTATCCATTTGGGCTGATAGAAATTGTTAGTATATTTACTTACAACCTTTAACATATAGCAATGCGTGCATTTATAACTTCGCTATTCATCTGTTTCTCAAGTATTTACTCCTACGCTCAATCTACAGCAATTGCGTGGAGTGATATTGCCCACGGAAATTTTGGTGGAACTTACGCCGCTACCATGAGTGGCGATAACTTTTTTGCGGCGGAAGTAATTTCCCAAACAGACAGCCGAACAATACGCGTTAAAAAGTACAACTCAACGGGTACGTTTCAAACCACCGCAGTTTATAGCGACAGGTGCCAAACTTGCAGTGCAAGTAACGATATTCCCCTACAAATATTTCCCGCCAGCGACGGTGGAGCATTTCTGTATTACGAAATTGCAGATAATTCGCCCGTGTTAAAGAAAATTGCTCCAGCAGGAAATATAGCTTGGACCCAAACTTACAATAGTTTAAAATTCATTAAGGCAACACCCACTAAGGCGGGCGGCATTTACCTGCTTTTTCAGGTTACAAGTGGTGCTAATGCCAACCGCTATTTCGTTTATAATTTAGATGTGAATGGTGCCACTAACTGGACAAGAGACCTCGCGGCGGCATTGCCAAACGATATGGCGGTGACACTTGATAACGGACTCATCATCACTGATGCAGATAGTACTAAACACCTGAATGATGCCGGAAGTAAACTTTGGGCAATAAATCGTGGCGGCTTATTAGTTCGAGTAGTTGATGCTGACTTTGCCTGTCAGGCGGATACAAATCGTATAATCAAGTTTAATTTGAATACGGGAAATATCGACTTCGTGCGTAATCAGCAAGGTATCAATGACCTATTGATTACTTCTGATAAAGGAATTGTGTTTTCTACCAACGATAAAACTCAAAAACTAAGCACTTCCGGCAATAGTATTTTCATAAATACTATCGGTTCGCAGCGGCTCGTACTCGCTGCCAATGGGGATATTGGAAGTATTGGGACTGCTGCAACTACCAACCGAATCTCGGTTATTAACTCAACCGGCTCGCTCGAATGGCAAAAAAGCCTGACTTATAATTTAGGAGAGCGTATAATAGTACACCCTTCACCAGATAATGGTTGGTTTGTAACTACAAAAGGACAAGTACCCGGAAAACCAAGTTCGTACGGTACGGGATTCTTATACAAGTTTTACCGAACCTCTGCGGGATGCACTTATGGCGTAAACATTTCACCCAATGCAAAACAATCTGTCTGTAAAACGGGAACCGTGGCTTTTGAAGTAACCCAACCCAACCTCGATTTATCATTCGGCGTGCCGAGTACTGATTACGTTATTCAATGGATAAAAGATAATCAATCAGTAGCAACCAATACGCTTACCTATACGGGTACTCAGGCGGGAGAGTACTCCGCAAGTATTACTCAGGGAAACTGCGTGAATAAATCTCCCCAAGTTACAGTTGATTTTCTCGGAAATACCGCCCCAACTCTTACCTCAGACCTTAGCGAATTATGTCTGAATAGCGGAGCGAACGTGATACTAACTTCGGCAGGTTGCTCTAATAACTCAAGTACTTCGTGGTCCAATAATCAGACGGGTACGACTATCAGCGTTTCACCTAATTCCACCACTAATTATATTGCTCAATGTGTTGACGCCTATGTAGAAGATGGTGTTTCCAGAACATGCATCAGTTCACCAAGCAATGTTCGGAGAGTGACCGTATTGACTACTTCAAGCCTAAGTATACCAAGTGGGATTATCAGTGCAGATGCAATCTGTCAAGGAACATCCGAAGCTTTGAACATAACGGTCAACGGCGATATTTCTGCACCGCTAACTTACCTCTGGACTCGCGATAACGCTTCTATTAGTTCACAATCGGTCTTTAACGCTTCAACTGCTGGAAGTTATCAGGTTACAGTTAAAGACAGACGTGGCTGTTCGGCTCAGTCAGGAGTAAAAGAGCTAAAGCTACTCGGCAACGAAACTCCCGCCGTCACAACAAGTATTTCAGAAATTTGTCGAGAGGGCGGTGTTCAGCCCGTATTAAGTGCATCGAGTTGCACATCCACTTCCTACTCATGGAATAACAATGCATCATCAACAACACCAAGCATCACCGTTTCGCCGCTAAATACCACTGAGTATTCCGTTCGTTGCAGTGATACTTTTATTGCGGCAAATAACTCTACCAAAACCTGCCTGAGTGCCGTTCCGTTTAGGCAAACAATCACTGTTCGGCAGCAATCTAATATTGAGATAGTTGACCTATTTGTCCCGTCCGTTTTTTGTAAGAATGATGGCCAGGCAATCATCAGCACCGAATCAAGAAACTTTGTTTCCCCAGCCAATCTGGAGTGGTTTAAGGACGGGGTTTCAATCAGTAAAGCCTTGTTCATTAACGTTTCTGACCCAGGTGATTATCAAGTAGAAATTCGTGATGCACGGGGTTGTACCGCCAAATCAGCCATTAAGAGAATAGAACGGTCTAAATTATCATTGGCACTTACCGGAAACCAGCAGTTTTGCGAAGGTACAAACACAAATTTGTTGGTAATCACAACCGATGGTATCGGGGCATCTACGTTTGAATGGAAACTGAACAATCAAGCCATTTCGACTTCGAATGCCATAAACGTGACATCAGCGGGGAATTACGTTATTACCGCAACAGACGCAAAAGGCTGCCAAGAAGTACTTGAGGTTCCGGTAACAATTTTTCCAAAAATAACTGCGGATTATAAGAAATCAGCTACGGTAAAGGGGAACCTCTTGTATAATTTTGACAACAGCTTACTTTCGGGGGGTAAACAACCTTTTGACGTAACGCTCACTGCTACGTCTGCAACTAACAAGCCGGTTAGCGTATCACAAAACAACGTCGGAAGGTTTAACGAAAACAGCACTATTTCTGTAAAAGTAAAGGACGCGAACGGTTGTAGTTTTTCAGATAATATTCAGATAAATTACGTGGCATGTAATGTAGCCTTGAAAATTTCGGGCGATACTTCGTTCTGTTATTACGATAAAACGACATTGCAGGTAAGTCAACTGAGCGGCATTGATCCGTTCACTTATTCCTGGACGGTAGCAGATATAACTGTACCAAACGAAAATTCACCTTCAATCAGTACCGGAACGCAAGGAATTTACCGAACTACGGTAAGAGACTCAGCAAACTGTACGGTCACGTCAGAACCTTATCCTATCAGAGAAAGAGGACGTGATATTATCGCATTCATTCGTTCAAATGGTGATTCTACCGCTTACGTTCCCTTTGGTGTTGATTTAAATGCGACCACTCAAACCGGAGTTACGTACCAGTGGTTTAGGAATGATACGTTGGTTATTGACCGAATAACATCCGCTTTCAAAGCTACTCGAACCGGGGATTATAAGATAAGAGTTTCAAAAAACGGGTGCTTTAATAATTCTAACGAAATAAGAGTCACCATTTTGATTCCGCTTAGTAGCGAACCAACAGCATCTATTAGCGAAGTAACGGCATTCCCGAATCCGACAGACGAACTATTTGTGATAAAATCAGCGACTAAAACGCCACTAAAACCAACTTGCCGGATAGTTGATATGCAAGGACGAGAGGTTTACAGCGAAGCCAAGCCTTATGCCGCAACCGAACACGAGTGGCAAATAAATGCCTCCCAATGGGTAGCCGGAACATACGTTTATCGTATCACGACCACCAACGGGGAGGCATCAGGAAAAATTATAAAACGTTAATTTACTTGACCGTCCAAACCCAGTCAAAGGTATCTGCGAGGCTTCCGTTGCGGATTCCGTCAAGCGTACTCTTTAGTTGTAAGGCAATTGATTCTTTCGTAATTTCTGGTAATACATAATCGTCTCCTTCGTAACCAATAGCAGCGAAAGGGGAAATTACGACGGCGGTTCCAGCTCCGAAGATTTCGGTTACTTTGCCATCTTGAATTCCACTAATAACTTCCTCTACCGATACGCGACGTTCTTCCACTTCAATGCCTTTTGAAAGGGCAATCTGTAGCAATGAATCTCGAGTAATTCCTTTTAAAATCGTCGTACTGGTTTTGGGAGTAACAAGCTTGCCGTCGATGACAAACATTACATTCATCGTACCAGACTCCTCAAAATATTTATGCTCTTTAGAATCCGTCCAGAGTAATTGCGTGTATCCTTGCTCAGCGGCAAGTTTTGCGGGATAAAGTGACGCGGCATAATTTCCGGCACATTTTGCGAATCCTACTCCACCTTCGGCAGCACGAATATATTCGGTTTCAACTTTGACCTTTGGTGGGGTAGCATAATACTTTCCCGCCGGAGCCATGATAATCATGAAGCGGTAATTATGTGACGGACGAACGCCTAAATACACATCACTCGCAAACATGAAGGGACGTAAGTACAGAGAGTTATCTTCGCCTTCTGGCACCCACGCACCATCAATTCGTAATAACTCTTCCAGACCACCGATAAAAATTTCTTCCGGAACCTGAGCCATACACATTCGTTCGGCTGATATATTAAATCTCTTAAAGTTTTCTAACGGACGAAACATATTAATTTCGCCATTTTCGCCTTTGAAGGCTTTCATTCCTTCAAAAATCGACTGCCCGTAGTGCAACGAAGCCATTGCCGGATTGTAAGCGATTTCACCGTAGGGTAAAATTTTGGGCGTTTGCCATTCACCGTCAATGCAATCAGCCACAAGCATGTGGTCGGCAAACTGCGTTCCGAAGACGATATTTTCCGGATCAAACTCATTTAAACGACTCTTCGTCGTGCGTTGTATATCAAAATTAACGGTTGCTGTTTCCATTATCGTAAAATGATTGGGTGTTATGATGTTCCAAATTCGAGGCAATTTATTGAAAAACTAAAACTGTGCCAAAGAAAAGTGCTAAAATAGTTGTTCTAACAACTAAAGTAAAGTTTTAAACCAAGATGAAGCCCTACAAAGATGGTAGTGAACTCCGAAAATTCGAAGTTACTTCAGTACCTGGTGTTGCTCGAAGAGTAACATTTTGAGTTGAGCATAATTCAGCTCCTGTACCGCTTTATTTTCATCGATAGCCAAAGACGCAATGGTTCCGGCACTTTCTCCCAATACCATAAAAATGGGTTCCATACGGATTGAACCAAAGGCAATATGCGTAGCACTTAAACAAACGGGAACCACTAAATTAATGCACTCACTTTTCTTTGGCACAAGCGATTGATAACTGATTGGATACGGGGCTTTTACGTGAGCCTCAACATTTCCTTCGTTTGAAACATTGCCGTGAGAATTGACAAAACGTTGAGTGTGATGCGAGTCCATGCCGTAAGCCGCCATTCCAATGGCATCCGGCACAATCTCAATACCCTCGCAATGCTTTTGGGTCATCACATAATCACTTACCATTCGTCTGGCTTCTCTAATATATAATTGTTGCTGCCAACCGTCTGTCCGGTCAAACTCATCTTTGCAAGTCCCCCACTTTATAACTTCTTCCCTGATTTCAACGGGAACTCTTGGATGGTTTGCCAGCGTCCACATCAAGCCCTGTTGGTAATGGCGGTGGCGTTCTACTATCTTTTCCCTCTCTGCGTAGCTTGCTTCTGGATAGTCATAATTTTGCCCAATAAAATCGGTGGAAAACGCGGTTCGGTTATTCGAGTCAGACTTGCGATTGGGCATCATGCTGTGAATCCACGGAATATGCTCAAAGCCCGCTTCGTAATTTCTGAATAATAATTCATAGTCCTTTTCGTCATAGTTAACTGGCTTTTCAAAGGCTATGCGATTCTCCGGATAGTCAGTCAGGCACATGCGGAAGCAATACGCTTGAATACGATGATCGCCAGTACCATCTTCCTTAACTTTTTCGTTAATTCCAGGCAGCAATCCCGACGACGGGTCTCCAGATTTCACGTGGGCATCAACCCCCGGTACAAAATTGTGATACTTTGCATTATTAGACAATCCGCCCGTTAGTTTTTTACTCGTGTAATTTGCCTGTACACCGTTTAAAGATTCACCGTACTGAGTATTAGCCTCTCTGCCGACTGTATAAGAAATACCTGCGACTGCCATTAAATCGCCCTCGTAGGTGGCATCAATAAATACTTTACCGAAATACTGCTTACCAGATTCCATCGTGATTGAATTGAGCGTAGTTCCCGCCTTATGAACTCCCGTTTTGCGGTCGAGCCGTTCGTTGTAAACTACCTGAATATCGTGATCTTTAATCATTTCGTGGTAAACCTTTAAAGCCGCTGAAGGCTCAAAAGTCCACATAGCACCTTCATTTTTGTCCGTTTTTGTTTGTCCGCCATCTTTATATGCAGACCTATCTTGCCAAATCCAGTTGACAGGTTTCTCGTAATACTTTCTGATATTTTGGTAAAATTCACGGGATATTCCACCAATCACCTGTTTATTCCCAATATCAGTCTGACCAAGACCTCCGGTGGTTAGTCCACCTAAGCGGTTTGTTGGTTCAATCAACACCACAGATTTTCCCATCCGAGCGACCTGAATTGCCGCCGTGATTCCCGCCGATGTTCCACCGTAAATGACAACATCAACAGTGGTAAATTGCTTACTTTTTTCACCAGTGAAAGAAGTAACGATGAATAATGGTATAATAAGAGAGAAAGTGAGTAGCGTGCGGAATAATTTCATTGTAGTCAAGTAAATGATTTAGTTGTGGATGCAATATAAGCATTCTATACTTTACCATCTTTTCCGTCGGGACACTACGGGAAGGGACAAAAAAATCCTGCAAGTTTTACAACTTGCAGGATTCAGAAAATTAGTTCTCAAATCTATTCCCGATAGTTATCAGGATATATCTCGCATCTAAAGTATTTACTTCAAATTAACCCGCACTCCAAAAAATGCCCGTCGTCCCTGATTTGGGGCAAAGACATAAGTAGGATCAAAAGTGAGGGCGTTTGGATTTTGGGCGGTGGGGATTGCTTGTCCCGCTCCGTCAAATTCAACACCTTTATCAAACGGGTCAGATGCCCGAGCAATGCTGTTCGCCGGAGGCGTAAAATCCAATAAGTTTTTAACTCCGCCATAAATCTCCCATCCGTTTCTGAGTGGCTTGGTTAACTGAATATTCTGAACACTCCACCACGGCGAATACTCGGAACGAGGATCAAGCGGGCCAAGTGTTGGTAATCGCATCGGACCGTACAGGTTTCCGGTATAATCTATCGCTACGTTCCAGTTCGGGATAGTGTAACCCACGCTCCAAACCCCCGAAAAACGCTCGGTGAGTAGCTGCACTTCTCGTTCGCCGTTTTCTTCGTTGAACACGTCCTGAAGCGTTCCTCCTAATAATATTTTCAAACCATTTGTGAACGATGCATCCACGTTTAAAGATAAGCCTCGTGAAACTGCAAAACCGTCAAGGTTAGCGTAAATAATCTTGTTCGGATCAGTCAAGTAATCAGGAACAATTTTATTAGTAAAATACGTGTAAAATGCCGTGGCATCCAGCGTAATAAAAGTATTATTATCGGTAAAAATCTGCTTCACAAAATTCAGATTAGTATTCCACGAAGTTTCGGGGTTGAGTTCCTCGGCAAAAACCACTTCCCTTGCTCCCGTCAAAGCAGCATGATCTTCGGTAAATACGTTAGCAACGCGATAACCATTACCAGCACTCAACCGTAAAATATTCATCCGGTCTTTTGAATTCCACTTATAGTTTAACCGTGGCGATAAGATACTACCATGAATACTATTATAATCATAACGGGCACTCATCAACAACTTATTCTGCGTATCGATTGTCCATTCATCCTGCACAAATATGCCCGGCAATAAAATTCTTGATGGAGCATTTATGCCCTCTTCCGTTCCAGTGGCGGGAGTATTATCATCATAATACGTGTAACGCAACGCCGCTCCGCTCAAAAAATCGTGCTTACTGTTTACTTTTTTACTCCAAAGTAATTGCCCGAAACCAACGTATTGATCAGCATTATAAACGGTGGCTCCGTACACCGAATTCTGTTTGTGACCGTTCCCACTAAACTGGAGTTTGAGATCTTCATTTGTCGGAAGTTGATACACGCCAAAGGTTTCCCAGCGACTCGTAAAAATACTTTCTCCATACACATCTTCACCACCCCTAAACTCCGGTGACCAGTTCATTTCTCCGCCCCAGCGGTCCTCGTAAATATAACGTGCCGCAATGTTGAAAACCCGATTATTTTTCCGGTCAAAACTCCATTTATTAAACACCGAAATACGATTTTGCAGGGTAATATCGGTGAAACCGTCGCCGTTGTTATCGATTGGATTTTGGTAGTTGAAGTAGTTAACTCCGAGGAGCGAACTCGCCTTGTCTCCGGCATTGAACTTCACCCCAATATCAACGTTTACATCACCCCAATCTGTACTGAAGACATCTGCGGAGAACTTCGGTGCTTTACTCGGGCTTTTGGTGATAATATTTATTAACCCACCTACCGCTTCCGAACCATATAAAGTAGAAGCAGGTCCTTTCACAACTTCAACTCTCTCTATCAACGCCTGCGGAATTCCGGTCAAACCATAGACCGTTGACAAACCGCTGACGATGGGCATTCCATCAATCAAAATCATCGTGTACGGTCCTTCAAGACCGTTTATGTGAATATCTCCAGTGTTACAAACGCTACAGTTCAATTGCGGACGAACACCGTTCACATTTTGTAGCGATTCAAAAATCGAAGGTGTGGGATTCGCCCTAAAGAACTTCGCGGTGTAAACTTCCACCGGAACGGGGCTATCCAACTTGCTGACTTCTTTCATAGTACCAGAAATCACCACTTCTTCAAGTTGCCGATTATCCGTCACGAGTAGAACCGCAGCTGAAGATTTGGGCTTCTGAGCTGTAAGTTCAACTTTAGTAGAATACTTTTTATACCCAATCATAGAAACAACGAGTTTGTATTGTCCGAAAGGAATATCGGCAAATAAGATTTCTCCGGCCTCGTTGGTCAGGCCTTTAAAAGATGTCGCGTCAAGCGAAACTGTAGCAAATTCAGCGGCTCCTGATTCATCTTCAACTTTTACTTTTAGCTGACCAGTTTGTGCTTCAGCAAAAAGACTCAGAGAGAGGAGGAAGAAAATTATATTAGTAGTTATTTTTTTCATATTTACAAGGGTATTATTAGACCACAAAGGTGCACCTTCTAAATTTAATTAAAAAGCTAATCTAATATTATTTTTAGATTAGCCTAAATTCTTACTTAGTAGCACTAAAAAAAGCAGTGAAAGTTTAATGAACATGATGCGTAAAGGAACAAAGTACCAGAGATAGGGGAAACGATACAACGAGAGATAAAGCTGTGGCTACTCACAAAAGAAGTTACTAAGAAAAAGGTAGTGAAGTAAACCACAGTGGAGCTGCCACAGTGGAGCTGCCACAGTGGAGCTGCCACAGTGGAACTGCCACAGTGGAGCTACCGGAAACAAGGCTATCGAAATTGAGCAGAAATATGGAACAAAAGTTCCGAAGCTAGAAAGCGAGATGGGGCAGAAATAATAAGACATAAAAAAAGCATCCAACTAAAATAGTTGAATGCTTTAATTGTGATCCCAGAACGATTCGAACGTTCGGCCGCCTACTTAGAAGGTAGGTGCTCTATCCAGCTGAGCTATGGGACCTTTATTTATTTCGAGTTGCAAATTTACTGCTTTTTTGTTATTCGGCAATAAGATTCATCAATATGTTCAAGGCTTATTCATAAAAAGGGAGATATTCTAAAAAGTGTTCAGTTTTAAAAGAGGAGTAAACGAAATTAATCTTGGTGAAATTTCTTAAAAAACGAAATTAGATTGCATTACGATGCAATCTAATCAAGACTCCTTAATATTCGGGACAACCAAGGCAAACGTCATAAACTGGCTCTTATCGTTGTTTACTTTTTAATAGCAACCCTTCGGAGCGACAACGTATTGAACACCTCTGTTATCCATCGTTCAATATTAGAAATTTTAACCGTCTTCGCCGTACTTTAGGGGTAAATATGGAATACTGCATTTCATACAGTCAGCTAAAGCGAGTCATAAGAGGCATTAGTTGTGAGTTATTTAACTCAATAAACGATACTTATTTTAAGGCATCGGTATACAAGGGAGCAACGAGTAGAGGACACTTGACGGTAAGAAACTCAGGGGAAGTATTAATGGGGTGAAGGAAGAAAAAAGGAAACAGAACACGGTAAGTATGATCTCTCATCAAGGCTCTCAAAATAATATAATTGGTACATATGACGAGTCAAAAGCGTCTAAAAGTAGTGGTCATACAATATTTGGAGGCTCAAGTAGCGGGCGATTACACTAGTTTTACATTCGATGCTCTACGTACTTCGGAGGAGAATATAAGGTTGATTTCTCAAAAGAGGGTCTTTTTTTAGCACGGGTAAAGAAAAGCCGCAGCGGCGAACCCTCAACAGGTACTTTTAGAAGACTACCAAAATATAGTTTTTTATCAGCGACCCGTTCGACAAAGGAAAGGAAATCCCAAAAAGGTACAGCAGGATAAACGAATGAAGCTTACAACATAGGTATTGAAGAACTATAACCACGCTGGAAAGTAACAAATAGCTGCACTTTGTTAATCGTGGGGCGAAAGAAGTTTATCATAAAAGCAGGAAAATAGAGTTCAGAAACCGCCTACTAAATTAGTAATCAAGTCATTGATAAAAAGAGTTTACCGAATTACCCAAAGCAGTAAAAAGGCATTGGAATATTGAAGTTCATCCGCATCAGTGATCCGAACTGTTGCAGAGATGTACAATGGAGCGAAGACAAAATGATAATGGGAAATAGAGACGAAGACAAAGTAGTCGCCAGTTTCATTACAATTGCAACAAACCTATCTCAAATACCTCAAAATTATCGTAAAATGAGCATTAATTATAATAATCCTCTAATTTAGACAATTTCAAAAAAAATGATTGTCACCCCACAGTTTCAAACTGCGGTTCGCGAAAGCAAATTAACCCTTCAAAACCATAAGTTAACATTAAGCCCACACCGCGGAGCTTTGTTTCGTAATATCATAACATTCAGATAATCAGTAGATAAAATACGTGACGCAACTTTGTAAAGTAGAGAATACGGCACAAAAATAAACTTACAACTTGAAAAATCAACGATTCCGAACCATCGTACTTTCCGATATTCATTTGGGCACCGCCTCCTCCAAAGCGAAGGAAGCAACCGATTTTCTCAAAAAAAACCGTTGCGATGTGCTTATTCTTAATGGCGATATTATTGACGGATGGCAACTCCGAAAATACGGTTCGTGGCAGAAAGAGCACACCGCATTTTTCCGAGCCGTTTTGAAAGTAATGGATAAAGAGAATACGAAAGTTATTTATATTCGTGGAAACCACGATGATTTTCTGGATCAGGTTGTGCCGTTATTAATTGGTAAGAACTTTCAATTCAGAAGAGATTATGTATTGAAATCAGGTAGCAAAAAGTTCTTTATTACGCACGGCGATGTTTTTGACAGCGTGACCTCGCAAATGAAATGGTTGGCTCACGTTGGGGATATTGGCTACACTTTTTTACTTTGGTTGAACAAGTTCTACAACCGTTATAGAGCTTGGCGGGGCTTACCTTATTACTCGCTTTCACAGCAAATAAAACAGCAGGTAAAAGCAGCAGTAAATTACATCAGTGATTTCGAAGAAAAGCTCGCAGGGCTTGCCAAGTCCCGCGACTGCGACGGCATTATTTGCGGTCATATTCATCAGCCCGCCATCCGTGACATTGATGGCATAACTTACATGAATTCAGGCGACTGGGTCGAAACGATGTCGGCGTTAACAGAAGATTACAAAGGCAACTGGAATCTAAAATTCTACCACGAAAAGCCGACTCAGAGTAACGTAAGAAAAGCAAATAATAAAATTAATAATGAGCCTGTATTACTCGCTACTTTCTTTTAAAAAATAACACTTCAATCATGAAAATAGTATTCATTGTGCAAGGCGAAGGGCGGGGACACCTCACACAAGCCATTTCAATGGCCCAGATACTGGAGTCAAATAGACATACCATCAGCAGCGTATTAGTTGGCACAAACAGTGGGGTAAGTTTACCTGATTTCTTTACCGAGAAGTTTCCTGACGCCAAATCGTTTATGAGTCCAAATTTGATTTTCGACAAGAAATCGAATAAGCTCCGTCTGCGAAAAACAATTCGAAAGAACCTCGCGAAAGCAAAACATTATATCGGGAGTTTACGCTTTTTGAGTTACGAAATCGAGAGAAGCGAACCAGATTTAATCGTAAACTTTTACGAGGGTTTGGGTGGAATTTACAGTTACTTCTACAATAACCGCAATGTACCAACGGTGGCAATTGCCCACCAATATCTTTTACTTAATAAGGCGTTTATTCATCCCGCGGGCTCGTGGTTCCATCAGAGTTTAGTAAACTTAAATAGTAAGGTAACCACCCTCGGAGCGGAGAAAAAACTGGTACTATCTTTCACTCCATTTTCAGATAATTTTCAGGAGCAATTTTTTACAGTTCCGCCACTAATAAGACAGGAAGTACTTACTTCTGGTTCGACTCGGGAAAGCGATTTTTTTTTATTGGCCTACGTAAATCAACCTGCCTTGGCAAATGAGCTAATTGAGTGGCACAGTAATAACAATGAAACGATAATTCACTGCTTCGTTACGGAATTACCAAAGCAAGTTATTCACCCAAATTTGGTTTTCCATAACTTGAATGCCTCGCTGTTTCTATCGTATATGAAACGCTGCAAAGGCGTAGTTTCTACGGCAGGTTTCGAGACAATATGCGAAGCAATGTTCTTCGGAAAACCAGTGTTACTGATACCACTCAAAAACCATTACGAACAACGCTGTAATGCTCTTGACGCCGTTCGGGCGGGTGCAGGAATCACGCAGGAAGATTTCAATTTAACGCCTTTTTTAAATTTCATTGATAATGAATTTACCCCAAATACAACGTTCGTTAATTGGGCTTCTTCCGCCAAAGAAATTATGTTAAATGAAATTGAGGTATTTGAACCGAAGAGGCATTTTGTGACAGAAAAAATCACCAATTTAGTTCGCAGAAGTTATCATTTGAATGAATCAGAAACGCCCCGACTTTTATCATAAAGACGGGGCGTTTCAATAAGTTTATCTTTGCTTTTAAGCGTAGTGCTCAAGTAATGCCTGCTGTCTTTCAATAGCAGTTGTAAACTCTTCTTTCATACGATTTACCAGGTCTACGGTTGGTAACGAGTCATTGATAGACGTTACACCTTGTCCAGCAGACCACACTGTTTTCCAAGCTTTGGCTTCTGCTTGTGCAGCGTCAAGTTCGCTACCAAAGTCTATCTTTTTACCCTGCGACCACATATCTTCTGTGATACCATTTTTCTCCAGACTTGGTCGTAAGAAATTGGCGTTAACACCCGATACAGCAGCGGTATAAACCACGTCGCCTACTTTTGATTCACTAATCATTTCTTGGTAATCCTCTTCCGCACGGCTCTCAGTGGTATTGATAAAGCGAGTACCCATATAGGCCAAATCAGCTCCCATTTGCATTGCCGTAGCAACATCTTGCCCCGTACTCATACAGCCAGAAAGGAGGATTGTGCCTTTAAAGAACGTCTTTATTTCGTTTACGAAGGCGATTGGGTTGAACAATCCAGCGTGCCCTCCAGCTCCGGCGGTTACCAAAATCAATCCGTCGACGCCCGCTTCGGCGGCTTTTTCGGCGTGGCGGCGATTAATCACGTCGTGAAAAACTAAACCACCGTAACTGTGAACGGCATCCACGAGTTCTGATACTGCTCCGAGTGAAGTAATCACAATCGGAACTTTATGTTTTACAATAACTTCTAAATCGGCTTGTACTCTCGGATTCGTCCGATGGACGATTAAGTTCACTCCAAATGGAGCTGGATTTTCTTCTTTAGCAAGCGTACTTTCAATTTCGTTTAACCATTCCTCAAAACCTTCGGTTGAGCGTTGGTTTAGAGCCGGAAATGTTCCGACAATACCACTTTTACAGCATTCAATTACAAGTTCCGGACCAGAGATAAGAAAAAGCGGAGCGGCAACAACAGGTAGTTTTAGCCGTCCTTCAAATAGTTTAGGTAAAGACATAGTTTATTTTATAGTTGATGAAAAGTTGAATTTAGTCAATTAGTTTACTAATTCGGGGTTAGTAAGTTAGTGCGTTCTTGCGTTCCCACTCGCTGTTTACCTTTTTAACCCTTCGCCTTTAGTAATTAATAGCTTCCGCCCGCTCCGCCGCCGCCAAATGAGCCGCCGCCGAAACCACCAAAGCCACCGCCGCCGCTTCCGCCGCCGCCCCAACTGCCAGATGATTGTCCCCATCCAGTATAGGTTGTAAAAGGCATTCCACCTCTGCTACGGTTACCGAGACCGCCGCCGCCGCCTTTGCGACTAATGAAGATAAAGAGAAATATGACGATAAAGAATACCACAATCGGAATGATACTGTCTTCACCACCGCTACTCTCGGGTTCAGCTTTGTACTCCCCGCTAGCGTATTTCATGATGGTATCAACACCAGCATCGAGACCTTCGTAGTATTTAGTTTCTTTAAAACGGGGAATAATTACCTGATCCACGATGCGGTTTGCGTAGGCATCTGGCAAAGCTCCTTCCATTCCGTAACCCGTGGCGATGTAAACCTTGCGGTCGGTCGGTGCCCAAAGTAATACAATTCCGTTGTTCTTTCCTTTTTGTCCGACTCCCCACTTCCGACCTAACTCAAAAGCGTAGGTGTTCATGTCGTACGGCTCTGCCGAAGCAACGATTACAACAACAATTTGCGTGGATGTGCTATCATTGTAAGCTACCAGTTTTCTTTCAAGACTGTTGATTTGCTGTGAACTCAACAGGTTGCCAACGAAATCGTTTACCAGACGAGGAGGTGAAGGACGATCAGGAATATCCTGTCCGAGAGCTACTCCAGCGAAGCAAAGTAACAGCCAACATAGTACGTTTCTTTTCAGCATAATGCTGTTTACAGATTATCCAAATGATATATCGTCTGACAACTCATTCTTGTCATCAGATTGATACGGAAAATATTTCTTTAATTGTTTACCCGCTTCGTTTATTCCGGCACAAAGCCCTTCAGTGTATTGCTGTTGGGCAAAATGATTTCGAAGAATTTCTTTCGTTGATTCCCAAAAAAGTATGGTTACAGCTTTGTCAATTCCTTTATCACCAATTACCGCAAACTTACGATCTTCGTGAGCAAGGTAGAATAATACGCCGTTTCTCTGGGCAGTTTTGTGCAAAGCCAAATAGTTGAATAATTTAGTAGCCCGTTTTACCGGATCATCCGACGGGCATTTTTCTTCTATATGTACTTTTACTTCACCCGAAGTAGACAATTCTGCCTCTTTGATGGCTTCCACGATTAGTTTTTGTTGCTCTTCACTTAGAAACATAATTTAATAAATAAAGTAACTCTTACAAGTTTTGAAAACCTGTAAGAGTTGATACTTAATTGAATCTATCTTATCAAAATGCTACAGAAGGAGCCGTTTGAGAAGCTTCGGTGCCTTCAAAATAACCTTTCTGAGCAAAGCCGAATAATCCGGCAAAAATATTTGCGGGAAATACCCGAACGGACTGATTATAATCCTGCACGGTAGTATTAAAATCATTTCGGGCAACGGCAATTCGGTTTTCAGTTCCTTCTAATTGAGCCTGCAAATCCAAAAAGTTTTGGTTTGCCTTGAGTTCAGGATAACGTTCTACTGAAACCAATAACCGACTCAACGCTCCGCTTAGCTTATCCTGAGCTGCCTGAAATTTCTGGATATTCTCTGGCGTAAGATCGCCAGCATCTATATTTATACTGGTAGCACTGGCCCGAGCCTGAATTACTTGCGTGAGCGTTTCCTTTTCAAAATCAGCGGCACCTTTTACAGTATTCACTAAGTTTGGAATAAGATCGGCACGACGCTGATATTGCGTCTGTACTTTAGACCACGCACCTTTCACGGTTTCGTCTTTCTGTACTAATCCATTGTAACTTGAGCAGCCATATACGCCAAATAGAGCAAGTAAAACAACGATTATTAAAGTAGTACGTTTCATTTTATTTTTCTATTTTAGAGGTAAAAAAAGGTTTGTATTTCAAAAGTATAAAAAAGAATCTAATATCAATTGAAGTTCATGATAGAAGGACGTTTTACCGGACGGATTTCCGCCATTTCTTAACATTAACGTACGGGTTTGGATAATCTACTCCAATTTGTACGTCGTATTCCCTTTGCTGACTCTGAGTAAGTAACCCCACTTCATTGATCTTTTCGGCGGGAACGTCTTTGAGTTCGGGAAGCCAAAGTTTTATGTATTCTGCCTGAGGATCGTAATTAGTTGACTGTTTTGAAATATTGAAGTAGCGGTCTTCACGCGGATCATTACCAATTCCCGAAGCGTAATTCCAGTTCCCCCAGTTACTACAAACGTCATAATCTACCAGTAAGCTTTCAAAATACATTGCTCCCCACCACCATTCTATTCCTAAATCTCTGGTCAAGAAACTCGCTACATTCTGCCGTCCACGGTTAGACATAAATCCTGTCTCTTTAATTTCCCGCATATTTGCATCGATAAAAGGAACGCCCGTTTCCCCGTTCACCCATTTCATGAAACCCCTTTCGTCCTGGTTCCAAGATTTGTTCATATCGTGCTTGATACCACTTCTCTTAAATAACCGCACCCCGTATTTCAGGGCAATGAAGTGATAGAAGTCCCGCCAGATGAGTTCAAAAATCAACCAATAAGTAGATTGATTTGCCACTCGTTCGGCTTCGTAGTGTTTTACTTCTTCGTAAATATGTCGGGGTGAAAGGCATCCCAAACTCAGCCAAGCAGAGAATTTGGAAGAATAATCCCCGCCAACGAGTCCATTTCGGGTTTCTTTGTAGGTTTTAAGAAGCTCTTCGTCCCAAATATAATATTGAAGACGTTCGAGACCAACGCTTTCGCCGCCTTTAAAGTCGAGAACGGCACGTTCGTCAACATCAAAAGATTCAAATCCAATATCTTCCAATGTTGGTATGGGCACGCTCGCCAAAGGAGCTATCTCGCCAAGTTCTGTAACCGTAGGAAAAGTATTTCTTACCTCCGATCGGTTTTCCACTTTTTTACGAAAGGTACTGAAAACATCTGGCAAGAAGTGCATTTGAAACGGCAAATCACGGGGATGATAAAGCGTATTTGTCCAAATGAGTTCGATGTCAATATTGTGTTGTTTCAACATTAAAGAAAGGTCACACTCAATGGTGGTTTCTTCCTGCGTAGCTTCTTTAGAAAGAACTACGTGCGTCGCTCCGATTTTATGAGCAATTTCAGCAACTATCTCTTCCGGGCGTCCGATTCTTATGATAAGATCAGAGCCTATTTTTTGCAAACTCTGTTGCAAATCAGTTAGGGATTCTAATAAAAATTTCGCCCGATATTTACCTGTCCGCTTGTACCCAATAGTGGTGAGTTCAAAGTTGCGGTCATCAATTATATACACGGGGGTTACGTTTCCTAAGCTGGCGGCTCTTACAAGAGCTTCGTTATCGTGCAGACGCAAGTCATTCCGAAACCAATAAACTACATTTGACATTTTGTTGATTGAACGTGAAATTTTCGATTATCTATTAATAAAAAGATGGAACAGTTAAATAAGCTGTTCCATCTTTTATAAATCAATATTCGCTTGATTTGTTTACAATTTTCCGTTCAACGCCCAATTATAATCCATATATGAAATTGTAGCGTCTTTATTTACTTTAATTTTTGAGTAATCATTAACTACGTCAATTTGCGACTTATTAAAATCTCTACCGTACCAGTCTAAAAGTTTGGTAATTTTTATTGAGTTAGCAGTTATCTTATTTTTAGAGGCATCGTTAATGAACCTAACACCTTGGTCCTGTAATTGTGCATCAAGGTTTTTTGCCGTAAAAGCTTCATTGCGTAATGGGGGGCAGGATTTCGCCGCACAAACCAACGCAAAGTGAATGCGTGGCTCTTTAAATTTCTTGCGGATAATACCGTGCTCGATATTGTTTAAGTCCATTTTCTCACCACCAATATTAATAAATTTAACATCCCAAGGGGTATTCACAAACGGGATTTTTATTTTACTACCAATATCTTTAATGCTCGTAATGTTCTTATCGGCATTATCCAAAATCAATTGAATGGTAAAAGCATTGTAAGCATTTATCCAGTAAGCTAGTTCTTCATCTTTACTCCATGACTTCGCGGGGGCATTTTTCTCGACCAGCGTCAGGTACTTTCTTAATTGAACCTGATCTTTTTTGAAACCAGCGTAGTTAACAAAACCTTTATTGTCAACATGCTTTTTTAGAAGGCCATCCCAAATATCGTGGGAGATTGGTGCCGCAGTAGAAGTGGGTGCGGTTACCCCCGTACATCCTTGTATCGACAGTAATAAAATAATAAATAAATTAACGATTTTCATCTTTGACTGTTTATGTAGTGTTTATGTAGTGTTTGTGTTTTACCAATCTATATACGCTTAATGCCGAAGTTCGGTTTATAACGTACTGTTAATATAAAGTCATCTAACAAAAAACCATTCCATGATTGTTGCTCTTAACATTGTAAAATATAGTAAATCAAAATCCTTTCTGGGAATTTTGTCCATGGCATTTTTCAGGCTTCCACTAATGCTGAACAAGAATGTCAAGTTTTGGAAATTAATGGGTTGCGGAAAAAACGGTACATTCGACGTAAATCCTGATTGGCAGCAATGGGCTTTAATGACTGTTTGGGAAACTGAAACCGATTATCAGAACTTTAACCAAAACTCACTCATTACTCGGTGGTGGAAAAGATTTACGAATGAACGGACAGATTACCTTTGCACTCCCTACGAATCTCACGGAAAATGGGACGGTAAAGAACCATTCGGAAACCCGACGCCTGACAGAACATATACCGGACCCATTGCTATACTTACCCGAGCTACCATTCGGATTTCAAAGGCACAGGATTTCTGGAAAAACGTACCTAAAGTCGCAAGTTCAATGGGTTCAGCGGAAGGATTTATCACCTCTGTTGGTATTGGTGAAGTTCCGTTTATAAAACAGGCGACTTTTTCAGTTTGGAAGGACTTGGAAAGTGTTAAAAAGTTTGCTTATCGCCAGCGTGAACACGCCGAAGTAGTAAAGCAAACCCGTGAAAAAGGTTGGTACTCCGAAGAGTTATTTGCGAGATTTATACCTATTGAGGTAGATAGTAATAAGCTAAATTAGTGCCTGCTTTTTGTATTACTTTGTACTATTCTAACAATTACATGTGCCAACAGCTAAATTAATTACTCGGCATGCATACTAAATTACAAGGTTCATCTTACCTGCTTTAACACAGTTAGTTAGAACTTTATCCTACCCTTGAGCTATTCTAGCCTACAATCATGCTACATCACCGACTAACCAAAGGAAATATCGCATTCCGCATATTATGCAATCTTATAAATCGTTCTAAAAAATTATCGCCCAATTATTAAGACATTATTATATTTATTTGATATTTTTGTAGAGTATTAGATTATTTACCTAAACTAAAATGTTAATGAAAAGAAATCTACTGTTGTCGCTGCTACTGATGTTAGCAGCTAGCGTAACTTACGCCCAAACAAAGGTAACCGGAAAGGTTACTACGACCGGTGACGGCTCGGCATTACCGGGTGTTACTGTACAAGTAAAAGGTACCAGTGTAGGTACACAGACTGACGGCGAAGGTAATTACAGCGTCTCTGCTGGTAAGAACCAAACAATTGTTTTTAGCTTTATCGGAATGCAAACCAAAGAAGTTTCCATAGGAAACCGTTCAATCGTGAACGTATCTTTAGATGAAGCAGATAATATGTTAAACGAGGTGGTTGTACTGACTGCTCTTGGCCTAGAAAGAAAGAAAGACGATGACATGAGTTCATCAACCATTATTGACACCGATGCCCTTCAGCGTTCTGGAGAATCTGGCGTTATTCAGGGTCTTTCTGGAAAAACTTCGGGCTTGACCATAACGCGTAACTCGGGTGATCCAGGTGCGGGTGCTTATATCCAAATTCGTGGTCAAAACACAATTTCGGGTAGCTCATCACCACTTATTATTTTGGACGGTGTTCCAATCTCTAATTCAAGTATTGGTTCTGGAGATACTGGTGGTGTAGTTCAGCAATCCCGCTTGAATGATATCAACCCTGATGACATCGCCAACGTAACTATCCTTAAAGGTGCGGCTGCGGCGGCGGTTTGGGGAACAGGTGCTGCTAACGGTGTGATTGTAATTCAAACTAAGCGTGGAAACGCTGGTGGAAAGAAAGTAAGTGTGAACATCACCAACCAAACTTCTTGGGATGTCATCAACCGTGAATACGATAAGCAAGGTACTTTCGGACAAGGATACCCTCGCTATTGGGTTACCGGAGACGGTGACGATGCATACGATTATCTTTATGTACCAAATACTGGATTCTCTTGGGGAGATAAAATCGCTGGTCGTTCTGGCAGTACTGACGAGGTTCGCCAAGGAAATCAGCGTTTTGAAGCCGATGGTGGAAACGTTTATTATCCTATCATAGGCAAAAACTCACGTGAGGTGTTCAACCAAAAGAACCGTGATCAGGTTTTCCAAACTGGTTTTACGTGGAATAAGTCAGTTGGTATTAACTTTAACAATAATGGAAGTACAACTTACTTGAGCTTCTCTGACTGGGATCAGGAAGGTATTATTAAAGGAAACTCTGACTACCGTCGTTCTACCCTTCGTATCAACAATGAAACACAGTTATCGGAGAAATTGAAAGTTAGAATCAATTCTACATTCATCCGCACTAACTCAAATCGTGTTCAGCAAGGTTCAAACTTGAATGGCTTGTACTTGGGTTACCTACGTACTGCTCCTGACTTTGACAATACTGACTATAGAGGAACATACTATGACGCAGCGGGTGCACCGACTCTTAATTCGCACCGTGGCTACCGTCGTTACTTAGGAGATGCCGCCCCAATTTATAACAATCCGGGCTGGACAACCAACGAGCAGGAAAACACGAGTGATGTGTATCGCTTTATCATCAACCCTGAGATTAACTGGAACATATACAAAGGCTTAAACCTAACAGCTCGTTATGGTTTTGACTTCTACAATGATGCCCGTGAAACTTTCTTCCCGGTTAATTCGGCAGGTTCGTTTAGTGTTGGTTCATTTAACAGAAATGAAATCACAGAGCGGAATGAAAGCGTAAACGTTTTCTTAAACTCTACGCACATAATAAATAGCGACATAAACTTTAGCTGGATTTTAGGTGTTCAAGCAGAATCTTTGAACTACACCAGCTTTGGTGCTACTTCTGCTGACTTTACCAACCCTTTTGTGGGTGACTTACGCATCTTCGGAAACGCGGGTGCTCCAAACGAGAACCCAGGTCTTGCCCGTCAGCAGCAACGTAAATCTGCGACTTATGCCGTGGTAAACGCTGAACTATTTGGTCAGTTATATTTAGAAGCAACCGGACGGTATGAATTACCTTCTACGCTTTCTACTCCTGTATTCTACCCAAGTGTATCAGCCGGATGGGTATTTACCAATGATATGTCGAGCAATACGCTAAGCTTTGGTAAAATCCGTGCATCGTACGGAGAAGTTGGTATTGAGCCAATTCCGTACGCAAACCGTACTACATTCGGAGCATTTGATCGCTCTTCTTCTTGGGGAGATTTCTTAGGTGCTGCAACTTACGGCAATCCGTTTGCCCGCAGTAGCCGTTCTGGAAATCCTAACTTGAATCCTGAGCGAGTAAAAGAGTACGAGATTGGTGGTGACTTCCGCTTTTTTAACAACTTAGTAAACTTTGGTGCAACGTACTATAACCGTACTACTACCGGAGCATTATTAGCCATTGACTTGGCACCATCTACCGGGTTCGGCGATGTGTGGCGTAATGCAGGTGAAATATCTAACAAAGGAATCGAAATTGACGCGGGCATACGTTTAGTTAAATCTCGTGGTATCGAGTGGAGAATTGATGCTAACTTCTCACAAAACCGTAACATTGTTGAAAGCCTTAGCGGTGCTCAATCTGTATTCCTAAACGGTTTCACCGGAACTTCTTCACGTGTAGTTGAAGGCGAGCCTTTCGGAACTCTATGGGGTGGTAAATGGGCACGCGATGAAGGTGGTAATTTCGTGTTGGACGAAAACGGCTTTCCTACAGTAAGTCCTCAGGAAGGAATATTAGGAGATCCTAACCCACAATGGCGTGGTGGTATCGGAACAAACTTTTCTTACAAAGGATTTACTTTGTCTGCTCAGTTTGAGACGTTCCAAGGTAACAGAACTTGGGCAGGTACTTCTGGTGTCTTAAACTACTTCGGTATTTCTCCAGAAACTGCGAATGAGTTTACTACCACTGAAGAGCTTCGTACTGCTGACGGTCGTACCGTTTCATCTGGAACGCTTGTGCGTGGTAACGTAGCCAACTTTGGCGGCGGTAACGTATTATTAGATTCTGAATGGTACACTGGAAACGGTGGTGGTTTTGGACCAGTTGGTGAGCAATACGTAGTTGACGGTTCATGGACAAAGTTGCGTGAATTATCACTAACCTATGACCTACCAACAGATTTGATCAAGAAAGCTAAATTAGCTAATGCCTCAATTGGTGTAACCGGACGTAACTTGTTTATCTGGTCTCCGTTCCCTAACGTAGATCCTGAGCTAAACCTTACGGGTGCATCTAAAGGTCGTGGTTTGGATTACTTTACAAACCCAGGTACTGGTTCTTACATGCTAACTGTGAAATTAGGATTCTAAATAAAAGGATACGAGACATTAGATTGGAGACTAAGAGAATTTAAATGTATTCTCTTCTCTAATCTTACCTCTCACTTCTTATATCTCCATAAAATATTCAGAAATACACAATGAAGAAAATAAAAAATTTAACAGTAGCAGCACTGGGCTTGCTGTCTCTTGGATGCGAAAGTTACGTGGAAGACGTAAACATTAATCCAAATAACTTTACCGATGCCCCAAGTGGATTAATTATTGGACAGGCTGGTTTAGCTTCAATTCTATTGAGCGAATCACAACCGGCACGTTTCGCCGGTATCTTTACAGATCAGTTCACTGGAGCTGACCGTCAATTTATCTCTTACGAATCGTATCAGGTTACTGCCGGTGACTTTGACGATACTTGGGGTAATATCTACACCGCTGGTCTTGCTCAGACAAGACTTGTGCAGGAAAAAGCTCGAGAGGATGGAAACAAAGGAGCTGAAGGTATATCTCAAATAATTGAAGGATGGTTAGCCGGAGAAGGTGCTGCCCTTTTTGGAGACGTTCCTTATTCTGAGGCTATTCAGCCAAACGAATTCCCGAATCCAAAATACGATGCACAAGCTGACGTATTGAACTCGGTACAAACAATACTTTCTGCTGGTATTACTAATGTTCAGTCGGGTGGTGCCGTACCTATGCCAATGTACTCTGGTGCGTATTCATGGGTTGAAGTAGCACACACATTGAAGGCTCGTTACTACCTAATTGCAAAAGATTACACAAACGCGGCTAAAGAGGCGGCTCTGGGTATCTCTGCTCCTAACAAGACGTTGTCAGCTTTTCACAGCTCAACTATTGGTCAGCAGAACCTTTACTATCAATTCGGCGTGTTACAACGTGGTGGTTACCTGACTGTAATTCGTTCAAACCTGAGAAAATTATTACAAGGAGAAAGAGCTCGTTTGCTACCCACTCCGGGTGATGCGAAGCGTTCTGACAAGTATTTTGATGGTGAAGAATTGAACTATACGCCAAGTGGCTATTTCGCTATTGATGCAGCTTTTCCTCTTATTTCTTGGTCAGAGAATCAGTTGATTCTTGCGGAAGCTTTAGCTCGTACCGGAAACGAAACTGGAGCAAGAACTGCATTTAATTCAGTTCGTACTGATTTGGCTACTACTTACAGTGGTGAATTTCCTGCAACAACTGCAACTGGAACTACTTTAGTGAACCAAATTTTAGAAGAGAAGTACTGTACATTAATTGGTTCGTTCCAAGTATTCCACGATTTACGTCGTACGAAGAATGCAATTGGTGTTCCAGTTAAAAATAGCACGGCATCAACTATTCCACAGCGTTTTATATACGCTCAGAATGAGATAAACACTAACGAAAGTTTCCCAGGCGTAGTAGACATGTTTACTCCAACGCCAGTTAACAAATAAGTAGAGATACGGACAAGTAAAGATTCTTGTCAAAACTAAAAAGCCCGTCACGCTTATTGCATGACGGGCTTTTTGTTACAAGATAAAACTATCTTTTACACCTTGTACTTGTAAATATCTGGTATCGAACTCAAGTCTTTGGGCTCTACCTGAACCAGTTGCTTAATTTTACCAGAAGTTAGTTCGAGAATGCAACCGTGAACAGACGGATAATCGGTGTTCTTCCATGCCTTCTGAATAATAGTTGTTTTTAAAAGACTATCCACTTGTGCCAAGACATTCAGCTCGCAGAGTCTGTCGGTACGCTTTTCTTCATCACTTATTGCTTCCAGTTCCTGATGATTTTTTTCGTAAACGTCTTTAATATTACGAATCCATTTGTTAATTAATCCGAGGTCATCATTACTCATAGCAGCTTTTACGCCTCCACAACCGTAATGCCCCACAACCATGATGTGCTTTACTTTTAAAACTTCAACAGCGTATTGTAATACGCTGAGCATATTGAAGTCTGTGTGAAGTACGAGGTTGGCAACATTGCGATGCACAAAAATATGACCAGGTTCGGTACCTGTAATCCGATCTGCTGGAGCACGGCTATCAGCACAGCCAATCCACAGAAATTCAGGTTGCTGACCTTCGGCCATTTTTGTAAAGAAAGTTGGGTCTTCCTCCTGCTGTGCAGCTGCCCAATTTTTATTTGCTAGTAAGAGTTTTTGAAATGCTTTCATTGTTTTTGGTAAAGTATATTTTTTTTCTGTTTACGTCTTTTAATGTGACTTCAATTCCTTTTCTGGGTGCCTCTTCCACAAACTCCTCCAAAAGAAGAAAAATATCGTGGTCGATAAAATTTGCTTTAGAACCGTCAATATACATTTGGTCGCCTGATCTTAATTTAGACAAATTCATCATTAATTCTGCTCTATTATAGAAAAAAACGTCTTTATTAAATCGCATTAATAAAGTATTTCCTTCCCAGTTTACAGATATAGAAGACCTGAAATTTGTGTAAATCACGTACGTCAATCCTACTACTAACCCAATGAGAATACCCACCAGTAAATCCGTAAACAATATAGCAACTATGGTCACTATAAATGGCACGAACTGGTCTTGTCCTTCTTTATAAATAGCCCTAACTATTGCCGGACGAGTGAGTTTATAACCCACCATAATTAATATCGCGGCTAATGCTGACAACGGAATTTTATTCAGAAAATCTGGAATAAATGCTGCACACGCTAATAACAGGAAGCCATGAAAAATAGCAGACGCTTTGGTCTTACCTCCCGCCTGAATATTCGCTGAACTTCGTACAATAACCTGCGTGACAGGAATTCCGCCAATCATACCAGATGCGATATTACCAATTCCCTGAGCAATTAATTCACGGTTGGTTGGTGTAATATCTCGCTCTGGATCGAGGCGGTCAGTAGCTTCTACGCAGAGTAGCGTTTCAAGACTTGCAATGACGGCAATGATTACTCCTGTCTTCCAAACCAACGGATTTGTCCATGCCCCGAAATTAGGAAAGCTCAGAAATCCCGTAAATTCATCGAAAGATGACGCCACGGGTAAATTCACCAGGTGGGTCTTTTCGATTTGAAGGCTACCTTGAAATAGTTCGTTCAGGGTAATACCGGCAACTACGCAAAGTAACGGTCCTGGAATAGCAGAAAGAATCTTATTATTTTGAATCGGTTTTTGCTTCCAAATTATTAAGATAGCGAGACAGACTAATCCGATAATTAGTGACCCTTCAACTAAGTAGTCGCCAATATTCAGTAATTCAGAAAATGTATTTTCGCCATCCGACTGAAAAAAGCTATCGTCACCTTCGGGGTCTCCATCAACTCCGAAAACGTGCGGAATTTGTTTCAGGATAATGATTATACCAATTGCTGAGAGCATTCCCTTTATGACAGAGGAAGGAAAATAAAAAGCGATTTTCCCCGCCCCTATTATTCCCAGAATAATCTGCACAACGCCACTGATAACAACAGCTAACAAAAAGGATTCGTAAACGCCAATCTCAGCAATCGCGTTTAACACAATTACCGTTAGACCAGCAGCCGGCCCACTAACACCAAGGTTAGATTTGCTAATTAGACCCACTACAATTCCACCGCAAATTCCGGCAATTACTCCGGCAAAAAGCGGAGCTCCAGATGCCAATGCTATTCCTAAACACAAAGGGAGAGCAACTAAAAAGACCACTACTCCAGCCGATAAATCCTTGAGCGGAAAGAGATTATTTTTTAAATTCATATATAATATTTGAGGCGTAAATGAAGAGGCATTTTGTCAACGAGTACGGCTACTAACAACGAGACAGTTGCTGTAAAAGTAAGAAGGCGGAAAAATCAAACAGAGTCCGGTGGAGGTGAAACGGGGAGATTTAAGTACTCTTTACAAAAAAAATAAGGATCGGGGAAGACTAATTTACTTTTCAGTAAAATTACAGTCACAGTTCCTTCAAAATGATTTAGCTTAGAGAATTTTTCGAGTTCATCCTCTTCAGACTCCCCTTCTTTTTCTTCGCAATCATCGTCAATAGATTCATACGTAGTTTTAAATTTCTCTGACGTTTTAACAAGCACACCTGACTGTTTCGCAGCAAAGCAAAACAAACAAAGCATAAATGTAAATCGGAGTAAAATCATAAAACAGCAGAAGACGAATTTGAAAAGGACACCAACAATATAGATTTCATAACTAATATATTTCATCAATAGTTTCTAAAACCATCTGTTAAATTATTGTAGCACACTTTTTTAGGTAGATTTGTAAAAACAATTGCCAGTGGTGCATCCTGAACAGCTACAAATACTTCATAAATTACGATCTCTTACAGTTTCGGATATTTCTGACTTCGCACTAAAGAATCCATTAAAATTAACATCAGCACAATTAACTTGGGCCGCTAATCAACTACACTTTCGAGGAAAAATTGCTGAAAAAATACCGGCATGGAGCGAAGTAGAATTGTTAATTTCTCCAGCTACGCTGTCTATTGAACAGTCTTCATCGGAAGTGACTGCTAAGTACAAAGCTGATTTATTTACCGGAGATACCTGCTTGGATTTAACCGGAGGTATGGGCGTTGACAGCTACTTTTTCTCTCAGGTTTTTAAGAATGTCACCTACGTAGAGCAGGATACCGAACTTGTCAGGATAGCTGGGCATAATTTTAGCCAATTAAGAGCAAGTAACGTTAAATTAGTTAATCAAACAGCCGAGGTTTTTTTAGCAGAGTCGAATAAGCAGTATGATTTGGTTTACCTCGACCCCGCTCGACGAGATGAACACGGAGGAAAAGTATTTTTTATTCAGGATTGCTCCCCAAACGTAGTAGACTTACTACCAAAGTTGCTTAGAATTTCAGGTAGTATATTGGTAAAGTACGCCCCGATGTTGGACATAAAAGCAGCACTAAAGTCATTAATTCACGTTCAGAAAGTAATTATTGTAGCGGTTGAAAACGATGTAAAAGAAGCACTTTATCTGATAAAGAAAGGGGCAGGTTTGCCAATAATCGAAACAGTAAACTTTTCTAGAAACGGAAAGCAACAATTTACTTCTTCTTTTCAGCACGAAGCCGAAATTACGGTTATATTCAGCGAGCCAAAGACGTACTTGTACGAACCCAACGCCACCATTTTGAAAGCAGGATTATTCAAATCGTTATCCGAAAAATATTCATTGTCTAAACTAGCTCCCAACTCGCACCTTTATACAAGTGACAATTTTCACCCTGATTTTCCCGGAAGAAAATTCAGGGTGGAAAAGGTAGAAAAATTCGATAAAAAAAGCCTTCGCAAACAGTTAAAAGGAAGTTACGCAAATATCAGTTGCAGAAATTTTCCGCTAAAGCCTGATGCCTTAAAAAAATTATTGAGTTGTAAAGATGGCGGCAACCAATATATATTTTTCACTCAAGGTGAGTTAGGTAAAAAAATAGTAATATTTACATCGAAGACCAGTGACAAGTGAACCATATTTTCGTCTAAACACAAAAGGTTATACAAATGAAAAAGACATTAAATGCGTTTGCGTTTTTATTCGTAACAAATTTAGCAATAGGTCAAACCGTGCTTCACGGCCGCGATATTTTAGACGGTAAGTTAAAGGAGGGTTATTACTTACTACTCAAAATAGATAGCAGAACGCTTAGTAGTGAATGGAAAGACTATATGAACTCCTTTGGAAGGGTTTCAGAAGTTGAGAAAAACCGTTATTCAATCACGAAATTCAAGCAACAGTCTGTATCAGATAATGAGCTAACAATTGAATCAAAAATCAATGAAATGGATGGGTTTACTAAAATCTTCTGCGTTGTTGAGGGTACGAGTAAACGTAACCTTAGCGAACAAGCTTTTGATAACCTCTTACTTGATTTTGCCGCAGATGCTCAGTATCGTGAATTAGCAAGATTAGCTGAATCTGACCTCGAAGAGGCGGAAAATTATTTAAAAGACAGCGAGCGTAATCAAAAAAAGATAGAACGTTCACTGGAGAGTAACCTTAAATCACAGGAAAAGTACGGAAAATATTTAGATGAGTCACCCGAAAATATGGTAAGCCTTTTAGACGAGAAAAAAAGTATCGTTGACCAGCAAATCAACAATGACTTAGACGAGAATCAAGCCGAGGCACTTGCGAAAGAAGCTACAAGAAAAGAAAAAGAGATTTCAAAAAATCGACGAAACGAAGCGAAATATGCAAAGAGGTTAGATAGAAAAGAAACCGAGTTTGACAAGTTAAGAAATGAGCTTTTTGCCGCAAAACGCACCGTGACTACCGCCGAAGAACTTGTTTCTGCCAAGAAAATGATATTGGTAGATTTGAAAAAATAACAGAATATATTAGTCACAAAAAAGTCCCGTAGAATCATCTACGGGACTTTTTTTGTAACTCAAGCAAAATTCTTAAAATTCGCGATGATCCACTTCATCGAATAATCGCTCTTTCGGAAGACTTCTGAAATAGTCGTAGGTTATTTTTAAACCTTCTTCGCGGTCAACCTTTGGTTCCCAGCCAAGAATTTCTTGAGCACGGGTAATATCAGGTTTACGTTGTTTCGGATCGTCTTTCGGTAAGTCTTTATAAATTACCTTTTGATTGGTTCCGGTTAACTTAATAATCTCTTCCGCGAATTGACCGATTGTAATTTCAGATGGATTACCCACATTTACGGGCTGGGTATAATCTGAATGCAGCAAACGGAAAATGCCTTCCACTAAATCACCGACGTAACAGAACGAACGTGTCTGCGAGCCATCACCGAACACGGTTAAGTCCTCACCACGTAACGCCTGCCCGATAAATGCGGGCAAGACTCGCCCATCATTCAGTCGCATCCTTGGTCCATACGTATTGAATATTCGCACAATACGAGTTTCTAAACCATGATACGTATGATACGCCATGGTCATAGCTTCCTGAAACCGTTTCGCTTCGTCGTACACCCCACGAGGTCCAATCGGGTTCACGTGTCCCCAATAATCTTCCGTTTGCGGGTGCACCAAAGGATCACCATAAACTTCTGATGTTGAAGCAATTAATACGCGTGCCTTTTTCACTCGTGCCAAACCTAAGCAATTATGAATCCCCAACGATCCAACTTTTAACGTCTGAATTGGAATCTTCAAATAGTCAATCGGACTTGCGGGAGAAGCGAAATGCAAAATATAATCCAATTCACCCGGAACGTGGATGAATTTACTAACATCGTGGTGGTAAAATTCGAAATTAGGCAATTTGAACAAGTGTTCAATATTCCGTAAATCTCCAGTAATGAGGTTATCCATTGCGATAACGTGATAGCCTTCTTTTATAAATCTATCGCACAAATGCGATCCCAAAAATCCGGCTCCGCCAGTAATTAATATTCTTTTCATATTCTTTATTTCTTTTCAGTTAACTGTCGTACTGATTTTCTTCCGATTGAGAAGTAATCAAAACCAAATTCTTCTACACGATTTAAGTCGTAGAGGTTCCGACCGTCAAAAATAACTTTATTATTCATCTTTTCGGCCATACGGTCAAAATCCGGCGTGCGGAATTCTGGCCATTCGGTCATAATCATCAAGGCATCTGCACCATCGAGGGCATCATATTGCGTTTCAGCATACTTTACCTTACGCCCGATTTCCTTTTTGATATTAGGCATCGCCTCGGGATCATAAACAACCACTTTCGCTCCTGCATTACGCAGGCTACGAATATTGTAAAGAGCAGGTGCTTCGCGGATATCATCAGTATAAGGCTTAAACGCCAATCCCCAAAGGGCAATGGTCTTACCTTTCAAATCGCCTCCAAAATATTCTTTGACCTGCGGAATAAGTTTCGTCTTCTGCTTCTCATTGACGCTCATCACCGACTTCAAAATCTTGAAGTTATAGTTATATTCTTTAGCAGTTTTTTCTAACGCTTGTACGTCTTTCGGGAAACAGCTTCCGCCATAACCGATACCCGGAAACAGAAATCGCTTACCAATACGGCTGTCCGTTCCGATACCACGACGTACATGGTCTACATCCACTCCGGCTAATTCACAAAGATTAGCAATCTCGTTCATAAACGTAATTTTCATTGCCAAGAATGAGTTAGCCGCGTATTTTGTCATTTCCGCAGAACGCTCATCCATAAAAATCACGGGATTTCCCTGACGCACCAACGGGGCGTACAAACGCTCCATAACTTTTTGGGCAGCTTCTGATTCTGTCCCTACCACTACGCGGTCGGGCTTCATGAAATCTTCAACAGCAACGCCTTCCCGCAAAAACTCGGGGTTTGAAACTACGTCGAAGTCAACGGTTGAATTTTCCGAAATAGCTTTTATAACTCTTTCGGCAGTTCCTACCGGAACAGTGCTTTTATCAACGATTACAGCGTATTTCTTCATAATTTTACCCAAATCATGGGCAACGCCTAATATATATTTAAGGTCCGCAGAGCCGTCTTCTCCCGGAGGTGTTGGCAAAGCTAGAAAGATAACTTCCGCACCTTCGATACCTTCAGCAAGGTCAGTAGTAAATTTCAAACGACCTTCTTTCGTATTTCGCTCAAATAAGGTTTCTAAACCAGGTTCGTAAATGGTAATCTTTCCCTTACGAAGGCTTTCTACTTTTTTTACGTCAATGTCGACGCAGGTTACGTAGTTTCCCGTTTCGGCGAAACAAGTACCAGTTACTAAACCGACGTACCCAGTTCCAACAACAGCTATTCTCATTTTTTTTGGTTTATGCTTTGAGCAGGTTAAGTTATTAGTTTTGTGCAATCAGGTTATATCCGACCACCCTGCAAATATAAGGCAAAGAACTTAAAAAAAGCTAAACACAAAATAAAAAGTCTTATTTCACCCTACCCTACCCTCTACTTACTAAGTAGTATCATCGATAAAGTCAGCAGTGAAGCTACACCAAATCTTACTTTTAAAATTAGACTCCTTTACAGAAGAAACACTTTCACAATCTATTTCACAAAGAACGAATATAAAAATAATGCAATAAAAAACATCACATATCCTTAGGTGGACGGACGAAATACCTTTCGATCTCTTCTTTTGAAGGTTGGATTAAAGGTCGAACAACTCGAAAGCCCACAAAGGGAGCATCGGTTAACCACCAATCAGATTTCGGAATTTGTGGGTCTTGCTGTTTTAAACGAGGAGTTGAAGGAGTTCTTGCCGCACTTCGGAGTTTTTCGGGATCATCATCCCAATGCCCACCTCGGATTACGTGTGGATAAACCGTAGTTGGAGCGACGTACGGATTTTTAACACCATCATTCTTATAAACATCTGCAATATATTGATCAGAAGTCCATTCGGAAACATTTCCATACATGTCATATAAGCCCCAAGCATTTGGCTTTTTCTGCCCTACTTTCTTGTAAGCACCGTCCGAATTATCAAAAAACCAACCGTATTCTTCTAAATCGTTATTACTTTCACCAAAATAATAGGGTGTATCAGAACCCGCCCGAGCGGCGTATTCCCATTCTGCCTCCGTGGGTAAACGGTAGAATTCCCCCGTTTTTTTATACAACCATTCACAGAAAGCACGGGCAGCAAATTGCGTAACATTACAAACCGGGAAACCATCGTTTTTCCCTTGACCGAAAGACATTTCAACGTAAGGTTTTGTGGGGCGTGCTACCGCATCAGCTTTTTGCTCGGTGACCTCGTCAGCTTTTAACGCTTGTGCTTCCAACTCCTTATTCTGAAAGACAAGGTATAAATCCCAAGTGGTTTCGTGCTTAGCCATCCAGAATGGTGACAGCTCAACGGTTCTCTGCGGGCCTTCGTCTAACCTTCGAAACGTCTCACCTTCGGGGCTCCCCATCGTAAATTTACCCCCCCCAACACCTATCATATCCAGCGTATGCGTAGTGCCGGGAATGGTTTGGGTGTAATCTTTCAGTTTATCTTGCGTGAATGCGGAAAGGTAGGTGAGCAAGAACCCCAGTATAACGAACGGTAGTTTCATAAGAATAAGTTGAATACATTGAAAACGGACAAATTTAAAACAATTTATTAGGAACGGATTGTTCTCTACAAAATATACAATACAAAAAATACACATTGAGCGATTTCAAAAAAAGCGGAAGTTCGCGACAAAAAGTCAGAACCTCTGAGGATTTCTACTACACAGAGACTGGATTGATGGTTTTCACGGAAGCGTACCACCGCAAGCGGGGCTACTGCTGCAAGTCAAATTGTCGACATTGCCCCTACGATTTCAAAAAAAGTCAAAACAAACTTTGACGAATTGCCAATATTTTACGACATTTGCAGTCCGTTTCGAGAAAGCGGGAATAGATTATTCATCAGATACCATCGGAAACAATGTCAAAGGTTTGTCAAATAAGCGGAAAGAGAACGCGAGTAGGAAACAACGTCTCACGTGCAAATAATAAAACAAAGCGTAAGTTTTACCCAAACTTAAAGAAGAAGAAATTTTTCTTAGAGTCGGAAGGCGTATGGGTTGAGTTACGTGTAGCAACGAGTGTGTTGCGTACCATTTCTAAGAAAGGTTTAGAAGCAACACTTTCTGACGCAGCTCGTAGAGGTACGTTAGCTCTTTAATTATTAGCGACTTTTTAATCGTCAATAATACAAAAAATATTTAAGGCTAAACTGAGTTATCTACTCGGTTTAGCCTTCTTGATTTGGGGTAATTCGAATGTTTTTGCATTACTCTTTTGCTAACAAAAACTAAGTTGTAGTATCATAAGCTTCCTAACCGTTGAGCAAAATAAAGAAGACACGAGTTCTTTGGAACTACCGTCAGCAGACGACCACTTGTCACCGCTTCGTATTCTACGGACTAAAAGGACCGACTTCAACTTTTTCTATCAGAAATTGTAGCTTTCAATTCACTCTTGCGTGAAAAGTATCAATTTCCTCTTTGTGCGTCTCTTCTGAAAAGCATTATAAACACAATACCAAGTATTACTTTGAAGGCTACGAACGTAAAAAAGGAAACTTCGAAGGAGAAAATTGCGTAAGATTGGCTTGGTTTTACGAAAGCATAAGCCACTTCGATTAGGTATATAAGTCCAACTGCTAAATAAACGTATTTAAAGTTTTTCATATTCATACTTGAAATTTATTTTTTTTAAAATTTTACTCTCACGCAAGTACTACATAAAATTATAATAGTTTCCAGAATTTTCGCTTCTAATGAAACCAAAATCCACCTTAGATTACGTATCATAACGCCTATCCCAAGAACTATAAAATGCAATACCCATATTAAGTTCTAAGTTCACTACTTCATATTCTTTGGTTGGGATTAAACCAAAAACAACCCCTTCGGGTTCAACTTAGAAAGGCTGAACTACAATTTGGTCTGCAAATTCATATTACCCAAATGACTCAATCATACTTTCGATTATAGTTTCAATACCTGTCCTAAATACTAGTGGTAAACCTTTATGCCAATATTTGGTCTATAATAAATACCCTCCACTATCGAAGACATACACAGTAATAACAGAACCATTATTGCTGTTACCGATGAAATTATCGTGCACAAAAAGCTGTCTTCCGTTTTCATAAACCCCAATATAATATATGTGATAATCCTTCCCTCCTGCAATTAGAAGTATTTTCGAAAAGTCATTGGTTTGTTTATTTTGGTCAGTGACTTTGATCTATTATTAGGGATATATCATCCAAGAATAAGCTTTTCATCAATTCTATTGGGCATATTTTCAGTTATTTACTTTACAAAAATAGTAAAACACAATTGTCAATTTCATTCAACCCAAAACAGCCCGCAATAAAGATTGCGGGCTGTTTTGGGTTTGTCTTACGACCTTATTCTTCAATTAAGAGGGTTACTCCATCATCAAATAAGACTTAATAAATTCGTCGATATTCCCGTCCATAACGGCCTGAACATCCGAAGTTTCCGTTCCAGTTCGGGCATCTTTCACCAATTTATACGGGTGAAAAACGTAGTTCCGAATCTGAGAACCCCACTCGATATTTTTCTTGGAGGCTTCAATATCCGCACGAGCGGCATTGCGTTTCTCAATCTCGATTTGGTATAACCGTGATTTCAACATATTCATGGCGTGGTCTTTGTTTGCCAATTGGCTTCGCTCAATCTGACAAATAATCACAATTCCCGTGGGCCTATGCGTCAGCTGAACCTTTGTTTCCACCTTGTTGACGTTCTGTCCACCAGCACCACCCGAACGGGAGGTGTGCCATTCAATATCACCGCTGTTTACTTCCACCTCAATCGTGTTATCCACGAGCGGATAAGCGTAAACCGAAGCAAAAGACGTGTGCCGACGGGCGTTGGAATCAAACGGAGAGATTCTTACTAAACGGTGAACGCCATTTTCTGATTTCAGAAAACCGTACGCCATTTCACCTTCAATTTGCATCGAAGCCGATTTTATACCCGCTCCGTCGCCGTCTTGCCAATCAATTTGCGTGACTTTATAACCTTGCCTTTGAGCGTACATCAAGTACATACGATAGAGCATACTCGCCCAGTCTTGACTTTCCGTTCCACCCGCACCAGAGTTTATTTCGATAATTGCCGAGAACTGATCTTCTTCGCCCGAAAGCATTTTCTTTAGTTCGAGTTGCTCAATGACATCTTCGGTTTTTCGCCTTTCTTTCTTGATTTCTTCCTCCGAAACATCGCCTTCGGAGTAAAATTCATGGAGTACTTCGAGGTTTTCAACGGACGTTTCGGCTTTTTCGTAGCCTTCCGTCCAGTTTTTTAATGTTTGAATGTCTTTCATCACCGCCTGAGCGAGGTCTGAATCATTCCAAAATTCTGGTTGTGTTTGTTGATTTTCTAAATCTGAGAGTTTTTCCTTGCGACTATCGTAGTCAAAGATACCCCCTCAAAGCCGACACTCTGGCTTTCAAATCCTTCAACTGATCGGTTGTCATGATTTCCTTATGGGTTTGTAAAAAATATAATAGTAGAGACATGAAATCAGAGACAAGCAAGATAAATAGCTTACTCTTTTTGTCTGAGACCTGCCTTTTCCTTCAAAACAGCTGCAAAGATACAGATTTCCTAAGAATTTTTAACTTTAACTTCCGTTATGTATGACGTACATTTGTAGTTAGCTACTATCAATTAACTTCTGGTCTCGAAATTACCAGCATTAAGAGTGTACTAATTTTAAAACCAAACTACCTAACGTCTAAAAAATGGTATTACGCACCGAAAATTTAGTTAAGAAATACGGTCAACGATTTGTAAATCAAGACGTTAGCTATCAAGTAGCCCAAGGAGAAATTGTGGGACTTTTAGGTCCAAACGGAGCTGGGAAAACCACCTCTTTCTACATGGCAGTAGGGTTAGTAAAACCTAACGGTGGCAAAGTTTGGCTTGATGATAAAGATATAACTAAGCTCCCAATGTACAAGCGTGCCCGTTTGGGATTAGGGTATTTAGCTCAGGAAGCATCTATTTTTCGTGATCTTACGGTTGAAGAAAATATTTTGGGCGTGATGGAGCTAGCGAAAACTAAGATGACACAGGCAGAACGCAGGGATAAAACTGACGAACTAATTGAAGAATTTAGTTTAGAACACGTTCGGAAAAATAAGGGAATTATACTTTCAGGAGGTGAACGCCGCCGAACAGAAATTGCGAGAGCATTAGCGGTTGACCCAAAATTTATTTTACTCGACGAACCCTTTGCGGGAGTTGACCCTATTGCCGTAGAAGAGATTCAAGGAATTGTAGCGAGGCTAAAACACCGGAACATTGGTATTCTAATCACCGACCACAACGTAAACGAAACACTTTCTATCACAGATCGGGCGTACTTACTTTTCGAAGGAAAAATCTTAAAGTCTGGTACTGCGGAAGAACTCGCCGCCGACGAAATGGTTCGACGAGTCTATCTTGGGAAGCATTTTGAATTAAAACGTAAGGTGTGAATCGGATGTCAAATTTGGAATTTCTGATATTAGTTGCTTAAAATCTATACCCTCGTATCTTCAATCCCATGTACAAAATAACCCCGTTCGATTTTTCAAAAAAAAATCACTTTTGGATAGATTTCACCACAGCAAATCAAGAATTAAAATCCGTCGATTTACGTAATACTGAAGCTTTCAGCAATTATGTTTTTAATAAAATTAGAAGCGAAGGAAAAACCGTTGGTGTTGGGGGGTATTTAGAAAATCGGGCGGTGTATCATCGTTCCGAACATTTTAACGGAACCGAAGAGCCTCGAACTATTCATTTAGGCTTAGACATTTGGGCGGAAGCCTTCACTCCTATTTTTGCTCCAGTTGACAGCATTGTTCACAGTTTTCAAGATAATACGGGCTTCGGAGATTACGGACCAACGATTATCTTAGAACACCTCAAACACCAACGTTTAGAAATCCCCCAATACAGTTTATACGGCCACCTTAGTCGCCAATCTTTAGCTAATTTATTCGGTGGAAAAGAAATAAAACAGGGAGAGCAATTCACCGAATTTGGACCATTTCCCGAAAACGGAGACTGGCCTCCGCATCTACATTTTCAATTGATGAATGATATGCTCGGAAAATCAGGAGATTTTCCTGGTGTTTGCAGTAAAGTAGACAAGGAACTTTACGCAAATGTTTGCCCGAATCCGTGTGGGTTTGTGGGGTTAAAGGAATAAGTTTTTAACTTCTTAGAACATAGAGTATTAAGAATTCACCCTACCAAGGAACCCACGAGGTAAAACCAAAGACACCTTCAGCCGGTAGTATTGGAAATAACAGAATTGTATTTAATATCTACCACAACGAGTACAGACTTACCGAAGCAGAACGTTAAGCGGTACTCCCAAAACCCTATCGAAATCGAAGCGATAAAAATCAGAACGGAAGAAATGGGATTAAAAGGAAGAATGAGCAAGCTATCGAATTGCCCTGCTTACTTAAAAGGGGGCAATTCAATCAGCTTAAAGCTTTCTGAGTAGTATCAACTCTTGGTAGCTAAATCAATACGCCCTGACCAACCTATTCTCCACAAAGTTCACAAAAGCCCTATTGACTACTTTATTACCACCCGGTGTTGGATAATTTCCAGTAAAGTACCAGTCGCCTAAATTATTTGGGCAGGCTTTGTGCAAGTTATCAGCGGTTTGATAAATGACAGAAATTTCGGCACGGAATCCTTCAGGGCGAATAATTTCGGCAATTTTAGCAGAGATTTCTTCATCCGTAAATTGATCATAGAGAGTCTGCACGAAGTTCTTTTCGTAAGCATTTCCCGTTTCCAAGGCTCCTACACACTGTGCGTAAACCTCTTCATATAAGTAATCCAATCCGTTTTCTTTCAGTAATACTTTCATAGCTCTGAACGCCACAAAGTCGCCTACTTTCGACATATCAATTCCGTAGCAGTCAGGATATCGGATTTGCGGAGCAGACGAAACTACCACGATTTTCTTAGGCTCTAATCTATCGAGTAACTTTAAAATACTCTTTTCGAGCGTTGTTCCCCGAACAATAGAATCGTCTATTACTACGAGTGTATCAACTCCTTTTTTGATTACGCCGTGCGTCATTTCATACACCGACGAAACCATATCTGAACGATCATCATCGTTTGCAATAAAGGTACGCAGCTTTACGTCTTTCGAAATTAACTTCTCAAAGCGTGGCCGGAATGTAAATAGTTTTTCCAAAGCTTCGGGCGACATTTCCTCGTTCTGAATTCGCTCCTGCCGCCATTTCGCAACGTGGTCTTCCAGCCCTTCCATCATCCCAAAAAATGCCACTTCGGCAGTATTAGGAATGAAAGAGAAAACGGTATTTTCTAAGTCGTGATTAATTTCTTCTAAAATCTGCGGAATCAAATTTCTACCCAACGCTTTGCGTTCTTTATAAATTTCAGCATCGGCACCACGAGAGAAATAAATGCGTTCAAAGCTGCACGCTTTTCGCTCGGCGGGAGGCATTACGCTAAACTCACCATACTCACCGCGTTTATCAATAATTACGGCGTTACCGGGCTTTATTTCCTTAATATCTTCGTAGTCTGCATTAAAAGCTGCTTTTATCGCTGGGCGTTCGGAGGCAACTACAACTACCTCATCGTTTGCCCAATAGTACGCCGGACGGATTCCAGCTGGGTCACGTACTACGAAAGATGCTCCGTAACCAGTCACTCCAGCCATCGTATAACCACCGTCAAAGTCTCGGCACGAACGGTGTAAAACCCGCTGCAAATCCATATTATCTTCAATAATATCTGACAAAGCAGGATTGCCGTAAATACCTTTGAAGCGGTCAAAGACCCGTTGATTTTCTTCGTCTAAGAAGTGCCCGATTTTCTCCATCACCGTTACCGTGTCGCCACGATCTTTTGGGTGCTGTCCGAGTTCAACTAATTTGTTGAATAACTCGTCGGCGTTGGTCATGTTAAAATTTCCGGCACAAACTAGATTACGACTTCGCCAATTACTTTGTCGTAACATTGGATGGCAACTTTCAATTTCGTTTTGGCCGTGCGTTCCGTAACGCAAATGCCCGAGCCAGACTTCTCCAGTGTAAGGAAGGTTTTTTTGGAGCCATTCCCCGTTCTTCATTTTATCTGGATCACTCTCCTGAAGTTGTCCGAAACGCTCGTTCACTTTTTTAAAAATGTTAAGCGTCGGTCGGTTTTCAATGGATCGCTGCCGGCTGATATAACGGTGACCCGGAGGCACGTCAATTTTTACGTTAGCAACACCGGCTCCATCTTGTCCCCGGTTTGACTGCTTTTCCATCATGACGTACAGTTTATTTCCGCCGTACATAGGCGTTCCGTACTTGTCTATATAGTATTGAAGTGGCTTGCGGAGACGAATGAGAGCAACTCCGCATTCGTGTTTAATAGCATCGCTCATTGAGAAGGAGAATTTTAATTAGTTGCCAATCTTGCCACAAATTTAAATTTAATTAAGTTCTGATGGAAATTTAGGACAGTAATTTAACCCACAAACCCCTAAAAAAATATCCCAAAAACAACGTTGTTTTTGGGATATGGACAAATTTAGCTAATCTAAAGGGTTAGTTCACCGGGTCAACTGGCGTACTTTTATTATTGTCCCGTTCGTTTTGTGGGTAAGGCAGAAATGTCCTCGTACGCTCGCTCTCTGGCCTACCGAACCTTCTGCTATCATCCAGTTTCAATCCGGTAAGAAACAACTCAATGCAACGTTGTTTGTAGATTTCTGTCAGTACACTAGCTTGTGTAGTTGCTCCAGAGTAGGCGGACAAGCCTGCTCCTATCCCAACAACATCCGTAGTTTTTGTCAATACCTTGTTCAACTCCGTGATTGCCGCCGCAACACTATTTTTACGGGCTTGAGCTTCCGCCTTAATCAGGATTACCTCACCAGGCCGGTACACGGGTATTCCAGTATTGTTTGCGTTGTAAAAACTCGCTCTTCCTAAATTTGTGCCCGCAGTTGTGTTAAAGAAGGAGGCGATGCGTTTATCAGCAGCGTCTGGTTTTAAATCTTCCGGCAACCCAAAAGAGGTATTTATGGGTTCGGTAACATTGCGGTTACTAAATGAAATATCGTACATGGCGTTACGGCTAAGGTCGTCAAAGTTAAAGACTGACCGCTTCGTTAAATCCACTTTATCCGCAGCGGCGATTGCTTTGTCATAATCCCCCAACATGAGGCTATAACGGGCTATCAGGGCTTGTATAGTATTTGGCACGTCTATACCAGGTACAATTCTCGATATAAACAATGCCGAAGGTACACTTCCCGCAGCAGCGGTTTCCAGTTGCCGGACGGCTTCCTGTAATACTTCTTCGCGGGTACTAAAAACGGCGTTTTCTCCAACAGCAATTGGGGCTTTTTCCCAAAAAGTGGCTAAATTACCCAACGCCAACGCCCGAAAGATGGAAGCGTACCCCACAATACCACTTCTTGTGGCGAGGTCAGTTGCCCTATCAGCATTTCTCAGAATCAAATCTGCGTTTGCTTTCACCAAATTACTTTGGGCCCAAAGTTGCGACAGAACGGCGTTTGGCCCCTGCACGTTTGCTGCTCCCTGACGCAAGAATTCCTCGTCTGTATTTCCGGCGTTCAAGACAGTAAGTTCTCTTGTCATCAAACCTGCCGTTGTTGGCATGGTATAACTCGGAGAAGACCGCCCGACTGTGAATCGGTACTGGAGGCCGTTGCAAAGTGTTATCAATCCGTTTACGTCACTTACAACTTGCTGCTCGCTAGCGGCACTTGGGTTGAGGTATTCTTTATCGCCGCAAGCGTTTATACTTATCAATAGCACGAATGCCAGAGGAACAGCCTTTAGGTTGTTCAATAGTTTTGAAAATGGTTTTATATTTTTCATCTCTGTTTTTTTCGTTTGGTTAGAATCTCGCGGTTAACTGTAATTGATAAGTTCTTGGTATCGGCACGTTCCCAAAATCCACGCCCCGTAGCAAGTCACTGTTACCCCCTGCGTTTGTTTCTGGGTCATAACCTGGATAATTATCCCATGAGTGCAGGTTTCTTCCCGTTGCGGTGATGGTAAGGTCATTAAGTTGTTTCATCAACTTAGGCAACCTGTACGAGAGGCTTATTTCTCGAAGTTTCACAAAAGAGGCATCGTCAATCCGGTATTCTTCAATGGGTATAAGGGCAAAAACAGTACCCCGTGGGGCTTCTCCTTTTAATTCTTGCTCGGCAATATCACCAATGCCAACGTTATTCCGAGTACGTTTGTCGGCGTTGAACACGCTTACGCCCTGTATGGCATCCAACAAGAACCTGAACGATAAGTTTTTGTAGCTCATATTACTCACAAAAGAACCTGTCCAATCTGGGTTTGGATTCCCGATAATGGTACGCACGAACGCACCGCTCGGTTGACCATCAGCCCCGCGTTGTGCTGTGTAAGAGGTGATATTATCTTGCACACCACGCTCACGCTGCGGTAAGTTTTGCGAAGTTAACAGTAATGACCCATCAGCATTCCTTGCGTAAGGGAAGCCAAAAAAGACAGACGAAGGCTGCCCTTCAACCAAGAAAGACGGGGCACCTGCTGAGTTGGAAAGTGCAATCGTCGGGCTGCCCAAACTCGTAATTAAGTTGCGGTTTCGGCTGTAAATAACGGTTACATCCCACGAAAAATCGTTTATTTTAATCGCTTCGACGTTCAAGGCAATTTCAAGACCTTTGTTTTCCATTTCGCCTACGTTGTTGACGATACTGGTTCCGCCGCTGGTAGATGCCAAAACTCTGTTCACTACCAAGTCAGAAATTTTTTGTTGGTAGGCAGTAATCCCCAAATTTACTTTGTTTTTAAAGAGAGAGATATCAGCCCCGCCTTCAAATTCTGTCATCCGCTCCGGCCGTACGCGTGGATTGGCAAGCGTTGAACCCGGCAATATGGTGTTCCTACCTAAGAAAGGTACGGAAGAGAATTGCCAAAAACGGTCATACGAGCCGATGCCCGTGAGGTTACCCGCTTGCCCCCAAGAAGCACGTAGTTTCAAGCCACTTACCACATTGCTGAGGTTGCTGTTTCTCCAAGCCTCTAAATCTGAAGCAACAAAACTGGCACTCAACTTTGGGTAGTTCTGGGTAGTTTCAGTCGGAGAAAACTTTGACGATTGGTCACGACGAATTGCCCCCGTAACGAACGCTAGGTTTTTAAACCCGATGGTTGCTTGTCCAAAAATACCGCTCAGATTAAACTGATCTAAACCATAGCCCGCACTCACAGTAGTACTTGAAGCACCGCTCACAGTTTCGATGAACGGAGCCAGGTTTTCCCCGCTCGCCCTCGAAAAGTCAGCTTTTTGGTATTGGTAATTTGTACCACCGATGAGGTTGAGTTTAAAGTCTTCCGTCAGTTGTTTTTCGTAGCTAATGTTCAGGTCGCTGTTAAAGAGCATGACCACATTATTGACGTTAGAGGCGTAACCAAATGGATAACGCTCGGCCGGCAGGCCCGTTGCCGCTTGGTACGGATATGGCTGAATCAAGTTTCTACCCAACTGGTTATACGCATCTACCCCCACAATCCAATCAATGGCAAAGCCTTTGAAGGGCGTAAGGTTAAGCTGAAAATCGTTTATTGTCCTGTTCACCGCCTGCGTAAACGTCATATCATCAATGGTCGAAAGTGGGTTCACCCGTGTCGGCTCTACCGCCTGTAAATTCCCCGCAGGATCCCGTACCGTGATGTCATAAAGGTTATTCGTGATATTTATGGAGTTTATCGGGCTGTAAAACACGTTCCCGTTCGCTTTTTCGTTCGCCATCGAATTCGTGTAACTTACCCCAACGGATACTTTTGCCCAATTGGCCAACCGCTGATCTATGCGGGTACGGAGGCTATAACGGGTGAAATCAGTTCCCCGTATTATACCTTCATTTTTCATGTAAGAAAGCGAAGTAAAATACTGCGTTTTCTCCGTCCCGCCGCTTACCGAAACCGAGTTATTGATTCCCGTTCCTGTCCTGAATATTTGGTCTTGGTAGTCATAACGATTCACATCCACCAAGTTATTGGCGAGGTTAGTTGTGGCTCCGTCACGGGTGATAGGGACAAATGTCGCCGCTGGATTATTAGCCGCTACTGATGCCGCCGAGACTCCCCCGATAGTGTGCAGACGTAAGCCCGGCCAACCAAACTGCTTACCGTAAGTGGTAACCTTTACACGCTTGCGGAGTTCATTGGCGTTAAAACTAGTCGAAAAGTTCACTTTCGGAGCTCCCACCTTTCCTCTTTTTGTGGTAATCAGCACCACGCCGTTTGCCGCACGTGAACCGTATTGAGCCGCCGCCGCCGCACCGTTTATAATGTTCAACGTTTCGATATCGGCGGGATTGATATCAACCATCCGGTTTGAACCGGGCGAAGCACCGCCAATTTGGTTAGAGAGAGCTGTTTGTGATACATTTGCCGATGAGTTACTGACAATAACTCCGTCAATAACGTAGAGCGGGTCTGAATTTCCCTGAATAGATTTCACCCCGCGAAGGCGGATAGTCATCCCTCCGGCAGGATCGCCCGAGTTTTGGGTAATTTGGGCACCGGGGACCTTTCCTTGCAATGCCCCAAAGAGATTGGAAGTCCCTGTTTTCTCCAACTGATCAGCAGTAATTGAGTTAATAGAGTTTCCAAGTTCACGGCGACTCGTTTTGATTGTCGAACCTGTCACCACAACTTCGTCCAAGTTCATCACGTCGTCGCTAAGCGTGGCATTCACCGTAACCGAACTTTGGTTTGCCAACGTAATCGACTCACGCGAAGTTGAGTAACCAATTGAAGCAAATGCAATAGTGTATTTACCCGAGGCTAAGCTGACGCTCATGGTGTAATTCCCATCAGCATCACTGATTGCTCCGAAGGAAGTACCTTCTATTTTTACCGAAGCACTCGGAACACTCCCCGTTCCGTCGCTGACCGTACCTTTTAACGTGTAATCGTTTTTCTGTGCAAACACACCGAGGGAGGTCGCAAGAAGCAAACCACCAATGAGTAAGTTGAGCACTACTGCTTGGCGTAGAATTTTTCTTTTCATAAAAGAAATTAATTGGATTAAATGACGTGTAGAAAAAATTCAATAATTTTAACCAAAAGTAACAATGGTTATGATATGTACAACACCTAATAAAAAAATAATAATTACACTTCTAGTGTAACTCTTTCAATGGCCAACTTATAAAATACGTCCTATGCCACATATTAAGATAAACAACTGCAATATCTACTACGAAATTCACGGTTCTGGGAGTGAAACTGTTGTACTTTCCCACGGCCTGCTTTGGAGCGGACATATGTTTTACAAGCAACTTACCGCACTGAGTACTAACTATAAAATAATTACCTACGATCACCGCGGACAAGGGAAATCAGAAGTTACCGAAACGGGATACGATATGGAGTCGCTCTACGAAGATGTCGTTCAATTAATCGAAAAGTTAAATCTTGGGAAAGTACATTTTGGTGGGTTATCAATGGGAGGATTTGTGGCGATGCGTTTAGCAGCCCGAAGACCCGACTTAGTTAAATCTCTCTTATTAATGGAAACCTCAGCACAGGGCGAGCCTTTCACCTTTAAATACAATTTACTCAAAACAGTTGTAAATGCTTTCGGGGTAAAAGCGGTGACGAACCCCATCATAAAAATTATGTTTGGTGATACATTTTTGAACGATCCGAAACGTGCCGCCGAAAAGCAAGAATGGATAGCCGAACTTCAACAAAATAAAAAGTCTGTAACCAAAGCCGTAACGGGGGTTATTCAACGTAAAAGCGTGGAAAACGAACTACAAAACATAACTTGCCCGACGCTGATTTTGGTCGGAACGGAAGATAAGGCAACCATCCCTGAAAAAGCAGAATTTATTGCTTCCAAAATCCCGCAGGCAAAACTCGTTTACATTCAAAACGGCGGGCATACGTCGTCAATTGAAGAACCGGAACAGTATAATCAGGCGATTTTGGAGTTTTTAGGTAGAGTTTGAAAAAGAAATTATCTTCCCTCCCTCCCCCTCCCTCCTCTGTTCATATCCTTATAAGCACGTATAACTATCCCTCATCAATGAAGGTATTTACGCACAAGGCTACACTTCCAACTCAAATAACAAGCAAATGGGTTCTTGCTGATAATGCAAAGGTAAACTTGTGGTATTGGCAAGTCTGAATTCCCCCAAGTAGTCAAGTCCTGATTTAGTATAGTGTTCAATAAGTCGAGTATTTTTTCCGAGCGTATCTAGCCGCACGTATTTTCGGTTATTACCTTTTGCGTATTGAGTTGCCCAAGCTACGATAGTTTTCACAAAATGGTTTCCTCGGAAATTAGGGTTTGTAGCAATCCGATGAATATAAATTCCATCATTTTGATCTTTCTCTTCCCAAATATCTTCGTCGTTTAAAGTAGTTGCCCAGACGCACGCAACCTGATTATCAGTTACTATTTTCCATTGATGACAAGTATCAATTTCATTTTGAATCATCAACAAGTCAAATTCGGGCCAGACGGTTACCGTCTGCTGTTTTCTTTGATGTTCCCGGGCATTTTCATAGAGGTTTAAAATAATTGACAGGTCGTTGGAAGTACTATTCTGAATTATCATAACGTGTGTATTTTTTATACAAAAAGACGGTAAAACTCCATTCCTAATAACCCAAAACTTGCTATTTTACCCGTCCGTGCTTCCGCAAAATATTCATTACCTCTTCCACGGGTAATGCCAGAACCTTATTTCCGTCTCGTCCAACAGTAGTTTCTGCCATGAAAAGTGAGTTCAGAATAGCTTCTTCAGTAGCCTCAATGGTGGCAAGGAAAAGCGGAGTCATTTCATCGTTTCGGAGGGTTTTAGATTCATTGAATAATGACTCAGAGTTATACTTCACTCGGTTTTCTGTTGCCGTAGAAAAAGCAATAATATAGTCACCGCTACCATTAGAAGCAATTCCGCCCGTTCGGGCAAGCCCAAGCATGGCACGTTTGGCGAGGCGTTCGAGATTACGGGAATCAAGCGGGGCATCCGTCGCAATAACAATCATGCATGAGCCGTCGGCTTCATTTGTTTTAGCTTGTTTTTCTAATTCTTTCATCATCGGAATTCCCGCAATTTGCAACACGCCTCCAAAATTAGTTTGCACCAAAACTCCCACGGTATAACCGCCTGATTTTTCGGGAATAATTCGTGAGGAAGTCCCGATTCCACCCTTAAAATTAAAACAAACCGTTCCCGTTCCGGCTCCTACGTTCCCTTCTTTCACTGAGCCACTTTTGGCATTTTTTATCGCTTCCAACACATCGACTTCTTTCACGTGGCGTCCACGAATATCATTCAAATAACCATCGTTCGTTTCTCCAACCACCGCATTCACCGAACGAACGTGTTGATTTTCGGGGTGCTGTAAAGTATAAGCTATTAGAGCTTCAATTCCAGTAGCAACATTCAATGTATTTGTTAGCACAATCGGCGTTTCGATGTTCCCCAGTTCTTCCACTTGAGTATATCCCACTAGCTTCCCAAAACCGTTCCCAATGTAGATTGCCGCCGGAACTTTATACTGAAAAATATTCCCCTGATGCGGTAAAATTACGGTTGCACCCGTGTGGACACTATCGCCAATAATAAGTGTTTTATGTCCGACAGTTACACCATCAACATCCGTGATGGCATTGAATTTTCCCGTGGGTAAAATACCGATTTCTACGCCGTATTCACGAATACGTTGTTTTTGTGAAAAGGTGGTAATTGTAATCATCGTGAATAAAAAAGTCAAGTATATTTTCATAAAGTAAGCAAAGGATTTAACGGCGAAGATAGGAGAATATCGGGAATAATAAAGAGCGTGTTCTCGTCAATGCCAACATTATTTATTGGTTAAATTAGTGGAGAAAGAATTTAGTTCACTATTTTCGGACATCATTTATTCAACCAAAAATATGAAAAGAAGAGAATTTAACAAATTTTTAATCAGTTCGCTAGCGGTTCCGTCCGTCGTTTCGATGAGTAGCTTCACAAACGCCCCTTACGTTCCAGCAATGGGATGTCAAACTGATTTAGAAAACGCAGCGGCGGTAAAAGCAGCGGGCGGAAGTTTTATCGGTTTGAGCGTTGCCGGATGGTTAGACCCCGAAGGAAACATGAGCGAATTTCAAGGTAGAATTGCGGAAGCCGCAAAGTCCCCGCTTCCAGTAATAGTCTGCAACAGTTTTATTCGACGAAAAGACCTGCACGTAACCGGACCCGATGCGAACCACGACGAAGTAATAACGTACGTAGAAAAGGCGTTTCAACGGGCAAAACTCGCCAACGTAAAAATGATCAATTTCGGCAGCAGCGGTGCCCGAAATATTCCCGAAGGTTTTTCGTACGAAGAAGCAATTAATCAATTTATTTCAGCACTGAAACGCATGGGACCACTCGCCAAAAAGTACGGCGTAACCGTGGGAATCGAACAACTGCAAAGTCGTGAATGCAACTTCATAAACCGCATCAGCGAAGTTGAGCGAGTTGTGCGGGGAGCAAATCATCCGAATATTCGGGGCGTGGCGGACTTTTACCACATGGCAGCCGAAGGCGATACGCCCGAAGATTTGGCAAAAGCCGCCGACTTACTAATGCACGTCGAAATTGCCGAGTTGGAAAGTCGCCGCATGGTAGGCGTAAGCGGACAAGACTTCCGTCCGTACCTCAAGGTTTTGAAAAAAGCCAAGTACAAAGGAGCATTGAGCGTAGAAGGGAAATTCGAAGTTTCAGAACTAGCGAGTGGCTTTGCCGAACTAAAAAAACAGTGGCTAGAAGCATAATTCTGTATTTGCTCATAAAACGTTTACGCCGTTCTCTTTATGCTGACTTTTTAAGTTCTCGTCAAGTGGATTATTCGTAACTAAATTAGGTACATTCTTTGTCGGTAGAAATGGAAAATAGCATGCAGTTTCTCTTTTAGTTTTATCGCGGAGAGTGTAACCTTCTTTGTTTTTTTGCATAAACACCAGAACCGTTTCAGTTTCAGAAGAAACACTTAGTACGTTTTTTACAGAGAGTCCTCCTGCCCCATTAGAGTAGTAAATCTTCCGTTGCCAACGTATCTAAATCCCAACGAACCATGATTTCCGAAACGCTCATTAACTCCGTCAACGGCTCCACTTTGCTCTAGCTTCTGAATAATTTACCGCTTTCGGGTTTAAGATTTCATGGAAAACATTACTTTACTTTTGCTTGAAACAAAAACAATCAAATTCATTCAAAATGAACCAAAAAACAGGAAACATCTAGAAAGAAGTTTTATCAGGTAGCTAGTACAAATTCCGCAAAATCACGTTTGATTATTTACGAAGTAACGGCTCGTGACGAACGCAAAAACGGGAAACTCACGACCGAGGGTTGAAGTATTAGAACCCAACCTTTCAGAAGCCTTGAATATGGTTAAAACTAGGAAAATCAAAGACGTAAAACGGTTATTTTGCAATATGCAACAATGAAGGGGTTGACGTGAACATTTCATTTCTCAAAACTTTAGGTACTCTTAGAGTATGTTTTGGATTTATAGTTTATTGACAATAAAGGAGATAAAGGCTATTTGTAACATCGCTTCTGCCGATAATATTGTTTTTTCTACATCCCGGAACAACCTTCGCCTGAAATTGAGCC
>Ga0222709_1000054_pt1 | contig 51338 bp, 41 predicted proteins | sample AntAcemetage1692_FD_179822 | JGI IMG/M metagenome (GOLD analysis project Ga0222709, IMG submission 179822) | Saline water microbial communities from Ace Lake, Antarctica - #1692 | ecosystem: Environmental > Aquatic > Non-marine Saline and Alkaline > Saline | place: Antarctica: Ace Lake...
CGGTGTAGTTGGCGCATGGATAGCTTGATTCACAAAACCTACACTACGGATCTCACGGAAAACAAAAAAACTGGGGATTTTCCCACTGTCGTGGATAACGGAAAGGACCTTGACGAGGTCCAAGAAAAGAAAAAAATGCAAGTTGATTTTGGTGAATTTTATGAAATGCAAAAACACAAACTAATATGGAGAGTGAGTAGGGAAAAAGATAGGATGATCGGAGATTCTACAGTATTTATGCATGTTGCCACTTTTTTTGATCCTGAATTGAATATGCTCAAAGAGCAAGAATTGGAGAATTTCCATGATTTCAGGAAGCCTTTCTTCAAAGATGGTATGCTTTATAGTTTTCTCAATATCGACGATGAACTGGCTTTTGTACGACTAAAACCTAATTTCAAGGACTTATGAAAAAATTAATTCTTTTACTCTCAATCCCACTTTTCTTTTCCTGCGGAGAAAGCTCCGATTCGGAATCAACTTCCGAGTTCAATTTTTCCTACACGCTAGACACCGTCCGGGTCGACTCAGGCGAAGACTTTATCTACCTCAATTGGAGCTTGACCAGTTCCGATCTATCTACTGACGAAAAGTATTTCTATAATTTCAAAACTGGTGCTGCACCAACTGGACTAGAAGTTATAGATCTCGAAAACCTGAAACTTGACAGAGTCATTCCCATGAGCCTAGACGGCCCTAATGGAATTCGATCACCTTATATTTCGAAAGTTTACGTGCTTCCTGATGGCTCATTTTATTTATCTGATAATTATGAAGTTTACCATTTTGATCAAGAAGGAAACAAGCTTTCTACTTTAACCTATGCGAAGCAGGAATTTGAAGGGGATAAACTATCCGATGAGCAACGAATTAAGCTCAAAGAGAACTTATCTCCAGATGGAAAAACCCTATTAGCTTTCTATGGTGGTCAAAAAATGGATGAGCCTGCGGACGGTTTGGCGATTTTTGATCTGGAAAATAAGCGTGTAAGTTACAAGCCAATTGACGTTTTTAAGGAAATAGGTAAATATCAAACTACCCTATACTATGAAGGTGTGCAATCTATGGGCGCCTCGGGAGTGTTTGTTCATCTAGTGCAAAAAGAGGATACACTTTTGTACTCCAATTCCGCTGAAAACAGTATTTACTTCTACCACCTCAAAACCGACTCGCTTACTTCCAAATCTTTTACCAGCAAATACACCAGTTCGGAGGCTAAATCAAATTATGCCAGCCGTACGGATTCTGAGGAGGAGTTTCAAGAAATCTACAAAGAGAAAAGCAAAGAAGTGAACTACGGCAACTTCTTCTTTGATGATCAAAACGAAGTCTATTGGCGATTTGCCAAGGAAATGGATCGCATGAAAGGAGATACCATCCTATTCAAAACCGTCCTGACCGCCTTCGATCCTGATTTCAATCAGCTTCATGAGGAATTGCTTCCTTCTGATTTTACCCTTCCACGCAAGTATTTTGCACGAAAAGAGATGATTTATACCTTTTTGAATATCGACGATGAACTTGCTTTTGTACGAATTAAACCAAAACTAAATGAAAACTAAATCTAAATTTTTACTGACTATAGCGGGAGCTTTTGCCCTCTTTTCCTGTGGAGAAAGCTCCGATTCAGAATCTGCTACTGGGGAGAATTTTGAATTTTCCTATACGACAGACACGGTAATGATCGATGCCGGTGAGCATTTCTTTTTCCTGAATTTTGGTCTGGGCATGTCCGATGTCACCAATGACAGCAAATTGCTTTATAACCTAAACCCACAGACGCTTCTTTTGGAAGTGGTGGATTTAGATAGTCTGAAACTGAAAGAAACGATCCAACTCGAAATGGAAGGCCCGAATGCCGTGGGAGGAGGTTTTATTTCTAAGCTGCAGGTTCTTGACAATGGAAATATTATGCTTTTTGATTTCAACAAAATTTCCGAAATCAATCCTAAAGGTGAGCTAGTAAGAAAGTATGAGTTCGATAAAAATACGCTGAGCGGCTATGAGTTTGGAGAGACAGATGAGGTAAGCTACTTGGGGATATTTTCCGGTGATGGGAAAACGTATGTCGCATCTTTGGATGATGTGGACTATACAGCCCCAGTGAAGGGATTTGCGAAGATCAATGTAGAAACTAATGAGATGACCTTTGTACCTACAGACGCGATGTCCAAGCTGGATGAATTTAACATTACTTTGGAAATGCCTGAAGGTGGCAGGATGTCAACTGGCGAATCTATTTTCTTGCATATTATTGGTGATGATTTTGTCTTTACCAATTCAGGTTTTAACGAGGTTTATATCTATGATATGACGACTGATAGCTTGAAAAATAAAACATTTCAGGCCAATCTCACGACCAATGAAAGAGTCAAGAACTTTCCAACCCAAGTAGATTCGAGAGAAGAGCTTTTTGCATCCTCAAAAGAAAAAAATAAGCAAGTTCGCTTCGGTCCGATGATCAATCAGGAGGGTGAGAAGTTGATTTGGAGATTTAGTAAAGATCTGGATCGGATGATTGCAGACTCTGTCGTGACTAAGGATGTGGTGACTTTTTTTGATCAGGACTTCAAAATGCTCAAAGAACAGCAATTGGAAAATTTCGCTAATTCAAACAATCCTTTTTTCAAGGATGGGATGCTTTACAGTTTCGTGAATATCGACGACGAGATGGCATTTGTAAGATTGAAGCCAAATTTTAAGAGGTAGAGGTTTTTAAATTGCATCTTTTCAATTCATTCCAATGACAAAATTATCATCACTCTGGATTCTCTGTTTACTTGGCTTCGCCTGTAGTCCAAGTGATGATGATTCTAGGTTGGAATACTCCTTAACCTATACCGTCGACACCTTACGAATCGATGCGGGAAGTCACCTCTTTTATCTAGCACATGGCCTTCCTGCGGCAAAACTTTCACCGGATGAAAAGTACCTGTATTTCTATGACGGGTACATGCATAGTATTGATCAGGTGGACTTGGAGGAAGGAAAATATACCTCAACGATTCAATTGGAATCCGAGGGGCCTAAGGGAGTTCTCACCAGACTTCAAATGGATTACATTCCTAAGGAGAATGAAAATCTATTCTTTTTCACCCAAAGGAATTTTATTGAGCTCGATCCCAAAGGTAATCTAGTGTATGAGTCCCCTAGTCTAGATAATATGTTAGAGGTAGCCTCGGAGAAACAGTTTTACAACTGGGCAAATTTATCTACAGATTTAAACTTTCTCTTTGGGTTGACTAGTTCTTGGAAGCAAGAGCAAATGCTAGGCTGGGTTGATCTTCAGGATTCAAGCTATAATGAAATCAGTCTTGATAGAATGAGTTACCGAGACGATCTAGAAGTCAGAATTAATGGCGGAGCAATTATAAGCAGCATAATTTCTGCTGGGCATCTAGACAACAAAATCATTGTTTATCATGCAGATGGCATTGACCTCTATGTGATTGATCCTTCTACTAAAACCCAAAAGTTTGTGGATAATTATCCTAAACTAACCGATCGAAGGAAACCTGGAAATTTCCCTAAAACAGGTGAATTTATGGAAGTTGAGGAAACGCGGTCCCTTGAAATAAATTATCAGCCCCTAGTTTTTGACCAAGTAAATCAAAGATATTATCGACTTGCCACTAAAGTTAAAGAGAATCAAACAGTTAAAAATCCATCAAGAAACAGGCACCTTTTTATTTTTGACGAAAACTTACAGTTAATCCATGAAGAGGATATATCGAGTTTAGTCTTTCAATATTCAACATATTTTACCCGAAATGGGAAATTGTATTTTTACCAAAATCAAAATGATGAAATGGGTTTTCTAATTTTTGATTTGACGCTGGAATCCAATAGGGATTAATTTCTCGCAGATTACCACCGAAAAGAACTGGCGGTTCGGCTAACCTTCGAGGTCTTCCTTCGGACCTCGAAGGTTTTGAAAACAATACTTGACGGACTTTAATAATTCGATACATCGAAAAGACCTCCGAGGTTTATTTCCTATTGCCATCGGGAACCTCAGAGGACTACCGAATTTTCAGCTTTCTCACTTCAGCTTTCTGATTTTTTAATGGAGGCTGAAATACTTTCATGTAAGACCTTCGAGGTTAAAAAGAAACCTCAAAGGACTACCGAATTTTCAGCTTTCTCACTTTAGCTTTCTGCTTTTTCAATACAGGCTGAAATACTTTCATGTAAGACCTTCGAGGTTAAAAAGAAACCTCAAAGGACTACCGAATTTTCAGCTTTCTCACTTTAGCTTTCTGATTTTTCAATACAGGCTGAAATACTTTCATGTAAGACCTTCGAGGTTAAAAAGAAACCTCAAAGGACTACCGAATTTTCAGCTTTCTCACTTTAGCTTTCTGATTTTTCAATGGAGGCTGAAATACTTTCATGTAAGACCTTCGAGGTTAAAAAGAAACCTCAAAGGACTGGCGAATTTTCAGCTTTCTAACTTCAGCTTTCTGATTTTTCAACCCAAGCCGAAATACTTTCATGTAAGACCTTCGAGGTTAAAAAGAAACCTAAAAGGACTGGCGAATTTTCAGCTTTCTCACTTTAGCTTTCTGCTTTTTCAATACAGGCCGAAATACTTTCATATAAGACCTTCGAGGTTAAAGAGAAACCTCAAAGGACTGGCGAATTTTCAGCTGTCTCACTTTAGCTTTCAGACTTCCTATCTCAGTCTGGGTAAGCTCAACTTATACTTCATCGAAATCAGTCGAATGCTTATAATCAAAGAAATCGAAATCAGCATATTGTAGTTTCTCAGCACACCGTAATAATTCAGTACCAAATATAAAATTGCTCCTGCCAAGCAGGCTGAAGCATAGACTTCTTTTCGGAAAAGAATCGGAATTTCATTAGTTAAGGTATCTCGAATTACTCCTCCCATTACCGCCGAGAACATCCCCATAATCGCTGCAATCTCTGGGCGGACACCGAGACTCAAGGCTTTTTCCACTCCCAACACCGTAAGGAATGCAATCCCTAGCGTATCAAAGAGAAAAAAGGTTTTGCGAAGACGACTCAAAAAGCTTGGGAAGATAAAGGCAATTAAGATTCCCAAAAGAATCGAATACAGAAACCAAATATCACTAATCCAAACCAGCGGATAGCTATCCAACAAGATGTCTCGAACTGTTCCTCCACCTATAGCGGTGATAAATCCCGTAAATCCAGCACCAAAAAGATCATGCTCACGCTCCCGAATTGCAAGCGCACCAGAGATCGCAAAAACAAATGTTCCAGTCAGTTCGAATGCGTACTGTAATTCCATACCCCAAAATTAGGAATATTATTTAGGGTTTTAGCGTCTAGTTCAAGCCTTCTGCTAGTAGATAAACCTTCGAAGTTCTTTATTACAAAGATCCCGTACCTACGATGCTTTTATCTTGGCGTCCTCTGCCCTTCCTGGTGATCTTTGTGGTTAAAAAACACCCTGCCGTTTTCTCTTGGCGTCCTCTGCCCTTCCTGGTGATCTTTGTGGTTAAAAAACACCCTGCCGTTTTCTCTTGGCGTCCTTTGCCCTTCTTGGTGACCTTTGTGGTTAAAAAACACCCTGCCGTTTTCTCTTGGCGACCTCTGCCCTTCTTGGTGACCTTTGTGGTTAAAAAACATCCTGCCGTTTTCTCTTGGCGTCCTCTGCCCTTCTTGGTGACCTTTGTGGTTAAAAAAACATCCAAACTTTTTGGCGAACCGTTATTTTCGCAATTGACATCTTCTCGGCTAAAACCCAAAAGCGGTCGGATTCTTTGCTACAAAGACGCTGTACCTCTGATGCTTTTATCTTGGCGCCCTTTGCCCTTCTTGGTGAACTTTGTGGTTAAAAAAACATCCAAACTTTTTGGCGAATCGTCATTTTCCCAATTGACATCTTCTCGGCTAAAACCTGAAGACGGTGGGATTCTTTGCTACAAAGACGCTGTACCTCTGGTGCTTTTCTCTTGGCGCCCTTTGCCCTTCTTCGTAAACTTTGTGGTTAAATTTATTTCTCTACCGCAGACTTGGTCTTTCTTATTTTCTCCAAAACAAAAACTCCCATTTCTCGCTGTCCGATCACCAAGACAGTTTTTGGGGCTTCCAAATAGTCATAGCCCATGTCCAGCAGTCGATCCAAATGCTTTTCCGTCAGCAAAAATCGCTCTGACTCATCGGGCAAAAGGAATCTTCCGGCTCCCAAATCTTCACTCTGTTCCAGAATTCCTCCGAAACCTGTTGTCATACGAAACCAAAGAATCCCTCCAGGTTTTAACACCCGATCCATTTCATGGATCATCTCCCAGAAATTAAACTCACTTTTTGCAAAATGAAGCACCGCAGAGCAAATCACCGCATCAAATGCTCCGGCGTGAAAGGGGATTTCTTCCAATTGACCCACTTGGAATCGATGGGCATCGTAGTTTGAATTTAAGCTTTTGGCCACAAATCGTAAGTATTGAATCGCCAATTCTTCCTGATCTATACCAAAAATCTGATAACCTGAATTCAAAAAATAAATGGCGTTTCTACCCTCTCCAGAACCCGCATCGAGGATTTTCATCTCAGTGGAAAAGCGATTTTTGAGAATCTGATCTAATAAGTAGACATCAATATTTCCGAGCAGTCGGTTCAGTTCACTGGGCTGCATTCTCTAGCTTGTTTAGTGCTTGCGTCATCTTGATTCTGCCAATCTCTATAAGTTCGGCTGCCCGATAAAACTCCATGGTACTTGCTTGCTTCTTGCTGATTTCAATCAGCACATCCGCAGGATGCTTCTCCAATGTCAAATAAGAGACCCGATCATGGAGCAATTCCATCGATCTGTTCAAAAGCTCCAAAGAACCTAAGCTTTTGATTTTTGGAGATCTCTCCGCAATATCAAAATAACCACTCATCTTTTTCTGGTAGTCTTTCATCCACGCCGGCGTAGAGATCAGTCGTTTACCGTCACGATCTTTCTTTGGCGGATCCAGGTAGCTATCGCCTAAGGCATTGAGATTAACAGCAATCACCAGATTTTTTTTTGAGTTTTTCAGAAGATCCATAGGCAAAGGATTGAGAACACCGCCATCGATGTATTCTTTTGAATCAATCACTGCTGGCTGCACCAAAGTAGGAACACTGGATGAAGCTCGGATAGCAGCAAATAAACTTCCTCGCTCAAAAATTCGCTCTACTCCTTCGTGATAATCTACGGCGTTGCAGTAAAACGGGAGACTCAAATCCTCAATCAGACATTCGCCGACGATCTTTTTAAGCTCCAAAAAGACTTTTTCCCCTTTGATAAATCCTCTGCTGGAAAATGAAAAATCCATCAAACCGAACACATCCACGCGACCTAGATTACAAATCCAATCTTTGAAGAGCGGCAAATTTCCCTTGGCATAAACACCACCCACAAGCGCCCCAACAGAGCTTCCAGCAATCTCCTCAATGCGGTATCCACGCTCCACCAGCACTTCAATCACACCGATATGCGCCATTCCTCTGGCGCCACCACCGCCTAAAACCAGTGAAACAGACTTATTTGAATTCATTTTTTGATCTTTTTTACCCTAAATTTGATTGGGTAAAAATCCCCACTAATTTAGCAGCATGAGCGAATTTAAACCTTTTCACTTGGCTTTCCCTATTCGAGAGATCGAAGAGACCAGAGCATTCTATGGCGATTTATTAGGCTGCGATATCGGGAGAAGTACCGATAAATGGATCGATTTCAACTTCTTCGGACACCAGCTATCCGCCCACATCAAGCCCGAGGAATTGGCGCTAGCGCAGACCAATACGGTGGATGGAAAGAATGTGCCTGTTCGTCACTTTGGGGCAATTCTTCCTTGGGAACAATGGCACGAATTGGCTGATAAGCTAAAAGCACATGGAATAGAGTTTGTGATCGAACCTTATATCCGATTCAAAGATGAGGTAGGAGAGCAAGCCACCATGTTTTTCTTAGATCCTTGCGGCAATGCACTTGAATTCAAATCCTTCCAAGATCCATCACAGATCTTTGCCAAGTAAATCCATACACTTTGAACATCTTCAATCTGGAGCAAAAAATCGATCGAATTATTCTCCACCAAGAGAAGCGCTACCGCTATTTCAGCGGAACTTCTTACTTGGGAATGGGAATGGATTCAGCGTTTCAGCAAAAGGTAATTGAGGGTTTTAGACGCTATGGTCTAAATCATGGACAAAGCCGTGGGAATAATGTTCGATTGGCAGTCTACGATGAATTTGAAGCTTTTTTTGCAGATTCGGCCCAGTCGGAAGCAGCCCTGGTAATGAGTTCAGGCTATTTGGCCGGTACAGCGGCCTTACGATATTTGCAGGCAGATGCATCTGAGATTTGGATTGCACCAGATACCCATCCAGCCATCTGGCCAAGCGATTTAACCCCCGATCCCAAGCAAAGTTTTGAAGATTGGAAATCAGTATGCCTGAAAAAAAGTGAGCAGCTTTCCCCTCAAAAAATCCTAATTCTGGGAAATGCAGTAGATCCACTTTACAGTCAAATTCACAATTATTCTTGGTTGAACCAAGTCGGAACAAAACATGAGCTGAGCCTATTGATCGATGATAGCCATGCCTTTGGGGTGATTGGCAATGGGCTATTTGGAACGTATGCGAACTTGAAAAAGCTTCCCGCAAAAGTGCTCGTATCGGGATCCATCGGAAAAGGACTTGGACTGCCGGCCGGGATTATTCTCTGTGAAAAATCGATCAAAGCCAAAATCTTACAATTGCCGGTTTATGGTGGGGCTTCCCCTTGTCCTCCGGGATATTTGCAGGCTTTCATAGAGAGTCAAAATATATATATGGCTCAGAAAGAAAAGTTATCCGCAAACTGTAGAATCTTCAACCATCTGACATCTGATCTTAAGGCAATTTCAGGAAGTGCAGACTTTCCAGTAGTCAACTATTCAGATGACTCTTGGGTAGAAAAATTGGAGCAAAGCGGTTTTATTACTTCTTCATTTCCCTATCCCACGGCAAATGATCCGCAAGTAAACCGGATCGTTATTTCAGCTTTTCATCTGAAAGAGGACCTAGACCTTCTGGCTGAAAAATTAATTGAACTGTCTTCTGCAAAAATCTAATTCATGCGCGCGATTCTTTCTATCTCACTTTTTATGCTTTTGTTTTCAGCTTGCCAACCTAAAGAAATTGTTCCATTTGAGGATGGCTTGAAGGATTTCCCGATTCTGAAAGAGGTTTTGGAAAACAAGGATAAGTATCAAGTTCAGATTCTCTATACCCAGATTGAGCGCAATGAACATGGAAATCCACTGATGACGAACTTTACTTTTAACCTAGATGATAAGAGATACTTCTATCCTGCAAGTACCGTGAAATTACCGGTTGCGATCTTAGCCCTGGAATGGCTGGAGGAGCAAAATATCCCGGGTTTGAATGAGAATACGATAATGTTGACGGATTCGATTCATCCATCTCATTTGCAGGTGCGTGTAGATAATTCAGCTGTTGATTCTCTTCCAAGTATCGCTCAGTACATCAAAAAAATCTTACTAGTATCCGATAATGATGCTTTCAACAGGCTTTATGAATTGCTAGGTCAGGATTACATCAATCAGAAGCTTGCAGCCAAAGGCATGAATCATACGATCATTAATCATCGCTTGAGTTTCTCTGCAAATGCCGAGGAAAACCGCATGTTAAACCCAATTCGATTTGTGGATAAGTCTGGCAATGTGGTTTATAAAATCCCTGCGAGGCAAACTGAAAGAATCTATTCCAATACAGAGAAGCCCATAGTAGGGAGAGCGTATTACAGCGGAGATTCACTTATTGGACAGGGGATGGACTTTTCATTTAAAAATAAATTTGCAATCTCTGACCTTCATGGAGTTATTCAGCGGATCACTTTCCCGATGGCATTTCCTGATGCAGAGCGATTTAATTTGAATGCCGATCATCGCAATATAATTTTAAAATACATGAGTATGCTTCCAGGGGAAAGTGATTTTCCAAATTATCCGAAGTCAGAATATTGGGATACCTATTCCAAATTTTATCTCGATGGAATGGACAAAAATGCTACTCCAAAGACACTTCGGCTTTTCAACAAAACTGGTCAAGCCTATGGGCATTTGTTGGATGGCAGCTATTATGTGGATTTCAAAAATGGAGTGGAGTTTTTTGTAACGGCAATGATTTATGTGAATGCAGATGAGATCCTCAATGATGATGTCTACGAATACGACTCGATTGGCTTCCCGTTCTTTGCGGAGCTCGGAGACTATTTGCATCAAATCGAATCCAAGCGGGAAAAAATGATTCCGGGTGATTTGAGTAAGTTTCGGTTTGCGTATTGAGCAGAAATTAAAGTCTTGATTTTAAAACATTTAAAATTGGGCTTGTTGATTTACTCTGAAATGAAGGCTTCTGAAATGCGCAAAATAAACATATCTATTTTTTTATATGAGAACCTCAGGTACCATTATTCGTTAACTTTGTCTGATGGAATAACACCGTCAAGTTGTATTTTTTAAGAAGTACTTCAGAGAGTTTTATGATTCTCTGGATTCAAAGCTTAAAAGTAAGGTTGATGAAGTTCTATTTATGATTCGTATAGCCGAAAGAATACCAAGTAAATTCTTCCGGCATATGAGCGGCACAGATGGATTATTCGAAATAAGAACAGAATTCCGATCTAATATTTATAGGGTATTCTGCTGTTTTGATGAGGGGAACCTAGTTGTTCTTTTCAATAGATTTCAGAAGAAATCTCAGAAAACCCCAAAGCAAGAAATTGATCGAGCATTAAGAATCAAGGATGAATATTTTAACCTCAAACAAAAATCAAAATGAATAAGCACATCACCACATTTGACGATTTACTCACTGAGAAGTATGGAGAAATAGGGTCTGTGGAAAGAACAAATTTTGAAATAAAAGCAAAAGCCTTTGCTATTGGAGAGATTATCAGAGATGCTCGAAAAGAGGCTAATTTGACGCAAGAGCAACTTGCTGAGCGAACTGGAACCAAAAAAAGCTTTATCTCTAGGATTGAAAATGGTCACAGTGACATTCAACTTTCAACCCTATATAGATTAATGGAAATTGGCTTGGGCAAGCGTGTTCGGCTAACGATAGGATAGTTATTTTTCTTTCATTCTATAATTGAACTCACAATTAACTTTACAGATTAATTTCGAAACCTATTTACTAAAAATCGAATCAAAGCGGAAAAAAATGATTCCGGGTGATTTGAGTAAGTTTCGGTTTGCGTATTGATATTTTTCCCGCGGATTCTTGCAGATTTGAAATACGCAGATTTTCGCAGAACTCCAGGTATTTTGATTTAATGTTTAAAGAAATCATTAGAAGATATTGACCTTCCGAAAAATAGCTTCTGATATATTGGCGGTATTGAAATTAACTAGTATCCCAACTTTCAACCCCGATAATCTTAAATAAGTCAAAATCTGTTTGTGATAAACATCTGCTAAATTTTTAACAGATTTTATTTCAACGATCACTTTGTTCTCAACAAGTAGGTCTATTCAGTAGCCTACGTCTAAATTTAAACCGTCGTAAATTAAAGGTAGTCCGACTTGGTGCTTTACAATTAATCCTTCTTTCATAAGTTCATGTCCCAGACTGGCTTCATGACTAGATTCTAGAAGTCTTGGGCCAAGAGCTTTGTAGACCTAAAAAATCGCTCCTCGGATAGCATAGGTAATGTCATTTTCAGTCATAAAAAATTAGTTTTTAAGGTTCAACTGTTTATTCAAAAAAATTTAGATTGCTATAATCTTACGAGAGATAAACTAAAAAAAATTACATTAATGCTATCAAATCAGCGAAGGTCCGCGTATTTTTCTGCGGCAATCAGCGGGAAAAATAACTAGTCAAGAATAAACTGATATCTCAATAATGAAACTCTTTAGAATCTATCTAAAAAGAAAATGGTGGTTTGGACTCACTTGGGCCATAGCTGTGGTTTTTATGGCAAAAGGTTATGTCTATCCCAAACTTCGTTTTGAATTCGATTTTATCTTTGAAGTGGAGACCTATATCCTATTGGCTTTCTATTACATCATGTGGACAATTGGTTGGTATTTCCTCTTTTGGAAGCGCAATTATTTACATCAAGAATCAAAGAGAAAAGAATCCGGCACTTGAAAAATATTCGACTTTTAGCGATTCACTCCACGGAGCAAAGACTGAATAAAAAAAATTTGTAATCCAATCTTAACATCAATATTAAAATCAAGGTCTTTAAACTCTTTCTGAAATAGAGTCCCAGCGCTTTCTTGCCATGTTTGTAACTATTTGATTTATGTTTTCTAAGGGGATTGAATATTATCCACTCAGTTTTTATTTGGGCTTTTTGACTTAGCTTGGAAGCTATCGGAGATTTGGTAATTATGGGTATGTTAGCCCAATCAGTATTGTTTTTAATTTTTTGTAGACCAATGTGTAATTGAGCAAGGCCAGTTGGAGAGGGAAAATAAAAAGTAGCTTAAAAAGCAGTTACTCAAACTGCCGACTCACACGAGTAAGTATCCACAATCAATTTATTTCAGTGATACACCTAGCTTCAGAATAATTTTGACAGTAATTAATAGCTGGTACTTGAGACCCGAACTGTAGCCTGAGGCATAAAAAAAGGTCCAAGTTTGAAAACTTGAACCAGAATTTAATTTCACTTTATGCTCTCAATGAAACCTTTGCGTCCTTTGTGGTTAAACAAAAAAAACAATCTTACGCCCACTTCTCCATCTGTACCATTGAATGTGGATAAGTACTGCCTAATTGAATTTTTAATTCTTTTAGTTTCGATCCGGGCATCTCTTGAGGCTGATGTATATCAAACCCTTTAATAGCGGCCAATTCAGGAATCCACGCTCGGACGTAATTTCCGTTTTTATCGTAATTTTTGCCTTGCCTCAGGATATTGAAATATCGGTTTTCTCGCGGATCATTTCCTACTCCTCCCACATACATCCAATTGCCCCAGTTAGAGCATACATCGTAATCGACCAATTTGCTTTCAAAATAACTTGCTCCCCAAGTCCAATCGATTCCCAAGTCATTCACCAAGAAGCTTGCAACATTCTGCCTACCCCTATTCGACATAAAACCGGTGGAATTCAACTCTCGCATATTAGCGTCCACAAATGGGACACCTGTCTCTCCATCAGACCAGCGCTGAAAATCTGAACTATCCCTGCGCCAGGATTCTGTTTGATTTTTGATACCAGCGATATCGAAGACCTTATCGCCATGTTTCTTACAGATAAATCGGAAATAATCCCTCCAGATCAATTCAAAAACTAACCAATATGTACTATCGTTTTTCTTCCGCTCTTTTTCGTAACGTTTCACTTCCTCGTAGATTAATCTTGGGGAGAGACAACCTACTGCAAGCCAAGCAGAAAGCTTAGAACTATAATCAAATCCTAACAAACCATTTCTGGTTTCTTTATATGTTTTTAATAGATCTCTATCCCAAAAATAGGATTGAATTCGCCTGAGACCAGCATCTTCACCACCAACCAACTCCAAATAACCGGATATTGGCTCAGGCTCCTTCAATCCATATTGTTCTAATTCCGGGATTTCTCCACTACTGAAAATCTCAGTAATTCCAGGATAATTTATTTTAATCGGAGCTGGAAAAGTCGCTCTGATTTTAACCATTTTTTCCAAACCCTTTCTAAACTGAGTAAAAACCTCAGGCGTCTGGGAAATTGGAAATGGCAAATCATCTATGTGATAAAGTGTGCTTTGCCAAAAGCTTTCTGTTCCTATGCCTTTTGCCCACGCAGCACTCTCAACTGATTTTTCAATAGCACACTCCTCTTTAGTGACTTCTTGGCTAAAGAATATCGCATCAACCCGATGGTTTTCTGCCAGCCGAATTAACTCTTCTTCTGGCTTTCCCTGAACTACAATCAAGTCAGCACCTAAATGTCTGAGTTTATGTCTTAATGCACTAACTGAATCTCTTATAAATTTGGCCCGGAAGACTCCCGTCTTCTCGAAATCGAGTTTAGTCTTTTCAAACATCCTAGGGTCAAAGCAATAAACTGGCAAAATTTCATCTGCCGACTGAATCGCTCTAACCAAGTTTTCATTGTCATGAACTCGTAGATCGTTTCGAAACCATACAATTGCACGTTTAAATTTCATAATAATTTAACAGGCTGTTGAATTCAAGTGTTTGATGGAGTTAGCAAAAAATATTTCTTCGAAATTGTCTACTTTGAACTTTTAATAGCCCAACCATGAAAAAAATATTCTTTGTTCTACTTTTTCTGTCATTTATCCCTGATTTAGTCTTTTCCCAAAATCTGGCAGAAAAGCTTGGCTATCTCAAAGACGCTAAGCTTCTAATCATTCATGGAGACGATGTGGGTGTCTCACATTCACAGACCAAAGCAACTTTTGATGCCATGAAAAAAGGCTTAGTGACCTCTACGAGTATGATGGTGCCTACTGGATGGTCTGCAGAAGTAGGGGAAATGGCTAGAGAAATGCCCAATGCAGATATTGGGATTCATATTACGTTGACAAGCGAATGGCTGAATTACAGCTGGGGACCTGAGGCAGGTAAGACGGCTGTATCCGGTTTGGCAAATGAAAAAGGAGACATGTATCCTGACTGTGCGCAGGTGGCCGCCAACGCAAGTCCTGAGGAAGTAGAAAAGGAAATTCGTGCCCAGATCCAAGCGGCTAATCAAATGGGAATCATTCCCACACATTTGGATTCTCATATGGGATGCATCTTCTACGGTCGCCCGGAATACTTTCGCTCTTATTTGAAGATTGCTCAAGAGCTTAAAATTCCAGCCATGGTCAACACCCAGATGATGGAAGGCCTGATAAAGCCAAATCAGTCTCTTTTTGAAGGAATTGATTTAGATAAAATTCCTGTGATCGATGAAGTGATCATGGCAAATCCAGAAGATTACGAAAAAGGAATGGATCAATTCTATACCAACACAATTGAAAATTTAAAGCCTGGTGTGCATGTCCTTTTAATACATCTGGCATTTGATGACGAAGAAATGAATGCAGTTACGAAAGATCATGACACGTATCACGCGCCGTGGAGACAAGCTGATTACGATTTTTTCACCGGGGAAAAAGCAAAAAAACTCATCGAAAAAAATAACATCAAATTGATTACCTGGAGAGAAATCGGGCAACTCTTGAAATAGTAAAATCGCTTTATGTCGAATTCCTACACAGCCTTTTCCCTCCTAACAGCAGTAATTTTCTCTTGTTCCGACCCGAAATCTCCGAATGAGCGGCTATGGGAAAGCCTCGATGAATTACCTCAACTTACCGGTAAATCAGCCTATTTGAAAAGTCCATTTACGGCTGCAGGAGATCGCCTGTATCTGATCGGAAATCAAGATGGCAGCTTTCCGGATATGGGTTGGCATGTGGAAGGGGAAATGGGTGGAATCTGGATGCATCCGATCAAACTGATGGACGGATTTACGGCTTCCCTCAATTCAGGAGAAAAGACAATTTGCCTCGATCAAGGCACTTCCTTTACGAATTACTCCATGACTAACGCAATCAAATTTGATGGAAGCGAACTGGGATTGGAAGTCAGTCGAGTCCATTTTGTGCCTGATGGAAAGCCTGGAATAGCCATTCTTTACGAAATCAAAAATGTGGATACCTCCGAAAAATCAATCCGATTCCAGTTTAACGCTTATGTGGATTTAATGCCCGTTTGGCTTGGTGAGCGATCTGGAATGATCGATAGTACAGATGTAATTTCTTTTGATGGGCAGACCCAAACCTTTACCGGAAAAGACCTCGGAAATAATTGGTTTACGGTCTGGGGAAGCAGTAATGAGTTTCCTTTGAATCCTTCTGAGGTGAGTTGTGAAATGAATCCAAAGGGTAAAGGGGCCGCTGCAGGTTCAGCAATTGACTTGATGATCCCGGCCGGACAATCGATTCATGTTCCCATTTTTATCGCAGGTTCAGATCAGAGTAATTTGGAAGCATTGGAGACTTTTGCAGATTTAAAATCTACTTATGTTGAAGACTTCTTTGCCAAAAAATCTCGCTATGAAAAACTGCGGAAAACTGCGGAAATCCAAATCCCAGATGCAGAGTTGCAGCAAGCTTACGAGTGGATCAAATACAACACCGACTGGCTAGTTCGGGACGTTCCTGGAATTGGTCGAGGTTTTGGCGCTGGATTGCAGGATTACCCATGGTGGTTTGGCGTGGATAGCGAGTACACCATTCAAGGTTTGATTGCTACGGGCAGAAAAGACTTGGTGTATTCCACTATTGAATTGATTCATTCCCTCTCCGAAAAAGAAAATGGAAACGGCCGGATCATTCATGAAGTCAGCACAAATGGTGTGGTTTTCAATCCCGGTAATATCAATGAAACTCCACAATGGACCTCCACAATTTGGGAAGTCTATCGCTGGACTGGAGATCGGGAGTTTCTACAAACCTATTTTCCAGGAATCAAAAAAGGATTGAATTGGCTGCTCACTGAGAACGACAAAGATGGAAATCTCTTACCCGATGGCTATGGCATGATGGAGATTCATGGCTTGGAATCTGAAATGATCGATGTGGCTGCTTACAGTCAAAAAGCTTTTGCCGATGCTGCTCAGATGGCCAAAATACTAGGGGAAAATGAGCTTGCAAAAAGTTATCAACAAACGGCTGATTCCTTGGCGGAAAAGATCAACACTGATTTTTGGGTTCCTGAATTTGGTTCTTATGCTGATTTTATCGGCACAGCAGAAGAAGCACTTCAGTTGATTGATGGTGCAATAATCCGAGCGGACACCTTAAACAAGCCTTGGGCGGTAGAAGAATTGAAGACTACCAAAGCAAAGCTATCCACATTGCCAAAAGACCAGAAACAGGGCTTTGTACTCTACCACAACTGGGTAGTCAATACGCCAATGGAAACAGGGATTGCAGATCCGGAAAAAGCAAAAATTGCTTTGGCCACAGGTCAAAAATACACCAATCCATTTGGGGTATTTGTCACTGGAATCGATCGGGATGAACAAGCAGCGGATGAGGACGGCACTTTTTCAGGCAGTAAAATTTTCTCCTACACCGGCGCGGTGATGACTTTGCCGACAGGCGTACAAGCAATCGGTGAAAATAACTACGGAAATCCAGATGCTGCTTTGGATTACCTGAAGCGGATGACTCGAAGCTTTGGTTTTGCCTTGCCAGGTTCGATTTACGAGGTTTCTCCGGATTACGGCATGTTTACCCAAGCTTGGAATATGTACAGTTTTGCGGTGCCGATCATCACTCAGTTTTTTGGCATTCAGCCTGACGCAGGCAATCGAGTGATCTATATTCGGCCGCAGATGCCTACAGATTGGGAAAATGCCAGTATTCAAAAAGTGCTAATTGGGAACAATGAAATCGCGATTACTTATGCAAAAGCTGGCGATGAACTCTTGATCGAAGTCACTCAAACTGAGAAAAAATGGGGAATCTCCATCGAGATCCCTGAGGCTTATTCCAAAGTCAAAGTCTTAGGCAAAGAGGTGAGCACGGATACCAAAGATGGCTATCGCAGGATTTTGATGACGGGGGATAAGGTGAGAATTGAGGCTTTAAAAAGGTAACCCTAATTTATACTTTCCCATAAAAAGGGAGAACTAGTTTTAATTATGAATAAGACTTATGTTTTTATTTTAATTTCTTTCCTTGGAATAAATTCCAGTTTCGCTCAAAAATCTTCTTTGAAGCTGTCCTTTATCGAAGAAAAACCTAAAAATAATGAAGTAATCACGGGTTCCCTGCGAGGAAAATCCTTTATTCTTGAGTTTGATTTTAACCAACAAATAATCCCGATCGAGGGATTAGAGTCTTCTGAATTGTTGAACTTGAATTTTGTAAAAGGTGGAACTATTAAGAGTCATAGATTTTTTTGGATCGGGGAAGGAGCAAATTTTCTAGAAGGAACCTACAACCAACCAGAAACATGGACTTTATCCCCAGTTCACCCTTACCAAAATATTTTTGACCAAATCGAAGAGAGTGAAGGTGAAAATAGGAAATTTCTGATTAGAGAAAACCTGCAAAATGACATTGGTATTGAGAGACTATATTACTATTCTGATAAGTATTCAATTGAAGAGTTAAATACCGAAATGAATTTTATTCCAGATTCTCTGAGAGATAATATGAATTACAGGCTTTTAGAGGGTGTTTTGGTGTCCCGAAACACCAACGAGTTGAAAAAAGGCGATTTGTTCTTAGACTTTGAATTAGAGAGCAGAGAAGGTAACACTGTGAAGCTATCCAGTTTCGAAGGCAACTACATTTTATTGGATTTTGCCAGTAGTTCCTGTGGTCCTTGTTTGAAAGCTTTGCCTGAGTTGATGGAAATAAATGAACGATTTGGAGAAGATTTAAGAATTTTATCTATTTGGTTTGATCCGAATAAAAAAGTTTGGCTAGAGTCTGCTCAAAACCTTAAAGAAAAAATTACTTGGACAGATTTATGGGATTCAAAGGGTAAAGTTCATGGAAGGTATGGAATAGATAGCCTTCCATATTATCTTCTTATCAAGCCAAACGGAGAAATCGAACAAATTTGGAAGGGATATCTAAAAGGCAGAATCCTCCGAAAAATGGAGAATTTATTTGATCAGATAAACTCAGATTAAAGATTCAACCAGTAATTCAACTTTAAGACTAAGCTACGTTGCTTTGGCATAAAGTCTTCTGGGAAATAATTATCCGTATAGACCAAGAAGAAGTCTGACACCGGGGCAAATCGCCACTGCACTCTGGTGTTGATATTCAGGTTGTCGATCTGACTATTGTATTGAATAAAGGTCGTCCAGAATAGACTCTTAGTGAACGTAATATCAATCCGTGGGCCGACTAGGAATAAATCAGCATCGTTTTGTGGCTCTGGTAATTGAATTTTGTTGTAGCTGAAATTCATCGAAATGTTAGCCGTGTAGCCCATCCGAATTCCCATTTCTCCTCTGAATGTGGCAATAGTACCTGTGTAGTATTCTCCAAACTCAGTTCGTAGGTTCACATTAAACGCTTTTCTTGGATTACTTTGGAACCGAAGTTCGACTGTATTATTGTAGTAACTGGTTCCGGCTTTTAACTTTTCTCCCTTTGTTCGAGTGGGATCAAAATCATTAAACAAGTAGACATATTTATTCATCTGAGTCAGGGTAAGCTGTGCCAATGATTGAAATCTTACCTCATACCCTACATTGAAATCACGATCCGTAGTGCCTAATGTTTCATTCCATCTCAGTTCATATTCGAGCTTAGGGCCGTGCCGATTGATGATCCTAGATTTTGGAAAAAAGCTATATGCGATGTCAGGGTTGAAGCGTTTGTAATCTACTCTTGGCACAAATCCAACTACAGGGTTATAGCTTTCGCCAATGTCAAGGTAGCTGACACTCCAATTCCAATGCAGGTCATTATATAGAATGTAGGCATTGAAGGTTCCCGGTTTTTTTCCAAGATCTTTTTCAAAAGTTCTATGGTAAAAAGCCTTTCCCGTCCATCTGTTATCAGCGGAAGCCAAGTTGTATTCCAGGCCCAAAAGCCGATTATGCGCAGTCGGATCAAATAAACTTTGATATTCATCTAAGGCTAATGATTCCCGATTGACAAATATCATCCCAATATTTGAGCGATTAAAGACCTTTTTTTGCAAAGCCAATACACTAAAGTTTTTTCCAGCAATTCCGGCTTCATCATCTGAAGCAGTCTGCATATTCATCATCCCTACCCGCCAGTCATCGGTGACTTTTCCCGAGAGTCTCGCTCCATAGATTATTTTATTCTGAATATTTTGACCCGTGTTTTCATCTCGATCCACACCGATTCTGCGGGAGAAAAATGGTCTCGCCAGCGGATGACCAAAGCTTGCAAACAGATCAGCATTTTCTAAAAAAAACTGTCGACGTTCCGGAAAAAAGATCTCGAATCGATCCAGGTTTGTCACCTGCTCATCTACTTCTACCTGAGAGAAGTCCGGATTGACCGTCAGATCCAAGTTTAAGGCGGGGCCAATTCCGATTTTGGCATCTCCACCGATAGCCGGAGTTAGATCTTCCTGAGTTCCCTCCAAGAAATTTTTTGAAGTTCTACCAGCGATATAGGGGATCAATGAAATATTTGCTGAGTTTTTTTTCAGCGGTTCTTCGAAAATCAATTTCCGTGAGAACGCGAGTGAGATAATCGAAAAGTTTCTTGGAATAGGGGACCAAGTGCTTCGATCAGGCAAGTGGCTATCTATGCGATAGAAATTCACATTCCAGTTTTGCGAGCCATCTTGAAAGCGAATAGTAGAGAGCGGAATAATTGCTTCCACTACCCAACGATCTTCGAGAATGGTGGCTTCAGCAAACCATTTATTGTCCCAAGCCAAGCTTAGATCCTCAGACCTTGAACCTCCATTGGAAAGAAGGCCTTCACGTTGCACGCCATAGGGATTTACTCCAAACTGAAATGCATTGGTTTTATCATTGAATGTATCAAAAACGAAGGTTATCCCATCATTGGCCTCGCCTCGGTAATCTCTTCGCAAAGAGGTGGAGATGTAATTCCGATCCTCATTGTTTTCCATGATTGCCGCCAGATAGATATTGTTATCATCAAAGGCAACCTTTACTTTGGTCTTTATTAATGATCGGGAGGTATCAGATGGAAAATATTGCATAAAATCCCCATTCCATCCTTCAGCATCCATCCAAATCGCCTCATCCAAAATTCCATCTAATTTGATTGGTTCTTTTAGTTTCGAGGCAAATGCGCTAGTCTGCTCAGAAATTGGCTTCTTTTGAGCAAATACAGCGGTAGTAGAAGTAGTGATAGTAAAAAATAATAAGAATAAAGTATAAACTAGATTTCTCATAGATCGGAGTTAGTTCGCAAAGTTATTCTCCTACCTTACCAATTCACTGGGTTTTATATTAATGGTAAATTCTGCTGATAATCTCCACAATAAATTGACTGTCAAATTCCATATGCAGTCAAGATCATGCTTCTACCTGTTGCAGCTCGGCGAAATTCGCACAAATAAATCCCTTGCCAAATTCCCAGATTAAGTTTTCCACCTGTAATGGGGATTTGAAGGCTAGTATCAAAAAAACTGGCTTTAATGTGCGCAGGCATATCGTCCGGACCCTCATCGGTATGAATAAACCGCGGGTAAGACTCCGGAATTAATTCATTTACAAATGTTTGAAAATCCTTACGGACAGTAGGATCCGCATTTTCATTGATGGTCAAAGCTGCGGAGGTATGCTGAATAAATAGGTGCAGAAAACCGACTTTGATGGATTTGATTTCAGGAATTGCCGCTTCAACTTGGTCTGTAATTAGATGGTAGCCAGCTTGAAATGCTGGAAGACTAAGCGGTTTTTGATAAAAGTTGGTCATTGCACAAAGATAAAAGGTGGGATCTTAAATAGATTAACATCTTCCTCTACTCTTTGTAGCCAAGGGATTAAATGCCAAGGAGAGATCCACCCAAAACTCTGAATTATAACCTTCAGGATAGATGAAAATAAAGTTTTTGATAGGTCTATCAGTAAACTTCATCGTCCAACTACTTTATTGTATGATTTGGGTTTGCTCTTTGATCCGGATGATGATCCGATCCATCTTGGTATTTTTTTTAATCCAGTTTAAAAAATGTCCAAGAATTATCCACCAATCCATTGGTCACCCACATATTTCCAAGAACTGCTCTATTTTTTTCGACCATCAAAATGGGATGTGAACTTTTTGGAGGCAAATCCTGAATTTCCATATAAAGCAGACCTCCCCCTATTTGATAGCTGTATTCCTCATAACCAGAAAAATCACCTTTCATTGTCAAGTTCGAATTATTGACCAAATCCAGAGTATCTCTTTTGTCAGCACTGATCCATAACCCATTTCTATAATCCGAATCATAGAAGTTGATTTCTCCTTCTCTTTCGCACGAAGCAAAAAAACTATTAAAAATAAGGCTGTCAGAGCAACTAGTTTCTTTTTTAGAATTCTTGATTTAGTCTCTCCATGAAAATAATGGCTCTCGAGCAAACGATAAAGGGCTTTTTTGGTTGCAGCTCAAAACAAAACCAGTCTAACTTTTGAGTAATTGGGAAGATTTAATAATTCTGAAAAAACTGAATTTGGACCAAAAAACATTATTTATAACTCTAACAGTGAAGAGAAATTAATGAGGCCATTATAAGGGTCACCGGCACCTGAAAGAAATCCATTGTTATTTGTTAGCTTAAGACAAAGCGATTACTTGCCAATACACAGTGGGAAAACATAAGTAAGAACATGATTTTTTTGACTCCAGTCCAGCTATTTCGTAATCACTATAGCAAAAGCTCCTAGCTTGATTTCATTTCCTATAGTTCTTGGATAATTTTGTTCTTGGCTTAAACAACAAAAATCGTCCAGTTATTTGAGTAGTTAAGAACAGCTAAACCGCCACCAAACCAGAGGTTTCTATTTCCTTACTGAATGGAATCATCATCCAAATCAGAGGATAAGGCAATCATTAAAACTAAGTGGAACTAAATAATTTTTTTCGAAATTAGTTTAGTTATCCTATACACTCAATAAATTATTTTAGGTAAATTATTGCAGTATTTCATAACACTGCTTGTAACGTTTTATAAATATGTTTGATGATGGAATTACTTACAGAGTAATTGTCGTACCGAACTAACCTAAGATAAGTGACAGATAAGTTATCGTAGCCCACTTCCAACTATTATTGAATCAATTTACTGTTAGCAATAGTTTTTATTCAGTTTTAAATTCAGATATAAAAAATGTATATCTCAAAGTTTTAAATTCTGCATATTCATTCAAGAACAAACAATAAAGTGTGATTATTTTTCCTCTTACTACTTCATCTTTTAATGAATATTCTAATTTCAATTGTATTGGAAACCATATCTCTTGTCCATCAATTTCAAAGAGAACTTCATTTTTTAACATTTCATTTAGTTGTTCCGGATTACCTACAAATAATTTAAAAACATTTTTCATAGACTAATTACTCCATTGTCGATTGGCCTAAACTTTCCAAGGTAGTTCGCTCTAATTTTATATTTGTCAAGCCGAGAAAAGTATTGAGCAATTTTTGGATTTTGTTCTACAGTTATTGCATAACTATTTTCAGATTTTATTATGTCCGTATACCTTACGAGTGGATAATTTTTATCCCAGGATTCCCATGGATTCTGAACCAAGCATAATGATGTGATGAATACCAGATAAATTGTCTAAATATTTCTCATAATTCAATTTATATTTCTTAGCCGAATTTTTAAAGTTCCAGCTAACGATTTACAGCTTAGCAAAGGAAGCCATTTTTAACATAAGTGGTGATAAGATGGACCAATATTTGATTAACCGTAAGTATGTCTGCAGAGCTCTGAAATGTCACTTTTGGCAAACCGCTAGTATATGTAGTGCTCTTCATAAGATTTTGCCTTTGTCTAAATTTACTAGAATAGTATTTTGAAAGTTAAACTCATCAATATCGCCGGCTGTGTGGATTAAATTATGAACTATTTCACCAGCAACATCTCCATAGTCACTTGTGTGTTCAAGTATCTTCCATTTATTATCATTTTTAGGGTCTCTGAAATCGAATCTTATACTTCCCTTTCTGCATAATTCAGGATAATAACGACTACCCATGACAAATTTGGCATATTCAAAGATACTAATATTAGGTTTGGGAATATGTTTATTCTCCACTTCTAAATAAATACAATAGTCACTGGTATGATGTTTTACTAAAAATACTTTTTTCATTTCCCTAAACTTAAGTGGTGCTTTATCTATTGTATATTTAGAGTACAAAGTTTCTATTATCGTAGGATTCAGATGTATTTTCCTGATTATTTTGATTGAAAAACCAAGCGATGTTAATCTTTCCATGATATCAATAGAGATATTTCGTATAACACTGTCGGGTTTTATTAGAAAAAAAGTCGTATTCATTGATTTTGTATGGCGATTAAAACAAAACTAAAAGTTCTTAAGATAATCATTAAAATAAATTATAAATTTGAGATACAGTCCTTTTTTTAGTATATAGTAGCATCAGCTAAGATTGTAACATAAATTATAATTATACATCAGCATGTCATTAAATTTTTGTTGCAAAGAAGAATTATTAATGACGATTTTAAACTCTTCCACTGTTTTTCCTGCCACATGAGTATAAGCTGTTACTAACTGAGTATACTTAAATTTTTAATTTCGTTTTTTTAGTATGATTTTACCAATCACAGAGATATTTTTACGTGGTATAATAGTCTTAATAATTACTGAATTCGTAATTACTAAAATTGATATAGTTACAATAGAAAATCCAAAAAAAGGAATTCAAAACTACAGATTCGATTGGGCAAACTACAGCCCTTATATCAAAATTCCAACTACTGTTACAAGTAGATTAATTCGGGCACCCATTATTATCAGTATTATTTCTACGCTACTATAAATGCCTATTTTATAAGTTTCGAGTAAATTAACCAAATGCCTAATTAATTAAATTTTTCGTTCAAATTACTTTATTTTTCTGTTTTTACTTTTTTCTGTACCATTCCTGAACCTCGGATATCAAAAGTGAATTAATACTACTTGAATTTTCAAATTTTTGTATAGCTAAGTCTCTATTGAATGTACCATCAGAATTCCACGGCGAAGACGATAATGCTAAGTAACAATTTTTTTCCTTCCATTGATATGCTCTCCCAATACAGAAATCTAATTTTGATTTTATCATCAACTCAAAAATAAATGGCGGATTAGGATAATCATCTACTTTTATTAGTGTCCATAGTCTATGATGATAATCTTCTCTTGGGAGAAAATCACATTTGATAATCGTATAATTTGCGGGTAAAGGTAAAGACGAAAGTAGTTGTTCATAATTTGGAAATTCAGTTTCTAATATTATTGTTGCAGCTAAGCGGTCATAAATTAATTTATTATATAAAATAGCACATTCATTTTCATTTTGAGGAATACTACTCAATAATTTATTGCTAGCTTCCAAGGCCTCTTTTTGATTTATCCCATGCCTAGTGATACCTCCGGATAATTTTGTTTTCAGAATCGTATTTAATGAAGAGGATATTGATTTTGAACGCCAGATTAAGGTTGATTTACCGTATATTTTACATTCTTTTACAACATTCCATAAAGTTGAAATAAGACCTTGACACTTAAGTGCGGAAGATGAATTATTGAATCCTTTGCAAATATTACTTGGGTATTTTGTTATTACTTTCTCAATCAAAAAGCTACTATATGAATAGATCCCTAATCTTATACAAATATCATTTAATGACAATAGTTTTATAAAATCATTACAAATTGGTGTTTTGACTGCGATTTCAATTTTTGAAAATAAGTTATTGAATATCTCATCACTATTTTCTGAGCTTTCCAATAGTTCAAAAAGTGTATTGTTTGAACTAATACTTTTTAACATATAAAGGTTTAGTATTTCAAGAACGATTGATTGATATTTTTGGTGCTTAACGTTTTGCTTTATCCAGTCTGTAGCTGTCATATTTTCCATTGATCTAAAAATAAGCCCATATTCTTCGATAAATATTTTATCTGTAATATTCTTATATAAACCAAGGTGCACCAATAATGACAAAGCGGGCATTTTCGATAATTCTTCTTGAACAATCAAATTACTGTAATAGTCGTTAATTTCCTTTTGAAACATATTACCTAATTGCTAATACTAAATAAACTCTCCGGATGTATTGAAGAATCGGTAATATGAACTTTACTAAAAGACTCCATTTTATGATAATGATAATCATTCATTGAAGCATTTTTCTCAATAGCTTGAGTATCCCATCTTTTCCACTTTTCTACTTTATCTGTATTGCCCCCTGAACCTATTGTAAGGTGAGGATAGAAGGTTGGTCTCAAATATTTAATTGATAAATTTATAGTCATAGCAATTGAAATAAGTGAGTTCCTGAAGTTTATCAGTGCATCAGTAGGATGAACCGTAAACCATAAAACCCGTGGAAAATCATGGGTATTTTCAAATTCCATGGTATCTATCATTATGAATTTGTTGTGGTTTACTTTAATTACACCTCCAATACCTATTATTTCAACTTTTTGCAGATCTTCATTTAAAAGTAATTTTAGGGAATTCCCCAACTTGATAAGATTAGTTTCTGTTATTTCTTCAAAGTATGCAATTGTTATGTGCAATTCCTCTCTTTGGAATAAATTGAATTTTCTGCAAATTTGAGTTTGTGAAATTAAAAGGCTGTCACTTTTATTGACATCAATACCCACATAAATTTTTTTTATAATTTTGTCTTCCATGATTAATAATTTACGGTTTCTATTATTTTGCAGGATCTCTTCGCATTACACACAACTGTTTGGCACTTGGCAAACAAGCGGATTTCGAAGCACCAAACTGTCTAACAGCACTGAACTTGATACGAAGCACAAAGCTTCATTTAACCACTGAACCCGCTTTTTTGCCAAACGCCTGTTAGGCAATCGTACTTCTGTCATCTGTATCTAATTACGACTGGATTATTTCTAAGTCCTCTAAGGAATTGGTAAACATTTTCCTCGTTTACAATGACCTCTCCATTGTCAAGTTTCTCACAAAAGTCAATTGTTTCATTTGCGTTTTAACCTGCCTTGTGATAGTCAGAAACTAGAAATACCCAATGTTGCTCGTCATCTCTTACTTTAGGTTCCACGCCATGTTCGTGCAAGTCAATTGTCTCACCGTTTATAATTGCATAACCATTCAGCCTTTCGTTTTCGCTCACCACTGTTCCATCTTTTAAAACACCAACATTATAACTTGTTCCTCCAATGTCAGATTCAAGTTTGTAGAATTCAAGTTTGTCAATTTTTATTAGAATAAATTCATATTGAATTTCTGTGTCCATGCAAACCCACATTTCTAGTATTTTGACTTCCCAATTAAAAGTCGAAATCAGCCAATTGCCAGTTGAAAGTTTATTTAGTCTTTCAACGTAATAGTCACCTTCTGCTTGCTTATACCAAAAATGCCTTAAAAATTTCGCTTGGCTTAAGTCAGTTAATATTTGAGTTTGAGTTTTAACGTCATTAATCTTATGTATTCCGTCTTCGTGTGCTGGAATAGCTTTTCTTATTATTTCATTTAAAGGATACAGATTATCTGTAAAACAGTCTGTCCATTCGTCAACCTCTTCTGGTTCGTTAATTTTAGGGGAAGATTCTGCTATGTTAAGTTTAGCTATGTCGCCTAAATAGTCCTCAATTTTCTTATGCAGTTTTTCTAAATTAAAACTTGGATTTAGTTGTTCTTTACAGTCTTGAATTAGTTTTAAAATACCTTCTCGTTCATATACTTTTAAACCAAGTCGGCTTAGGTCTAAAAAACCAATTTCGCTAAAGTCAATATTTGGCAATACCATTGGTATTACAGTTTCTTTTTCTAGCATTGCCCAAGCAGCACCAACTTCATTTAAGCATATTTCACTTGATTTGTAATGTTTTGAAATGAACAATAATGCTAATGAAGATTTGTTAATTTCTTCCTTTAGTCTGTCAGGAATGTATTGACCACTTTTAACTCCATGACCCTCCATGCTTGAACAAAATATTCTTTCAGATGGAATGTCAAGTCCCAATCGTAGTATGTTCTCAACAAATGATTTTACATAGTCAATGTCCTTTGACGAGTGGCTTATGAATATTTTTTTTTCTGTCATTTCAATGTCTGTACTGTCTATATGAGGTTTTTCATAGCATGTTGCCTAACGTTTTTCTATCACCCATTATAGCTAATATCTATCCGAATAAGAATGCTATCAGCCAGCATAGGTGATATTTCTTATTTATATTCTGCCCACCTTATTCTCCAAAACTCCAATCCCTTCGATGCTGATCTTTACCTGATCGCCTTCTGCTAAGGTAAATCCATCCGGCACGATCCCAGTCCCGGTCATCATTATACAACCAATCGGGAAGGTATTTGCCCGATACAGCCAATCAGCCAATTCCTGTGGCTTTCGCTTCAACTGGGTCAAGTCAGTCTCTCCATTTGCCACCAGTGATCCAGTTCGATGGACTTCCAGATTAATTTTGGTACTTTCGGGGATTTCATTTTGGATCAGAATACAAGGTCCGATTGCCGCACAACCTTCATATGTTTTCGCCTGCGGCAAGTAAAGTGGATTTTCCCCCTCAATACTTCGGCTGCTCATGTCATTTCCAATGGTAAAGCCCTGTATTTTCCCCCGTGGCGAAATCACTAAAGTCAGCTCGGGCTCAGGTACATCCCAAGTAGAGTCTTTCCGGATATTTACAATTCCTCCGGGAGGAGCAACCCGCGATGCCGTGGCTTTAAAGAATAACTCAGGCCGATCGGCATTGTAAACTTTATCATAAAAATTCGCCCCTCCTGAATCTTCTGACTCTTCCATCCGGGCAGTTCGGCTTCGATAGTAAGTCACCCCCGCAGCCCAAACTTCTTGATTTCCCATTGGGGCGAGTACGCCATTTTTGATCAGTTCCTCAGCTTCCCCCAAAGAAATTTCTTTCCAGTTTTTCTGTAACACGGGAAGATATTCAACCAAATTTTCCTGAGCCAAAAGGAGATCCCAATTCATTTCTGGACCTAAATAGGCATTGGTTTCATAAGATAAAATCGTGGCCTCGGGGAGTTTATAGAGTTTCATAGGTCTATGGTTTCAATAGGAAGTTAACCATTTTCCTCAAAGGCGAAAACGGAATTTTGTGTGATACTATTGATTTCAAACTTTTCGCACCTACATTTGACATCAGATCATAGGGGGTGCCTTAACAAAACGGGCTGAGATCATACCCATACTACCTGATCCGGGTAATGCCGGCGAAGGGAAATGAACCAGTAGAATAACTAGTATAAAACAATCTGAAGCGGTACCCTTCGGTATTTTAGATTTTTATTCTGCAAAGCGGGTAAACAACCACGGAAGGCTTCCCTAGAGTTTTCTCATGTTTCACTCAAATCATCCCGAAAGGGAATATTTACCATGAATAAATTTTACATATGCTTGGCGCTTTGCCTCGCAAGTTTTTCCAGTTGGGCACAAGAAAGTCTCAGCGGAAAAGTGCTCGATGCACAAACGAATGAACCACTTATTGGAGCAGCTATATTGACTGACAAGTCTGGAAGAGGAACTGTCACTGATCAGAATGGGGTATTTACGCTGAATAAATTGCCTGCTGAAACCATCCTTCTAAAAGTTTCTTATTTAGGCTATGAGTCACTGGAGCAAGAGCTCAAAATCCCATATGCCGGGGAGTTGATTCTACGATTAAACTCCAAAGACATCCTCACAGAGGAATTCATCGTCTCGGCTACTCGCGCTTCTGAGATCACGCCAACGACATTTTCTACGGTGACAAGGGAAGAAATTGCCAAGAGAAATCTCGGTCAGGATATCCCGATTCTACTCAATTTCACTCCATCGGTGGTTTCTCACTCCGATGCAGGAGGCGGAGTGGGCTACACTGGACTACGAATCCGCGGCACTGACCAAACCCGAATCAATGCAACAGTAAATGGGATTCCACTTAACGATGCCGAGTCACATGGCGTCTTTTGGGTGAATATGCCTGACTTTGCCTCCTCGGTCGAAAACATACAAATCCAACGTGGAGTCGGTACTTCGACCAATGGTGCCGCAGCTTTTGGCGCAAGCCTCAACTTCCAGACGGATACCCGACGGGACGAGGCCTATGCAGAAGTCGGAAGCGGTTTTGGTTCTTTCAACACCTTTCGTAACAGCGTAAAAGCCGGAACAGGACTTCTCAATAATCGCTTTGCCGTGGATGCTCGTCTTTCCAAAATCACCTCAGATGGCTTTGTGGATCGTGCATTTTCTGACTTGAAAAGCTTCTTTGTGTCCGCTGGATACTATGGCAAAAACGCGGTGATCAAATTCAATGTGTTTTCCGGTCAGGAACAAACTTATCAAAGCTGGAACGGACTACCCGAGTCGAAATTGAAAACAAATCGTACGGATAATTTCTATACCTACGATAATGAAACTGACAACTACCAGCAAGATCATTACCAGCTAATTTATACCGGGAAAGTGGGTTCCAACTGGAAGACCAATATGGCACTCCACTACACTTACGGTCGAGGCTATTACGAGCAATTCCGGGAAAATGATAAGTTCTCAAGATACGGACTACCAAATGTGGTGATCGGCGGAGAGACCATTTCCCGAACAGATATCATCCGAAGAAGATGGCTGGATAATGACTTCTTTGGATTTGTAGGTTCGGTGAATTACATCTCAGATAACGGAAAGCTAGATTTCATCTTAGGCGGTGGTGCCAATCGTTACGATGGAGATCACTATGGAGAAATAATCTGGGCACGAGTTGCAGGAGCTACCAACATTCGGGACCGCTACTACGACAACAATGCTGTAAAAGATGACCGAAATATCTACGCTAAAGCGACCTATGAAATCTCGCCAGGATTAAATCTATTTGGAGATTTACAAGTACGGGGCATTGACTACTCTTTCTTTGGAGTCAATGATGACCGGCGGATAGTAGATGGTCAGGAATCCTATACCTTCTTCAACCCAAAGTTTGGGTTTAGTTATGAGAAAGCAGGCAAAACTTGGTATGCAAGCTATGCTGTGGCAAATCGGGAGCCTACTCGATCGGACTTTACAGATAACCCAATCACAGAGGTGCCAAGACCGGAGCGCTTGAATAATATCGAGGCCGGTGTCCGCGCCAAGGCTGGAAAATTCAGGTACAATGCCAACTTCTATTATATGGACTACAAAGATCAATTGATCTTGACTGGTCAGATCAATGATGTCGGAGCCTATATTCGAGAAAACGTAGCAAATTCTTACCGGGCAGGAATTGAGCTGGACGGAGCTTTTCAAGCTTCGGAAAAATGGACTTTGGGAGGAAATATAGCGTTCAGCCAGAATAAGATTGCCGAATTCACCGAGTACATCGATGATTACAGTGTTACGGATTTTGTGCAGGAAGCAATCAGCTACACGGATACTGATATAGCTTTTTCACCTAATGTAGTCGGATCGGCTATTATCGAATTCAAGCCTGTAAAAAATCTCTCACTGAACTGGATGAGCAAATATGTAGGAAAGCAGTACTTGGACAATACCGCCAATGATACGCGCTCGCTCGATGCTTTTTTCACCAATGACATCCGGATCAGCTATCAAATGCAACCTCGTTTCTTTAAAAGTCTGGAGTTAAATCTGATGGTAAATAACGTCTTTAATGAGCTCTACGAACCAAATGGCTATACCTTCAGCTACTTTGTTCCGGGAGAGACTTCGGGTCGTGAATTAGTCACTGAGAATTTCTACTACCCTCAAGCTGGGACGAATTTCCTGTTTGGCTTGGTGATGAAGTTTTAGGGAGCTGTTGGGTGTCCGGTGTCCGATGCCGGGTGTCGGATGTTTGGTGTTGGAAGTAATCGGGTGTCCAATGCAAGACGTCCGCTGTCTGATGGTTTATAATCGTTTTGTTGAAAAAATGGTCTGCCAGCACACAGTCCATTGGTTGGGAATCAATTTGATCATTGAGTTAATAAATTGAGTAAGTAGTTTCTTTGCGTTCTCGGTATCTCTGCGGTAAATAAGTTTATTTCTTACCGCAGAGCCGCAAAGGATAGCGCGTTTTCTGCGGAGCGTTTTTTGGTGTCTCCTCAGACAATATTTTTCGATTTTGTAAAAAAACACATGATCTCATCAATTCCCGAATCCGCTCCATAGCATCACCGTGGTCTGTGTCCTCACAGGCCACTTTTTTATCTTTTACTAAAAAATGGCTTCCAATTGAAGAGTTAGAAATTAGGCAGGAAAGAATTCTTTTCCCACAGATTTTCCGCTGCCGTGGTTTGCGTCCCCACAGACCACTTTTTCCCCAAAAACTCTATCTCATCAATTCCCCAATCCTTTCCATAGCCAGAACTGCTTCCATTTCTTTACTGAAGTCTAAGGTTAATTCGATTTGTTCAGAGATGACCAAGACCACTTTATAAATCAAATGTTTTGACAAAAAAGTTGGCGAGATACCATTTGGCGTATTTTGACTTGTTTAGGAGTGCTGCACCATTTCCATTTTCTCAATTGACGGGAGCGTTTCCCATTGCCCTGATGTAAAACCTAGAATAGATTCATAGTGCCTAAATCGATTTGTGCTTGGATCAAGTTCAATTCCACCGGAGATAGTCATGAGTATAAAACCTACACCACAAGCGCTTGTACCTACCCAAATCGTTTCTTGAAAGGCACTCTCCCCCACAACCAGTAGCGAACCGAAAGCCAGCGTCCCCGCTACAAAAAGCATCAATCCCAATAAATTGGGGCCGTTAGATAGGAAATTTTGGTTACGGAAAAGGAGAATCCTAGTCATAATTTCAAATAATTTGTTCCCCGACTTACAATCATATTACCCACAAAGCTGTAGAATAATCTGATTGGTGAGCAATCCCTTCTTTTCTATCAATTCAAAGCCGTGTTTTATCGCCGCTACATAATTCCGAACTTCCTTGATCGCCGGCGGCGACATGGACTCAAACTCCAGATTCAACTTGAAAAGCTCATCGTGTGTGGTAATGATATTCTCCACTGCAGAGCTGTCCTTCGCTTCTTGAATAGCTAGGGTGTTGAGCAAAATCTCATAATTGGGAATGAAATAAACCAATCCATTCAGCTCTGCCAAAGCTGCATGAGCAGCTGGAAGTTGTTTGAGAGTTATCCGTGTCTCCAATTCTTCTTCCTAAGGCAAGGGGATTAATTTCCAGACCATCTTCATAAAGATTATTCGATTTTCTTTACATAAGCCGTTTAATATATATACATATATATATAGATTTTACCTTTTTCTTTGCATGGTAAGAGAGGTCTGTTAAGCCGCTTTATATGTGATTTAAAGAAATCTTGAGGTGGGGGGATATATTCCTTGTGTTAAAAGAAATGATTGTTCACCTCTCATGGAAAAAGATAAATCACTGACTTAATTATATCTCACTTCTTCAGAGCTTAAGCATTAACTAAAATTATTTTACCAAATACTTTAGGCTGGGCTAAGATATTTTAGACCTTAAGCCCAATTGCCAAAAATTCGACCAATATCTCTGTAAGGTTACATAAGAGCTTAATCGTTGAATGATCTAGAGAATAGTAGAATCTCCGTGATCTCTGTAAAAACCTTTGTGTCCATTGTGGTTGAAAAACCAATATCAATCCAGAAACAAATACTTTTCGTTTTCAAAACCTTCTAGGTATAAAATAAGGTCTCAAAGGTTAATTTGCGCCCTCTGCGAAACCTTCGCGCTCTTAGTGGTAAAAAAATATTCTGAATTCTAAACCTTCAAGGTCTGAAGGAAGATCTCAAAGGTTCACCAGAAAAGTAGCGCCTCCGTGCCCTTGGTGAAAACCTTTGTGTCCATTGCGGTTGAAAAACCACCATCAATCCGAAAACAAATACTTTTCGTTTTCAAAACCTTCGAGGTATAAAATAAGGTCTCAAAGGTTAAATTGCGCCCTCTGCGAAACCTTCGCGCTCTTAGTGGTAAAAAAATATTCTGAATTCTAAACCTTCGAGGTATAAAATAAGATCTCAAAGGTTCACCAGAAAAGTAGCGCCTCCGTGCCCTTGGTGAAAACCTTTATGTCCATTGTGGTTGAAAAAACCAATATCGATCCAGAAACAAACTCTTTTCATTTTCAAAACCTTCGAGGTATAAAATAAGGTCTCAAAGGTTCGCCAGAAAAGTAGCGCCTCCGTGCCCTTGGTGAAAACCTTTGTGTCCATTGCGGTTGAAAAACAACCATCAATCCGGAAACAAAGTCTTATCCATTCCAAGTACGATCCGTAGGGCATTTTTGTAATAGACTTTTTTTAGCACCTCATCCGAAAGTCCCAATCCATACATCGCCCAATAGGCATGGTATTTTTTGTAGTATGGGAAATATTCGTCCTCCGTTTCTAACACTCGGAAATAGGTGAAAAACTCATCTTTATTGTAGGCATCTTTTCCAAAAAGTAAGCGGTCTTGGTATTTGTTAAAAAATTCACTCGCACGTTTTGGCTGTCTTCCAAACTCAGCGATTACAGCTCCAATTCCAAAATTTACATTCGGATATTTATCCAAATGAGCTCCAGCCTTATCCAGATCATTGGCCATCCAACCCATGTGTGCATTGATGAAAGTAGTTTTGGGATGCTTCGCAAAAATATGATGCTGTTCTGCCATAATCTGCTCAAAAGGCGCTGGATTGGTATCTGATCGCTTTCGATTTGGATTCAGCTTCAGCTCCAGCCAACGCTCATTATTGGCATCCATTGGCTCCCAAAACTGGGAAGGATCCGCTGAATGAATGATCACCGGAATACCTAATTCACCTGCTTTGGCCCATACAGGATCCAAATCAGGATGATCTACAGGAACTCGGTTTCCCTGGATATCTTTCACAGAGAAGCCCAGACTTTTATAGATTTTCAGACCAACCGCACCGGCAGCTACATCCTCTTCTAATTCTTTCACCGCTATTCGACTCCAATTCTCATCACCGATTCCAGCAAAATTGATATTGGTAAAAACCATAAATCGACCAGGCGCATGGGCTTGAAATTCCGCTAGCATGGCTTTAATATATTCCTGCCGGGTATTACTATCTCCTCTTCCAAATCCTCTTCCACTCAAATTGACCATCACACCCATATTGATTTCATCCATTTCGGAAATCAACTTATCGATTCTAGTTTCGTTGATTCCACCCTGATGACTGTGAATATCTACGAAAGGAAACTTTGCTCGAGTGACAATGTGCTCAGACACTTTCAGCGTAGAAGGGGGATTGTACTCTTCAAAACTCATGTCTTGGGCAAGAATTGAACTTGTTATGGAACTAAGAAAAAATACAACCAATACTGATTTTATGGATTTCATAGAATAAGATTAAGTTTAGAAGTCTCTGAAACGAATAAACGAAGGCTTCTCTTGTTGAGAAGCCTTTGTTGCATTACTTCGTAGTTCCTCCGTCAATGATCTGTCCAAAAAAGATTGCGTTGGCATATATTTTATTTGTGCCAAACCAGAATGCTCGGAAATTCATATTGTCGGCAAATCCAATTATTCTACCTCGACCCACTCCAGAGATCCGTACTACTCCTCCATTTTTTAGTCCTTCCAAATTGGATGGATGAAGGTATCCGGAAGCTAGCGGAGAGTCCGTGTAGATCACAGGATTTGCATAGGGATTCACGGATGGCTCCATAAATAAATTATCATTGCGGAAAGTATGGATTGCCGAACTTTCATAGCCATATCCGATCGGGTGAGTAATGTCCAGTTTGGCATTGAAGATAGCTCCACCTGTTACTTTGGCTCCTGTAGTGTTTTCGTAGTCTGCATAGCTTTTTTGCAAACCCTTCTCTGGTGCAGCTCCTTCTCGGAAGGTAAAATTACCTACTTCATTTTGAGCGAGAAAACGCAAAGCTCCACCTTTGGCCACTAAAGTCCCGCCTTCAGAGACCCACGATTTTAACGTTGCTGCTCCAGCTTTGCCCAAAGAATTATAACGGCCATCCGGCATCAAGATCACATTATATCGGTCTAATATATTTCCTCCGATCGCATCCATAGGAAGCAAGGTCACCGGCATCTCGTAGCGCTGATCAAGCAAGTGCCAGATTTCCCCAGCTTCGTAGCTATCTACTCCGCCATCAACCAAAAGTGCAACTTTCGGAATATTCAGCGACGTCATGGTAGGCGAGCCTAAGTTTGCCCCAGTGGTGTAGCCACTCGTCAGTGCATAGATGTCCACATGTGCTCCTTCAGCGATTTGGGTAAGTTTTTGATGCATTTGCTGCGGATTCATCTTGCTTTCGCCAGTTCCAATCAAGAGTGTTCCTCGACCAAATTCTTTTCCTCCCGGCACTCCAAAACCAGCTTGGGAGACGCGGACCAAAAATCCTGCTTCCATCAAATCGTATGCAGCTTTTGGCGCATAGTAATCTGACCATTCCATCGCATATTGATAAGCTCCAGCATTTCCAATTACTTTACCGGGTGCTAGCTCAAGTGAAGATTTAGAGACTTCAGTTACATTGGCAAGATTTAGAATTTTGCTATTCAACGCCATATAATCTAGGTTGAAAGCCATCGGATAAGTCCAAGCTGAAATATCATAGAACAGACTGTCCTGAAACGTAGTACGTGTCTCAAACATTGCCTTGATCAATCGATATTGCGGCTGATCTGCTGGGACGATATAGGCATTTTTGCCTTTAAACTCTTTCCCGTTTAAAGTGATATCTTCATTAAGACTAAAGACCTTGATATTGTGCTGAATGATCAAATCTGCCAAGTGAAAACTTCTGGCATCATCATCCTTACTCCCAAAAATATATGCCTTATTCACATCAGCAGCAGTTTCTGTAGCAATGCCTTTGTAGAAATCTTTCATCCACTGATTCAGTTCCACTCGCATTTCGTTCGCTGCTTTGTAGGAAGAAAGGTTGGCTGTGAATTGGTTTCGGATTGTAAAAGGAAAGCTCAGCATCCCGTTTGCACTTTCCTGCAAATGACCTCTGGAACTCGCCTGCTCAAATAGGATTCCTATCGAACCCTGCACATCTGGATAAGTGGACCCTTTTCCATAGTAGAAATCATCGTAATTCTCCTTATTGTAATAAAGCGATCCCATTTCATCCAGTGCTTTTGCATGGTAGGTTCCGATTTTCTCGGTCAACTCAAAATTCTTAGTCGGAGTGAGTGGGTGCATTCTGGAAGGAACTCCAGGCTGAAAGAAGAAAGTGCTGTTGGTCCCCATTTCGTGAAAATCCAAATGAACATTTGGAAGCCATTCCTGAAAAATCTTCACTCGATTTCTTGATTCGGGATGCTGCACCGGAAGCCAATCGCGGTTGAGATCAAACCAATAATGGTTAGTTCGCCCTCTTGGCCAAGCTTCATTATATTCCAGGCCATTCGGGTCACCGTTCAAATTGTAGGCTTTATGCGAATTCACCCATGAAGCAAATCGGTTTAGACCATCAGGATTGATTGCAGGATCAAGCAGCAGGACGATATTTTCCAATTCGCCTGCAATTTCATTAGCTGCGGCAAAATGATAAGCTGCAAGTAAAGATGCATTGGCTCCGCTCGGCTCATTGCCGTGGACAGAATATCCCATAAACATTACCACAGGCATTTTTCCGATATCCAGAGAAGAATTTGGATCTCTAAGCTTTGCTCGATCCGCTTTGATTTGATCGAGTTTGGCAAGGTTTGCGGGTGTGCTGATGGTTAAAACCACTTGAGGTCTTTTCTCATAAGTTCGCCCCGTTTCTTGGATCATAACTCGATCAGATGCTGCTGCGACAGCTTTCATGTACATCACGAGTTGGTCATGTGTCACATGCCAATCGCCTACTTGATACCCCAGCACTTGTTCTGGAGTTGGAATAGCAGGATTGTAAGTATATCCCTTTGGGAGATAATAGGAAAGATCCACCTGAGCAAAGCCCGTAAGGGTCAAGAAAGATAAAATCGTAGAAAACAGAATTCGCTTCATAGAAATAAATAGTTAAACTTTCACTAATTTGTTATAATTTTTCGATCCAATCACTTAATTTAGGTTCAGTGGTAAAAATAATTGAAGAATTGAAAAGGGAAATATCATGGGAACATTGGATTTAGGAGTAAGTGGTTTGATCTTTTGGCAACTTGAAGGCTTAGCCTATATCGGCTTTTGGATCTATGCGATTATCAATTTGGTCAATTCCGAATTCAAGGATTCCAATATGAAACTGATCTGGGCATTAATCATCATTTTGATGCCTTTCGGCCCATTTATTTACCTCGCTTCCTCAAGACGAAATAAAAAACGAGAGTTTAAACCTGACTTTTCAAAAATTTCCAAACACTAAAAATATGATGTTATCCTTTGTTCAGAATCTTGGAGGTCGGTTTTTGCTTATTGCAGGGGCTTTAAGCGCTATTTATTTTATTTTGATGATCTATTGCATAGTAGATGTGATAAAGTCTGAGTTTAAAGACTCCAACATGAAGCTGATCTGGATCATCATCATCTTATTTGCCCAATTGATTGGGACATTAGTCTACTTGATTTTGGGAAAAAGTACTAAATCTTTAACCTATTGATATGTTTGGAATTGGAATTATAGGACTTGCTATCTATGCTTACACCATTTACGATGTCGTGATTAGCAATTTCGCAAGCGATACAGATAAGTTGACCTGGGTGTTGATTGTCATCTTGTTACCTTTTTTGGGGACGATTCTATGGTTTGTAATAGGCCGAGGAAAACGGATCGGCTGATCTCTATTTGAAGATATCTTTTGCTGCTCCTTCCAATTCCGGGAAATCAAACTCAAAACCTGCTTTCTGAATTTTCTGTGAGGATACTCTAGTTCCACCGAGCACCATGGCTGCCATCTCTCCTAGGGCTAATTTCAAGGCGAAACCGGGGACTCCAATTCCGACAAAAGGCTTTCCTTTCGCTTTGGCAGCTACTTTAGTCAGTTGATAGTTAGTAGACGGATTAGGTCCTACGGCATTATAAATCCCTTGCAGTGTGGTTTTTTCCACCGCAAAGACAAATAGTTTAGCAAGGTCTTCGATATGAATCCAGCTCATCCACTGATCACCCGAACCTAAAGGAGCCGCTACTGGTGGTTTGAGCATCTCACCCAAAGCACCACCTTGAGCGTCTAGTACAATTCCTATGCGAAGCATCACGGTACGAAGATGGAGCTCCTCAATTTTTTTTACCTCTTTTTCCCAAGCCACCACCACTTTAGCCAAAAAATCAGTTCCTGATTTGCGAGTTTCATCCACCAATGCAGTTCCTGTATTGAAGCCATAATATCCCACCGCAGAAGCTGAAATAAATACATCGGGCTTGGAGTTTGCCTTTGCGATATACTCATAGAGCAGTTGCGTGCTGTCCGTACGGGAATCTAAAATTTGCTTTTTACGATCAGCTGTCCATCGTTTGTCTGCAATACCTGCTCCGGCTAGATGAATGATGCAATCCGACCATTCTATACTTTCCTGATCAAGCTCTTTCTTGGCTATATCCCACAGAAATGATTGTTGACCTTGGCTACTTCGACTAAGCCAAGCCACCTGGTAGCCTTTTTGCTCGAGCAATGCAGTAATCTGCTTACCAACGAGCCCAGATCCTCCTGTTATTAAGATGTTTTTCATGATTTCAGCTTAGGGGTGATAACTTCTAAGTAGGGAAAAGGTTAGTCAAATCATTTGTTCACGCCCGTTCCTAGTTTGATGAATTCCAATTTCTATTCCTAATTTGTCTCAAACTTCTAAAAAGAGCTAATGAATATCCTGATTCTAATTAAAAATTCATTGAGCTGGGTTGGTCTAGGAGGGCTAGTGGGTCTTCTTTCAGGCTCTGCGTCTGCTATCTTTTTGATTGGATTAGACTGGGCGACAAATTATCGAGAAGCTCATCTTTGGATTACTGCCCTGCTTCCATTGGCAGGATTCGCCATAGGTTGGACATACTTACGATATGGAGAAAAATCGGTGGAAGGGAATAACCTTTTGCTTGAAGAATTATATCAAAGCCAAACCCCAATTCCTCTTAGAATGACTCCTCTGGTACTTCTGGGGACTATTTTCACCCATTTATTCGGAGGTTCAGCGGGTCGAGAAGGTACTGCCATACAGATGGGCGGTTCCCTAGCTGATCAACTTACAACGCTTTTTTCTCTAGCTGAAGCTAATCGAAGATTACTGTTAATTGCCGGAGTGGCGGGAGGATTTGCCTCTGTGTTTGGAACTCCCCTTGCTGGGGCAATTTTCGCATTGGAATGGATGCTCCATCGTAAATTTGAATGGAAATCTCTATTTCCTGCTTTCTGGACCGCATTTACAGCACATTGGGTTTGCCTGTATTTATGGGGAGTAGGGCATACCGCCTATTCGATTCCAGAGGTCGCTCCCCATACTTTAGCCAATTTACTTTGGATTATTCCTGCTGGTATCGCCTTCGGATTATCGGGGAGATTATTTGCTCAGACTACCCACTTTTTTTCTCATCAGTTTTCAAAATGGATTTCTTATCCACCACTCAGGCCGGTCGTTGGCGGACTGTTGATTGTGCTAGTTGTCTGGTTTTCGGACAATACAACCTATATCGGGTTAGGCATACCCAGGATTTTGGAAGCATTCGAAACTCCTCTTCCCTGGTACGACTGGCTTGCAAAGACAGGACTGACAGGCCTTACGCTTGGGGCTGGATTCAAAGGCGGGGAAGTAACTCCACTTTTCTTCACTGGGGCTACTCTGGGCAATGCTTTAGCTGCCTGGATTCCTTTACCTTTAGCATTACTTGCAGGAATGGGGTTTGTAGCTGTTTTCTCTGGAGCGACTAATACACCCTTGGCTTGTACTGTAATGGGAATGGAATTATTCGGCTATGAAGCCGGAATTTTTTTAGGCCTTTCTTGCCTGATTGCATATTTTTTCAGTGGAAAATCAAGCATTTACAAGTCACAAAATTTAGAAAGTAAATTCCTTCTATTTCCGGAAAAGAGCTACATTTCGGCCCTCAAAAAGCACTTCAAGCGGGCAAAATGAGAAAGCTCAACGTGGTCTCCCGCCAAGAACCGAATGAAAAAAGTCTTTCCAATTTTATCTAATCCTGATAAGAATCTAATTCTTAACAGAAGAATAAAAAATCTCATTGAGCCACTGATCAGATATCTGAGTTTCGGCGCATTTGGATTATTTGTTTATCATCTCGGCTATGCACCAAGCCAGGAAAGCTTAGAGATAACTTCCAAGATTTTATCTGTGTTTTTATTTCTTCTCGGAATTCTGATGACGCTCAAAACACTAATGTCGAGCGAGTCAATCAAAAACCGCAGACCAATTTTTGAGCTAACAATCGCTTTTTTTTTAATTATCATGACCTTTGTCCGTTGGGAAATATTTGGAGGAGATTTTTCTGAAAGTGCACTCAATATTTCGAAGCGTTTTTTTATACTAAACATCCTTATCATCGTCCTCTTTTTCATGGAGCTAGGCAAGCTAAGTTTGATGGTAAACAAACTGAAAATCAGTCCTTCGTTAGTTTTTATACTTAGTTTTGTAGTCTTAATATTCACAGGTGCTGCCTTGCTTAGCCTTCCCAAGTCGACTACTGTACCGATTACTTTTATTGACGCCCTTTTTACATCAACTAGTGCGGTTTGCGTGACAGGGTTGATAGTCGTCGATACGTCGTCTGTTTATACCGTATTTGGTCAGACACTCATTATGACCTTATTCCAAATAGGGGGTCTGGGGATGATGACATTTACCAGCTTCTTCGGATTCTTTTTCAAAGGAAGTTTATCAATAGAGAATAGCCTTTATCTGAAAGATTACATCAATGAAAACAACGTCGGAGTAATCGGATCAACCCTTGTAAAGATTATAATTTTTACGATTGCCATCGAATTGATAGGCGCCATTATAGTGTATCAACTAACTAGTCCTGAATTATTTACAAATAACACCGCTCGATTCTTTTTTGCCCTGTTCCATTCTATTTCAGCGTTTTGCAATGCTGGATTTTCCACGCTTTACAGTGGGCTGCATGAGCCTGGATTCCGTGATCTTTACACTATGCATTTGGTCATTGCTATTTCAATAATTCTGGGAGGGATTGGCTTTCCAGTATTCATTGGCTACTACGAATATCTGAAACGGGTACTAATTGGAGGCACCAGACAACTCGCAGGGATTGAAAAATATACACATACCCCGAGAGTCTCCAACATCAATACGAGACTAGTAGTGTACACCACCAGCTTACTTTTGGTAGTTGGGTTTATAGCCTATTGGGTTTTTGAGCAGGAAAATTCACTGAAAGGATTAAGCACTTATGGAAAAATTGTCACCTCTTTTTTTGGATCGGTAACCCCAAGAACTGCAGGATTCAATACAATAGATATGACTACTTTGGCTGCACCTACTGTTCTTTTTTACCTGATCCTGATGTGGATAGGTGCTTCCCCAGGCTCTACCGGAGGAGGATTAAAGACGACGACTTTTGCTGTAGCTATTCTCAATACCTGGAGTGTCGCGACAGGAAGGCAGCGAGTTGAAGTTTTCGGAAGAGAAATAAGTGGCGAAACTCTCAGAAAATCTTTTGCAGCAATTGCACTTTCATTTCTGGTTATAGGATTTGGGGTATTTTTAATTACGATTTTCAATCCTGAGCTGGAGCTCATTGATGTAGCCTTTGAAGTATTTAGCGCGTTTGCAACTGTTGGCCTAAGCCTGGGCATCACTGCAAAACTGGGCACGGCAAGTAAAATTGTAATTATGCTTGTCATGTTCTTGGGCAGGGTCGGAACTATTACCATTTTGGTTGCCATTTCTCGAAAAATAGGAGAGCAGCAATACCGATACCCGGAAGAATCAGTAATTATCTCTTGATTAAATCAATATGAAATATACGATCATAGGAATGGGAAGCTTCGGAGCTTTTCTCGCACAAAGATTGACCGCATTAGGACATGAAGTAGTCGGTGTGGACAGTAGACCAAACAGAATCGAACTGATCAAGGATAACATCACTCATGCTGTAGTGATGGATGCGACAGACCTTCAAGCTGTAAAAACTCTTCCCATGAGAGATTGCGACGTGGTCATCATCGCCATTGGAGAAGATGTGGGGGCGTCTATTATGGCGACTGCTATTTTCAAGCAAATAAATCCTAAAAGGATTATCGGTCGGGCAATAAATGCGCTTCACGAAACTGTAATCCGGGCTATTGGAGTGGATGAGATTATCCATCCTGAAGAGGAGACAGCTCAGCGGCTTGCGACAAGACTTGAGCTGAAGGGAGTATTGGACTCTCTGGAAATTTCGGATGACTACAATATCGTAGAAGTGAAATTGCCCACAAGGTATATTGGCCTTACTATAGTCGAGTCGAATATTCAGGATGAATTCTCACTTAATATTCTTTCCACTATCAAAATGAAAGAAAAGTCAAATCTTCTGGGAATGAAGTCCCTAAAAAAGGAGGTAGAAGGGGTGATCAAGCAAGATTACGTATTTGCACAAGAGGACGTACTCTTAATTTTTGGAATGGTCAAAGACATTCGCAAATTCCTGGATTTAGAAAGTTAATCGATCTTTGACCCACAATTTTTGCAAAAATTATCCTGGGAATCCACACCATCTTGTCCGCAAGATGTACAGGTTTTTATATCTTCAGGTGCTTTTGAATTTGAGATTTTTGACATCTCAGAAGTGATGATTCCAGTTGGTACAGCAATAATCGCATAGCCCAGTAACATGATCAGCGAGCTCACAAACTGACCTAAAGGAGTGACTGGGTAAATATCTCCGAACCCCACTGTGGTCAACGTCACAATCGCCCAGTACATCCCTACAGGAATACTGGTAAATCCATTCTCGGGACCTTCGATGATGAACATCAGCGTACCCATGATCAAGACAATAGTGAGTACAAATGCAATAAAAATCAAAATCTTATGAAAACTAGCTTTCAAAGATCGCGTCAGATATTCTGCCTCTGAGACATATCTGCCCAGCTTCAATATTCGAATCACCCGTAGTAATCTAAGTGCCCTTACGACAGAAAGCAACTGGGAATCCAGTACAAAAAAACTCAAGTATGAAGGAAGGATAGCCAGAAAATCAACTACACCGAAAAAGCTAAAAACATATTCTTTGGTCTTTTGGGATAGCCAGATACGCAGTAAATATTCAAGAGTGAAAAGTATCGTAGTGATCCATTCCAGCCTCAAAAATAACCATCCATATTCTAATCGGAGACTAGCCACTGAATCCAAAATAACAATAAGAATACTTCCAAAAATCAGTATCAGCAATGCGATGTCAAATGCCTTAGATGCCCAGTCATCTGACTCAAAAATAATGTGAGCCAATCGCTTTTTGGTAATTTTCATGCTTTAATTTAGAAAATAATCTCCTTTTTACTAATCCAGGTAGTAGACCCGCTTCACCCTCGTACTAATATTGGTCAGCAATTCATAAGGGATAGTGCCGATTCGATCCGCCAAATCCTTGAGCGAAATATCTGGCCCATAAATGATGGCTTCATCCCCCGCCTGAGCTTCAATTTCCGAAATGTCGACCATTACCATATCCATGCAGACATTGCCAATTACCGGAGCCTTTTTACCCTGTATCAATACATAACCCTTTCCATTACTAAATCGACGATCGTAACCATCGGCATAGCCAATGGAAAGAGTTGCTATTTTTCCTCCATTTGGCAGACTTCCCTTCCGAGAATAGCCTACCGTTTCCCCGGGATCTAGAGTTTTTACTTGTGAAATGGTTGTTTTCAAAATTGAGATCGGCTGAAGTGCGTCCCCAAATCGGCCTGTCACCTCCACACCATAGAGCCCGATTCCCAAACGAACCATATCAAATTGATATGCTGGAAAAGCCACAATTCCTGCCGAGTTTAACGCATGGCAAATAGGTGAATAGTCTAATAATTGAATAATTTTTTCTTTCATTTCATTGAACTTCTCAAGCTGACTCAGTGAGAAGTCCTTATGAATTTCTTCATCTGCACCTACCAAATGCGTGTAAATGGATGCAATTTCCAATCTGGGATAAGCTCGGATCAGGCGCTCTAATTCTTGCATATCTCTCATTTCAAAACCCAAACGATGCATCCCAGTATCCAAATCCAAATGGATTTTCAGTGAGAAATCTTGGTTCATGCACCATTCTGCCAGACTTTGATAAAAAGAAATTGAAAATACTACAGGCTCCAAATCAAATTCTTGACACAGATAAAATGACTCTTCTGCAGGATTTAAAACCATAATAGGCAGGCGAATTCCTTCTTTCCTCAAGGAAACTCCCTCATCGGTAAATGCAACGGCCAAGTAATCTGCCCCCAAAGTCTGAAGGTGATTGGCGATCTCAGTCGCCCCTCCTCCATAGGCAAATGCCTTTACCATGACCATGACTTTTGTGATTGGGTTAAGCTTTCGCTTATAAAAATTGAAATTATGGGTGAGGGCGTTAAGATTGATTTCCAGGGAAGTCCCGTGAACTCGTTGCTGTAGACGGTTCACGATCCGTTCAAAACCAAAGGATCTAGCTCCAGTTATCAAGATTAGATCATTGGCAAATGAATTTGGATCTACCCCAGAAAGTAGCCCTTCTGTGGAATCGAAGAAGCTGAATTTTGAGCCAAGTCCTTTTTCCAGAAGCTTGATTTCGGTCCCCACACCATAGACTTCATCAAATCGATAGCGATCAATCAGCGCCAGCACCTCTTGGTACAGCTGCTCAGGATGACCCTGCTGAAGTATATCTGATAGGATAAGAATTCTTTTTCGCTTTGGTCGCTGTTGCTGCATAAAGTCCAATGCAACCTTCAGCCCTGCCAAATCATTGGTATACGTATCATCTATAATCAAGGAATCATTGACACCCGTCTTCAAGGTAAGCCGCATATCCACTGGCTTGAGGTGATTAATTCCTGACTGAATCAAAGCTGAATCCTGACCTAGAGTAAGGGCTGCAATGATGACGTGTGTGATGTTTTCCAGTGATGCTGCATCTGAAAATGGGAGTTGGAAAGTATTTGTGCTTAAGTCCTCTTTCATCAGGATCAGTCGAGAATTCCCAATACTCACCTTTAGAGATCTGGTGTAAGTCGTACCAGGGCGGTCCGACCAAGCAATTCTTCGATCAGGAGAGAATTGATTCTCCATTTGCTGCTTGACATATTCTTGATCATTGCAATAGATAATTAGGTCAGCAGCTTGAAAAAGCAGTAACTTTTCAGAGAGCTTAGTAGTGAGATCCGAGAATCCTTCTTGATGGGCTGTACCAATATTTGTAAAAATTCCTAGGTTTGGTTTAATCATCGTGGCTAGCGCATCCATTTCTCCCGACTTGGAGATTCCAGCCTCCAGAATGGCTACCTGATGATCTGCTTTAATACCAAAAATTGAAAGGGGAACGCCGACCTGAGAATTATAGCTCTTAGGACTTTTTGCTACAGCATAGCTTTGACTTAAGATTTGTGCCAGCCATTCCTTCACGATGGTTTTTCCATTACTTCCGGTAATCCCAACAAGTGGTGCTTTAAATTGATCCCGCGTATATTTTGCGATTTGCTGAAGCGCCTTTCTCGTATCTGATACCAACAGAAACACTTGCGCAGGATAGTTTTTTTCAAGTAATGCCCCTGATTCCATAGGCACCAGAAAAACATTTACTCCAAGCTCAATCAATGCTGGTATGAAACTTTCTCCTTTAGCTTTAGCACCTTGAAGAGCAACAAACAGTGTTTTTGCTGGACTATAAATCTGTCTCGAATCGATGCTGATCTGTTCGATCACACGATTCGCTGCACTGTTGATTAGCTTACCATCGGTGATTTTCACCAGTTTATTGGTACTTAGATTACAGAACATCAGGCGTTGATTTTTTTTTCTTTTTTTTGAAAAAGACCTGTCTGATCCATCTGGGCAAGAACACTGCTCCTAAAATCAAGTAAGGATAATAAGACAGCAATCGCCAAAGGATACTGGTGATGAAGGTATAGCCTTCTAAGAATTGAGTGAAGAACTGGGCGAAGAAAAACTCCGCAGTCCCGCTGCTTCCCGGTGTCGGCGAGATCATCATTACGATCCACATGATCACCTGACGGGCAAAGACGATTATGTTCTGTTCAATGCTGAGTGTTACAAATGCCGAAATCAATGCATTCAACATAAAGTACCTTGATGACCAGATCAATACCGTGGCAAGTATTAGGGGAATCCACCAGCGCAGACGTTTACCAGATAATTCTTTAGATGCCTCTATGATTTGATTTCCATATTCGTCTGCATCATGCTTCCACTTCCTAAGAAATTTGATAGAGAAAATCTTCATTAAGATCCACTTGAAAACGCGCGGTCTATAAAAAAGCGCCAATGCCATGATTAGACTGTAGGAGGCGTAAAGGGCATAACTTATCCAAAAGATCGGCTCTAAGCTATTCTGAAGCTGAGATTCTAAAACTTTGCCGGTAGGAAAGATATTCCCCTGTGCAAAAAAAAGAATTATAGGTGCCCCAATCACAAAGAAAAGGTTATCCAAAATCGCAGTGATCATTACATAAGCGATCGCCCTACCAAGCTTTATTCCTTCTTTATTAAGAATAAAGATTGCCACAGCAGTCCCACCTACTACCGAAGGGGTAACTGCTGACGCAAACTCCCAGAGAACGATCACATAGATCGACCTAGTCCATGTAAGCTGCTTGCCGGTAATCTTACGAATACGAAAGACATATCCAGCATCTCTAATCAGAATAAATACCGCGGCAACAATAATCCAAGAAATGGATGCATCCTTAATGACCTTTAAGCTATTCGCACTAATGGAAGGGTCGAAATAAAACATCGCAAACACAATAGCGAGTCCGATTATTACAGGTACCCAGACCTTGTTTGGGTTAAGTGTTTGAAAGATTTTTTTATTATCCAACATCATACCAAAGCAATCTCCAATGATTCAGTCTTTTCTACCCAAAAATTATTAAACCCTTCTCCGATCACAATGGTCACCAATTCAAGTTGAAGTAGCTCGAGGATTGCCAGAAAAGTATAAATCACAAAAATTTTGTCAGTATTGTAGTCGATAAAATCAGTGAAGGGGACCTGCTTTTTTAGACTTATTTTTTCCAATACAAAATCTTTTTGCTGGGTTATAGTGTACGGATACTGGATCACAGTGTGCGTAGTCTGATTTTCTCTCGAATCCACTCTTTCCATAGTTTGCTGAAAAACCTTCAGTAATTTATACAAATCCACATGCTGCATCTCTGCATCTAAGTCATCTAGTTTAGTCAAAGCTTGTAACTCTGCTGCAATATTTCCACGTTTTTGTTTGGAAAGACGCTCCCATTCTAATGTAACTAAATCTCCAACTACAGATTTATATTTTTTGTACTCCAATAGATTTCGAATCAATTCCTCTCTGGGGTCAAGCTCTTCTCCTGTAGGATTGAGCTCAGGCCTTGGAAGAAGCATTCGCGATTTGATCCGCATCAGCGTGGCGGCAAACAGCATAAAATCACTTGCAACTTCAATTTCCATTTTTTCCAGATGATGGATATATTCCAGGAAATCGTTGGTTATTTTAGAGATAGGTATATCATAAATATCCAATTCGTCACGCTCGATAAAAAAGAGCATCAGATCAAATGGTCCTTCGAAGAGTGGTAATTTGATTTCGAAACTCAAGGGATATTTAAATTATTGGTTAGTTTTACAAGATAGAAGTCAAATATATTCAATAAAGGTAAAATTTAATTGAAATACCTGTTGAAAGAGCGAAGACTGTCTACACTTATACTGGTGGACAAACAAAGACCCCAGAGTTATGTTATATTTTCGATGTAATTGAACAATCTGAATGCTTATACAACCAGGAGAATTATTAGCCCAAATCAATAGCCCAGCCGACCTCAAAAAGTTTGATACCGATAAGTTAGTTCAAATCTGCGATGAATTGCGCCAATTTATTATTGACAATGTATCCGTTTATGGAGGCCATTTCAGCGCAAACTTGGGAGTAGTGGAATTAACAGTAGCGCTTCATTATGCACTAAATACGCCTAAGGATCAACTGGTCTGGGACGTAGGCCATCAAGCTTACGGACATAAAATCTTAACCGGTAGGAGAGATACTTTTCATACAAATAGGATCTATGGCGGTCTTTCAGGATTTCCCAGACGAGAAGAAAGTGACTACGATACATTTGGGGTAGGTCATTCCAGCACCTCTATCTCGGCAGCCCTAGGTATGGCTGTTGCCTCAAAATATAAGAAAAGTGATATTCAACATGTCGCTGTAATAGGCGATGGATCAATGACTGGCGGTATTGCATTCGAGGCTATGAACCATGCCGGTGTGAGCGATACTAATCTGCTGATTATTTTGAATGACAACTGCATGTCAATTGATCCAAATGTTGGAGCATTAAAAGATTATTTGACCGATATCACTACTTCTCGTACCTACAATAAGGTAAAAGATGATGTTTGGAAGCTATTGGGCAAATTCAGTAAGTTCGGCAGCAGTGCTCAAGAAGTTATTTCAAAAGTAGAGAGTGGAATAAAATCTGCGCTGTTAAACCAGAGTAACCTGTTTGAATCACTTAATCTCCGTTATTTTGGTCCTGTTGATGGGCACGATGTAAATCATTTAGCTGAAATTCTAAAAGATCTTAAGGATATTCCCGGTCCAAAAATACTTCATTGTGTGACTGTCAAAGGTAAAGGTTACGCACCCGCAGAGAATGGAAATCAAACCACCTGGCATGCTCCTGGTATGTTTGATAAGGTAACTGGTGAGATCTACAAGAAGACAGTAACAGAACCACAAGCCCCAAAATATCAGGATGTCTTTGGACATACCTTGGTAGAACTTGCAGAGATGAATGATAAGATCATGGGAGTAACTCCTGCCATGCCGTCTGGTTCATCTATGAACATCATGATGAAAGCAATGCCTGATCGCGCTTTTGACGTGGGTATTGCAGAACAGCATGCAGTAACTTTTTCGGCTGGACTAGCCACCCAAGGTTTAATCCCATTCTGTAATATTTACTCTACTTTCATGCAGCGGGCCTATGATCAAGTGGTCCACGACGTTTGCCTTCAAAACTTACCTGTTGTACTCTGTCTGGATCGAGCGGGGTTTGCTGGAGCAGATGGACCAACGCATCACGGTGCTTACGATATCGCTTACTTCAGGTGTATTCCGAACTTGGTGGTTTCTGCTCCAATGAATGAGGAAGAGCTTCGAAATCTGATGTATTCTGGTTCACTTCACAAGGGACCTTATTCGATTCGTTATCCAAGAGGTGCAGGAGTGATGCCAGAGTGGCGCACACCATTTGAGCAAATACCGGTGGGACAAGGTCGAATAGTGAAAGAAGGTGAAGAAGTGGCTGTACTATCTATTGGTCACATTGGAAATTATGTCGTAGAAGCATGTGAAACTCTTGAAAAGGAGGGTTTAAATCCTGCACACTATGATATGCGATTTGTGAAGCCTTTGGATGGAGAGTTGCTCCACGAGATTTTTGGTAAATTCCAAAAAGTAATCACCGTGGAAGATGGTTGTCTGATGGGCGGATTTGGCTCTGCGGTTATTGAGTGGATGACGGATCACGGCTACCAGAATCAAGTGAAAAGACTAGGTATTCCCGATGAAATTATCCAGCATGGCGAGCAGATTGAATTACATCGCGACTGTGGATTTGATCCAGAAGGAATCGCAAGGACAGTCAGAAATTTTTCCAATGTCCCCAAAATTGCCTAGTTAAAATTACTTAGATGTCTGTAACACATTTTTCTGATAAAGGGATGGGTCAGCCCATCGTCTTTATTCATGGATTTTGTGAAATCGGAGCCATGTGGGATGCTATTGCATACCCGATGGCTTCAGATTTTCATATTTTTTGTCCTGATTTGCCAGGATTTGGTAAAAGCCCAATGGCCTCGAATCACATTACCTTGGAGGAGGTCGCTGTACAGCTTGAAGAATGGATGGAAGAGCAAAAGATTGAAAATCCTATTGTGATTGGCCATTCCTTAGGTGGGTATGTAGCCTTGGCACTTTTAGAACTTATGGGTAACCGAATCAAAGGTTTGGGATTGATCCATTCAACGGCATTAGCAGATGATGAAGAGAAAAAGAATTCCCGAAACAAGACTATAACCTTTGTCAAAAAGCATGGGGTTGACAAGTTCGTAACTGCTTTCGTCCCACAACTTTTTACGGCTTCTACTCGAACTCAATTTGAAAAAGAAATAGACTTAACAGTAACCCAATCCAAAGAATCAAGTCTTATCGGTTTGATTGCATACTCACAAGCCATGCGTGACAGAAAATCACGAATCCAGTTTCTTTGGGATTATAAAGGACCAAAATTATTGATTGCAGGAACTGAGGATAGTGTAGTAAAGATCGAAGAAAGTCGTCTTCAAAAAGATGCTTTCACAGCATACCATGAATTAGTGGGTATTGGCCATATGGGTCATGTGGAGCAAAAAGAAGCGGTAATTGAGATTTTCAGGAAGTTTATGACTCATACGTTTCAATAATTTTCTGGGTAGTGTAAACCATGTAATGCTGTTGAGCAATTTAAGTTAACTTAGCAAAGAAATAAAAAGGGATAAGCGTTTAAAATCAGCACTTTCTTATGATTATATGTCCTAGCTGCCAAAGTGATTCTA